>Ga0315272_10000113_pt1 | contig 34898 bp, 23 predicted proteins | sample C3_middle_MG_FD_203918 | JGI IMG/M metagenome (GOLD analysis project Ga0315272, IMG submission 203918) | Sediment microbial communities from Yellowstone Lake, YNP, Wyoming, USA - C3_middle | ecosystem: Environmental > Aquatic > Freshwater > Lake > Sediment | place: USA: Wyoming | collected...
ACCGTAACATTATGCTGTTCTGTTACTGACCAGTCGTAATTGCTGACCATATAATTGAATATAGCCAAACGGTCGAGCGTTTCACTGGAGATCTGTTTCTGTAAAGGCTTTAAATTTTCCATTTCGCCCGATTCTATTCTCTCTGCAACAATCTCTTTTGGTTCAAGGAAGAATCCAAATTGTGTCAGTGATTTCTTCTTTCCCTGGGAATCCGCCAGGTTTACTTTCAGCAGCCTAACCCTGTAACTGCTGTCTGTCATAACATTAAAAAGCTTGTATACAAGGTATTCCCGTAAAATATACTCGTTATATATACCACCGGTCTCACAGCATGTATACAGTTTCATCTTCTTAATTTTTCCGAAACCCATATAAGCCTGAACCGGCTTATTAAAACTTATCTCCAGCGGCGGATAATTGCAGTTCGAGGAACGGTAAGACCCTCGGCCACTTACTTTTACATTCATACTGACTGAATCATTCTCACCTGTATGAAGGATAAGAATCGCATCCATGGGTGACTTAAAATCCTTTTTCAGATATCCTTTAAGATCAAGTTTCAGTGTAACATTCAAAAGTTTATCGCTCTCGAAAATTGTAAAGATCTTCTTCTTCTTTTCCCCTCCCGATGAATTATATTCAGTCGAATTACTTAGCCCGGTAAATGACAGAAACGAAATGGCAGAAATAATAAATAAACCAATCTTAGCCTGCTTCATATTTATATTAAGGATATCGTCAAATTTACGCAAGAATCAGCCCTCAAACAACAAAAATAAATACCTGAAATGAAAGTTCCTCTTTTTCTTAAAAAATCATCCTGAAATGGGGTGAAATAATTTATTCAAAACGTCATATTCAATGAAGTATTAGACAGAAAAAACTTATATTTGTTTACCATTCATCTTTGCAACACACATTTTTAATACTAAAACAATGGCTAAAAATGAGTTAAAGGTTAATCCTAACATCCAGACAGTTATAGGAGACTTCCCAAAAGTAGGAATAAGGCCGGTCATAGATGGCAGAATGCAGGGAGTAAGGGAATCGCTTGAAGAACAGACGATGAATATGGCAAAGAATGCTGCCAGGCTTATTTCATCAAACCTGAGATATCCGAATGGCAGCCAGGTTGAAATTGTTATTGCAGATACCTGTATTGGAGGAGTTGCCGAGGCAGCCATGTGTGCTGAAAAATTCAGTAAAAAAGGTGTAGGCGTAAGCCTCACAGTTACTCCATGCTGGTGTTACGGCTCCGAGACTATTGATATGAACAGCAATATTCCCAAAGCTATCTGGGGATTTAACGGGACTGAAAGGCCAGGCGCTGTTTATCTTGCTGCGGCGCTTGCAGGCCATACTATGAAAGGCCTCCCCGCTTTTGGCATATATGGCCGTGACGTTCAGGATTCTGGTGATCAGACCATTCCGGATGATGTAAGTGAAAAGATCCTGAGGTTTGTCCGTGCAGCCTTAGCCGTTTCATATATGAAGGGAAAGTCATATCTGTCAATGGGCTCAGTGTCAATGGGGATCGCAGGATCAATAGTCCGTGAGGATTTCTTTCAGGAATACCTCGGAATTCGGAATGAATATATTGATATGAGTGAATTCACCAGACGGCTTAATGAGGAGATCTTTGACAAAGAAGAATATATTAAAGCACTATTCTGGACAAAGAAAAACTGTAGAGAAGGGCAAGATATTAATCCGGTTAAAAAGTCGAGGCAGCAACTTGACTCCGAGTGGGAAACAGTTGTTAAAATGACCATTATAGCAAGGGATCTTATGGTCGGAAACCCAAAACTTAAAAAGCTTGGGTTTGGAGAAGAAGCATTCGGACATAATGCAATTCTTGCAGGCTTCCAGGGGCAGAGGCAGTGGACTGATCATATGCCAAATGGGGATTTTCTTGAAGCTATTCTCTGCTCATCGTTCGACTGGAACGGAATCAGACCTCCATATCTTGTTGCTACAGAGAATGATGCCATGAATGGCGTACCAATGTTATTCGGGTATCTTCTTACAAATACAGCGCAGATGTTTTCAGATATCCGCACTTACTGGAGTCCTGAGGCAATTAAAAGGGTTACAAAAGCAAAACCCGAGGGGCTGGCTTCAAACGGAGTGATCCACCTTATCAATTCAGGAGCATCTGCTCTTGATTTTTCAGGCCGGCAGACTAATAACAAACAATCATGCATTAAACCGTACTGGGATATAACATGGAAAGACGCAAGGGCATGCCTTGAAGCTACTCAATGGCCTCCTGCCGAAACCGGCTATTTCCGCGGAGGCGGTTTCTCCTCGCAGTTTGACACCAAAGGTTCGATGCCTGTTACTATTTCAAGGGTGAACCTGGTAAAAGGACTTGGACCTGTACTTCAACTCGCTGAGGGATGGACTGTCGATCTTCCGGAAAAAATGAACAAGATCCTTACTGCAAGGACAAATCCCACATGGCCAACTACCTGGTTTGCACCACGACTTACCGGTCGCGGACCATTCACCGATGTATATTCTGTAATGTCAAACTGGGGTGCTAATCACAGTGCTTCCAGCTATGGCCATATCGGAGCTGATCTGATTACTCTTGCTTCAATTCTAAGGATACCTGTCAGCATGCACAATGTTCCGGAGAACACAATATTCCGCCCGAGTTCATGGAATGCATTCGGAATGGATAAGGAAGGATCTGATTACAAGGCATGCCAGACGTATGGTCCATTATACAAATAATTATCTTTGCAAATATTAAGTAAATCGACGATGGCAGCTTCACCCGAATACAAGAGAATAGAAGTGGAACAGGACACGCTGGCACACCTGAATACTGCAAGGAAATGGGCAATGTTCCTTGCAATAATGGGTTTTATATTTCTGGGACTTGCACTTATAATAGGATTGCTCGCCGGAACATTCCTGACAGCTTTCAGCACCGGGCAGAAAGGATTGGGAATCCCTGAATCCATGATGTTCATTCCAGTAATTCTGTTAGGTGCGATCTACTTCTTCCCTGTATTATTCCTCTTTCGTTTCTCGAAGCATACCTCGCATGCGATTAATACACTTGACAAACTGGCATTTCATAAAGCTATCAGGAACCTGAAAGCTTACTTTGCCTATATGGGTATCCTGATAATAATTATTCTTACATTATATATTGTTGTACTTGTCGTCGCTGGTTCTTCCCTGGCTTTTCTGAAGGGATTGTAATAATACATATCCCATTATTGAATTTCAAGCCATTATTCAAACTAAATCAAAATGCCTGGAGGTGATATTGTAATTGTTTTCGATTGCGGGGCCACAAACGTAAGGGTTATAGCAATAGACATCAAAGGGGAAATTCTGGCTTCTGAATCATTCCCTAACAGCACATCGCCGGATCCCTTTTATCCTCCATACAGAATATGGGATGTAAACCAGATCTGGAAGAAGATGTGCACTGCATCTCAGAAAGTGGTAAGCCAAATCAATCCAAAGCAAATAGCTGGTGTAACCGTTACAACATTTGGTGTCGACGGTACTCTTTTCGATAAATCGGGAAGAATGCTGTATCCTGTTATTTCATGGCAGTGCGAGAGAACAAATGAGATTATGAATAATATTGAAAGATACCTTCCTCTCACTGATCTTTATAATGAAAGCGGGGTTCTTCCCTTCTCATTTAATACGATAAATAAATTAATCTGGTTTTCTGAGAGTAAACCTGACCTGGTAGACAAAAGCTCGCACTTCCTTTTCATATCTTCAATATTTTCCTTTTTTCTGACAGGGGAAATGGTGAATGATACAACTATGGCAGGCACCTCAATGCTTACAAGTCTTAAGAGCCGGAACTTTTCCTGGAAGATCCTTGATAATATTCATTTCCCTGCGGAAAAATTAGGCACACCTGTAGAACCAGGAACTATATCAGGCAGAGTTAATTCAAAAGCCTCTGCAGAAACATCAATTCCTGAAGGGATTCCAGTTATTGCAACTGGCCATGATACTCAATTTGCAATCTTCGGTTCGGGTGCTGAAGTTAACCAGCCGGTACTTAGTTCGGGAACCTGGGAAATCCTTATGGTACGATCTGACAGATTCAGATCAGGAAAAGAACAGCTGGATCTGGGAATTACCACAGAGCTCGACTCAAGGCCTTGTTTATTTAATATTGGTAATCAATGGATAGCTTCAGGAATACTGGAATGGGCCAGAAGAAATTTTTACAGCGAGATTACAGAGAATGTATATGAAACTATGGTTGCCGGTGCGGAAAAGGTACCTCATGGCTGCAATGGAGTAAAAGTAATTCCTAAATTCTATGAGGAGCTGAAAGGAAAACCGTCGGGTCAGATACTCGGACTGACAATGGAAACTACCCGTGACGAAATCTTCCGGGCTATTCTTGAAGCACTCTCCGTCAGGCTCGCAGAAGGAAAAAGGTCGCTCGAAAATGCCGGGGAATTTAAGTCCGACAGTATTCTCTGCGTTGGAGGAGGATCAAAGAACCGCCTTTGGAATCAGCTGAGAGCAGATTATACCGGCGTTCCTCTTAAAATTATAGATCAGAAAGAAACTACAGTGCTTGGCGCATCCCTCTTTGTACAAGCTGCATGCGGCAATGCCGGTTCGCCGGAGGAGGCAAGATCGGCAATTGACTATAAAACGGAAATAATTGAACCCGGGAGGTAATCCTCAACCAAAGATGCCCCCATCGCCCAAGGGGGGGCTAAATAAGGGGATTTCAATGCCCCTCTTTGGGGGACTTTAGAGGGTCAAAAAATCAAGAGAAAAACAATAACTTAAATTCAAAACTCATATTTCTTAACTTTACAGACTTATTTTAATAATTATGGAAATAACATATTTCAATGGAAAATATATTCCAAAAGAAGAAGTAAGAATCAGTCCTGATGACCGGGGATTTCTCTTTGCAGATGGCATATACGAAGTGATAAGATGGTATGAAGGATTTTTTTATGACATGGACAGCCATCTGACCCGTTTGAAACGAAGCCTTAGAGAATTAAGAATTAACTGGGCTGAGTCTGATTCATTTCCATCTATCGCGGATGAACTTATTAAACTAAATAACCTGAGGAATAAACATGCAATGGTTTATCTTCAGGTAACAAGAGGTGCAGCTCGCAGGTCCCACTCTTTTCCTTCACCGGAAATATCACCGACCATATATTCTTATGCCTGGGGTTTTACACCTGATACCGGGTCACTGCAAACCGGAATAAAAGTAATGCTCAAAGAGGACATAAGATGGAGCAGATGCGATATCAAATCTGTTGCTCTCCTGCCAAACACACTGAGCTTTCAGGAAGCGTCTGAAAATGGACAAAAGGAATGTATTTTCGTTAGAAACGGATTAATAACAGAAGGATCACATTCAAATATTTTCTTTGTCGCAAATGGCACTCTGTTTACACATCCGGAATCAAATAACATCCTTTCAGGTGTTACAAGAAAAAATATACTAAGAATCGCTCAGGAATCAGGAATTAGTATCCGTGAAGAAGCAATACAGGAAAACCGGATAAGATTTGTCCAGGAAGTCTTTATAAGCAATACATCATCAGAAGTGATGCCGGTTATTGAAATTGGTGGGAATACACTTGGGGAAGGTATTCCTGGACCGGTAACAAAATTGATCCGTGAGCGGTTCGAGAATGAGATTCGCGCATCCAAAGGCTGATTTTAAGTAGCACACAAATGCATGATTTTTTTATCTTTGCACAAATTTTGAGACCAGAATGAGTAACAATAATTTAAGTGAACAGGAGCAGATCAGAAGATCGGCACTCGATGAACTGAGAAAATTAGGCATAAATCCATACCCTGCTGCTGAATATAAAACTAATGCCTTCGCACAGGATATAATGGAGAACTACAGTCCTGAGAAAGATAATTTCCATGATGTATGCCTTGCAGGGAGGATAATGAGCAGGAGAATAATGGGAAATGCATCGTTTGCAGAACTTATGGACTCTTCCGGAAGGATTCAGATTTATGTCAGAAGAGACGATCTTTGCCCGGGTGAAGACAAAACAATGTATAATACTGTATTTAAGCATCTCCTCGATATCGGTGATATTATTGGCGTGAAAGGACATGTTTTCAAAACTCAGATGGGTGAAACCACAGTTCATGTCGATGAATTCACACTGCTAAGCAAATCAATCAGGCCTCTTCCCATTGTTAAGGAGAAGGACGGAGTTTTATTTGATGCAGTAACTGATCCTGAGATGAGATATCGTCAGAGATATGTTGATCTCATAGTTAATCCTAATGTCCGTGATGTATTCAGAAAAAGGACCCGGATAATTCAGTCAATGAGGGAACTATTTAACTCAAAGGGATACCTTGAAGTTGAAACCCCTATACTGCAACCTATTCCCGGAGGCGCAGCCGCAAGACCGTTTATTACACATCATAATACCCTGGATATTCCGCTCTACCTGAGAGTCGCTAATGAGCTTTATCTTAAAAGATTAATTGTGGGCGGCTTTGAAGGAGTTTATGAATTTGCAAAGGATTTCCGAAATGAAGGGATGGACCGCACTCATAACCCCGAGTTCACAGTGATGGAGATCTATATAGCCTATAAGGACTATAACTGGATGATGACTTTCACCGAAGAAATGATTAAGAAAGCCGCACTCGACCTTCATGGAAAAACAGAAGTTCAGTTTGGTGACAAGGTAATAAATCTGAATCCTCCTTTCAAAAGGATCAGTATGACTGACGCCATCAGAGAGAATACAGGCATTGATATTTCAGGTATGGATGAAGCCGGATTAAGAGCAGTTTGCGAAAAGCTCGAAGTACCGGTCACTCCTTCAATGGGCAAAGGAAAGCTTATTGATGAATTATTCGGTGAAAAATGCGAACACAATTATATTCAGCCGACATTCATTATTGACTATCCTACGGAGACATCTCCGCTGACAAAGATGCACCGCAGCAAACCAGGAGTTACCGAGAGGTTTGAACTTATGATCAATGGCAAGGAGATAGCCAATGCCTATTCTGAGCTCAACGATCCTATTGATCAGATGGAAAGGTTCCAGGACCAGCTAAGACTGTCTGAAAAAGGCGATGACGAGGCAATGTTTATTGATCTCGACTTCATAAGAGCCCTCGAGTATGGTATGCCTCCGACATCGGGAATGGGTATTGGAATAGACAGGCTTACAATGCTTTTGACCAATCAGCCATCCATTCAGGATGTTCTTCTGTTTCCACAGATGAAACCGGAAGTGCAGAAAGCTAAAGCTGAAAGTCAAAAAGAAGAATACCTCGAAATCGGAGTTCCTGAAGAGTGGATTGAACCATTGAAGAAACTGGGTTTCACCACTGTCAGTAGACTTAAGGAAACCGAGAAGGCAGGGAAACTGGCTAATGATCTTAATGGCTTTAATAAGAAAAATAAACTCGGCTTATCAGGCCTCAGCCCTGAGGCAGTGGAAAAATGGATTAAATAATCTGCTTATCAGACTGCTTTCTCTTTATTTTTACAGAGGTATTTACAATTTTCTGTAAAAGCTTGTAATATAAAGCTATATATAACAATAAGCTGACGATCCACAAAAATGCGATGTCAAAGCAATAAGTGTCAATACTGATGTTGCCAACCTGCTTATAGGGAGCATATAAGTGTGCCCGGCCAAACTTTGAAGTAGGCTTCATAAAACCCGGCTCAAATTTCCGGATTATCCTGTCATCTGTAATAAGATTCTGATCGAGCCTTAATTTATCGAGAACTACCTTTTCCAATTGTGAATTATAATAATTCTCTCTGAGATATTCCAATTCATTTTCCCCTGCAATTAAGTTTATTGATTCGGTAACTGAATCTTTCCTGTGACGATACTCCTTTAACATGGTGTTAAAATGGGACTTAAGGCTTTTCAGGTAAAGTTTCATCGAATTTGCTCCTGCTGATCCCGGACTAAAATTATCAAGCTGCTCCTTCAATTCAGCAGGAACAGGGTTGAATCCGGCAATCCCTGATAACTGACTGATATGAAATCGCAGCCTTCTTATCTCCGGTGTAAGAGGATTAATGTCTTTGGCACTTTTGTAACTGTTCAACCTGTCCAGATCTTTAGTTAATGCATCAATCAGAAACTGACCATACCAGGTATTTTCACTTTCACCTACTTTCTGCTTAAAAAAATTTCTTTCATATTTATTATTCTTGAACTGTTCCACAGCCAATGCTTCAAACGACCATCTTGCTGCCATCAGGTCGCCGATTATTGGAGTAAATTCACCTGAAGTATAACTGAAGTGATTAAGTTTATCGAATTTGACAAGAACACCGCTGAAAAGCAACTGAGGAATTATTATAAACGGAATAAGAATATAAATTGTTATAACAGAATTGAATCCTGATGATATATTCAAACCGAGGATATTCGCAAAACATGAAGTGGTAAAAAGCACCAGCCAGTAGGGAAAAGTCATTCCCCTGATTTCAAGTATATAATTGCCTATGAGAATAAAAGAGACTGTCTGAATAGCCGAAATCAGGAACATTATCATGACTTTTGAATTCAGATAGCTGAACCAGCTCAGATGCAGGAATGATTCTCTCCTCAGAATTTTCCGGTCCTTCACTATCTCTTCAGCACTGATAATCAGACCGAGAAAGAGGGATGTAATAACACACATAAAAAGATAAGATGGCAGGTTCTCATTTTCACTGAAAACATAATTGTCATTAACTTTGTATTTTGTGAACCAGGCAAGCAGAATTGCAAGCAATGGTGCTCCAAAAATGCTGATCATTATGTATTGCCTGTTTGCAATCTTCGATAATACATCGCGTATAAAGTAGACTTTTGATTGTTTCAGGAGCCCCGGGATACTGAAATTATTTTCCGGAAGAATTCTGTCTCCTGCGCTGCTCCTTTGTCCTGTTCCTGCTGATGCTTCCCTGAACATCTGTGCCCATTCCTGTGGTGAAACTTTTCGTATATGACTTTGTTTGCCGTTCTCATTTACAACTTTTGCTTCTATTATCTGAAGCAGCTGATCAGAGTTTACGTTCCCGCATTTTTCGCATTGGTCCTCATCTGCATTCGCGTATCCTGCCCTTGTTTTAAAGTAGACAATAGCCTCAGAAGGGTTGCCGTAATAAATCTGATATCCGCCCTTATCGATGATCATAATCTTATCGAACATCTTGTAAAGATCGGACCCTGGCTGATGAATGTTGACAATCACCAGTTTCCCTCTGTCAGTTTGCTCCTTAAGCAGATTCATCACAACTTCGGAATCAACTGAGGAAAGTCCGGAAGTAGGCTCATCAACAAAAAGTATTGCCGGTTCTCTAATAAGCTCAAGTGCTATATTCAGCCTCTTTCTCTGACCTCCGCTGATCACTTTATTAAGACTATTCCCAACCCTCAGGTCTCTTATCAGGTCGAGATCAAGTTCTGTGAGGGTTTTGTTTACAACCTCAGTAAGAGTTTTCTCAGAGAGGTTGTCAAGACACATTTTAGCACTGTAATAAAGATTCTGATAAACAGTAAGCTCTTCGATCAGGAGATCATCCTGCGGAACGAAGCCAATAATTCCCCTGAGACGGTGCCTCCCCTCGTCAGTGTACATATTAAAACCGTTAATAAGCACCTCTCCTTTATCGGGTTGAGTAATGCCGCTCAATACATTCAGCAGTGTAGTCTTACCAACACCACTCCCCCCTAAAATACCAACCAGATTACCTGATTCTTCATGAAAATCGAAATTTTGAATACCCAGGTCGCTGTTTTTGAACTTCAGGCTGACATTTAAAGCATCAAGTGATATTTTCAGTTTAATTATTTCATCAGTAAAAATCCTTGAGACATCATTATAGTAAACTGCAGAGATTCCTGACCCCCGCAAGGTCGAGCCATGATCAAACATATATGTCTGCCCGGGGAATATATTCTGACTATTCAGCAGCAGGTCCTCCTTTCCTGAATATTTCAGTATAAAAGCATTAATACTTTCTATATGAAGAATATAGATTGTATCTACAAGGTTCTCTCTGAAAAGATGATTTACGTGCGGACTCTCCGAGTCCTTATTTGAATCAATAAGCATAAGCCTGTTCTGCTCAGGGATATCTTCTGTTGAACCGAGGATGAATTGTCTGATGTTCTGGAACTCATCCTGAGGAATATTAAATGCGTTTGATACAGTCTCAAGAAATTCAAGTTCATTTTCGGTTATCTCAGCTCCGAATAAAATAAAATCCATCAGCTGGACCAGCACGTATAATTTTTGTTTCTGGTGAAGCTCCTCGTTTATCTGTTCACAGATCCCGAGAATCTTGATTGCAGTGAGAGAAGTTCTCTTTCTGTCTTTGTCTGTTCCCCTGACAATATTATCCGCGCTAAACTGGATCAGGTACTCATCGAACATTCCCATGTACTTTGCCACCATCTCGTTGTTCAGCTGGCGGGAGAGAAATAATCTGACAATGTCTTTTTCCCTACTTGATATCTCTGAAATATCACGTACATCGCTGATCAGAGCAAATAACCGGATAAGCGCTTTGAGAATAGGTTCGATCATTGTGAAATGATTATTGTTATTTTTTAGTGAATAAAATTTATCTTTGTTAAAAGCTATTCAAGTTAATAATATTTATGCATTTAGAAAAACATTTCTGGGCGCATGAAAGTTCGTCAGATGCTTGTTTTGAACTGAAATGTTGTTGATTTAATAGAATAATACTCAGCCTATGTCCGGGTCAGTGATAATTTTGGATTATCAGGGTAGTGTAGATGTTAAAGTGACTGAATCACTTTTAGAAAAGCTGAAGAAAAATACTGACTTTACTTCGCTTGGAATAATCACGCGCAAACGGGTTTATAGCATTGTCGTTGAGTGTCTCGAGAACATTGGTAAATATCCTCACGGTACATTATCCGGCAGTAACGATTCACACAGCAGAATCAGTGTAAGAAAAAATCAGGAAAAGATAGATATACAGGCAACAAACCTCATTGATGAGATTGCTAAAGAGAAATTAACCGGTTATCTTGAACTTCTTAAAAGTCTGGATAACGAAGCACTCAGAAATCTTTATGATACCAGGATCTGCAACGAGTCAGTTGACGGGCAAAACGGAGCAGGTCTTGGACTGATATCAATGGCTCTTAAATCGGGGAACAATATTAATTATAGTTTCAGGCAACATGGAAATGGATTATTTTACTTTGAAATAAATATTTCTATAGACAGGTATATAATGAGAAAACTGATAATTGAAAAAACATCAACAACACCTAGAGTTGTGCTTGATCCTGAAAAGAATCTTTTCCTTATCTCTGGTGAATCGAGACCTCATGATGTCAGGGAATTTTACGGACCAATTCTTTCGTGGCTTGAGGAATATGGAAACCATCTGCTAAGGCAGAAAGATATAAAAGAACCATTCATATTCTGTTTTGAGTTTGCCTACTTCAATTCTTCTTCCGCAAAGATGATACTTGATCTGTGTAAATATCTTGTAGCCCTGAGCAACAAAGGAATAAACGTTCAGGTTAAATGGTATCATGAGCAGGGAGACGGTGATATGCTTGAGGTTGGAAAAGAAATGTCGAGGATAATTAAATTTCCTTTTGAATATATTGAGTCGGAAATCTAAAAACACCGATAGGTTAATTATGGACATCCCCCAGGACAAGAAGGCCTATAAAAACTCATTTATTAACCCGGTTGCTGAAAACCTCTTCACCATTTACAGGAAATTACATGCTAAACCGGGAAGCACAAAGGATACCTTTAATGACTTTAAATCCCTCAGGAAATCCGAAAAAGCCTTCTGGCTTGATTACGCCTCGGCTATCATTGAAAAATACAGCTCGCTGGGCCTGATTATAAGATCATATGAAGATTTCTGTACTACCTGTTTAATAACTGATAAAGAAATAGCAGCACTTGTAAATGAGGATATAAATAATCTAACTTTTAAAGAACCCGGCTTCGGAGGTAAAGACGCTGCTCAATTCTATACTGACCTGAATTATTTAATTCCTGTTTCACTTAAATATTCAGGATTTGAGGTAGTCCGGTATGAGCAGCTATCAGATATAAATGCAATAACAATAAAAAAGCTTGCACGCGCCATTCATTCGAGATATTTGTCACAGGTAAGAAATTTGAAGAATGATGGAAAGGATCATATATTTAATGATACCGGAAATACCGCAGACATCTATACATCTGATTTTGATGATCTTCCTGACGAAATTAAAAGCTCTAATATTGATAATGCTGCGCATATACCTATAAAACTTCTGTCAATAGGTTATAAGATAAGACCTGTCAGAAAGGGTTATAAACCTTTTGCACTTCACCTGAATGAAGAAGAAGTGGAAACAATGGCGAACGTGGAACATATCAGGTGGAGCTGGGAGAAGAGACTAAACGGCTGGACCTATAGTAAAATAAAAAATAATGTCCGGCGAACACATCCTGGATTAATTGTGTATGAAGATTTAAGTGAATCAGAAAAGGCAAAAGACCGCGAACTCGTTAAATTAATCCCCGCGTTTCTAAAAGATATTGATTATGAAGCTTATCCTGTTTCACCGAATGTTTTCAGAAGACTTTCATATGCCATTAAACCCCAGAGCATTGTTTATAAGATTCTATCAGAAACCAGAGAACTCAACGAGCAGATAAAGAGCAAGGTTAAGCTTTCAAGGGAACTTGAGGAGATGGTAAGGCTCAGGAACAGCAAGATAGAAGAGGCTATCAGAGAAGTAGAAGCCGGATACAATTATGCACGTCATATCCAGGAAACTTTCCTCCCCGATGACTTTTACGTCAGAGAGTGTTTCCCTGACAGTTTTGTCATCTATAAACCAAAGGATATCGTTAGCGGTGATTTTTACTTCTTCAGCAAGATGAAACACAAAATTATTTTTGCTGCGGCTGATTGCACAGGGCACGGAATTCCGGGGGCGCTCCTGAGCACTCTTGGCTATAGTATCCTTGACCAGGCCGTTAATGAAATAAGGCTTACCGACCCTTCACATATTTTACATCATCTTTACTGTAAAATGCACAGATACCTGAGGAACGATGAAGAAGGAACAGGCATAAAGGATGATATGGACATCATGCTCTGTACCCTCGATAATAAAACGAATGAGCTTACATATTCGGGTGTGAAAAATCCACTCTATGTGATATCAAAAGGTGAAATAACCGAATATCCTGCCCAGAATATTGCAGAAGAGAATTGTGAAGCAGAAGAATGTCAGTTCACCAGTTCTACTATCCGCCTGAAACATTCTGATATTGTTTATCTATGCTCAGATGGTTTCTCAGACCAGTTCGGAGGCAAGAAACATAAGAAATATCAGTCGGGAAGGTTTAAGAAATTCCTGGAAAGCATTTGTGAATTCAGTATGCCTGAACAAAGTGATTTGCTCTATGGGGAGATAGAGAAATGGAGGGAAGAAAATAATGAAGATCAGACCGATGATATTATGGTTATTGGGATAAAAATCTAGGTTTGCGATAATTATTATCCGGTTCGGACTAAAACACAATAACTTCGTCCGTGCACCTTGCAACCTGCAACCTGCACCTCGCACCATGCAACCCTTACAAGAAAGTCGGAGCCAACTTTTATTTGACTTATATCCAAGACTTTCCTAACTTTATCAAAATGAACCTTTAACATGGCTAGTCTTATCCCAGGCTATGAATATGATATTTTTATCAGTTACCGTCAGAAAGACAACAAACATGATGGCTGGGTTACTGAGTTTGTCAATAACCTGAAGGGGGAACTTGAGTCAACATTCAAGGAAGAGATCAGTGTATATTTTGACATTAACCCTCATGACGGACTTTTAGAAACACATGATGTTGATGAAACTCTTAAAGGGAAATTAAAATGCCTGATATTTATCCCGGTTATTTCCCGCACATATTGTGACCCCAAATCATTTGCCTGGGAGCATGAATTTAAAGCATTTGTTGAACAAGCCTCGCAGGATCAGTTTGGACTGAAGATAAAACTGCCTAACGGAAATGTTGCAAACAGGGTACTTCCCGTTCGGATTCATGATCTCGATAATGCTGATATCAGGGAATGTGAATTGGTGCTTGGCGGAGCTCTTCGTGGTATTGATTTTATTTATAAGGAGGCGGGGATTGACAAACCACTTGTTCCTGATGATGATGAGAAAAAGAATTTAAATAATACTAAATACAGAATCCAGGTTATAAAGGTTGCCCATGCCATTAAGGAAATTATTCTAGGTATGAAGGCTGAAAGATCAGGGATAAAGGGAGTAAAAGATCAGACCGGCAAGATAACAAATGCTTCTGTTGAAGATGATGTCAGACAAGGCGAAGCAATCAGAGGAAGATCAGGTAATCTCAAATTAATATCCATGGTGGGTATTGTATCTATAATACTGTTAGGTTTCATTCTGGGATATCTGAAAATACTTAAACATGGCAATCTCGATAACCTGAAGTCAACAGGGAAGGAAATTACTGTCGCAATAATGCCATTTCAGAATATGACTAACGATTCCATAAAGGATTTCTGGCAGGAAATGATCCAGGATAATCTGATCACTTCCCTGTCAAATTCTGAGGAATTAAAAGTAAGGCAATTAGAATCAATATCAAGCCTGCTTCAAAGCAAAGGAGTCAAAAATAATTCCTCAATTACTCCTGCTATTGCAAATACAATTTCAAGAAAACTTGATGCAGAAGTCATTATCAGCGGCAGTATAACCAAGTCAGCTTCGGCAGTTCGACTGAATGCACAGTTAATTGACACACAGACTGAAGAGGTTTTAAAATCGTTTCAGATAAATGGAAAGGAGGAGGATATACTTCCTCTTACGGATTCCCTTTCAAAAATTATAAATGATTTTCTCTTATTGTCCTCAATAAAAAAAGAATTGCCAACCGTATATAATAAAACTCTGACAACAAATTCCCCTGAAGCTTTCAGGTATTACATCTATGGAAGAAACGAATATATAACATGGAATTATGCTGCCGCTCAGAACTGGCTTTATCAGGCTATCTCACTTGATTCAAATTTTGTTGATGCTCTTATAATGCTTTCCAATTCATTTGGAAATGAGTTCCTTTATGAGATAGCAACGAAATCATATGGAACTGAATCCTTATACGACTCGGCAAAAAAATATTGTACAAAGGCGTATATAAAAAGGGATCATGTCCCCTTAAAGGTAAGGATCAACATTAACTGGATCCATTCTGTTTACTTCGAAACACCATATGAACAGATATATTATCTGAAACAGCTTCTGGATATCGATAATCAGAATCCAAATGTATATTTCAGCCTTGGCAATTGTTACTATGATCTGGGACAATATGATAAAGCCATTCCGGAATATGAGAAGGAACTCGGGATCTTTAAAAAATGGGGATTAAAACCATACTGGATATTTGACTACACTAACCTGGGAGAATCATACCGCAAAACAAGACAATATAAAAAGGCAATTAGTATTTACAGGCTTGCAGAGAAGGATTTCCATGATCATCCCAGTCTTATCTATAATCTGGCCTTGCTTTACAGTGATATGGGTGATACCGTTGCAGCAAACAGGTATACTGAAGAGGGTGTTGCCTTCCTCAGAAGTGTATCATCCTCAGAATCTGACATCTCTTCAGTGCTGGCTTCAGCCGCTGCCGAGTTAGGAGCATCAGACAGGGCAGATAATTATTACCGTAAAGCTCTGTCGTTAGAACCTCAAAGTGCAATGAATATGAATAATCTTGCTTTTTTCCTGATCGATAAAGACCGCAATCTCAAAGAAGGAATTGATCTGGCTGATAAGGCGTTGAAAATAAGACCTGAATACTACCTGTACCTGTATACAAAAGGCTGGGGATTATATAAGCAGGGAAAATACAGGGATGCCGTTAGGCTTCTTCAGAAAAGCTGGGAATTAAGAATGAGGCATGCAGTCTATGACCATAATGCCTTTCTGCATCTTGAGGCAGCCAAAAAGGCTGTGGCGGGCCTGAGATGAAGGGGAGAAAGGGTGAGTTGGAGACTTGGGGATAAAGAGACAATGAGACAACCAGACAACCGACTTAATAACTGACACCTTGAACCTTGCAACTTGCACCCTGCACCTTTTCAGGATTGCGTGTCTTTGTAATAGATATCAAGCAACGCCCGCTTCTTTTTATAATTGATCTTGCAGATCTTAACCTTTAAAATTTTTTTCCCTGAAATTTCAGAAATATCTTTTAGTAGCTTATCCTTCTTATCGGGCCTGAGCAAGTCAAGCTTTTCATAAATGATGGAATGAGATTCCGTCTTATATTTTAAAGTATATTCTTCGAGAAGGTAGGCTGACAGGAGGATTAACCCATTGATGATCAAAACTCCCAAAAGAGGGAATCTGAGAAGTTTCAGCGAATTGATGACTGAAACTCCAAACACTGCAAAGGTATAAGCCATATCTTTTGCACTGAAATTCGTTGCTCTCAGTCTTAAAATTCCGAAAATGGCGAATAAACCTACAGCCATTCCCATTTCTATCATCACTGACCTTAGAATGGAGGTTACAAAGAAGGCTGTAATCCCCATTATGAAAAAACTGAAAAGAAATTTTTCTTTCAGGGAATATTTGAAATAAATCAGTCTGATGAGAATAAAAAGAAATACAATAGTTACTGCAAACCGCCACATTATTCCAAGAAATGTCGGATTGGTCAAATCATAAAAGGTGTCCGTCATGGTAATTATTTTGAATTAAATGTCTTTGCAACTGTTCATTAAAGTGTAAAGCATCAGGTCCCGCTTGCCTTCAAGCTGATCTAAGAATTCATCCAGGTACTTGGTCATGTCTTTTTTTGCCCTGGGACTTAAATAGGGAAATTCATTAATAACCTTGTAGAATTCAGCCTTTTTCGAGTAAATGAGATCCAGGGTTTTCAGATAGGTTGACTTCGTCCGGCATACGCCGCCAAAAATCCTTTCTCTTACATTATTGGTTCCTATATTTTCAGCCGGTATGGCGTAGGTCGCATTAACAAGACCGGTCCAGTCAAAATCATGCGGAATGGCTATCCCGCGGCCATAAGGATCGACAACCTGCGCCTTTATCACAAGTACATTATGCTGTCCGGGAACAGACCAGTCGTAATTACCTATCATGTAATTAAAAATTGCCAGCCGGTCCATTATCGACGGGATAATACTCTTTTGGTTAAGAGTCTTAGCCTTAATTAAAATGCTCCCTGTTCTTTTTGCCAGCATCTCAGCAGGCTCTATAAGAAATCCATATTGTTTTACGGGCTTTCGATCCCTCTTTGAGTCAATATATGTAACTGTCAATAATCTCACCCTGAAACTGGTGTCAGTAAGAATATTGAATAATTTATAAGTCAGATATTCTCTTAAAACATATTCCTCCTTGTCTTTTCCAGAGCTGCACTGTGGCTGAAGCTTAAGTTTTGTAATTTTATTCAGATCAGAATAACCGAAGTCAGCCTTTTTCAGATTAAGCTCAATTGGTGCGAAAGTACAATATTGGTTACGAAATACTCCCCGGGTTTTAAGGTGAATATCCCTGCTTACTGAATCTGTTTTGCTTAGGTGGAAAATCAGATTGGCATCCAGATATTCCTTCTGAGGTTTGGATCTGAAGTAAGTGGCGAGATCAAATTTCAGTGAAATATCTATTATCTTATCATCATCGAAAAGCCCGAAACTTTTCTTTGAGGTATCAGATTGTGCTGTTTGAGCATATGAGCTATACGTTAGCGAATAAAGGAGCAAAATTAAAGAAACTGCTATTGGAAAATTCCAGAAAACCTTTCTTCTCATATTGCATTTAAGTAGTAATCACTTCCTTATATAATCATAATTTTTAAACACTGCTGCGAGTAAATTTATTAAAAAAAAACGAATCTCATTAGCTTCCTGAACTATTTTTATTTGACTCGTATTCAACTCTTTCGTAAATTTATCAAAAGATTCCGAGAGATGTCAGCGCATCTCCTGAACTTTGTGTAGGAAATTAACATCAAAAAACGATTTGTTATTACTTGACATAAGCTTGTCTTTGATAACGAAGTAATTAGAACTATCCGGGTCAGTTTTAAAATATCTTCATACGATGTCAAGTATCATCCAGGATTACACATATGACATCTTTATCAGCTATCGCCAGAAGGATAATAAAGGCGACAAGTGGGTCAGCGAATTCGTTGAAGCTTTAAAAATTGAACTTGAAGCTACTTTCAAGGAAGAAATAAGTGTATATTTTGATGTCAACCCTCACGACGGACTCCTTGAGACACATGATGTTGATGCTTCTCTAAAGGAAAAGCTGAAATGCCTCGTTTTTATTCCGATCATTTCAAGAACCTATTGCGACCCTAAGTCTTTTGCATGGGAACATGAGTTCATTCCATTTGTTGAAGCTGCTCAACACGACAGGTTTGGGCTAAAAATAAATCTGCCTAATGGAAATGTTGCGGGCAGAGTACTGCCTGTCAGGATACACGACCTGGAAATTACAGATATAAAACTTTGTGAATCAGTTCTGGGAGGTGTAATCAGAGGAGTCGATTTCGTATACAGAGAAGCAGGAGTTAACAGGCCTCTGACACCTGATGATGATGAAAAGAAGAACCTGAACGGTACAAGGTACAGAAACCAGATAAATAAAACAGCAAATGCAATAAAAGAAATAATATCAGGACTCAGAGCCGAACCGGAAGCAGTAAAAAATGAGAATCTGCATCATTATGAATCATGGAAAGAGGCTGCAAATGAAAAAAAAGATAAAAGATTATCCCTGTCGAAAATTGTTGAACCGGAAACACTGAAATGGTTAATTATGTCATTCTCAGTAATTATTTTAGTTTTTGCAGTACTCTCTCTCTACAAAATATTGATACTTTCAAGAACCAGTAAAACTATTGCTGTTTATTTCTCTCCTGATAATGTGAACGACTCCACTCTTAAAAACATCGGGATTGTATATACTGAAGCCCTGCATAGTAAGCTATACAAGGTGAAAAGTCTGACCTTAAGGCCACGATTTGATATTCATCAATACGGTGAATCTGATAGTCCTTTAAGTTCAATCAGGAAAGATCTTGCAGTAAATTATTTGTTATATGGCAATATAAGAAGAAGCGGTAATGAGATAATTATTTGGGTGGAATTAACCTCTGAAAAAAACAAAAAGGATCTCTGGTTAAAAAAATACACCTGGGATAAGGCTCTCATTTCCAAAAACTCAACTGAAATTGTTCAGGAGATTGCGAAAAATCTGAACGCGAAAATTTCATCTGTGGAAATTGAAGATATTAATAAAGAACCATCAAAAAATACGGAAGCAAACCTGAATTTTACATATGCAAATGCCATATCATACAATGCATGGTCTTCCTTTACAATGGGGAATAAATATCTTGAGACTGCAAGCTTCAATTCTGCAATAAAAACTTATGGCAAAGCAATCGAAGAAGATCCTATGTTCGCTCAGGCTTACGTCAAACGATCAATTGCCCGTGCACTCGGTTATTATATAAAACAGCTTGATTCAACCCATGTCGAAAAATGCATGGATGACATTAACAAAGCAATTAAAATTGACAACGGCCTGCCCGATATTCTGATGGCGCAGGGATTCTATTATTACTATTGTATTAAAGACTTAGATAAAGCCCTGGAATTTTTCAGTAAAGCAGCTGAAAAAAGTCCGGATGACTTTCAGCCACTGTTCTATATAGCAATGGTTTACAGGAGAAAAGGCGAGTGGAGTAAATCGAAAGCTCTGATCAGAAAGATAATCAGTCTAGATCCGCAGGATGCACTTTGTCTCACTAATATTGGTTCTACGTATGAGTATTTTCATAACTATGATTCAGCACTTCTGTTCCATCAGAAAGCAATTGATGTACTCCCGGTATGGTCGGCTTCATATAAAAATAAGATAGAAGCTCTTCTTCTGAAGGATGGAAACACAGCTGAAGCAAGAAATCTGCTAGACACTGGAATAAAAATAACCGGAGATAATTTCCGGTACTATAAGATCAGGATTTACCTCATCGAAAGAAATTATTCACAGGCACTGAAAGAGACTGAAAAATCATCACCTTCTGATTTCAGATACAAGGGAATTAAATTTCTTCTCCTGGCAGATATTAACAGCTACATGAAGAACAATGAAAATGCTCAGATATACTATGATTCAGCACAGGTTAGCTTCAATAAAGATCTTAAAAAAGACAGAAACAACTTTGAGATACTAAGTTATGCGGGTATTGCAAGTGCAGGTAAAAAGGACAAATTAAAAGCAATTGAAGAAGGGACAAAGGCAATAGACCTGATTAAATATAACAATTTTGAAAAAAGCGATATGGTACTGAACCTTGCGAGAATTTATACTATGTTAGGGGAATATGACCAGGCTATAGATGCAATTAACTACCTGTTACAGAACAAATTAAATGTTCCCTCTGAATTATCAATAAATATGTTGAAATCCGACCCTGTTTGGAATCCTCTTTTAGGTAACCCACGAATGAAAATACTCTTAAAAAATCCGAACAATATTGAACAGACAGGCCGCAATTGAATTGTTTAACTAAAAAACCAATGTTATGGGAACCGAATCTACTAAATCAAAGCAACGTGAATTCTATGTCGATCCTAACAAAATTCAGGTGGAAATTCCCCTGGAACCGGTTTTCTATAGTTTTCTGATGGAGTCTATTGTTGATAAAAAGCAAAAAAAGTGTATCAGAGCTGCTGTCAAAATTTATCAGAAAAGCTGTCGTAAGGCTGCCAGAAAACTACTCAAGGACCTTGAAAAATGCAGGTGATAAAACATGTGACACTCCATTCTCCTTACCTTTCCTGAAAGAGGAATGATCTTTCTATCACCTTATAAAATTTAAACCTAAAATGTTTGTTTCATACTCATTAATGGCCTGTCTGTTTTAATGTACATCTATGAAAAAACATCCTGTTGTATTTATAGCAAAAAGAGAGTATGATAATATTGGAATAGGCTATATGGCTGCCATGCTGCGTGATGCAGGATTTGACAGTAAAATAATTGATGTAAGTGAAAAGAAGACTAAAATTCTTAAGAAACTGAAGAGCCTCGAACCGGCTATTGTTGGTTTTTCAGTTATCTACCAATACAATATAGACCGGTATATAAAACTCATAAGCTTTCTGAGGAAAAGCGGCATCAGGTGTCATTTAACCGCCGGTGGACACTACGCCAGTCTAAGATATGAAGAACTCTTTGAGCTTCTTCCTGAACTTGATTCAATAATAAGGTTTGAGGGAGAATATACTATCGTTGAACTGGCAAAAGATCTCCAAGATAAAAACGAGTGGCGGAATATTAAAAGTCTCGTGTATGCTGATAAAGGAAAAATTATTGCCAATCCTTTAAGGGAGCTTGAGGGAGACCTTGACCGATTGCCTTATCCTAAGCGTCGGCCTTTATCAAACTATGCTTTTAACATGAAGTTTTCCACGATACTTGCCGGGAGAGGCTGCCGGTACAATTGCTCTTTCTGCAATCTGAGGGAATTCTATCGCCCTTTCCCCCGACTAATCAAACGAACAAGAAAACCAGAGATGGTAGTTAAAGAGATGGAATACCTGTACCGGAAGAAAGGTTGTTCGGTATTTCTGTTTCAGGATGATGATTTCCCTGTAAGTGGTAAAAAAGGGACAGAATGGATTGAAAGATTTTGCATGGAGCTGAAATCACGGGAACTGAGCAACAAGATAATGTGGAAAATAAACTGCAGACCTGATGAAATAAGGGAAAAGATCTTTCTCTTAATGAAAAACCATGGACTGTTCCTTGTCTTTATAGGGATAGAGGATGGAACCGATTCCGGCTTAAAAATGTTTAACAAACAGATGACTCTTTCTGAAAGCCTTACAGGAATTGATACACTTAAAAAACTTAACATAGGTTTTGATTTCGGATTCATGCTTTTCCATCCGGCAACAACCTTCAAATCATTAAGAGAGAATCTGGATTTCTTAAAAAGTACGGTTGGCGACGGATATTCACCGGTAGGGCTCATTAAAACGATGCCATACTATGAGAGCCTGATAGAAAAGGACCTGATAAAAGAAGGAAGAATAAAAGGCAGGCCAGGGTACCGCGACTATGATTTTCTTGAGGAGAATATGAACAAATATTATAAGTTTATAGTCAACTGCTTTTCTAAATGGACCAGAGATTCAAATGGGGTTCAGAACATCTCAAAATGGGCCCGGAATTATGTTTCAGTTTGTTCCCGGAATTTTGAATCAACAATCATTTTGCCTCTTGTGGAAAGGGAAATAAAAAATATTATTGCTGAAAGCAACCTGTTTTTTATCAGTGCCATGAATGAACTGGCGACCTATTTTGAATCAGGAGAATACATTAAGGATAACATTTACCTTGATTCATACAGGAGAAAAATTAAAACAAAACATAAGCATTTTACAGCGAAGATAAATAACTCGATGTCAAATCTATTGGTTTTTACAGAACTTCAACGACATGTACATAGTACAACTTCCTGAATATTGACTCTGTGATTATCTTTCAAAAAAGATGAAGATTTTTTCATATATCTTTGGGAATGTTTTATACTATATACATTAAGCCTGATGCTAAATTTACTTAAACACCCTCTGCTTACACACAAACTCGCTCTTCTCAGGAATAAGAATACTGATACAAAAGACTTCAGGGAAACTCTTGATGAGATTGCAGGACTGATGGCTTACGAGATCACGCGAGATCTGCCGGTTAGAGATGTTACAGTTGAAACTCCGCTGGGAAAATGCCACACGCAGGAACTGGCAATGGATGTGGTTCTGGTACCTATTCTTCGAGCCGGGCTGGGTATGGTCGATGGAATCTCAAACCTTATAGCTTCGGCAAGGATTGGCCACATAGGCATGTATCGCGATCATGTTACCCTTAAACCTATGACCTATTATTCCAAATTTCCAGATAATCTTCCTGATGCCGTTGTTATGGTTCTCGATCCAATGCTTGCAACAGGAGGAAGTTCTACCGACGCAATTCAGGTATTAAAAGACAATGGTGCCAAAACTATAAAGCTGGTTTGTGTCGTTGGCGCCCCTGAAGGAGTAAACCGGATTATGAAGGACCATCCTGATGTTCAGATCTACCTCGCCGGAATGGATGAAAAACTGAATGAACATGGGTATATTGTTCCGGGACTTGGCGATGCAGGCGACAGGCTTTTCGGAACAAAGTAAATAAGCTCCTATTTCAATTTATCCAGAGAATATTCGATATAAACATCATTCAACTCACAGAGGCCTAAAATCTTAACATCTTTCTGCCCTTCTGTAAGAATATACTTTAGAAATTCAACTACTGCAGGGCTGGCTGGTTTGCCAAGGGTACCAATTAAAAGTTGGCGGCACAGACTTTTAGGATAGAGGCCAAGCCATAATCCTCTATGAGCTTTGTCGAGGTTACTGAACGGAATCTCCTTTGTATCAATCTTGTTATCATAATCAAGATCTGCAGGTATCACTTGAATGTCTTTCCTACGCTCTCCTGTAGCTGCATCAAAAGCAGATGAAAAGTTACAAAAACCAATACCAAGAGGATTGTCCTGGATACTTTTTATTATTTCTTCATCACCAGTTACCTTTGTACCTTTCAGATCGGTGGATTCTTTATTCAGAAAATGTGCAAAAACATCCGCGGCTCCTGATGCATCCTCTCTTATAAAGACTTGCACTTTTTCTTTCCCATTTGTATCAAGCAACTCCCCCCATTTCACGGGTTTTATGCCTGTGAAAATTCTAAGAAATTCATCAGGACTCAAGCCCCGATCTAATAATCTTTTAAGATATTGGTTTTTCTGGTTTGTAATAGCGGCTACGCCGTCCTTAGCTACAGGAATTGACCAGACACCTTCTGCAACATCCTCATCTGTAAGGGATCTTGAAATCATAGCAATCTGGATCTTTTTAGATATAAGATCATCAATTCCCTGACCTGTTCCACCCTCTGCCACAGTGATCGTAACAGCAGGATGTATCTTCATGAAATCATCGGCCCATTTTCTAACCAATGGATAGAGAGCATAAGCCCCACTAATAGCAAAATTTCCGGATAACTCAATCTTAGATTCTGAAGACAAATTTTTCTGGTTTTGTTCTGATTTCCCTGGATTACAACCAAATGTTATTATCAGACTCAAAAAGAGGAATATAATCTTACTATAGCTCATTTTTTTTAAAGTTACGAAAAATCTGAACATCGGTCAAGCCTGAATTGTTACGAAATATATGATCTGCAGCAAATCCTATCCAAAAAAAAGTTAATTTTCACCACATTTCTTTTTATGATCAGCGAACCTGTTATTGAAGTTAAGAATGTCTGGAAATCCTTTAAAGCGGTAGAGGCAGTAAAAGGCATTAATCTGACTATTCCGAAAGGACAGTTTGTTGCACTTCTTGGTCCCAATGGAGCAGGAAAAACCACCCTGGTTGAAATGATTGAAGGAATTCAGAAACCGGATAAGGGGGAAATAGCTATTCTGGGGAAAAAGTGGAAGGGAAACGAGGACGAATTACACAAAATAATCGGTCTGTCATTACAGGAAACAAGGTTCATTGATAAATTAAGAGTTTCTGAGACTCTGCTGCTTTTTGCCGGATTCTTTAATCTTGGGAAAGAACGCATTGATGAAATTATAGATATTGTCGGACTCGAAGAAAAGAGGAAATCATATGTTGTCAACCTTTCAGGCGGACAAAGGCAAAGATTAGCAATCGGCATCTCATTGATAAACAAACCTGCTATACTCCTTCTCGATGAACCCACCACCGGCCTTGATCCAAATGCCAGAAGGGAGATCTGGGATATTTTAAGAGCCCTTAAAATCAATTCAGAAACCTCAATGATCCTTACTACCCATTATATGGAGGAAGCTGAAAACCTCTGCGATTACATAGTGATAATGGACAACGGTACAATACTTAAAGAAGGAACATTGCAGCAGCTTCTTGAAGAGGAAACTGATGAAAAAGTGGTTGAATTCACTTCAGAGAACTCAATCATTACTGAAGAACTTAATTCTGACAATCTTCCCTTTATAATCCATCCCGGGGAATCGGGGGAGAAAGGATTTGTCACACTTTCGGATTTTGAATCCGAATTGCCCGCTTTCATGTCTTTCATGAAATCGAGGAACATAACTCTCAAGCATATGGAGTGCCGGCGTAAAACCCTTGATGATCTGTTTGTTTCACTTACCGGGAGAAAAATAAATGAATAACATCATCAGATTCAGACAGCTCTGGCAGCTCGTAGCAGCTCTCTTCCGCGAAATTATCAGGGAACCGGGAGTCCTTTTCTGGGGAATATTGTTCCCGATACTCATGTCGCTGGGATTAGGTCTTGCATTCACAAAGAAGACAGATGTCATCCGTAAAGTTGCAGTAATAAATATCTCTGGGCTATCTGCTACAGGTTCAGAAAATTCTGCGGTTGCCGGGTTCCTCACTAATAACTGCGAAAAAAATCCTTCATCCGATAACAGTTTATGGCGATGGAAGTACACCATAAAAGATGATAAGCTCGGAAATTCCGTTTTTCTATTCTATAACATGAAATGGGATGATGCCATAAGATTGCTGAAAAGAGGTACAATTAATGTCCTCCTTCTCGGTAAAAATGATTCGATTGAATATCATTTTGATCCTCTGAATCCCGATGCCCAGCTTACCTATCTCAAATTATATACAATTGTAGGTAAAGGTGAAGTCCAGTCTGTCCAGAGCAACTCGGAAATTAAGCCGCTGACTGTTACAGGGACCAGATACATTGATTTTCTTGTTCCCGGACTGATCGCCATGGGTGTTATGATGTCGAGCATGTGGGGAATAAGTTATGGAATAATAGAAAAGAGATCGAAGAAGCTTCTGAGAAGACTGGTTGCCACACCAATGAAGAAGTCTCATTTTCTGATTGCTCTTATTACCGTAAGGATCATCATGAATTTCATTGAATCACTGGTACTTTTCCTTTTTGCTCTTATCGCATTTAAGATGACGATACAGGGCAACATTTCTGCACTGATTCTGATGTTCCTTGCCGGTAATGTAGCATTCGCCGGAATAGCAGTTTTTGTTTCCTCGCATACATCCAATACTGAGGTAGGCAATGGACTCATAAATTTTGTTGTCTTTCCGATGATGGTTCTCTCTGGAATATTCTTCAGTTACCAGAATTTCCCTGACTGGAGCCTCCCTGTTATAAAGAACCTTCCTCTGACTATGCTAACAGACGGGATCAGGAGTATCTTCAATGAGGGCGCAGGCTTCCACGAAGTTACACTGCCAATTCTTATCCTTCTGGCAATCGGGACAATCTTTTTCTCTGTAGGTTTGAAAATTTTCAAGTGGCATTGAAAAAAATTGTGTGATTTTCGAATCACAAATGATCATTCTTTAACCTCTACGAGGTACAACATTCATATTAGAATCTATTCTACAATACTTTAAGCCCTACGGGCTATTTCACTTTTCATTCGCCGTAGGCGATATAGTATTGTAGAAGAATTTATTATTATGCCCTTTTACCGCGTAGCGGTTTAACCCCATTTCATATAAAAATTTTAGCTCTTATGCAACACTGCAATTTTTCTACTGTCTTTATATCAGTTTAGAATAAAATACTAATAAGAAGAAACATGAAAAGCCTTAAATCGTTAGCACTAGCAATTATCATCCTTGGAATCACATCATGCGTCAGCGGTCAGTTCTGGAGAACTGTAGAAGGCCACGGAAATGTAACAAAGGAAGATCGTAAAACCGATTCTTTTACAGGCCTTAAAGTGAGTTCAGGCATTGATGTATATCTCCGACAGGGAAGTAATGAATCAGTTACTGTTGAAGCTGATGAGAACCTGCATGAATATATTCTGACCGAAGTCAGAGGAGGTGTTCTGAATGTTTACAGTGAATACAATATTCGTCATGCTGAGAAAAAGCGGGTTTATGTAACCATGAAAGAGATTAACTCAGTTAAAACAACCAGTGCAGGCGATGTTATTGGTGAAAGCACAATTAATTCCGACAGACTTGAATTGTCAGCCAGCAGTGCCGGTGACATTAAGCTTTCAGTAAATGCCAAAAGAATTAGCATTGATATCAGCAGTTCAGGAGATATCTCAGTTTCAGGAGAAACAGACATCCTGAGAGCTGACCTGAGCAGTGCCGGCGATCTGAATGCTTACGATCTTAAATCAAGAGAAGCTGATGTAGACGTATCGAGTGCCGGCGACGCAGATATCTGCGTATCTGAAAGACTGACAGCGAGGGCTTCAAGTGCAGGTGATATCAATTATAAAGGAGACCCTAAATATATCGATGCGCATTCATCAAGCGCAGGAGGCATCCACAGAAGATAATTTCAAATCAATATATTTCCCGTCATTATTAAAAGCCGTCAGATTTCTTCTGACGGCTTTTTTCTTACCTTTGCGTCAGAATTATAAAATTGAAACCAAAAGAATATCTCATTAAAGTACTAATTGAAATGAAGGAAAATATCAGCATCAACCTGAAGAATACCAGCATGTTTATCTCATATGAGGAAATTATTGCCACCGCTCAGCAGTCGGTAAGGCATCTCGACTCTTTAAATAGCGGAACAGGTCCGGGTAACGATTTCCTGGGATGGCTCTCTCTTCCTGATGATATCAAAGTTCAGCTCGAAAAAATTGAAAAAACAGCTAAACATCTGAGAAATGTTTCCGATACCACTGTAGTTATCGGGATCGGAGGGTCTTATCTTGGTGCAAGAGCAGTTATTGAAGCTCTCTCCCACTCATTTGCCCCGCTGCTTAAGACCAAACATCATGATGTTATTTTTGCCGGACAGAATATCTGCGAAGATTATCTTTCAGAACTTATTGAACTGCTTGACGGAAGGAATTATTCAATTGTGGTTATTTCCAAATCAGGTACAACAACCGAACCTGCGATTGCATTCAGGATACTGAAAGATCATCTTGAAAAGAAAATTGGAAAATTGGCAGCTGCTGAAAGAATTATCGCGATTACGGATGAAAAACGGGGCGCACTGCGGCCACTCTCTGAAACGAACGGATATGAGACATATATAATACCTGATAACATAGGTGGCCGGTATTCAGTTTTAAGTCCTGTAGGTCTTCTTCCCATTGCACTGGTTGGAATTGATATACATGAGCTCGTTAAAGGAGCCAAATCGATGGAGGAGATAACCAGAAACAATAAACATGCGGAATCAAATCCGGCGTTGCTATATGCCGCAACCAGGAACCTGCTCCTACAGAACGGAAAATCAATAGAAATCATGGTTGGCTTCACTCCTAAGCTTCACTTTTTCTCTGAGTGGTGGAAACAACTTTACGGTGAGAGTGAAGGAAAAGACGGAAAAGGAATTTACCCTGCATCGGTAGATCTGACCACTGACCTTCATTCAATGGGGCAATATATTCAGGATGGACAGAGAATTCTGTTTGAGACTATCCTGTCGGTAAAAACTCCTGTAAGAAAACTTGCCATCCCGCATGAAAAAGACGATTCAGATCAGCTTAATTATCTTGCAGGCAGGAGACTTTCCGAAGTTAATCATAATGCCGAACTGGGTACAACTCTTGCACATAACGACGGAAATGTTCCCATAATCACACTCAATATACCGGCTCTTGATGAATATTACACCGGACAGCTTATCTATTTCTTCGAGATTGCCTGCGCAATCAGCGGGTATATTCTTGATGTAAATCCATTTGATCAGCCTGGTGTTGAGGCATATAAGAAAAACATGTTTGCTCTTCTGAATAAACCCGGATTTGAAGAGGCCGGCAAAAAGTTAAAGGAAAGACTCTAGCAGATATATTACCTGGTTTTTTCAGGGTATGAGATTTACCGCGAGGACGAAAAGCGGACTACCATCGACTTATAGAAATATTACACGGTTAATGATTTAATTAACTTGTGTAATTTTATCGATTCTGTACCAGGAAGGATTTATTATTAATTACGCTCAATACTCCCAGAATGAAAAAACCAAACATTTCCTATTATCTTTTAGCGTCGGTGATTGCAGCCCTTCCTTTGGGAAGCTGCAAAAACTGGTCAGAGACCGGAACAGGGTCGCGCAGAATAGTAACAAACAAGGATGGTCAGACCCTTGGATATGACACAACTTCCGGCGTGAAAATCATAACCGTAAAAGGTTTTGCATTTAAAGACTTAAATAAAAACGGCACGCTCGATAAGTATGAAGACTGGCGTCTGAGCGCTGATGAGCGCGCAAAGGACCTGGCTTCAAAATTATCTGTTGAACAGATTGCCGGATTAATGCTTTACAGCGGGCACCAGTCTATACCTGCCGGAACAAACAGGTTCTTCGGAGCTGCAACTTACAAAGGGAAACCTTTCAAGGAAAGCGGTGCAAAATCATCTGATCTCACCGATCAGCAGATAAAGTTCCTCACAAAGGACAATCTCCGTCATGTTCTGATTACCACAGTTGAATCTCCTGAGGTTGCAGCTGTATGGAATAATAACGTTCAGGCCCTTTGCGAAGGCATTGGATTTGGTATTCCTGCAAACAACAGCACCGATCCACGACATCGTGCATCTTCTGATGTTGAATACAATGTAGGTTCAGCCGGACAAATTTCAATGTGGCCTGGTTCGCTTGGGCTTGGTGCAACTTTTGATCCTGCCGTAGTGAAACTGTTTGGTCAGATTGGTGCAAAAGAATACCGTGCACTCGGAATTTCAACTGCACTTTCACCACAAATAGACCTTGCAACAGAACCACGCTGGGGAAGAGTTAACGGAACATTCGGTGAATGCCCGCAGTTGACAGCTGATATGGCCCGTGCATATGTTGATGGTTTTCAGACTTCTCTGGGTGATAAAGCCATTTCAGGTGGATGGGGATATACAAGTGTCAATACTATGATCAAACACTGGCCAGGCGGCGGACCGGAAGAAGGAGGAAGAGATGCCCATTTTTCATTTGGAAAATATGCAGTATATCCTGGAAATAATCTTGCTGATCATTTGATTCCTTTCACAGAAGGCGCTCTTAAACTTGAAGGCGGAACACAGATGGCATCAGCAGTAATGCCCTATTATACTATATCTTACGATATTGACAAACAGAATAATGAAAATGTAGGTAACAGCTACAACAAATATCTCATCAGTGACCTTTTAAGAGGGAAGTATGCATTTGACGGGGTTGTATGTACCGACTGGGGAGTAACTCAGGACGAAAAAGCTGTTGACGGCTTCGGAACTACCTGCTGGGGCGCTGAAAAGCTTACAGTTGTTGAAAGACATTATAAGATTATGATGGCCGGAGTTGATCAGTATGGCGGTAATAATGATGCAGGTCCCGTTATTGAAGCCTATAAAATGGGAGTTAAGGAACATGGAGAAGCATTCATGAGAGCACGTCTTGAACAATCTGCTGTACGTCTTTTAAAGAATATTATTCGTGTTGGTTTGTTCGAAAATCCATATCTGAATGTGGAGGAGACAAAAAAAACTGTCGGCAATGGCGAATTTATGAAAGCAGGATATGATGCCCAGGTAAAGGCAATCGTCATGCTTAAGAATAAGAATAAATCTCTTCCTTTAGAAAAACAGAAAACTGTTTACATTCCTAAAAGAATAACTCCTGCCGGTAGAGATTTCTTTGGCGGTCCAACTCCTGAATCGGTAAGTTATCCGATAAATCTCGATGTGGTTAAGAAATATTTCAAAGTAACCGATAACCCTGCAGAAGCTGATTTTGCACTTGTCATCATCAGGAGCCCGAATTCCGGCAGCGGCTACGATCAGGCTGACATTAAAAAAGGCGGAAATGGGTATGTGCCGATAAGCCTTCAGTATGGTCCGTATAAAGCTGTTGATGCCCGCGATCAGAGTATTGCAGGCGGCGATCCTCTCGAAAAATTCACCAATCGTACATACAAGGGCAAAACCATAACCGCAACAAATATCTCCGATCTTAAGGCTGTGCTTGATGCGAGAAAAGCAATGAAAGGGAAACCGGTTATTGTATCAATTTCAATGTCAAAACCAATGATCTTCAGCGAATTTGAAAAAGAAGCCGATGCAATCCTGGTGAACTTTGAAGTTCAGGATCAGGCAATTCTTGATATCGTTTCCGGAGCGGCTGAACCATCAGGTCTTCTTCCTTTACAGATGCCTGCCGACATGAAGACAGTTGAGACCCAGAAAGAAGATGTTCCTTTCGATATGATCTGCCATAAGGATTCAGAAGGAAATATCTATGATTTCGCTTTCGGAATGAACTGGAGTGGTGTCATAAAAGATGCAAGGGTGGAAAAATACAGGAAGATTATGAAGTAAACAGGATGTGAGGTGGGATTGCTTCGTCGCTTCACTCCTCGCAATGACCGTCAACCTGTTCCGGTTAGTTTTAACTCCCGAGACAAATTCACATATTACAGCAAGTCATTGCGAACCTGACGAAGGAAGGAGAAGCAATCTTTAAATCACGGTCAGAATATTAAAAAAAAAAAGAGGTTCTAATACCTCCTTTCTTTATTTGCCCCCCTGCCCTCCTAAAGGGGGGTTAAGTTCTCAGAGTTTATGCTCTTTTACAAACTCATCAATAACCTGTGAAAGATTAGGATCACCTATTTCCTGCAGATCATAATATACCCTTGTATTTGGTTTTTTGATCTTGATAATCCTGTTGAGATCAATTGGTGTTGCAATAATAACGCTGTCACAGTCAGTATTGTTGATAGTGGTTTCAAGATCTTTCAGCTGCTCACTGCCATAGCCCATAGCCGGGAGGAGTGTACCTATGTTCGGATATAGTCTGAATGTCTCACTTAACCTGCCAACTGTAAACGGACGCGGATCAACGAGTTCTGCTGCTCCGAATTTGCGAGCTGCAACCACGCCTGCACCAAGTTTCATTTCACCATGGGTAAGTGTTGGTCCGTCTTCAACAACAAGTACACGTTTTCCTTTTATGAGTGAAGGATCATCCACCTTAATCGGTGAAGCTCCATCCACAACAATTGCTTTAGGATTTACCTTTTCAATGCTTTCCCTTACGATCTGGATAGCGTCAGGTGCCGCGCTGTCCATTTTATTTATTACAACCACATCTGCTATACGCAGGGTAACCTCGCCGGGATAGTATTTAAGTTCATGGCCTGCGCGGTGCGGATCTGCAACCGTGATCATAAGATCAGGTTTATAGAATGGAAAATCATTATTTCCACCGTCCCATAGAACAACATCGCAGCCGGAAGGGTCTTTTTCTGCGGCGCGAAGTATAGCTTCATAATCAACACCTGCATAAATTACATTGCCTCTGACTACATGAGGTTCATATTCTTCCATCTCCTCAACAGTGCATTTATGCTTCTCCAGATCTTTTACATCGGCAAAGCGCTGAACCTTCTGGGCATTAAGATCACCATAAGGCATCGGGTGCCTGATTGCAACCACCTTCAAACCTTTTGCCATGAGAAGCTCAATGACTTTTCTTGATGTCTGACTTTTACCGCAACCAGTCCTTATTGCGCCAACGGCAATAAGCGGCTTGGTACTTTTCACCATTGTATCGGCTGGTCCGAGAAGCACAAAATTTGCTCCTGCAGCATTTACAATTGCACTTACTGACATTACTTTCTGATAGGTAACATCACTGTATGAGAATACGCAATCATTTACCTTATACTTTTTAATCAGATCAGGCAGATTATCTTCAGCGAATATCGGGATTCCGTCGGGATATAGCTTGCCGGCAAGCTCTTTCGGGTACTTTCTACCGTCAATATCAGGTATCTGAGCGGCGGTAAACGCAACAACATTGTAACTTTCATTGTCTCTGTAGCAGGTGTTGAAATTATGGAAATCGCGACCCGCTGCACCAATAATGATGACATTTTTTTTAGTCATAAATCCTCCTTAGATGTTTATTAGAAATTATTTCCTGAAATGAATTTTCATTTTAAAATGAACCAACAAATGTATAATTTGCATACCGAAATTCCGAGCATTTTATAGTATTTTTTTTAATACCCGTTATATGCTTTAATTTCCTTTGACACAATAATTTAACTTCTTTTGCGTATGCTCTGAAAACATGTTAAAGAAAATGTTTTCAATTACAGAAGGTATATGGCAAATTCTTTGTACTATTATGTCGTGTTATGAATGTGCTGGCTCACATATATCTTTCAGGTGATTCTGATAAAATTATAATTGGCAATTACATAGGTGATTACGTTAAAGGACGTGATTATTTAAAGTACCCCGATCTTATCAGAAAAGGAATCATATTGCACCGACACATCGACGGTTTTACCGACCGCCATCCGGTCGTTCATCGCAGTAAAATATTCTTTACCCGGAAATACCACAAATATTCAGGTGTAATAACCGATATAATTTATGACCATTTTCTTACGAAGGAATGGGACTTTTTCTCAAGGAGGCCTCTTGAGAGTGTAACTTATAATTTTTACAGGGCTCTCGTAAACAATTATGAGATCATGCCTGAAAATGTAAGGGAGATGATGCCATTCTTTATTATTAATAACTGGATTGAATCATACCAGACTCAAAGCGGTATCAGACATGTATTGAATACACTCAGTAAGCGATCGACTCTACCTAATGAGACGCGTTTCGCAATGCATGCCCTTAAAAAGAATTATTATTCATTACAGGATGACTTTATGGAATTCTTCCCCCAGCTCATAGACTATGTTGAGAAGGATTTTGGGATCGAGATTTCGCACAGAATAACTATTCCTTTCTGATCATACAAGATACTCCGTCCGGCTGGCGTCAAGCCTTAAAAAGATAAACAAAAGTATGGTGAATCCCCATAGTGAGCTCCCTCCATAACTTAAAAACGGCAATGGGATCCCTATCACAGGGACTATGCCAACAGCCATACCGATATTCAGAAAGATATGAGTAAACAAAATTGCCACAACGCTGTATCCATATATCCTAGAGAAGTCTGATCGTTGTCGCTCAGCAAGCTTAATCAGCCTCAGAAGCAGAAACAGATATATTCCGATCACAACGCATGAACCAAGAAATCCCCATTCCTCCCCTATTGTACAGAAGATAAAATCAGAACTCTGCTTTGGCACAAATTTAAATTTGGTCTGTGTTCCCTGCAGGTATCCCTTCCCAAGAAATCCTCCGGAACCTATTGAGATAATTGACTGATTGACATTATAACCCGTACCATGCGGATCAGACCTCAATCCCAGGAGAATATTTACCCTGTCTTTCTGGTGTGCTGGAAGAAGATTATTAAATGAGTAGTCAACTGTATTGACAAAAACAATACTGCCAATCAGGAAAAGATATATGATCAGAGCAGATATTGCTCGTTTATTATAAATATAGAGAGCATAGACAACACCTGCCAGAATAAGAGATATAAAAACTACCAGCTCGCTGCCAATAGATTTAATAACATAATGATCAAGCAAGTACATCAAACCAAGGATTACAATATAAATAGCAGAAGCAAGAAAGACAAGTTTCCATTTCCGTGTAAAAAGCCATAAAAGAAAAGCTGCAATACCAATCAGTGTAAATGTCAGGTAAAGATTATTTGTTAAGAGGGTAAGAAAAAAGAGAACTATGCTTAACAGTCCGGAAATAAATATATATGGACTCATTCCTTCCCTGAAGAGAACTATAAACATTGAAAAATAAACTATCGACGATCCGGTATCAGGCTGCAGTATTGTCAGAAAAGCCGGAAAAACAATAATTGCGGCGGCGGGAAGAAAAACTGACATCCGTG
>Ga0315272_10000114_pt1 | contig 34814 bp, 37 predicted proteins | sample C3_middle_MG_FD_203918 | JGI IMG/M metagenome (GOLD analysis project Ga0315272, IMG submission 203918) | Sediment microbial communities from Yellowstone Lake, YNP, Wyoming, USA - C3_middle | ecosystem: Environmental > Aquatic > Freshwater > Lake > Sediment | place: USA: Wyoming | collected...
CGCAAGAATAAAAATTCACAACTGGAAATTGAAAATAAAACTGGAATGATTCAGAGGTAAATCTTTGTGCAAAAATCGAGGTAAAAAGGGGTTTTTCTACAGCGTCAACGTAAAGTTGAGGGGCTCGCCCGCTTCTGGCGAGTCCTTATGGAATGCCATGTCGGGAACGATGGGTTTGGTTGCCACGCTGCTTTATGGAACGGGTATGCGCTTGCAGGAAGGACTGGGCTTGCGGGTTAAGGATATTGAGTTTGAGCGGCGCGAGATTGCTGTGCGAGGCGGCAAGGGGAATAAGGACAGGGTGACAGTTCTCCCTGAGAATTTGATTTTACCATTGCGTGCACATCTGGCAAAAGTTAAGGCCTTGCATGAGCGTGATATTGATGCGGGTTTTGGCGAAGCTTATATCGCCGATATTCCTGAAAACAAATATCCCAAAGATGCTCGAACATGGGGCTGGCAGTTTGTGTTTCCTTCTGCAGTGCGCACGGTGGATGTTGAAGGTGGAAGCGAGCGTCGCCATCACGTTTATGCTGCCAGTGTGCAGAGAGCGGTGCGCGAAGCTGCAAAATTGGCCGACCTTCAGAAGCCGGTCACACCGCATATTTTGCGGCACTCCTTTGCAACGCACTTGCTACAGGCGGGCTATAACATCCGCACCGTACAGGAACTGCTCGGCCACTCGGGTGTGGCGACCACGATGATTTATACTCATGTCTTAAACGTGAACGGCAAAGGGGTGAAAAGTCCGCTGGATACTTTTTAGCGCCAAGCAGTTTGTTCAATTGAGGCTCATTCTTTAACGTCACGAATCGTCATGCTGCCCTTGTATAGCCTGACATCCATCCGGCCGAGGAACGACATCCCGAGCAGCATTTCGTCGCCCAGGCTGGGCGTGATGGTTGCGGCAACATCCAGGGCAACTATATTTCCGAGTTTGACGCTTTTAAGCCGGGTCATATAAGACACGGTGTCGCCGTTGGCGGTTTGGGTTCGGATGGCGTTGATGCTGTGCAAGCCCAGTTTGTCTGCCAATGATTGGGATATGGCCACATCGGTGGCGCCGGTGTCAATCATGACGGGTGTCCTGACCCCATTGATAAAAGCCTCTGCGCGATAGTGTCCGCTCAAGTCTCGCTGTAATACGACCTCGCCGGAATGGGACAACGCTTCGGCAGTGTTGGGGTTCATCTTGCCATTCATGAATAAAAACAGCACGCCGGCCAGAGTTATCCAGATGAAAATAATGAGCAGTGTTTTGACTTTTGATGAGGAGAAAAGTATCAATTTTTATTGAGGCTGTAGCAGTGAAGAAACGGCCAGTTTCTGAATGTAAGCGGCAAACTCCGGATCTTCGCCGCGCAATAAAACGGGCATGGAAGAGCGGAAATCGATGCGGTTGCACCATTCTCCCATGTAGTCTTCCCATGAACGCCAGCGCCTGAGTTGTTTCTCGGTCATTTTATTTTCATAGAGCAGCAGGTAGGCGCGCTCAAATAACGAGATGAGCATGCTGAATATGATAAACATGCGCTCTTGCTGTTCGGGTGTAAGTGCGGCTGTTTCTTCGCGTGCAAACAGGCGCAGGTCGGGATTTTCCAGGGCAATCTTAAGAAATTCCTGATAGTTGTCGGAAAGCAGTTGGTAAACCTCTTCTTCCTCACTATCGCGTTCTTTGCGCTGCTCAAAAATAAAGACAGATATCGCCAGTGGCAGACCAATAACCGTCACCACGTAACTCATCATTTCCCAATTTTCTAGGGTGGACATCGGGTTCTGTCAGGAGTTTGGCAAAATAGAAAACTCAATCAAATCGACAGGGTTGTCCGAGTAGGGTTGGCCAAGGCTGATAGAGCCGTTGCCCTGCAGGATAGCTTCTTCGTGATTGAGACGGCTTAAGTGTCCATCGCTGCTGCGTATATAGGTGCCATTGCTGCTGTGGTCTGACAATATGAAGTGGCCGGATTTGAATTCTACGTTGGCGTGCTGGCGCGAGGCAAAGTCACTCTTGACGATCATTTGACACACCTCGTCACGCCCCAGCAGCAATTTTTTCTTTGACTCGTCAATGATAAAGGGCTGGCCTTTGTATTTGAGCGAGAGCGCAATGCCGTTAATCTGCGGCTTGCGGTAAGCAGACATGCCGATGCGTGTACTGCCCATGTCTTCAAGTTCCCACATCACCTGATAAATATCGATTTGCTCCTGCTTGCCCTTGATGTCGACCCGCTGAATTTTGCGCACCATGTCATGCAGGGAAAGCGGCAGGGGATCTATCACTGCAGGCGTGGTCATGATCTGGTTGGCTCGTGTAATTGCGGCCACGCGGGAGGCAACGTTAACCGCATCACCAAAGATGTCGCCGTCTTCGCAGAGGACCTCGCCGTAGTTAAAGCCGATGCGGATATACATCGGATGTTCGCTGTTTTGATTGTCGGCTTTTATTGCGCGCTGCATTTCGCAGGCTGCAATCAGGGCTACTTCCGAGGTGGGGAAGGTGCATAAAATTTCATCACCGATGGTTTTAACCAGTGTGCCCTTGTGCGAGAGCAGGGGGCCGTTAAGGATAGTAAGGCACCTGGCGATCAGTTGACGGGCGAGCTGGTCGCCCAGATTTTCATAGAGGGCGGTGCTGCCACAGATGTCGGCAAAAAGAATGGCAAGTTTTTTGGTTTGTGCTGGCATGTGGTCTGCTGGCATATGGATTTAAGGGGGTTATCCGTTAACGCCAAACATCATACGCTTAGCCACAAATTTTTTCACACCGGGCAGGCAATCCAGCAGGGTGAGCGAGGCAGCGCGCGCTGCGCCCACCAGGGGCAGGTCGTTGGAGAATAAGCGTACCAGGCCGTCGGTAAAGCGGATGCCGGCATTGCGGTCGAGCGCCCGGGCTTGCCTGTAATGCGACAACATGGCTTCCGAGCCTATGACTTCGGGCGCACTGCGCAATATTTCCTGCGCCAGTTCCCAGGCATCGCGCAGCCCCATGTTGAAGCCCTGCCCGGCAACCGGGTGCAGGGTTTGCGCAGCATTGCCGATCAGCACGGTATGCGGCAGGGTGGTGGCAGGGGCGCGCTTGAGGCGCAGCGGAAAGGTGCTGCGGGTGCCGACAGTGAGAAAGCTGCCCACGCGGTCGCCGAAGTGCTGCTGCAGCTGCGCGAGCAGGGTGGCGTCGTCCCATTGCAGCATGGTTTCTGCGTCCCCATGGGCGACGGTCCACACCAGTTCATAGCCATTCTGGTAGGGCAGCAGGGCGAGCGGGCCGTCTGCGGTAAAGCGTTCAAAAGCGGTATTGAGTTTGGGATGGGTGCAGGTGACATGGGCGATGATGGCGCTCTGGCCGTAGTCGTGCACCTCGGCCGGGTGGCTGGACTCCAGCAGTTTGCCGCCATCGGCCACCACCACCAGGCGTGCATGTAACTGATGTTCGCTGCCCTCTTGCAGCCAGGAAATATCTGCGCCCTCTGCGCTGTGCTCCAGTTGCGTGACCGAGGCGCCATGTTGAAAATTGATTGTGCTGCTTTCCAGCGCGGTTTGCATTGCCGTTTGCAACGCGGGGTAGGGCAGGACATAACCGAGGTCGGGTACATTCAGTTCGGCGGCATTCAGCTGGGTGCGGCCAAAGGAGTTTTTCTGCGAGATGTGGATGGTTTTAATGCTGGAAACCTGCGCGAGATCCTGCCATATGCCGAGGCGCGTCAACAGCAGGCGGCTGCCGTAGGACAAAGCTAAAGCGCGGGGGTCAGTGCTCGCATCCTTGCTGCTGCGCGCTTCCAGCAGGGTGATGTTTAAACCGCTGTCGCGCAGTGCGAGCGCCAGCGCGGCACCCACCGGGCCGCCGCCTATGATCGCAATGTCGCAATTTTCAGTCATGATTTCTCATTAATTCTTCGATTGCATCCACGGTTTTCGGCACTTCATGTGTGAGCACTTCGCAGCCCTCTGCGGTGATGACGATATCGTCTTCGATGCGTATGCCGATGTTCCAGAATGCCTCGGGCACATTGTCGGCCGGGCGTATATACATGCCGGGCTCTACCGTCAGTGCCATGCCGGGTATCAGGTCGCGCCAGTTGCCATCGAGTTTATAGTTGCCCACGTCATGCACGTCCATGCCCAGCCAGTGGCCGGTGCGGTGCATGTAAAAACGTTTGTAGTCGCCGCTCTGGAGCACGCCATCCAACGAACCTGTGCACAGCTTGAGGTCGACCATGCCCTGTGCCAGCACACGCAGGGCATCATCATGCGGCTGGTTCCAGTGTGAACCGGGGCGGGCTGTGGCAATCGCGGCAGCCTGCGCGGCCAGCACGATTTCATACACGTCTTTTTGCGCCGCGCTGAATTTGCCGTTGACCGGAAAGGTGCGTGTGATGTCGGCAGCGTAGCCGTCCAGTTCACAGGCTGCGTCGATCAAGAGCAGGTCGCCGTCTTTAAGTACCGCGTTGTTGCTGATGTAATGCAGCACGCAGGCATTGGCCCCGCCCGCCACGATGGAGGTGTAGGCGGGGCCGTGTGCGCCGCTGTGACGAAACTCGTGCAGCAGCTCGGCTTCGATTTCATATTCCATTTTGCCGGGGCGGGTGGCGCGCATTGCACGCATCTGTGCTGCGGCAGAAATGGTGGCTGCGCGGCGCATGGTGTTGAGCTCGGTGCTGTCCTTGATCAAACGCATCTCGTCCAGCAGCATGCGCACATCGTGTATTTCGTTGGGTGCGGTGATGCCGCTGCGGGCCTGCCCCTGCACGCGGGTGCGCAGCGCGAGGATGCGGTCGTCCCAGATAGCGTGGGCGCCCAGCGGGTGAAACAGCGCGGGCTGGTTACCCATCAGTTCGGTGAGTTTGTCATCGAGCTGGGCGATCGGGTAAGCGGCATCGAAGCCGAATAGTTTGCATGCGCCTTCCGGGCCGTAGCGGAAGCCATCCCAGATTTCACGCTCCATATCTTTTTCACGGCAGAATAATATGGATTGCGGTTTTTCTCCCGAGAGCAGCACCAGCACAGCTTCCGGCTCATCAAAGCCGGTGAGGTAATGGAAGTGGCTGTCAAAACGGAAAGGATAGTGTGCGTCGCCATTGCGCAGAGCTTCCGGTGCGGTGGGGATCACGGCAATGCCGCGCTGCATTTGCTGCAGCAGGCGGGTGCGGCGCTGGCTATAAAGAGTGGGATTAAACATGGGCGGTATTGTGCGTTGCTCTCAGTATGTTGTCGAGTTGTTGCAGGCGCTGCGGTGTGCCTACATCTACCCAATGCCCGGTGTAATGCTCGCCGCTGACCTTGCCTAGCGCTATTTGCGCCCTTAGTAGCGGGGCGAGCGGGGCGATGCTGCCGCGCGGTATGTGTTGAAAAAGAGCCGGGCTATAAATGCCTATGCCGCTGAAGGTGAGCCTGGGGCTGTCATCCGTCACACGCCCATCGTGCAAGCCAAAGTCACCCTTGGGATGCTGCTGCGGATTGTTGACCAAAACCAGGTGGGCCAGGTCGCCATTTTGCCTGAGCGCCTCGGCACGGATCGGGAGCTGGGCGAAATCATATTCACAGTAGATGTCCGCGTTGATCACTGCAAACGGAGCATCACCCAGCAGGTGCAGGGCGTTGGCAATGCCACCGGCCGTTTCGAGCGCGATGCGTTCGGCCGTGTAGTGGATACTCACGCCAAAATTTTTACCGTCAGCCAAGTCGCGGACGATCTGCTCACCGAGGTGGGCATGATTGATCACCAGTTTTGTCATCCCGGCGCACGCCAGTCTTTCGATATGCCACACGATCAGCGGCTTGCCGCCTACCTCAAGCAGGGGTTTGGGGGTGTGGTCAGTAAGCGGGCGCATGCGTTCACCGCGCCCTGCTGCGAGAAGCATGGTTAACATTTAAGGCCTTTCACCTTTGCACCCATCAAGGGTTTAAGCCGCACCCAGCGCGCCGATTGTCCCCTCTTCCGGGTGCCCGGCCAAAAGCTTTTCGGACTCCGGGGGAGGGTTAGGGAGGGGGAGGAGAGTAGGAGAGATTCCTGAAAAAGTGAGGGCGAGTTGTTCAAAAGGTATATCCCACTTGCTGGTCCGTTTGTGGCTCAAGCTCATCCAGCAAACTCAGCAGAGGCTTGAGGTCTATATAGCGTTCGCAGGCGCGGCGCAGATAATTCATCACCAGGGGCAGGTCTTTCAAATACCCATCCTTGCCATCACGGTGAGACAGCCGCGCGAAAATACCCAGCACTTTAAGGTGGCGCTGTACGCCCATCCATTCATAGTCGCGGTAAAACGCGCCAAAATCCTCATGCACGGGCAGCCCGACTTTGCGCGCGTTTTCCCAGTAGCGTATCAGCCAGTCCAGTATATCCGCCTCGCGCCAGCCGATGTATGCATCCTTGAACAATGAGGCCAGGTCATAGGTGATCGGACCATACACCGCATCCTGAAAATCCAGGATACCGGGCGAGATTAGAAGAGTGTCCTTCTCGTTTGCTCTCTCTCCCGCTTGCGGGAGAGAGTTGGAGAGAGGGGATTCGATATACATTAAATTGCGTGAATGGTAGTCGCGATGCACATACACGCGGGGCTGGGCCAGATTGTTTTGAACGATGCGCTGGAATGCGCTTTCGAGTGTGGCAGTTTGTTTTTCAGTGAGTGTTGCCTTTAGGTGTTTGCCTATGTACCACTCCGGAAACAAGCGCATTTCGCGCAGCAGCATGGCTTCGTCATACACCGGCAAAATATTTTCTTTGCTCGACAGCTGAATTTTAATCAGCGCCTTGCAAGCGTCGTCATAGAGCTCGCGCGCATTATCAATATCGAGGGCTTGCAGATAGGTGGTGTTGCCCAGATCGCTCAGCAGTAAAAATCCCTGCTGCAGATCCTGGGCAATAATTTGCGGCACATGGACACCCGCCCCTGCAAACAGTTGGGCAATATGGATAAAGGGTCGGCAGTCTTCGTGCTGCGGCGGCGCATCCATCACCACCAGGCTGCGATCGGCAAAAGTGGCGCGAAAATATCGGCGGAAACTGGCATCGGCCGAGGCGGGCGCAAGCGAGTAGGCTTGGTCCGGGTAGAGGCTTTTTAGCCAATCATTAAGCAGTTGTTGACGTATCATGAGGATTCCTGGGTGCCTGTCATTGCCTTATTGGCGGATTTGTGCGATTTTATCACCTTAATTTGCAAATTCAGCACCATGCGCTTCCGCTTTTTTCTGCTTTCTTTCTCGGTTTTATTTGCATACGCGCAGGCTGGCCAGGCACAGGTTGAGCCGCAGCCAAAGAAGGCGGATCGTCCTGTCAAGAAGACTACGGTCAAAAAACAAGAGAGTTCTACGGTTATAACCGCGGACAGCGTAGAGGCCAAACAGGGCAAAGTGCTTGAAGCTACAGGAGCAGCCGAGTTGCGCAAGGACGATCAGTTGATACAGGCTGATCACCTGCTTTTTCTGCAGGAATCCAATGAGCTTTTCGCCGATGGGGGGGTACGGCTCGAGGCAAAAAGCGGCGCAATAACGGGTCCCAGTTTGAAATTAAACCTGGACAACAATACCGGTGAAATGGATAAGCCTTCATTTGCTTTCACCGATAGTAAAGTGCGCGGCGATGCGGAAATCGTGCATATCGAAGGCAAGCAGAAATTTACATTTGAGCGCGCCAGTTATACCAGTTGCCCTGCGGGGAATGACGACTGGTTGTTGAAGATGGGTGAGCTGGAGCTGGACCGCAATGCCCAGATAGGGACTGCCTATAACGCGCGGATAGAGTTTATGGGCGTGCCATTTCTGTATACCCCGTGGATGAACTTCCCCTTAAATGACCAACGCAGGTCAGGTTTGCTTGGGCCGGTATTTGGCAGCACGAATAAGGGGGGCAGCGAGATCACAGTGCCTTTTTACTGGAATATTGCACCCAATTATGATGCGACACTCTCTCCACGCTACATAAAAAATCGCGGCACTTTGTTTGACAATGAGTTTCGCTATATGGGGAACAGTTATACTGGCAAGATTGACTACGGTGAATTACAGAACGACAAGCTGGCTAGCATAGACCGTTCCCATTCATCGCTCTACCATGCGCAAAATTTTGGCAACGGTGTATCGGGCTTGATTAATTTGAATCAGGCGTCTGATGATGCCTATTTCCGCGACCTCTCCAATATTCCTTCTATCGCAGTGCAGAAAAACCTGGTACGCGAGGGCGCATTATTTTATACGGGAGGCTGGTGGACAGCGTCTGCACGGGCACAGGGGTATCAGACTTTGCAGGATCCCGAAGCGCCTGTGGAGCTTCCCTACCGCCGTTTGCCGCAGATCATGGTGGGTGCGCAGGGTATCGCTGGCGGTGCTATCGCCGCATTAAGCGCGGAGTATGTCGAGTTTGTCCACCCAACGCTCGTTAACGGCAGTCGCGTCGTGGTGTACCCGAGCGTGGCTTATCCTCTGGTGAGGGATCCCGCGTACTATTTGACCCCGAAGCTGGGGGTGCATGGCACGCAGTACACGCTGGGAGAAAACAACACGGGTGTGCAATCGACCTATGATCGCTCGGTACCGATATTCAGCGTAGACAGCGGCATGACGGTAGAGCGCGATTTTATGCTCTCTGATCAGGAATACGTGCAGACGCTGGAACCGCGTCTTTTTTACGTGAAAATTCCTTATGTCGATCAGGATATGTTGCCCGTATTCGATACGGCATCGACAGACTTTAGTTTTATGCAAATGTTTACCGAAAATCGCTTCATAGGAAACGATCGTATCGGCGATGCGGATCAGATTACCGCTGCATTTACTTCGCGCTTGCTGGATGCGGATAATGGAAATGAACGATTGCGCGTGGCGATAGGGGAACGTTTTAGCAAACAGACTCCGGGTGTTACCCTGGGTTCGCCTACAGCCACGACCAACCAGTCTGATGTGTTGCTGGGTGTGGGCGGAAGATTGAGCAATACAATATCGCTGGACAGTCTGGAACAGTACAATCCTACCGAGTCACGAACCGAAAGGTTTACAGGAACGCTTCGCTACAGGCCGGAGGCAGGCAAGGTATTCAACTTGGGATATCGCTATAACTTCAATGCTGATCCTGATCCGACAAAAACCCTGAAGCAGTTTGATCTTTCCACGCAGTGGTTGCTGGCCGGTGGCTGGCATATGGTTGCGCAGGCCAAATACTCACTGCAGGACCACCGGACTGTTGAGGCGCTGGCGGGGCTTGAGTATTATCAGGACTGCTGGGCATTGCGATTAGTGATGCAACAATTTGTTACCTCGACACTGGAAAGCTCAAGGACCTTTTTCATTCAACTTGAGTTGAATGAAATGATGCGTGTGGGTACCAATGATCCGCTGGGAGCCCTGAGACTCAGTATTCCGGGCTATACAAAGTTAAATGAACGACCTGATGCAAATACCCCACAAACCTGGCCTTAATAATTTCCACTCTTCCTGAAAGAATATTTATGCAGTGTAACAAGATAGTTAACGCGTTTTTGCTGTGGTCGATTTGTCTGGCTGGCGCCTACGCGGCTGATAGTGTGGCTGTTAAAGATAAGCCGAAATCGGGTGAGGCAATCGATCAGATCGCCGTGGTGGTGAATGATGATGTCATTACCAGGCACGAGTTGGATACATATCTGGAGAAGATTAAACAGCAATTAAAAAAACAGGGCACACCGCTGCCTGCAGCCAGGGAGCTGGAAAAGCAGGTTTTGGAACGCATGATTATTGACATGCTGCAGCTGCAGTTTGCGAAAGAGTCCGGCGTGCGTATCGACGATGCGCAACTGGACAAGGCCCTGGGACGTATTGCACAGCAAAATAATTTTGCCTCACTGTCCGAGTTTAAAGTGAAGCTGGGCAAGGAAGGTGTCGACTTCAAAAAGTTTCGCGAGGAAATACGCAATGAAATTACTTTCACCCGCCTGCGCGAACGTGAAGTGGACAGCAAGGTGGTGGTCAGTGACAACGAAATAGAAAATTACCTGGCTCAACAAAGCAAGCAAGCGGGTAAAAATGAGGAAGTGGAATTGGCGCACATTCTGGTGCAGGTCCCTGAACAGGCGAGTGCGGAAAAAATTCAGGTCAGCAGGCAACGCGCAGACCAGGCATGGTCGCAACTGCATGGAGGGGCGCAGTTTGCCCAGGTTGCGGCGGGATTTTCCGATGCCAAGGATGGTTTGCAGGGGGGCAGTTTAGGCTGGCGCGCGGTTGATCGTCTACCCACTATATTCCAGGAAGCGCTGCAGCATATGCAGCCCGGTGAGACCAGCGCTGTGCTGCGCAGTCCGAACGCATTTCATATTATCAAATTGCTGAATAAGCGCAATAATGACACGCCAGTGGTCATTACACAGACCCATGCACGCCACATATTAATCAAAACCAGCGAGTTAACCTCCGAAAATGAAGCAAAAAATCGCCTGGCCGAAATCAAGCACCGCATAGAAGGCGGTGCCGATTTTGCGGCGCAGGCCAAACTGTATTCGGAGGATGGTAGTGCCGCGCAGGGTGGTGATTTGGGCTGGGTATCGCCGGGTGTATTTGTGGCCGAGTTTGAGCGTGCAATGAATGCGCTGAAAATCGGGCAAATGAGCAATCTGGTACAGACTGAATTCGGCTGGCATTTGATCCAGGTCATTGAGCGGCGCAATGCCGATGTCAGTGCGGAGCAGAAAAAACAGCAGGCCGGCATGGCTATTCGTTCATTCAAATCGGATGAAGCCTATCAGGAGTGGTTGCGTCAATTGCGCGATCGCGCGTTCATAGATTATCGCAACGCAGACACAAACTAATGAATCAGTTGCGCCCGCTTTTGGCCGTTACTGCCGGCGAACCAGCCGGTATTGGTGCGGATCTGTGCCTGCAATTGGCACTGCGTGCGGATATCGATCCCTTCGTGGTGTTGTGTGACAGACAGTTGTTGCAGCAGCGTGCCCGGCAATTGGGTTTGACTGTGGAGTTGCATGATTATGACCCAAAAAATATCATCCAATATCCTGCGGGTCATTTGCGTGTGCTGCATATTCCACTGGCACAGCCGGCCGTGGCAGGCCAGTTAAACCCGGCCAATAGCCAATATGTGCTGGCATTATTGGAACGCGCTGTTCAAGCTTGCCAGTCCGGCGAGTTCAGTGCGATAGTGACCGCACCTGTGCATAAGGGGGTGATCAATGATGCGGGTATTCCCTTCACCGGACACACTGAATTCCTCGCAGAAAAGACAGCTACGCCGCGGGTGGTGATGATGCTGGTGGGTGGCGGAATGCGGGTAGCACTGGCCACCATCCACCTGCCTTTGCGTGAGGTGGCCGATACGATTAGCAGAGAGTTGCTTGAACAGATACTGACTATCCTGAACCGGGACTTGCAACGCCGTTTTGGCATTTCTCATCCGCGCATTCTGGTGGCGGGGCTCAATCCGCATGCGGGTGAAGGCGGCTATCTGGGACGTGAAGAGATCGATATTATTGTTCCAGCGTTGAATAAATTACGTGCGCAAGGTATGGATGTGAGTGAGCCGCTGCCTGCGGACACCTTGTTTGCGCAGCACCGTTTGGCGCAATGCGATGCGGTGCTGGCGATGTATCACGATCAGGGTTTGCCGGTGCTGAAACACGCCAGTTTTGGCAGCGGGGTGAATATCACCCTGGGTATGCCTATCATCCGTACCTCGGTTGATCATGGTACCGCCCTGGATCTCGCTGGTACGGGGCGTGCAGAAGTGGGCAGTCTGGTTGAGGCGATACAGGTGGCGGCACAAATGGTTGAATGCGAGCGCAACTCGCGCAATTTCAGGGACTCATAAAATGCATGTAGCCAGAAAACGCTTTGGACAAAACTTCCTCGTGGATGAGCAAATTATTGCCGACATTATCCGTGCGATACATCCGCAGGAAAACGATACCATGGTTGAAATCGGGCCTGGCCTGGGTGCGTTAACGCGGCCGTTGATCAAACAGCTCAAGCAGTTGCATGTGGTGGAAATTGACCGCGACATTATCAAGCACCTGGAAAATGATTATCCAAAAGACAAGCTGGTGATCCATGCGGGTGATGCGCTCAAATTTGATCTGGCAGAGATTCCCGGGCGTTTGCGCATCGTCGGCAACCTGCCCTACAACATCTCGTCACCGCTGCTGTTTCACTTTGCCAATTATGCCGGGCGCATTATCGATATGCACTTTATGCTGCAAAATGAAGTGGTCGAGCGCATGGTGGCAGTGCCTTCAACCGCCGCCTATGGGCGCTTGTCGGTGATGCTGCAATATCGTTTTTATATGGAAAAATTGCTCGATGTGCCACCCGAGTCATTCCGTCCCTCGCCCAAGGTAGACTCGGCGATTGTGCGCATGATTCCGCTGCCATTAAGCGAGGTGCGGGTGCGCGATGAAAAATTATTTGCCGCGATTGTCGCCTCTGCCTTTGGGCAACGCCGCAAGACCATGCGCAATACGTTGAAGAGTTACCTGACTGAGGCGGACTTCGAGAAGCTGGGAATTGATGCGCAACTGCGCGCGGAGAATCTGGGGGTGCTTGAGTTTGCGCGCATCACTGAGTTCGTCGTCCAATCTGGCAAAACAGTGCGGGTAGTGAATGCTAATTGAACCTTAACGGTTTTTGCGCTGGATGAACTCGATTTTATAACCGTCAGGATCTTCGATAAAAGCCAGTATCGTCGTGCCGTGTTTCATCGGGGCGGTTTCACTGATTATTTTCCCGCCGCGTTCCCGCACCAGGTCGCAGGTTTTGTATGCATCTTCTACTTCAATCGCGATGTGACCATAGGCATTGCCGATGTCATAGGATGAGACGCCCCAGTTATAGGTCAGTTCCAGTACCGCACCTTCCGCTTCATCTTGAAACCCCACAAAAGCAAGAGTAAATTTACCGCCAGTATAATCATTGCGACGCAATAGTTTCATGCCGAGTACCTCGGTATAAAAAGCGATGGATTTGTCCAGATCGCCCACGCGCAGCATGGTGTGCAGAATGCGCATCAGACGGCCACCATCTCAAAGTCTTCCTTGCGTGCACCGCATTCAGGGCAGCTCCAGTTTATCGGAACGTCCTCCCAGCGTGTTCCTGGAGGAATGCCGTCTTCGGGTGCGCCACTTGCTTCGTGGTACATCCAGCCGCAGATCAGGCACATATAGGTTTTATACTCAGGCGCGGCCATGTTCGGTGTTTGGGTCATAGGTTCAGATATCAGTTAAAATGGTAACTTTTAAGACCGCCATTTTACAACGATGTCCGAGACACTGCCCGAAATTCCACCCATCGTTTTGACCTTCGCTGCGTCCGACCCAAGTGCGGGTGCGGGCATGCAGGCGGACATCCTGACCATTGCCAGCATGGGTTGCCATCCGTTGACTGTGGTCACGGCAATTACCGTGCAGGACACCAGCGGTGTGGATGATGTGCAGTCAGTAGACGCCGAGCTGGTGATGAACCAGGCGCGTACCGTGCTGGAAGATATGCCGGTCGCCGCCTTCAAAATCGGCCTGTTGGGCAGTGTGGAAAATATCGCGGTAATCGCCGAGATTATTTCGGACTACTCTGAAATCCCGTTGGTTTTGGATCCGGTACTCAGTTCCGGACGCGGTGATGAGTTGGCAAATGATGACATGCTGGAGGCCATGCGTGAGCTGCTGATTCCGCAGACGACCATTCTGACTCCCAATAGCCTGGAGGCCCGTCGCTTAATTCAGGATGAAGATAATGAAGAGGATAATCCCGATTTGGCCGAGTGTGCCAAGCGCATTATTCAGCTCGGTTGCGAGTATGTGCTGATTACCGGCACCCATGAAAATACACCCAAGGTGATCAACAGCCTGTATGGCGAGCATGGTCTGATACGCAGCGATAGCTGGCCGCGTTTGCCGGGAATCTATCACGGTTCCGGTTGCACGCTGGCTTCGGCAATAGCCGCGCTGCTGGCGAACGGGTTGCCGATGGAAGAGGCGGTGCGCGAAGCACAGGAATACACCTGGGAGACGCTGAAATATGGTTTCCGTCCGGGCATGGGACAGCATATTCCGGACAGACTGTTCTGGGCGCGTGATGATGAGGAAGATGATGCTGCAGAAGACAGTACAACCGTCACCCGTCATTAAGGGGCTCTACGCGCTGACACCGGATAGTTTAGATACGGAAAATTTGTTGCTGCGTGTGAGGCAGGTGCTAAAAGGTGGCGTTCAAGTGCTTCAATACCGCAACAAAATCGCCGACTCAGCTTTACGTTTAGCCCAGGCCCATGCTTTGCGTACGTTGACGCGAATGTTTGAGGCGACGTTTATTGTAAATGATGACGCGCAACTGGCAGCAGCAGTGGGCGCAGATGGTGTGCACCTGGGTAAGGCTGATGGCGAGATAAAAAGTGCTCGTGCATTATTGGGTAGTGGGAAAGTTATTGGTGTGTCCTGTTACAACGAATTGCAATTGGCACGTGAAGCTGCTGCTGCGGGTGCGAATTACGTGGCTTTCGGCGCTTTTTATGCATCCACGGTGAAACCGGAAGCAGCCGTGGCAACAACGGAATTGTTGCGCGAGGCACGCGCCGAAATCAGTCTGCCGATCATCGCCATCGGCGGCATAACGGCAGAAAATGGTGCCGTATTGGTAGAGGCAGGGGCGGATGGATTAGCGGTTATTTCAGCCGTGTTTGATGCTGCTGATATTCAGCTTGCTGCAAAAAATTTAAGCAAACTCTTCAGGAAATAATCAACATGACTATGTCACACAATCAGGAGCTTTTCGACCAATCGCAACGCATCATTCCTGGCGGAGTAAATTCGCCGGTGCGAGCTTTTAAATCAGTGGGCGGCACGCCTCTGTTTTTCAAGCGTGGCCAAGGTGCATATGTGTGGGATGCGGACGACAAAAAGTATATTGATTACGTTGGATCATGGGGCCCGATGATCGTCGGGCATTGTCATCCGGAGGTGGTGAAGGCGGTACAGGATGCAGCAGCGCAAGGGTTGGGTTTTGGCGCGCCGACTGCGGCGGAATTAGACATGGCGACCTTGTTGACCAACCTGCTGCCCAGTATGGAAATGGTGCGCTTGGTCAGCTCTGGCACCGAAGCCACAATGACTGCGATACGTCTGGCGCGGGGCTTTACCGGGCGTAGCCGCATTATTAAATTTGAAGGTTGTTATCATGGCCATTCGGATGGATTACTGGTCAAAGCAGGGTCGGGCGCGTTAACTTTCGGCCAGCCCAGCTCCCTGGGTGTACCAGCTGAAATTACTGCACTGACAACCGTGTTGGACTACAACGATGTGCAGGGTCTTGAACGCGCGTTTGCAGAATTGGGTAAAGAACTTGCGGCAGTGATTGTTGAACCGGTGGCCGGCAATATGAATTTGATCATGCCCAAGCCGGAATTCCTCAGTGCCATGCGCAAGCTGTGTACGGCTCATGGCGCAGTGCTTATTCTTGATGAGGTGATGACCGGATTCCGCGTCAGCCTGCAGGGCGCGCAAGGCTACTTCGGCATCAAGCCGGACCTGACTACGCTGGGCAAGGTGATGGGCGGCGGCTTGCCTGCCGCAGCCTTTGGTGGCCGCCGCGACATCATGCAGTGTCTGGCCCCGTTGGGCGGGGTATATCAGGCGGGTACGCTGTCTGGCAATCCGCTTGCGGTTGCAGCTGGAATGGCAACACTTAAGCTGGTGCAGGAAAAAGGCTTTTATGAACGCTTGGCAAGGACTGCCAAACAGTTGACCGAGGGCTTGAGTGAGAGTGCAAAAAAACATGGGGTCAAGTTTTGCGCACAGTCGGTGGGTGGCATGTTTGGTTTGTATTTCGGTGCCAAGCTGCCCAGCAGTTATGCCGAAGTGATGGCATGCGATGCGAAGGCATTCAACCGTTTTTTTCATGCAATGGTTGAAGCGGGTGTGTATCTGGCACCGTCTGCATTTGAAGCGGGTTTTGTCTCGGCTGCACACAGCGAGGCCGATATCGCGGCGACTATTGCCGCTGCCGATAAAATTTTTGCGGCCTGGTAAACAGATATTATGGGATTATTTTCACGCGCTGAATTCTTTACCACCGTCAATGAATTGCACGCATTGCCCTTGCACGGTGGCAAAGAGGTGGCTTTTGCCGGTCGCTCGAACGCCGGCAAGTCGAGTGCGATCAATACCCTCGCCAATCATGTGCGCCTGGCCTATACCAGCAAGACGCCGGGACGTACCCAACACTTGAATTACTTTGATCTGGGCGATAGCCGTTTTCTGGTGGATTTGCCTGGATATGGTTATGCCAAGGTGCCAACCGATGTGCGTGCGCACTGGGAACATCTGCTCAGTCAGTATTTACAAACCCGTTCGGCGTTAGCCGGACTGGTGGTAATCATGGATACACGTCATCCGCTCACCCCGCTGGATGAGCAAATGCTGGACTGGTTTGTGCCGACGGGTAAGCCGGTTCACATTCTGTTGACCAAGGCGGACAAACTCAGTCGTCAGCAAGCAACCAAGACTCTATTCGAGGTGAAGGCTTATTTGAAAGAGCATTACCCCCAATGCACGGTGCAATTATTTTCCAGCCTGAAAAAGCAGGGCCTGGAAGTTGCAGAGGCGGTGATCGCCTCCTGGTTTTCGCAGGATGAAGATGTAACAGGCTGATTCATTGTATTATTAAGGACAAAAAAAGCCCCTGAACAAGGGGGAAGTCAGGGGCAAAGAGTCTTAACATGGTTAAGACGCCCGCTCAGGGAGTAAGTTAGCAGGCTGTGGTGTAAACCACATGGACATCAGATATGTTGATAATGAAATAGTTCCACTGAATAGGAATAAACCATGCAAGTACTTGGACAATACCCACATAAGCGTATGCGCCGGATGCGTCGCGATGCATTTTCGCGAAATTTGGTAAGAGAAAACATTCTGACTGCTGCGGATCTGATCTATCCGGTATTTGTGCTGGATGGCAAAAACCGCGAAGAGGCGGTGGCCTCCATGCCGGGGGTGAAGCGGCAATCTCTGGATAAATTGCTGCTTCAAGCCGAGGAGTGCGTCAAACTGGGCATTCCCATGCTTGCTCTGTTCCCGGTGATTGATGCGGCGTACAAAACAGAAGATGCGCGCGAGGCGCTTAATCCGGATGGCTTGCTGCCGCGAGTGGTGCTGGAGTTGAAAAAGAATTTCCCGGATCTGGGTGTGATGACAGATATTGCGCTTGATCCCTACACCAGCCACGGTCAGGATGGCCTCATCGATGCCAGCGGCTATGTCATTAACGATGAAACCGTGGCTGTTTTGGCACAGCAGGCACAGGTGCATGCCCAGGCCGGCGCCGATGTGGTTGCGCCGTCAGACATGATGGATGGGCGCATTGCCGCGGTGCGGGCGGCACTCGATCGCAAGGGATGCATACACACCCGCATCATGGCTTATGCAGCCAAATATGCTTCCAGCTTTTACGGTCCCTTCCGCGATGCAGTAGGCTCCAGTGCCAACCTGGGCAAGGGTAACAAGAATACCTACCAGATGGACCCCGCCAATTCCGATGAAGCTTTATGGGAGGTCGGTCTGGATCTGGAAGAGGGCGCAGACATGGTGATGGTCAAGCCCGGCATGCCCTATCTGGATATCGTGCGGCGTATCAAGGACGAATTCAAAGCGCCTACTTTCGTGTATCAGGTCAGCGGTGAATATGCGATGCTTAAGGCTGCCGCTCAGAACGGCTGGCTGAACGAAGAGGCCTGTGTGCTGGAGTCCTTGCTTGCGTTCAAACGTGCCGGTGCGGATGGCGTGCTGACTTATTTTGCTCTGGATGCTGCAAGGTGGTTAAAGCGGTAGGGTGGGTACGGCTTCTTCGTGCCCACGCGCGAGTTAAATACCTTATCACTATCGTTACAAAGTACGCATGGGCAAAAACCAGCCCACTCTATGTTTCGTTTGAATTCAGCAACTTCACTACCGCCGCAATATCCGCGTGACTTTCCGACTTGCGACTCCCGCTATGACGGGAGTTTTCCGGTAACACAGCAATGTGTACCGGCACCCCGGAAGCACTTTGCAGGGTGAAGCTGGGCAGGTTCTGCAGTCTGCCCATCAAATGTGCGCTCCACTCCCCACTTTCAAACTCGACCTTATGCTTGAGTAAAAACATCATCACGGCCTTAACGTCATCCGAGTACACCGCCAGATTGATGTCTGATTGCTCGCCAGCACTGCCGTCCAGTACCGAGCCGGTGAGGTAGGGCTGGAATGGTTCCAGCAGGCGCATCGCGTCCAGCGCCTGCTCACGCAACTGGTTCAGGATGGCAGGGTGACGTTCCTGTTGAAACAGAGCGCGGAAGCTGCGCAAGGCACGATCTACTTCCTGGTTGCTGGGCAGATGTTGAGTGTCTGGAGAACCCAGTTGTTTGGCAGCTTTACGTTTTGCGTAGGCATGATCTGTAATGCCGTTTTCGGCCATCAGACGGGCCGCATGATGCGCAAGCTGCTCGCGCATCAGATCGCGGCCACTGTCGTGATCCCTTGGTGAATGATTTCCGGAATCATGATGCCTGGAGCTATGCTTTTTGCGCATTAAAACAGTTGATCAGTTGCAGTATCGGCGGGTGTGGAGGCGGGATCGAGAGGCTCAGCTTGTTCCGCAGGAAGAAATTCTTTATAAAAATATTCTACCCGGTTGCCATTCGGATCACGCCGACCACTGTCATTGATACGCGCCGCCACCATGTTGTCAGGCATGGTATAAACGGCTTCGGGTACGCCAGGCAATATTTTTTCCATGTAACCCATCCACATCGGTAGCGCGGCGCCGCCGCCTGTTTCTTTGTCGCCCAGGCTGTGTGGATTGTCGAAACCTATCCAGGATATGCCCACCAGTGTGGGGTGGAAGCCGCAAAACCATGCGTCCAGAGAGTCGCTGGTGGTGCCGGTTTTTCCAGCCAAATCGGAGCGCCCAAGTTGCATGGCGCGTATCGCAGTGCCGTGGCGAACCACGTCCTGCATCATGCTGACCATGGTGTAGGCATTGCGCACATCGATGACTCGCTCAGCATCTTCTCCCGCTTTTACAGGCCCTGCTTGCTCCAATATTTTGCCCTGGGCATCTTCAATACGCTGGATAAAGTAGGGCGTGATTTTGTATCCGCCATTGGCAAAAACCGAATAAGCAGCCAGCATTTGCATCGGTGTTACAGAACCTGCACCAAGCGCCATGGTTAGATAGGCCCCGTGTTTCTCCTTATCAAAGCCAAATTTGGTGATGTAATCCCGTGCATACACAGGCCCTATGGCCTGTAAAATACGGATGGACACCAAATTTTTTGATTTAATCAGACCCGCGCGCATGCGCATGGGGCCTTCAAATTTATCATCGTAGTTCTTTGGGTACCAGGGTTCATTTCCCGTTTCTATGGAGTCGATTACCAGTGGCGCATCGTTAATGACGGAAGCCGGCGTAAAGCCTTTTTCCAGCGCAGCCGAGTAAATAAAAGGCTTGAAGCTTGAGCCCGGTTGACGCCATGCCTGGGTGACATGATTAAACTGGCTGCGGTTAAAATCAAAGCCGCCTACCAGGGAATAAATCGCGCCATCACGGGGGTTTGCAGAAACGAATGATGACTCTACCTGGGGCAGCTGTGCAATTTGCCACTGACCCTTTGCATCCAGCTGCACACGGATTAAAGAGCCGGCACGGATACGCTGGTTAGGTGTCAGTTTTTCGCCCAATGTCTGTTGGGCAAACTTGAGACCATCGCCGGTGATGGTGACAATTTGGCCGCCCTTAACGTAAGCAGTTATGCTTTTGGTGCTGACAGTTTGAGCGACAGCGGGAAGCAAATCTTCGTTATCCGATACTTCCTGCAGCGCTTCTTCGAGAAACTCTTCGTTGACCTTGTCGTTTAATTTGATGAACCCCTCTGGGCCCCGGTAACCATGGCGTCTGTCGTATTCAATTACACCTTTACGCAAGGATTCATACGCCACTTTCTGGTCTTGCTGACGTATGGTGGTGTAGACGCTAAAGCCTTGTGTGTAGGCATCTTCCTGGTAGCGATCGAACATGACCTGACGCACCATTTCAGCCAGGTAATCTGATTTGACGGCAAATTCCTGATTGCCACGCTTGGCTACCAAGGGCTCAATTTGTGCGGCTTCGAAAGTCGGCGTATCTATAAAGCCGAGTTCGTGCATGCGTCTGAGTACATACATTTGACGCAGCTTGGCGCGCTTGGGATTGACCACCGGATTAAATACTGAAGGGGCTTTGGGTAAACCTGCCAGCATGGCCATTTCGGCGACGCTGAGTTGACTCATGGGTTTGCCGAAATAAATCTGGGCTGCAGTGGTAAAACCGTATGCTCGTTGTCCCAGATAGATTTGATTTACATAAAGCTCAAGGATTTCATCCTTGCTTAAATTATGTTCGATTTTGAAGGCTAGCATCATTTCGTTAAATTTTCGAGACAAGGTTTTTTCCTTGGTCAAAAAGAAATTCCGGGCTACCTGCATGGTGATGGTGCTGGCTCCCTGCTTCACGCCACCCGAAGTGAAGTTTGAAAGGGCAGCGCGTATCACGCCTATGTAATCGACGCCACCATGTTCGTAAAAACGTTCATCTTCTGCTGCAAGAATGGCTTTTTTCATGAGATCGGGGACTTCGCCGATCTTGACCAGGGAGCGCCGCTCCTTGCCGAATTCGCCTAATAGCAGACCTTCCGAGCTGTAAACCCGCAATGGGATGTTGGGACGGTAATCTGTCAGTATTTCTAGCGAGGGCAGTGCCGGATAAGTCAGTAATGCCGCCAGTGAGAGCAAAAGAAAGGGCAAAAGGGCAACAGCAAGTGCAGCAAGGGCCGAATAAAACCACCAGCGTGAAGTCATATTTGGAGTAGCGAATAACAGGATTCGTGATTATATCTACTCTGTGCTTTGAACATAAGAGAAGAAACAACTTTACATAAGAGAGAGATGTTGCTAGGATTTAAAGGAATTTATACGAAATGGCTCTAAACACCATAATGATTAAAGGAAATTTTGATATTCCATTGGATTTTCTGAACACTAAAACCCCGCCGTTATGTGGCGTGGATATTAGTGCATCTTCAGTCAAAATAGTGGAGTTAAGTGAGCTGGGCGATAAAAAAGGCTACGCTTTGGAACGTTATGCAATTGAGTCACTGCCGAAAGATGCGGTGAGCGATGGCAATATCAATAATCTGGACGCAGTATCTGAAGGTGTGCGCCGGGCGTGGAAGCGTATGGGAACACGGATTAAGAATGTAAGCGTTGCTTTGCCGGCGGCCTCGGTGATCAGCAAGAAAATCATGTTGCCTGCGGGCTTGCGTGAAGAAGATATGGAGTATCAGGTTGAATCAGAGGCCAATCAATACATCCCGTTTGCGCTGGAAGAAGTAAATCTGGATTTCCAGGTAATCGGCCCGGCGCCCAATAATCCCGATGAAGTGGAAGTCCTGCTTGCTGCTTCACGCAAGGCGAATGTCGAAGACAGGGTTGCAGCAGTGCAAATGGCCGGGCTTAAAACGATCGTGGTAGACGTAGAACCTTATGCTGCAGAAGCAGCATTTGAGCAAATAAGAACGCAATTACCCAATGGCGCACAGGACCAGTGCGTGGCCTTGGTCGATATTGGCGATAATGTAATGAACGTCAATATATTGCGCAACGGATCGTCGGTGTATACGCGAGATCAGCAAATAGGCGGGGCGCAACTGACGCAACAAATACAGACAAGGTTTGGTCTGTCCGTTGAAGATGCTGAAGCGGGCAAACGGAATGGAGGCCTGCCGGAAAATTATGAAAGCGATGTGCTGACACCCTTTCTGGAAAATCTGGCCACAGAAGTAACCCGAGCTTTGCAATTTTTCTTTACTTCGACCCAATTTAACGAAGTCAGTTATATCGTCTTGTCCGGTGGATGTGCCGCACTTGCCGGGTTGGATGACGTGGTGGCGACACGTACGCAAGTAAATTCCCTGGTTGCCAATCCGTTTGCGCAGATGACCCTGTCCAGCCGGATTAAAGCCCGGCAGTTACAGGTCGATGCGCCTGCGCTCATGATCGCCTGCGGCCTCGCCATGCGGAGGTTCGATCCATCATGATACGCATAAATTTATTACCCCACCGCGCAGAAAAACGCAAAGCTCAGCAAATTCAATTTATCGCGTTTAGTGTGATTGCGGTGATATTGGGTGCTGTGATCGTTGGTTTTGTTCATGTGACCATCATGGCGCAGATCGGTTATCAGGAAGGCCGAAATGCATACTTGAATAAAGAAATTGTAATATTGGATAAACAAATCGATGAAATCAAGAAACTGCGCGAGCAAACCAAATCTTTGCTTGCCCGAAAAACAGTAGTTGAAAATTTACAGAGTACACGAGCTGATGTGGTGCATTTGCTGGATCAAATGCTACGTATTTTGCCCGATGGCGTGTATTTGAAATCTCTCAAGCAGACCGGCAACAAAATTGCTCTGATTGGATACGCGCAATCCAATGCCCGGGTTTCTACTTTTATGCGCTCAATACAGGATTCGCCCTGGCTGAATACACCTACACTAGTGGAAATACATGCGGTAACCGTGAATGGTGCTCGCCTGAGCGAATTTTCCATGAACTTCAATTTAACCAAACTGGGAACGCCGGAAATAGCTGCGCCAATACCTGTTAAGCCAGGGGACGCAAAAGGAGCGCCTGCCGCGTCATTGAGCTTTGATGGAAAGCCGATGTACTCGCTGTCTCGGGCGCACGAGGTGGTGTCATGAATCTGCTGGAAGAAATAAGAAACGTTAATCCGAAAACGCCCGGAAGCTGGCCTATGCCCATCAAGATGGGTGCCTTGGCGCTTATGCTGGTGGGGGTCGTCATGGCGGGCGCGGTGCTGGATTGGCAAGGCGAATGGGAGAAGTTGTCCACTATTCGTGAAGAAGAAAATAAATTGAAAGACGCCTACCTGGTGAAAAAGAAACAGGCGGTCAATCTTGATTTGATCAAAAAGCAATTGATAGAAACGCAACAAGCATTTGGCGCGTTGCTTAAACAGTTGCCTACCAAATCAGAAATGGCTGCACTGCTGACTGATATAAATCAGGCAGGCTTGGGGCGCGGCTTGCTTTTTGAGTTATTCAGACCAGGTCCGGAAGTGGCTACGGGCGTGTTTACCGAGCAACCAATCGCGATCAAGGTAACCGGTACTTACGATGACCTTGGGAAGTTTGCCAGTGACATTTCGATGATGCCGCGTATTGTTACGCTGAATGATATAAACATTGCTCCCTCAAAAGAGGGGCAGCAGTTGATCCTGGAGGCAATCGCCAAAACCTATCGCTATCTCGATGAGGAAGAGCTTTCCGCACAGAAGAAACCTTCTGGAGTAAAGAAATGACAGATATTTCATACGCACAGACTCGCATAGTTTTTAACCCGATTCGGAAAGTTCATTTAATTATTCTTGCTACGTTGATACTCGCAGCCTGTGGCAGCGAAGAGTTTCAGGATTTAAAAGATTTTGTGAGAGATTCGGGTGTTGATTTGCGCGGCCAAGTTGACCCTGCGCCAGAAATTAAACCCTATGAACCGTTCCCCTACGACAACAGCGCTTCATTGCCAGATCCATTCAAGCCGCGCAAGCAGGAAGCTAAAAACATGGGCGGTTCAGGGCTTAATCAGCCTGATCTGACGCGTCCCAAACAGGAGCTGGAAGAGTTCCCGCTGGAGAGCATGAAGATGGTTGGATATTTGCGTAAGGGCAACGTTGGTAATGCCATCATTCGTTCATCCGAAGGCAAGTTGCACCGTGTAAAAATAGGCAATTATGTGGGCATGAATTTTGGACAGATAATTTCTGTCACTGACACAGAGGTACGAATAAAAGAAATGGTGCAGGACGGTGCCGGCGATTGGTTGGAGCGCGAGAGCAGCCTGCAATTGGTAGAATGATCGGGAGTAAATAAATATGAGTCAGTTCCATAGCGCAGTGGGTTACATTTTTCGCATTACAACTGTGATTTTCGCAGTGTGCGCAATGAATGCAAATGCACAAAATAATATTGCTGAAAATGCCTCTGATCCGAATAGTGTTGCCGGTCTGAATACGGTCGAGTCTATCGGTGTTACCCGTCTGGTCGGGGGCGAAGTGGTTATCAAAGTGAGTTTGAAGCAGCCTTTATCTGCTCCCCCGGAGATTTTTACGATAGGCACTCCACCGCGGATTGCATTAACTTTTCTGAAAACGACAAACGGACTGGGAAGAAAATCCCAGGATTTTGCCGAAGGAGAGCTGAGAAGTGCGACTATCGTGCAAGCTGCTGATCGTACCAGGCTGGTGTTGAATTTAAACAGAATGTTAACTTATGACACGCCAAAGATTGAAGGCAATAATTTGATAATCACATTGAATCCGATTGATGGGGCGGACAGTTCGCAAATATCAAGCTTTGCAGAAGCCAAGCCAAGCGTGAAGAAGCACAGTTTGCGTGACGTGGATTTTCATAGGGGAAAAAATGGCGAAGGTCGCGTGCAAGTTGATATGTCGGATTCGAATGTGGGGATAGACATCAAGCAGCAAGGCAAAACGTTAGTCGTTGATTTTTTGAAAACCAGCTTGCCTAAAAATTTGCAACGTAAGCTGGATGTGGTGGATTTTGCTACTCCTGTTCAAATAATAGATACTTTTGAACAGGGCGAGAATGTGCGTCTGATTATTGAACCTAAGAATATATGGGAATACTCCGCGTATCAGGCAGATAATAAATTTATCATTGAAGTCAAACAGGTGATAGAAGATAAAAAAGCTGAGAAAGCCCGGCTGGGCTACGTAGGCGAAAAATTAACGTTAAATTTCCAGAATATTACGGCTCGTGAAGCACTGAGCGTGATTGCCGATTTTACCAATCTTAATATTGTTATCAGCGACACCGTTACCGGGAACCTGACCCTGAGATTGAAAGATGTACCATGGGATCAGGCTCTTGACATCATTCTCCAAAGCAAGGGGCTGGATAAGCGTACAAACGGCAATGTTATGCAAGTTGCACCGCGTGAAGAAATCGCATCCAAGGAGAAGCTCGATTTATCGGCGAATCTGGAAATTGAAAGTGTTGAACCTTTGCGTACAGAAAGCTATGTACTGAATTACACGAAGGGTTCTGATATTGCGGATCTCTTGTCGAATGAGAAGCAGCACATTCTGACTAAGCGCGGTACGGCGGTAGTGGATTCGCGTACCAATACCATTTTTGTGCAAGATGTTGCATCCGGTTTGGATCAGGCGCGCAAGATAATAAAACAGTTGGATGTGTCAGTAAGACAGGTCATTATTGAGGCCCGTTTTGTGGAGGCAAAGGAAACTTTCGCACGGACATTGGGTGGCAAGCTGAACTCTACAAATAATCCAATTAACCCGCCAAGCTACTATCAACCTGGTACCGGTATAGCGAACGGTAACGTAAACTTACCCGGATATGCGCCAAGTACGTCGGGTGTATTGGGCATGGTATTTACCGCTGCAACTGGACAGGCGCTCAGTTTGGAATTAACTGCATCACAAATTGATGGAAAAACAAAATCTATAGCCAGCCCCCGTGTACTCACGGCTGATTCGACTATTGCAGTGATTGAATCGGGCGTCGAGATTCCCTATGCCACGGTTAGCGCTTCAGGAACCAACATACAGTTTAAGAAGGCATTGTTGAGTTTAACAGTGACGCCTAAAATTACTCCGGATGATCAAATAAATATGAAGGTTACGGCGACTCAAGATACTGTTGGGCAGATAATTAGCACAGGCTTTGGCGGCTCTGTTCCCAGTATCGATACAAAAAAAGTGGAAACACAAGTAATGGTTGAGAATGGCGGAACATTGGTGATAGGGGGAGTGTACTCACAGAGTGATTCGGATACCAAAAATTCGGTACCCTTGCTGGCGGACATCCCAGTATTGGGATGGTTGTTCAAGAACGACACGTTAAATACAGAAAAAAAGGAGTTGCTGATATTTATTACTCCCAAAATCATGGCAGAAAGTCTTAATTTGCGATAATGAGTTCACTGCAGAGAAAGCCCGGCATAGGCCGGGCTTTCTTGTTTATGCCGCAAGATCTTAAAGAGTATTAATTTTCCGATACAATTCGGGTTATGCAAATCCCCGTTCCCCCAACCTTGAAACGTCCATCAGGCAATATCATTCTCGTCGGTATGATGGGATCGGGAAAAACGACAGTCGGAAGGCTGCTTGCCAGGCAACTTGGCAAGTCCTTTATAGATAGTGATGAAGAAATTCTAAAGCGTACCGGTGTAACGATTCAGCATATATTTGATGTAGAGGGGGAGGCCGGATTTCGTGAACGTGAATCTGGCATCGTGCAAGAGCTGTTGCAACGCGATGATATAGTGTTGGCCACAGGTGGTGGTGCTGTGCTGGATGAGCGTAACCGAAACATGATGCGGGAAAATGGCACTGTGGTATACCTGAAAAGCGGGGTGCACGATTTGTGGCAGCGAACGCGCCACGATCGTAGCCGCCCACTGTTGCAGACAGCAGATCCGCGTGCCAAATTGCACGAGTTATTTGAGCAGCGCAATCCCCTGTATACTGAAACGGCGGACATCGTTATGCACACCGGCAAGCAAAATGTGCAAGTATTGCTGTCCGCCTTGCAACGCAAACTCAACTTGGCACACAGTACAAAGCAACTCTCCAATACTATGCAAACATTAACAGTCGGGCTGGCCGAGCGTAGCTACCCTATCCATATAGAAAGCGGTCTGCTGAACAAGGTAGAGTTGTTATTGCCCTTCCTTAAGCATAAGCGTGCGGCAATTGTCAGCAATACAACTGTTGCCCCGCTGTATTTGGATGGGCTTAGAAAGTTGTTGGAAATTAATGGTGTTCGTGTCATCACGATAATCTTGCCAGATGGTGAGCAATTCAAAAATTTTGAGTCCTTAAATTCGATTTACGACGCGCTGCTAGCGTATAGATGTGAACGCAACACGCCCTTAATCGCATTGGGTGGCGGCGTGATAGGTGATATGACAGGTTACGCAGCAGCGACCTATTTGCGCGGAGTGCCTTTTATTCAAATCCCGACAACGTTGCTGTCGCAGGTCGATTCATCGGTAGGTGGCAAGACAGGTATCAACCATCCCTTGGGTAAAAACATGATCGGTGCATTTTACCAGCCGCAGCTGGTGATAGCCGATATTGCAACACTTAATACATTGCCCGATCAGGAATTGCGAGCGGGATTGGCTGAAGTTATAAAGTATGGTCTGATTCGTGATCTGCCCTTTCTGGAATGGCTGGAAGCCAATATGGAAAAGTTGCTGGCACGGGATGTCAAGGCATTGCAATACGCCGTTGTGCGCAGTTGTGAAAACAAGGCTGCAGTAGTGGGCACTGACGAGCGTGAAAGTGGCGAGCGTGCATTATTAAATCTGGGGCATACCTTTGGACATGCAATTGAAAATGGCATGGGCTATGGCGTGTGGTTGCACGGCGAGGCCGTGGCAGCTGGCACCATTATGGCAGCTGACCTTTCGCAGCGTTTGGGCTGGATCGGTATTCAGGATGTGAGCCGTATTCGACACCTTTTTGAACGCGCTGGCTTGCCTGTCGTTGCACCCCATTTGGGTTTTGATCAGTATGTCGACCTGATGGGGCTGGATAAAAAAGTGATAGATGGTCAAATGCGGTTTGTACTTTTGAAAGCATTGGGTCAAGCAGTAATAGCTAGCGACGTGCCGGCAGATTTATTACGCGCAACTCTGGAAGCATGCAGTGAACCGCATTGATCCTGCACCCTATGCAGTTGATGCAAGTAATTCGCTTGGCAGGATGGTGCATGAAGAAGCACCTTCTGGGCGCAGCGAATTTCAACGTGACCGAGATCGCATTATTCACTCCACCGCTTTTCGTCGACTCGAATACAAGACCCAGGTGTTTGTAAACCACGAAGGCGACTTGTTTCGTACCCGTCTTACGCACAGCATCGAAGTCGCACAGATCGGCAGATCAATTGCGCGTCGGTTACGCCTTAATGAGGACCTGGTCGAGGCTGTAGCGCTGGCACACGATGTGGGGCACACTCCTTTTGGGCATGCCGGTCAGGATGCGCTTAACTCCTGCATGCAAGGTCATGGCGGGTTTGAACATAACCTGCAGTCTCTGCGTGTAGTCGATTTCCTTGAAGAGCGCTACGCTGCATTTGATGGTCTTAATCTGAGTTTTGAAACGCGTGAAGGAATACTTAAACATTGCGCTCTGAACAAAGCCTCGCAACTGGGCATGGTCGGTGCGCGCTTCATAAATAACCAGCGGCCTTCACTGGAAGCACAGGTCACCAATCTGGCTGATGAAATTGCCTATAACAATCATGATGTAGATGACGGCCTGCGTTCCGGCCTGATCACACTGGAACAGTTGTCAGAGGTGAAACTTTTTGCTACTCACCTAGAGGCTGTGAATGCGGCCTACCCTCGTTTGGATGGCAGGCGTGCAGTACATGAAACGGTCCGTAGTATGATCGGTACGCTGGTTACAGACCTGATCAGGCAAACTGAACTAAACATCCATGCCGAATCCGTGCAAAGTCTGGACGATATTCGTGCCGCGCCGACCTTGGCAGCATTTAGTAGCGAGTTACTTGAGCAGCAGCGCGAACTTAAAACTTTTCTGCATAAGAATTTATACCGCCACTATCGCGTTATGCGTATGAGCACCAAGGCCAGGCGTATTATCAACGAGCTATTTATGGCGTTTATGAGTGATAGCAGACTTTTGCCGCCTCAATTTCAGCGCCAGGCCGAAATTGATCAGGCAAGAGCGGTGGCTGATTACGTGGCAGGCATGACAGACCGCTATGCAATCAAAGAGTACCGCAGACTATTTGCTGTTGAAGAAGAGTAATTTATGTTTTAATAATGTTAAATTTCAATGTGTTAAATTGTATTTCTGACTTGCATTGCCTAGATTGCAACTGTGTTCGAGTGCTATCTATTAACTGCAATGTGCATAAACAGATAGGTTTATTCAGTCAATTCATGGATGCTCTTGCCATACCCCCTCCAAATGTCGTAGAATTCGCGCCCTTTGGCATCTGCTAAATTACATACAATAGGTTTTTGACTATGGTTATTATTCGTCTTTCACGCGGCGGCTCCAAGAATCGCCCTTTTTTCAACGTAGTAGTTGCTGATTCGCGTAATCGTCGCGATGGCCGCTTTATCGAGCGCGTTGGTTTTTTCAACCCGGTTGCTCCAGAAGGTCAGGAAGCCTTGCGTTTGCAGCTGGAGCGCATTACTCACTGGCAAGAAAAAGGCGCGCAATTGAGCGAGACTGTTTCCAAGCTGGTTAAGCGCGCTGGTGCAACAGCAAAAGCATAAAGTACCCGACTCCATGGTGATCATGGGGCGTATCGTGGCAGCGCAAGGGTTGCTGGGCTGGGTAAAAGTGCAAACTTTTTCTGAGCATATGGACACCTTGATTGATTACGATACTTGGCAGCTTGGTAATGACAATCATCCTTGGCGTGAAGTAAAGGTTTTGGAGTGCAAAACGCATACCAAAGTCTTGGTGGCCAAGCTTGAAGGCATTTCAGACAGAACTACTGCAGAAAATTGCAAAGGTCTGCTGATTGCTGTGCCGCGTAGCAGCTTACCTAAACAGGGCTCAGAAGAATATTACTGGTCAGATTTGATTGGTATGTCAGTAGTCAACCTTGAGGGTGAGCAGTTGGGTGTTGTCGATAATATGCTGGATATGGGGGCGAACGATATTATTTGCGTGCGCAACGACAAGGGCGAAATATTAATTCCCTTCTTGGCGCATGTTGTGCAAGACGTCAGTCTGGATGCAAAATTAATCCGGGTGGACTGGCAAGCGGATTATTAAGTTTTATGCATTTCGATGTCATTACGCTGTTTCCGGAAATGTTCGACGCAGTGACGCAATATGGTGTAACGCGTCGTGCAGCCGAGCAGGGCAAGTTTGTTTTGCACACGTGGAATCCGCGTGAGTTTACGGCTGACAAGCATCGCAGTGTAGATGACCGGCCGTATGGCGGTGGCCCTGGTATGTTGATGATGGCCGAGCCGCTGGCTCAAGCAATAACAGCGGCAAAGCAGTGCCAAGTGCAGGCGGGTATCACAAAAAGTTGTGTGATACATCTTTCTCCGCAGGGACGACCACTCACTCACGAAATCGTGAAAGAGTTGCTGACGCGGGACGAAGGGTTGATTTTGTTGGCGAGCCGTTACGAGGGTGTGGATGAGCGCCTGTTGCGGCAGCATGTAGATGAAGAACTTTCCATCGGTGACTATGTCTTGTCCGGTGGCGAGTTGGCAGCGATGGTGTTGATCGACAGTCTGGTAAGGCAATTGCCCGGTGTGCTGGGGGATGCTGAATCGGCACAGCAAGACTCCTTTGTAAATGGATTGCTGGATTGTCCTCACTACACGCGACCCGAGGTTTATGAAGGTGAGGAGGTGCCGGAAGTTTTAATGTCCGGCCACCACGCCGAAATAGAGAAGTGGCGGTTGAAACAGGCGCTAGGTCGCACCTGGCAACGCCGTCCGGATTTGCTGGCACAACGCCAGTTAACAAAACAGGAAGCTCGGCTACTGGCAGAGTACCAGCAGGAACATGCTTCCGTACAACAAGAGGAAACAAAATGAATCTGCTCGCAATATTGGAAAAAGAAGAAATAGCCCGTCTGGGCAAGACGATCCCTAATTTCGCTCCTGGCGATACAGTGATTGTAAACGTGAACATCGTTGAAGGTGAGCGCAAGCGTACCCAGGCTTTTGAAGGCGTGGTCATTGCCAAGCGCAAGGGTAGCAGTCTGAATGCCTCATTCATCGTGCGTAAAGTATCAGCCGGTGAAGGTGTAGAGCGTACATTTCAGACTTATTCACCTATGATCGCGAGCATCGAAGTCAAGCGTCGCGGAGATGTGCGCCGCGCCAAGCTTTACTACCTGCGTGATCGTTCAGGCAAATCGGCACGTATTAAGGAAAAGCTGGTTGCCCGCAAGGTTGCAGTTACAGCGTAGACTTGCACGTGTCAAAACGGAAAAAGGGAGCTTCAGCTCCTTTTTTTGTTGTGGCTATGGTTTATGATTCGCCCCATGCATGCAATACAACAATATCAGGCGAAACTCGTTGCACCATTTGGTGTGTTGGGTATTTTGTGCGTTGGTGATGAACTGACGGGTGTAGACTTTCTTGCGCCGGAAACCTTGCCGCAAACCCCGCTTAGTCAGTTCGCACAAACAGTTTGCAAACAACTTGTTGCTTATTTTGACAATCCGGATTTCCATTTCAATCTTCCTCTCAAGTTTAAAGGTACGGCCCATCAAGGGAAGGTGTGGCAACTCATGCGTGATATTCCGCGCGGTCAAACCAGACAATATGGAGAGATCGCAAAGGAACTCGTATCCAGTCCGCGTGCCGTCGGCCAGGCATGTGGCGCGAACCCGATACCCATCGTCATACCCTGTCATCGCGTAGTGAGCAAGGCGGGCTTGGGAGGATTTGCGCATCATCGCGATGGCTATGAGTTGGACATAAAGCGCTGGTTGCTTAAGCATGAACAACGTTGAATTATTAGATGAGTTCAGCGACACCTTGTGGCTGGAGGATGGGTTGTCGCGTAACACACTGGAAAGCTACCGGCGTGATTTGAATAAATTCGCCCTGTGGCTAGCACAGCATCGAAATGCAGTATTAGTTCAAGGCAGCCACGCAGACATTCAGGGTTTTCTCGCACACCTGGTGGTGGAGCAAAAAGCACGCGCCACCAGCACCAGTCGCGCTATCTCCAGTCTCAAGCGCCTTTATCAGTATCTGCTGCGACAGGGAAAAATCGGCATCGATCCCACGCTGCAAATTGCCACGCCCAAACTCCCGCGCAGTTTGCCAAAAACACTCACCGAACAGGATGTCGAGCTACTGCTGCAAGCCCCTGATGTGGATACGCCACTGGGCATGCGCGACCGCACCATGCTGGAGGTGCTGTATGCCAGCGGCCTGAGGGTGTCTGAACTGGTGGGCTTGAGTGTCGCGCAAGTGAGTCTGGATATGGGTGTGGTGCGCGTGATGGGCAAGGGCAGCAAGGAGCGTCTGGTGCCGCTGGGTGAGGAGGCGCTGGATTGGCTGCGACGATATTTGGCCGAGTCACGCCCGGCATTGCTGCAACAACAGCAAAGTAATGCAATGTTTGTGACTGCGCGTGGGGAAGGCATGACCAGACAGATGTTCTGGTATCTCATCAAGCGCCATGCCAGGCTCGGTGGCCTGAGCAAGCCATTATCGCCCCATACGCTGCGCCACGCTTTTGCCACGCACCTGCTGAATCATGGCGCCGATTTGCGTGTGGTGCAGATGCTACTGGGACATGCGGATATTTCTACCACGCAGATTTATACTCATGTGGCGCGTGAAAGACTGAAGCAGTTGCATGCAGCGCACCATCCGAGAGGATAGGCGTTATTTAACCTGGCCGCGTTCAATGCTGATGCCCACCATGCGGCTGCCGCGTATAGCCTGCAATTTGGCTACGCTGACCTTGACCCAGGGTGCATTAAAATCCTTAAGTAAAATCTGTGCGATGTGTTCTGCAAGAGCTTCCAGCAGGTTGAAATGGCGGCTGGCCAATACTTCCTTGAGGTGGCGCACAATATCGGAATAATCCAGAGCGTCAGCGATATCGTCGCTCTGGCAGGCCAGGCTGTTGGGCAGGGCTATGTCCAGGTCGATTTGCAGGGTTTGCGGCACTAGCCGTTCCCAGTCATATACGCCAATGAGAGTGTCGACTTTAAGTTCGCGCAGAAAGATGATGTCCATTATTGCTGTGTGCGTAGAAGGAATCGCGTAAAATTCGCGCCTTTACATTTTAAGGTATTACACATAATGACCCTAGCATTTGTTGTGTGCGCCTATCTGTTGGGCTCGGTTTCTTTTGCGGTGTTGATGAGCAAGGCTTTCGCTTTGCCCGATCCGCGTACCTATGGTTCGCAAAATCCGGGTGCGACTAATGTACTGCGCAGCGGCAAAAAATCAGCAGCCGCACTGACTTTATTGGGGGATGCCGCCAAGGGTACGGTAGCTGTTCTACTTGCGCAGTATTACGCTCCTGAGGACTACACAATGATTGCGGCGGTGGCGCTTGCCGTTTTCCTGGGGCATCTGTTCCCGATATTCCTGCGCTTCAAAGGCGGAAAGGGTGTGGCTACCGCGCTGGGCGTATTGCTGGCGCTAAATGTCTGGCTAGGCCTGGCTTGCCTGGCTACATGGCTGCTGGTGGCGATGGTGTTTCGTTTGTCATCGCTGTCAGCCCTGCTGGCTGCACTTGCCACGCCGTTTTATGCGTTTCTGTTCGGCTTGCCACGCGAGTACCTGCTGGTGTCAGGGGTTTTATCATTGCTTCTGATCTGGCGTCACAAAGCCAATATCCAGAATTTGTTGGCGGGTAAAGAAAGCAAGATCGGTAGCAAGAAGAAGTAATTTTGCCGCGATCAGGCAATATTGAGTTGCTGTAAATCCCAGCGCGGTTTGACGTTAAAACGATAATCACTCGCTGCCTCCTGCTGTTGCAGGCGCAAGGCACCGGCAAAGGCGATCATCGCACCATTGTCTGTGCAAAACTCAAGATCAGGATAAAACACACGGCTGCCGGATTTTTTTGCCGACTTATCCAGTTGCGTACGTAACTGCTGGTTAGCCCCTACGCCTCCAGCCACCACAAGCTGCTTTAGTCCGGTTTGTTTGAGCGCAGCCATGGCCTTGCTGGCCAAAACATCAACAATGGCTTCTTGGGCCGAACAAGCGATATCTGCTCGTGTTTGATCATCCAGGGTATGTTGTTTGCTCATGGTGAGTACGGCGGTTTTCAATCCACTGAAGCTGAAGTTCAGGTCGCCGCTATGCAGCATGGGTCGCGGAAATTTAAAGCGCCCCGTTGTGCCTGAAAGGGCCAGCTTGGCTAACTCAGCTCCGCCGGGGTAGTTTAGCCCCAGCAGCTTGGCGCTCTTGTCGAATGCCTCACCAGCCGCATCATCCAGCGTTTCGCCGAGCAGTGTGTAGCGGCCCACGCCATTCACGCGCATTAACTGAGTGTGTCCACCTGATACCAGTAGAGCAACAAATGGAAATTCAGGTGCCGGTGTAGAAAGCAGTGGCGAGAGTAAATGGCCTTCAAGGTGATGGATGCCGAGCGAGGGGATACCGAGCGCATAGGCTAGCGAACAGGCAACACTCGCCCCAACTAATAATGCGCCGGACAGGCCAGGGCCTTGTGTATAGGCAATCGCATCAACTTCTGAAAGCGGGCAATCGGCCTGTGTGGCGATCTGGCGGATGAGCGGCAGGACATGGCGCACATGGTCGCGGGAAGCGAGTTCCGGTACAACTCCGCCATATTCGTTATGCATCGCAATCTGTGAGTGCAGTGCATGGGCAAGCAAGCCACGTTCAGTATGGTAAAGCGCGACACCGGTTTCGTCGCAGGAAGACTCTATGCCTAATATTAATTTCACGATGACAGCGCCTTAAATAGAACATATATGAGGAGTGCATTGTACGATTTTGAAGCGGTTAATTTGGCATTGTAAAAAATAGTTCATAAATGAATTGACGGAAAGTTTTCGATCTATATAATGCGCGCCTCCCCGCTGCTACGGCAGCCGGTTTGTCAGTGGTAAGGGCAGTAAAAAATAAGTAGAAAAAAATAGATTGACGAAGTAAAAGCTATCTGTATAATGCGCACCTCTTCGACGCTACGGCGGCAACTGCGAAAGCAGAAAAGTTCTTTAAAATTCAAATAAAACAACCGATTAGTGTGGGTATGTGGGCTGAG
>Ga0315272_10000117_pt1 | contig 34464 bp, 26 predicted proteins | sample C3_middle_MG_FD_203918 | JGI IMG/M metagenome (GOLD analysis project Ga0315272, IMG submission 203918) | Sediment microbial communities from Yellowstone Lake, YNP, Wyoming, USA - C3_middle | ecosystem: Environmental > Aquatic > Freshwater > Lake > Sediment | place: USA: Wyoming | collected...
TCCCGAACGGTCTCTAAGGACCAGAGACAGAACGTTGGTGCTGTCCTTCCTTCTTTCTCTCCTCATGTCCTGGATATTATAACTTGGTTTTAAAGTCAAACTGATTAACCTAAACATACGGTGACAGTTAGACGGAGCCCCCTCCCTTCGCTCGGGGTGATATGGACGGGGTTCGGGTTGTGACATTCCAAAACGAGAATTATAGGTGGCATTAACATTAGTATTACAGTTAAAAATTGGCTCAGCCGTTGTTAAAATAATTGTCAAAATAATAATCAGGACATACTGATTAAGGATTTGGAGGTGTTGCTTGTCAGTTTTTTAATTGGTGATAATTTAAAATTATTACTAAAACCTAACCTGAGGTGAGCCCATGGAGTTAACCTTTTATGGACATTCCTGTTTTAAAATAGTTTCCCCTCAGGGTAAGAAGATTCTTATAGACCCTTGGGTAAGCAATCCTCAAGCCCCAAAGAATGTTGACCTTGGTCCCTATGATTACATCCTTATAACCCATGCCCATGGAGATCATTTAGGGGATGCAATAAAGCTTGCAAGGACTTCGGTAACTCAGGTCATAGCCATCCACGAAATCCAGCAGTATCTTCTAAGTAAGGGCGTTCCTAATGCCATAGGCATGAACATTGGGGGGAGCTACCGTTCAAACGGGCTTACCTTTACAATGGTTATGGCTCTTCATAGCTCATCTTTACCCGATGGTTCATACGGTGGTGAGCCCTGCGGCTTTGTTATCACTCTGGAAAATGGACTTAGGGTCTATCATGCTGGAGATACGGGTTTGTTCTACGACATGAAGCTGATAGGTGAGCTATACCAGCCTGAGGTAGCCCTCATACCCATTGGAGACCACTATGTGATGGGTCCAAGGGAAGCAGCTAAGGCTTGTCAGCTTATCAAGCCAAAATTCGTAATCCCCATGCATTATCAGACCTTCCCAATTCTTACCGGCACGGTTGAAGAGTTTAAAGCCTTCCTTAGCGAAGAGGATTATCAACCTGAGGTTATAGTTTTAAGACCTGGAGAAAGCTTTATCCTTAAATAGTCTTTGCAAAGGTATGCCCAAATTCCTTGCCTTATCTGGATATCACAATTCTGGGAAAACTACGGTTGGAACCTATATCGTTGCCAAGCTTTCAGAAAAGGGCTATAAGGTTGGAGTTATTAAATCTACAAAAGAAACGACGGAAGAGACTGATAAACCGGGCTCTGACACTTTTAAATACAGAAAAGCAGGAGCAAGGTTAGTTGCCCTTTTTCAAAGGGACAGGATGACCCTTTTTATTGAGGACATGCCAAAGGAAAAAGATAAAGTTTTTACCCTCTTTGAAAGGCTTTTTTTTGATTATGACTTGGTAATCCTTGAGGGCTTTAAAGAATGGAGGGATGTTCCTAAGATTTGGCTTAAAAGAAACGATGAGGAGACCCTCCCTGAAGGAATAGAAAACATCCAGATGGTTGCTGAAGCAAAGGATAAAGAAAGGATCCTTAGCTTTGTGGAGGATTATTTAGGAGTCCAAAACAACGGGGATATAAAGATCTTTGTAAATGATGAGGATATTCCGTTAAAACCACACTTGAAGCTCCTTTGCCAAAACATCATGCTTGGGATCTTGGCAAGCCTAAAAGGTGTTCCCAAAATAGAAGAGGTAAAGACCATCGAAGTTTTAATCAAAAGGTAAGGGCGAGGTTAGCGTTTTTTTTCACGACCCTTTTAACATCTTAAAGAAGATTTTAAAACTAAAGAGAATCCAAACCGCGCTTTTTCAGAAGAGGTCTAAGACATGGAAAGGAGAATACTCTGGGCTCCCTGGAGAGGAGAATATGTAAGCGGAAAGCGGGAACACAAATGCATCTTTTGCCCCCCTTACGAGGGAGTAGCCCCGGACGATAGACCTATCATCTACTTTGATAATTTGGTAGTAGTAATGCTCAACAAGTTTCCCTATAACACAGGGCATCTTCTCATCAGCCCCGTTAGACATGTGGCTGAGCTTGAGGACCTTTCAAGCGAGGAGCTTTTAGCCCTCATGAAGATTACTCAAGAATCTATCAGGATCCTTAAAGAGTGCCTAAAGCCTGATGGATTTAATGTGGGTTTTAACCTTGGTAAAGTGGCTGGAGCTGGCTATCCTGAGCATATCCATCTCCAGGTTGTTCCTCGTTGGGTCGGTGATGTAAACTTTTTAACCATTCTTGACGATGTCCGTTTAGCTTCCAACCATTACCTACGGGTATATGAAATGTTAAAACCTCATTTTGATAAACTAAAAAAGGAGAGGGCATGAGGAAGATCCCAAGGGTAATGTCAACCCAACATCCAGACAATGTCTCTCTTCCTTTCTTTGCAGAAACGCAAGACATGTCCGGCGATGACGAGATCCAAGAAGCCTACTATGCCTTTTCTCATCTTGGCTGCGATGAGCAGATGTGGGATAGCGAGGGTAAAGAGGTTGACGACTTCGTAGTGAAAAAATTACTCACAAAATATCCTCATTTCTTCAAAAAACATCCCCTTGGAGTTGAATATTTCATTACTTTAAGGGTTCCAAACCCAGCCGTTGAAAAAGAAGAAGCAAAGATCTTGGTTGAAGCCTTAGAGAGCATCCCGAGAAGTATGGATGTGGCAAGGCTTTTCTACGGTGAATTATGCCCGCCTCCCATCTTTGAGGTCATTTTACCCATGACAACTTCAGCTGAAGACCTAAATCGGGTCTACTATTTCTACAGAAACTTCATCTCTGGGAAGCAGAATCAACCGATCTACAACGGAAGTATAACCGTTGCCGAATGGGTGGGAGACTTTTTGCCAGAAAAAATAAACGTTATTCCCCTCTTCGAAGATATACCCTCAATGCTTGCCTGCGAGGATACAGTAAGAGATTTTCTTAAGGATAAGGAAGAAAATTATCTTCGGGTTTTTCTTGCAAGGTCAGACCCAGCCTTAAACTACGGGAACATCTCCGCTGTCCTTGCCAACAAGATAGCCCTAAAGAGTTTAGAAAGAGTTTCCCAAGAATTAGAAAAAGATATCTACCCTATCCTTGGGGCAGGGTCCCCTCCTTTTAGGGGTAATCTAACCCCCTATACTGTCGATTATGTTTGTTCCGAATACTCTTGCGTTGAGACCTTCACAGTGCAATCAGCCTTCAAATATGATAATCCTATTGAGGATGTGATAACCGCCATCAAAAGGCTTAAAAGTTTTATTAGGCATCCTTTAGAGGAGTTTGACGAAGCCTTTGCTAAAAGCGTGATAGAAAAGACCTCTAAAGAGTATCAAGAGATAGTGGAGAAAATAGCAGACCTGATCAACCTTGTCGCTAAATATGTCCCAAGGCGTAGGATGAGAAAGCTTCATGTGGGTCTATTTGGTTATGCGAGGACCTTAGGGAAGGTGACGCTTCCAAGGGCTATCGGCTTTTGTGCTGCTTGCTACTCAATTGGACTGCCTCCCGAGATATTTGGACTTTCCGCCCTTACCCGTGAAGAAATTCAAGAGCTAAAGGGCATCTATCGGAACCTTGAGATAGATTTTTCTATAGCTTTAAGATATTTAAACACCAGAGCCCTGGATTTCCTCCCTGAAGAGGTTCGGAAAAAGCTCTTAGCTTCCTTAAAGCTGATAAATTCTTTAGACATAAAGACATCCGTTGACCTTGACCATAAGGAGGTAACGACGAGGGTTTTGAAGGCGGTAAAAAACGAACAATTTTCTTTAATTTCTGACCTTATCGTCGAAGGTGGGCTATTGCGAAAGTTCTTGGGTTAATCTTTCTTGAAAAAGTCTGGGAAGGGGATGCGAGCTCTAAAGGCAAGATAGGCAAGCTGTCTCAAAAGGTGGTCCGCAAGCACAATTCTAACCATGGCGGTAGCAACAGGCACTATCCTTGGAATGGCTGAGACATCATGCCTTCCGCCGACGATTATTTCAACCTCTTTTCCCTTGATGTTGACCGTTTTTTGAGGTTTGGCAATGCTTGGAATGGGTTTTACCGCAATCCTTACAACCAGGTCCTGCCCGGTTGATATTCCACCAAGCATTCCGCCAGCATCGTTTTTTAGAAACCCAGAGGAAGATATAGGGTCGTTGTTCTGAGAGCCTTTAAGCTCGGCGGCTTTAAAGCCAGCTCCGATTTCAAAGCCTTTGACCGCAGGGATACTGCATAAAGCCTTAGCAAGGTCTGCTGAAAGCTTATCAAAGACGGGCTCTCCAAGCCCGGCTGGCACACCCTTCGCCACAACCTCTACGACCCCACCGATGGAATCCCCCTCCTTCCTTGTGTTCTCAATAAGCTCTACCATCTTGGGAACTACCGATTTATCAGGACAGAAAAGAGGGTTTTTTTCAATCTCTTCAAGGTCTATGTTTTGAGCTTTAACCTCACCAAGGGCGAGGGTGTAGCCGATAACTTGAATTTTATACTCTTCGAGGATCCTTTTGGCGATGGCTCCAGCCGCAACCCTTGCTACCGTCTCCCTTCCGCTTGCCCGGCCACCACCTCTGTAGTCCCTTATCCCATACTTCATAAAATAGGTAAAGTCGGCATGTCCGGGACGAAAAACATCCTTCAACGGTTCATAGGCTTTACTTTGCACATCCTCGTTAAAGATGATCAAGGCTATGGGATGACCGGTTGTAAGCCCTTCAAAAACACCGGACAAGATCTGGACTTTGTCTTTTTCTTTTCTTTGGGTTTCAAGATGGGATTTTCCTGGTCTTCGTTTATCAAGCTCGGCTTGGATGTATTCCTCGGATAAGGAAAGACCAGGGGGACAGCCGTCAACTATGCAACCAAGAGCCTTACCATGGGACTCTCCAAAGGTTGTTACTCTAAACAGGGTTCCAAATGTATTGCCTGCCATAACAATGGTTGTCCCAGTGTTTAAGCTTCACATTAACTCAAAAACAAACTCGGTCAAGAGCTCGAAGTTTATTCTGGCAGAGCTTCATGTGAAATGCTATAATAGGTTGAATGATTAAAAGGATACTCCAAGGACTTCTGATAACCGCTTTTATCATCCTCTTATCCTTTCTTTATCTTGCTTACCATTACTTTCCTAAGGATGTTTGGGAGGTTCTTCTTGCTCTTGACAGAAAATCCCTTTTTTTAGCCTTCTTTTTTCTGCTTCTTTTTCATACCTTTGATATGCTTCGGGTGATCGTTATCGCCCGTTCTATAGGTCTTTACTACCCTATCCACTATGGATATCTTGTCTCCTTGGTTAACACCTTTGGGGCTACCGTAACTCCTGCCCATCTTGGGGGCGAGTTTTTACCCCTCTACACCCTTACTCGAAAAGGAGGCGAGGTTTACAAAATCGCAACTGTAGTGACTTTAAAGGGCCTCTCAGGATTGCTTTTTTATCTGCTCTTTCTTCCCTTCACCTTGAAGGCTCTTTTCTCATCCCCCAAGCTTGCTAAGGAGCTTTTAGCCATAGTTTTAGCCATACTCTTCCTAAGCTTAATTCTTTACTTTGCCTATCTTTTTTTGAAAGAACGCCGAGGGATAGTTAAGAGAGAAAAGGAGCTTATTTCTTCCTTTAAAAGGTCTTTTAGACGTTATGTGGCTACTTGCCGAAGGTTCTATCGGGAGCATAAGGTGGTTTTCTTGCTTTCAGTGCTTTTGAGCATTGCCCTTTATCTTTCCTTTTTGGCCATAGGTGCTGCCTTGCTAAAAGCCTTCAACCCTTCAGTTTCTATCGTAGAGGTCTTTATTCATCAGCTTCCGCTTCTTTATGCCATCTTTATGAGCCCAACTCCCGGTGGAAGCGGGGTAGGGGAGTTTGGAGCGATCCCTGTGTTCTCTCAGTATCTTCCGGAAGAATATCTTGGGCTTTTTATCATCCTTTGGAGGGGCTTAAGCCAATATCTAAGCGCCTTGATCGGAGGCATCATCTTTTTTGTATTTCTCTTGAGAGATGTGGCAAAGTATAATCAACGCCGTTAATCCCTACTTTTATATCGTGAGCCTTCGGAATTTGCTCTATGATTTTGGAGTTTTTAAACCCAAAAAAGTCCCCGTGCCGGTTGTCTCGGTTGGGAATTTATCCTGTGGTGGCACGGGCAAAACCTCGGTCGTTCGTTTTTTAGCGGAGAGGCTATCTCAGGATACTTCCCTGTTAATTCTCTCCCGAGGCTATCGCAGAAAGAGTAAAGGCTTTAAGTGGGTTTTGAAGGAGGGTAGGCTCTTAGGAGATGTTTACGAGGCTGGAGATGAACCCTATCTTTTGGCAAGGATCTTTGAAGGAAACCCGAGGGTTAGCGTTGCCGTTTGCGAGAAAAGGTATGAAGGTGCGCTGCAAGCCCTTAAAGAGGTCGAACTAAACCTTATCATCCTTGATGATGGATTTCAACATCGGGCGCTTTATCGAGATTTGGACCTTGTTCTCATCAAAAGAAAAGACCTTTCTGACAGGCTTTTGCCCTTTGGTAGGTTAAGGGAACCGAAGGGCTCGTTAAAGAGAGCTCATGCTTTGATCTTGTCTTATCAGGAGATTTGTCCTTTTGAATTTTCTTTTGAAAATAAGCCTGTTTTCAAGATGTATAGAAGAAACTTCCGTCTTCTTAACCACGAGCTAAAACCCTTTGAGCCTCATAACACCATAGAGTTTATCGCCTTTTCAGCCCTTGGAGATAACGAGCAATTTTTTAAGACCCTTGAAGGGCTTGGGATAAAGCTTAAGGGAAGGCTAAGCTTCCCAGACCATTGGGATTATAAAGGATTTACCCCGAAGGAAGATGAGTTTTATCTAACGACGCTTAAGGATTTTGTCAAGGTTAGACCTTTGCCCAACATCTTTGTTCTTGACTTTGAGGTTGATGTCTCTGGGCTTGAAGAATTTGTGAAGGATGTTATCTTTAGAGAAGCTTGCTCTGGATGCGGGTAATCCCATCTGGAGCTTAAAAATAAAAGAAAGGAGGTTTTTTAGGCTATGCCTTTAGACCCTGAGGTTAAAAGTAAGATCATCGAAGAATTTAGAAGGCATCCTTCGGATACGGGTTCACCTGAAGTGCAGATTGCCCTTTTGACTGCAAGGATCAAACAGCTTGAGGAGCATCTTAAGGTTCATCGGAAGGATTTTCATTCCCGCCGGGGGCTTATGAAGCTTATCGGGCAGAGAAGGGCTCTCCTAAATTATTTAAAAAGGACGGATTTCCTTCGCTACCAGAGCGTGATAAACAAGCTTGGGCTTAAGAAGTAAGGCTCTTGTCAAACACGGATACCTGTATAAAATTTAACATGTGCCCCTGTAGCTCAGTAGGATAGAGCGTGAGATTCCTAATCTCAAGGTCGCAGGTTCGAGTCCTGCCAGGGGCGCATCTCTCAACATGCCAAACATCAAAGAAATCTTAGAAAAGCTTAATCCCGCTCAAAGGGAAGCGGTTGAAAGCGTAGAAGGTCCTGTTCTTGTCATAGCCGGCGCTGGCTCAGGCAAAACCAGGACCTTAACGACAAGGCTTGCCTATCTTGTGAGCCAAGGCATCCCTGCTGAAAAGATCCTTCTTTTGACCTTTACTCGAAAGGCGGCTCGAGAGATGATTACCCGTGCTGAAGTCCTGGTTGGAAATTCCTGCGGTAAGGTTCAGGGTGGAACCTTTCATTCTTTGTGCCATTACATGCTAAGGCAGTATGGTTATCTCCTTGGGTTCAGTCCAAACTTTACTGTCCTTGACCGAGGAGATTCCGAAGACCTTCTAAACCTTTTAAAGAATAGTTTAGGTTTCCCTGGTGCAAAAAGGCATGCCCCAAAGAAGGAAACCTTAGCAAGCATCTTGAGCAAGATTAAAAATCAAGGCAAAACCTTAGAAGAAATTATCACTACCGAGTATCCAAACTTTGTAGACCTCATTCCTCAGATTGAGAGGCTTTTTAAAGAATACGAGCTTTACAAGAGAGAGCATCAACTGATGGACTATGACGACCTTTTGATAAACTGGCTTACCATCCTTAAGGATTATCCTCAGGTAAGGGAAGAGGTTGGGAGAAGGTATAACTACATCATGGTTGATGAGTATCAGGATACAAACCTTCTTCAGGGAGAGATCGTGGTTTACATGGCTTCTTCCCATCGGAATGTTATGGCTGTTGGGGATGATTCTCAAAGCATTTATGGCTTCCGCGGGGCAAACTATAGGAACATTTTTGATTTTCCTAAGCATTTCCCAGAAGTTCGAATTATCAAGCTTGAGCAGAACTACCGAAGCACCCAGCCAATCTTAGACCTCGCAAACGCCGTTATAGAACGCTCAAAGATTAAGTATACTAAAGTCCTTTTCACTGAAAAAAAGGAAGGACCAAAGCCTATCCTATTTCGAGCAAAAGATGACCATGCTGGAAGCGAGTTTGTGGCGGATGAGATCTTAAGGCTCACGAACGAGGAAGGCGTCCCCCTATCTCAGATAGCGGTCCTCATGAGGGCAGCCTTTCATTCTTACGACCTTGAGCTTGAGCTAACGAAAAGGGGTATCCCTTTTGTAAAGTATGGTGGGTTAAAGCTCCTTGAATCTGCCCATATCAAAGATGTAGTGTCCATCTTGCGTATTTTGGTCAACCCTTACGATTTTCTTTCCTGGAACCGAGTGCTATTGCTTCTTGAAGGGGTGGGTCCAAGGTCTGCTGAAAGGATCGTAAACCTTCTAAAGACCTCTGACCTTGAAAGTGCAATCTTTAACATAAAAAGGCAGTTTTCTCAGCCTGAGCTTCAAAAACTTCTCAATCTCTTTCAAGACTTAATGGGAAAGAGGTTGCCCCCTCTTGAAACCCTTTCTCAGGTGCTTTCATTCTATGAACCCATCTTTGAAAGAGCTTACTTTGAGGATGCTCACCGGAGGGAGCGAGACCTTGAAAGCTTGATAGCCCTCTCCGAAAAATACGAAACCCTTGAGGAGTTTTTAACCGACCTTGTGCTTGAGCCCATCTATTCAAGCGAGGTTGAAGGAGAAAGAAAGGAAGAAATTCTCACCCTTTCAACCATCCATTCAGCTAAAGGTCTTGAATGGCACACCGTCTTTGTCCTCTCGGTGATCGAGGGAAGGTTCCCTTCATCTTACAGTCTTCTAAACCCGGAGGAGCTTGAGGAAGAAAGACGGCTGTTTTATGTTGCCGTAACCCGGGCTAAAGAAAGGCTTTATTTAATTGCCCCGCTAACCGTCTATGTCCCAGGTGAAGGAAGGACCTTTGCTAAGCTTTCAAGGTTTTTGCAAGAAGTGCCAAAAGGGCTCTATGTGGAGTATGGTAAACAAGAGGACCCCATAGCTCAGGCTCAGAAAGAAGAAAAGGTCCCCTCAATCAACATGCCCTTTAAAGTAGGCGACCTTGTTCGCCATCCAAGGTTTGGTGAGGGTGAAGTCATGAAGGTTGTCGACCAGGAAAAAGTTATGGTAAACTTTGTGGGGAAGGGTCCGACGCTTCTTCATCTAAAATACGCAACCTTGGAGCGTTTAAGCCCTTAAAAAAGGAGCTTAAATGACTGAAAAATTAAGCTTTTCTCTTAAGTTGCGGGAGCGGCTATCAGGAAGAAACCTAAGTTTAAACTCCTTTTCCAAACTTCCTACGAACATTTTAGATTTGCTGAAATCAGGGAGGCTAAAACCCCTTTTGGTTTACCAAAGGAATATCTATCCGGTTCAAATTTCAATCCTTGACAATCATACATTCTGTCTAAACAAGGAGGGCTTACCAAGCCTTCAACCCTTTGAGGTGTTTTTGCTCGTTGTCCCTCAAGGAGATGTTCGTTACATTTTTCAAGCAAGGCTAAGCAAGGAAGAAGGTCAAAACTACTTAGTTAACATTCTTGACTCTCGGAGCGAACCAAGGCTCTCAATTCCAAAACCTATTCCTACTTTCCTTTCTTTTATACCACCTGCTTATGTGAATAAACTTTTACAAAATGAGCATTATTATTTGCTGAGAGAGACAAACTTTGCTACGGAAGTAGATTTTATATCCAAGAAAGAAATTTATATCTACGATTTGGTGCTCGATGAAAAGTCGATGCTCGATGAGGAATTTAAAAAGCATGTGCAGAGGGTCTTCCTAACTGGGATTTTGAAGGACCTCTCTCGTTCTGGAGCTTGTGTTACCACTAAAGGGCGGATTAACATCGCGGAAGATACTTTAATCTTTTACCTTCGCTTCGAAGTGCCAACTAAGGAAAGGCTTATGAAGTTTGCCCTTTTTAGTCTCTTAAGAAATGTTACCTATCAGGAAGACAACACCAACCTACACTTTAACTTTCTAACTAGTCTCAAGCCCGAGGCTTGGGGTCTTATCGAGAAAGAGTTAAAGGCGACCTATCAGGCTCAAGGCTAAATCAAGGGGTTCCTTTTTAAAGGATAGTTGCATCTTGATCAAACCCTTCTGAGCTTCAACCCTACCAACCTTAATCCCCTCTACATTTTTTAGGGCAGACCGAAGCCGAAGAACAAGGCCTGCGTTTTTAAAGATTAAAAAGAGGTTTGCACCCTTCTCCTCTACCTGAAGGATTCCATGCCTTCTCATGAGAAGCTTAAGATGATAGATTTTGAGAAGATTTTCTGACTCCTTTGGCATCCTTCCATACTTATCCTCAAGCAGACCCTTGAATTCAAAAAGGTCTTCCTCGGTTTTGCATAAGACGAGCTCCCGATAAAGGCTAAGCCTTTCCTCTGGGTCTGGGACATAACTCTGAGGGATGTAGGCTTGCACTCTAAAGTTTACCTCAGGCTCCCAGTCTTCGATCCTTTCACCCTTCAGGGCTCTTATCGTGTTTTCAAGGAGCTCAAGGTAGAGCTCATAGCCTACGGCGTTTATATGTCCTGACTGATTAAGCCCAAGGAGCTCTCCTGCTCCACGGATCTTAAGGTCGCTCATCGCAAGCTTAAAACCTGAGCCAAGCTCTGTATGCTGTAAGAGGGCTCGAAGCCTCTTTCTTGCCTCCTCGGTTAGGCTATTTAGGTCAGGAACAAGAAGATAGGCATAGGCTTGGACATCAGCCCTTCCAACCCTTCCCCTTAGCTGATAAAGGTCGGCAAGACCGAACATGTCAGCACGGTTGATGATGATGGTGTTTGCGGTTGGAATGTCAACCCCACTCCCAATGATAGGCGTGCAGACAAGGACATCTACCTCCTTTTTTAAAAATTTATAAAGATTTTTTTCTAAAACCTCTTCAGGCATCTGTCCATGGATAACCTCGACCCGAGCCGAAGGAACAAGCTCTTTTATAAAATGGGCAAGGGAGGCTAACCCCTTGATCCTTGGATGAACAAAATAGACCTGTCCCCCTCGGCTAAGCTCAGCCTCTATCGCCGATTTTATAACCTCTCTGTCAAACCTTGCAAGATAGGTAGTAATGGTCTTTCTACCCTGGGGAGGGGTCTCGATCACCGAAAGGTCAAAGATGCCAAGAAGGCTTAGCTGTAAGCTTCTTGGTATGGGCGTTGCCGAAAGGATGAGCACCTTCGTTGACTTCTTTAACTGCTTTAGCCTTTCCTTTTGCTTTACCCCGAAGCGGTGCTCCTCATCGATTATGATCAACCCAAGGTCCTTAAACTGGACATCTGAAGATAAAAGCCTGTGCGTGCCGATGACCACCTGGACCTTCCCCTCAGCTAAACCTTTCAAGGTTTCCTTAATTTCCTTTGGGCTCCTTAGCCGGGAAAGAACGCCCACTTCAATCCCAAAGGGGCTTAGCCTTTCTTTAAAGGTTTGATAATGTTGTTCCGCAAGGATGGTTGTCGGGACAAGCACGGCAACCTGTTTCCCGTTGTAAGCGGTAATAAAAGCTGCCCTTAGAGCTACCTCGGTCTTTCCAAATCCTACATCCCCAACGACAAGCCTTTCCATTAGCTTGTCTTGACAGAGGTCAGATATTACCTCTTCGATGGCGCTTGCCTGGTCTGGCGTTTCCTCATAGGGGAAAGTGTTTACAAACTGCCGATAGGCAAGGGCTGGAAAGCTTAAAGAGTAGCCGGGCATGGCTTTTCGTTCGGCGTAGATGGTAAGGATCTCTTGAACCACCTCAGTAAGGCGCTTTTCTACCTCCCTTCTTCGTTTAAGGAAGGTTTGCTTCCCGAGTTTATCAAGCCTTGGCTCCTTATCTGAGACCCCTACATAAGGATAGAGCTCATCAAGCCTTGCCGGTGGAAGGTAGAGCTTATCATCATCGGCATACTCAATCTCCAAAAAGTCTCCTTCCATTCCGTTTACCGCTAAGGTCTTTAGCCCAAGATACCGCCCGATGCCATAGGTTCGATGAACGACAAAGTCTCCAGGCTTTAGGTCCTCAAACCTTCTAAACCTTCCCTTGGGCTTTGCCTGAGGGGTTTTAGCGGAGCGCTTTCCAAAAAGTTCAAACTCAGAGGTAACGCAGATTGCCTCTTGAGGAAAGATAAAGCCTCTTCGCAGGTCGCCTGAAACAAAGGTCAATCTTTCTAAGTCATGGGCTCCTCGGCTTTCAAGCCCAGCTTGAATAACCTCTTTGGCGTGGAATGAGGCAACGAATAGATAAACGCTATACCCTTCCTCAAGTAACTCAAGAAGGGTGGAAAAGCCTTCTTCAATCCTGTCAGAATGGGGTCTTTCTTTTTTCAGCAAGAGGTCTTTTACTTCTTTTATTTCAAAGGTGAGGGATGGCTCGTTTGCGTAGGATGCTTCTCTGGCGATGATGTTTTCAGCTCTTTCAAGGGTTGCGAAGAGTTCTTGAGGAGGAATGTAGAGTAAGGATTCATCAAAGATGAGCCGTCCTCTTTCCTTTGCCCGGTGGGCTAACGCTGAGGTCTTATCCCAGAATTCATAGGCTTTTTCTTTAAGAGTTTCTGGCTCATACAAAAGAAAAAGGGGCTTTTCTTCAGAATTTTCAAAGAGGGCTTTAAGGTTTGGAAAGAAAAGGGGAAGGAGAAAATCCTCGTTTTCAAGGACCTTCCGATGTTCAACCTGCGATAGAAGCTCGCTTAAACGCTCAGGGTTAATCTTATCCTTAAAGCTTAAGACCCTTTCATAGAGATGTTGAGTTTCTTTCGGGAAGAAGGCTTCCCTTGCGGGCAGAATGATAAGCTCTTCTAAAGGTTTTATGCTCTTTTGGGTTTGGCAATCAAAGAGCCTTAAGCTTATGACTTCGTCGCCAAAGAATTCGACCCTTGCAGGATGGTCATACTGGGGTGAGAAGATATCGATCACCATTCCCTTTACGCTAAAGCTACCCTTTTCCTCAACTACTCCCACCCTCTCGTATCCAAGGTTGACAAGCCCTTGAACTAAGGCCTCCCTGGGAATTTCCTCTCCAGGTATGAGGTAGATGTATTCGCTCCGCAAGACCTCTCGGGGTATGGTTTTTCTCATCAAAGCTTGGATGGTTGTAGCAATAACCTTAAGGGTGGGGAGCTCCCAGAGGACTTTTAACCTTTCATACTGTGCGGACGTTATGGCAACGCTTTCGGAAAAGGGTAGGACGGAGGTTGAAGGAAAGTAAGCTGACTTTTGCTTGGAAAAAAAGGAAAAAACATTCAAAAAATCAAAACAATCCCGTTCTTCTGGGAAAAGGGCAAAGATTTTATGGTTTTCTATTAGCTTTTCGTTTTTAGCAAAGAAGTAGCCAACAAAAGAGGGGTTTATTCTCTGAAGCGATTTTTTTATCATGTCTCTCAAGATGCGGTAAATTATCTTTTCTTTTTAGCTTGTCAAGGTGCTGGGAAAGAACCTCTCAGCTTTGCGCCTTGGAAGGACAAAAAGAGGAGCCTCCGAGAGAACAGGGGGTCACATCCATAGGTTGCTGAAGAAAAACTTTAAGAAAAAAACGGAGGTTACTTTATTAACCCATCCAAAACAATCTTTAACAAAAAGCCTATTATGGCAACAAGGTTTATGATAACGACTAAAAAGAGCTTGTCTAATCGTCTGTTTATATCCCTTGCAAGCTCATCAATCCTTTTATTCGTTTCATCAATCCTTATGTTCATCTCATCAATCCGTTTATTTGTCTCATCAATTCTTTTGTGAAGAAAGGATATTTCAGATTTGATTTCTCTTATTTCAGAATGAAGAAGGTCAAGTTCACGGAAGATAATAGAAAATGCGTCAATACGATAGACTACTTCTTCCCTGTTTGGCTCTGATTGAGGGTTCATATATTAAAAATACGGAGATTTTTTATGATTGTCAAGGTGAAATGGAGAAAAGGCTTAAATGTGCGACTTGCTTTTATATTTTTAGGAATGCAGGGAGATTGGTTGTTAATAAAAGATTTTGCCCCTGGGGATTTTCTCCTCAGGGGTTTGTGTCATTTTCATGAGAATCGTAAAATCAATTTAAAATCAAAGGAAATAGTTCATATAATTTCTCTGGCATAGAATTTGCTTTGATAAATTTCGATTGTATTGGATATGAATAAAAGGAGGTTGCTGAATTTTTGGGGAGGTAGAGAGGCATCCCTGCCACCGCTTTGTCATGCCGAGCGAAGCGAGGCATCCCCGCTTTGGCAATAGGGGAGGAGGTTCCTCGGCTAACGCCTCGGAACGACAAAAAGGGGCTAACGCCTCGGAAGGACAAAAAGGGAATGACAAAAAATGAGGCTCGGGGCGATAGAGAAGGGGATGCTCGATGTGATAAAAGAGACGGGAGTAGGAAATAACTTGATAGAATATGCAGATTCTAGATAATATATAACTACATACAGAAAAAATTTCATGAAAGGAGGGATCTATGAAGCTTGACCCAACGAAGATGAAGGATTACGAGATCGCTTACGAGGCTGAAAAGTGGATGAAGACGGTCTATCAGCTTGGGGAGGAGATGGGCTTAACCAAAGAGGAGCTTCTCCCCTATGGGCACTATGTAGCCAAGATCGACTACAAAAAGGTTCTTGAAAGGCTAAAGGATAGACCTAACGGAAAGTATATCAATGTTACCGCTATCACCCCAACTCCCCTTGGTGAAGGTAAAACCACGACCCTTATCGGTTTAGTCCAGGGTTTGGGAAAGAGGGGGCAGAATGTTATAGGTTGTATTAGGCAGCCCTCTGGGGGACCAACCTTTAACATCAAGGGTAGCGCAGCTGGCGGCGGACTTTCTCAAGTTATTCCCCTTGATAAATTTTCCCTTGGTTTGACCGGAGACATCAACGCCGTGATGAACGCTCACAATCTGGCTATGGTAGCTTTGACGGCAAGGATGCAGCATGAGGCAAACTACGATGATGAGACCTTAGCAAAGAAGGGTTTGAGGAGGCTAAACATTGACCCAAAACGGGTAGAGATGGGCTGGGTGATTGACTTTTGCGCCCAAGCTTTAAGGCATATCGTCATCGGTCTTGGCGGGAAAAACGACGGCTACCCCATGGAGTCTAAGTTCTGGATCGCCGTTGCCTCTGAGGTGATGGCTATCCTTGCTGTGGCAAGAGACTTAAAGGACTTAAGAGAAAGGATCGGAAGGATCGTTGTAGCCTTTGATAAGTATGGCAACCCCATCACCACTGAGGACCTTGAGGTGGCTGGGGCGATGACTGCTTGGCTTGTTGATGCCATAAACCCCAACCTTATGCAGACCATTGAAGGGCAACCAGTTTTAGTTCATGCTGGTCCCTTTGCCAACATCGCCATCGGACAGAACTCTATTATTGCCGACTATGTGGCTTTAAAGCTTGGAGACTATGTGGTCACAGAATCAGGCTTTGCTGCGGATATTGGCTTTGAAAAGTTCTGGAACATTAAGTGCAGACTGTCAGGACTTACGCCAAACGTTTCTGTCGTTGTGGCAACCATTAGGGCTTTGAAATGCCATGGAGGAGCTCCAATTCCAAGACCTGGTCAGCCAATACCCAAGGAATACCTTGAGGAAAACCTTGAATGGGTGGAAAAGGGTTGCGAGAACCTTCTCCACTGCGTAAACATCGTGAAAAAGAGCGGTGCCATTCCTGTGGTTTGCATAAACAAATTCTACGCCGACACAGAAAGGGAGGTCCAGCTTGTGCGGAGGGTCTGCGAAGAAGCCGGGGTGAGGGTTGCTTACTCTGACCACTGGCTCAAGGGAGGAGAGGGAGCCCTTGAGCTTGCCGATGCGGTAATGGATGCCTGTAGAGAAACTCCCCAGTTTAGGTTCCTTTACGAGCTTGATGAGCCGGTTAAAACAAGGATTGAAAAGATCGCTAAAGAGGTTTACGGGGCTGACGGAGTAATCTATCTTCCCGATGCTGAGGCTAAGATCAAGATGATCGAAGCCAACGAAGAGCTAAGGAAGATGCCCATCTGCATGGTGAAGACCCATCTTTCCTTGTCTGACGACCCAACAAAGAAGGGTGTTCCCAAGGGATGGCATCTTAGGGTTAGGGATGTTTTGATCTTCCGTGGCTCTGGGTTTATCGTTCCCGTTGCTGGGGACATAAACCTTATGCCTGGGACAGCATCTGACCCAGCCTACCGCAGGATTGATGTGGATGTGGAGACGGGCAAAGTAAAGGGATTGTTCTAAAGCTATTAGGAGGGGGGTAGAGATGCCAGCTCAGATCCTAGATGGAAAAAGCATAGCTCAGGAAATTAGAGAGGGGATAAAGAAAGAGGTAATGGAACTTAAGGAGAGGCATGGCGTTGTCCCTGGGCTTGTGACCATACTCGTTGGGGAAAACCCGGCGTCGGTTTCTTATGTTACTGCAAAGCAGAGGACGGCTCATGAGCTTGGTTTTTATTCTGTGCAAGAAAACTTGCCTGAAAATGTGTCTGAGGATGAGCTTTTAAAGCTTATAGATAAGTATAATCGGGATGAGAAAATACATGGCATATTGGTTCAGCTTCCTCTACCTAAGCACATCAACGAAAGGAAGGTTCTTTATGCCATCGACCCGAGGAAGGATGTAGACGGCTTTCATCCGGTGAATGTGGGAAAGCTTGTCATCGGCGAGCCCTGCTTTATACCCTGCACTCCCTACGGCATCTTGATTTTGCTTGTCAAGACTGGGGTTCCTGTTGAGGGGGCGGATGTTGTGGTTATCGGAAGGAGTAACATCGTTGGAAAGCCCATTGCCAACCTCCTTATGCAAAAGAGGAAACCCGTTGGCAACGCAACCGTTACAGTTTGTCATACTGGGACTAAAGATATAGCTTCTCACTCAAGAAGGGCTGATATCTTGATCGTTGCTGCTGGCGTGCCCAAGTTTGTCACCGCTGACATGGTAAAGGAAGGAGCGGTGGTGATAGATGTAGGCGTAAACCGGATCGGGACAACGCCTGACGGTAAAGCAAAGCTCTGCGGTGATGTGGACTTTGATGCCGTAAAAGAAAAGGCAAGCTTTATCACCCCTGTTCCTGGGGGTGTTGGTCCTATGACCATAACGATGCTAATGAAAAACACCTTAGAATCCGCTAAAGCCTGGGCTGGGCTCCCCTCGGAGGTTGCTTAAAAGTGAAGAAAATCACTAAAGTTAGATTCCTTTTAATTTTAATTTAATTTTTAACTAAGAACGCAAGAGGGGGCAAGCCATGATAGATGAAAGGGCAAGGTTTGGAGAGGTAAAAAAGGGGAAAAAACCAGGGGTTCAATTTAAAGTTGCTGAGGAGCTTTATCAATCTTTAAAAGAAGATGTTCTGACTGCTCCAAAGAGGGTTGAGCGAAGAGGGACTTTGCCTTGTGCCTTTGGAAAGGGGGGAACTTGCTGCCGAGTTTGCAACATGGGACCCTGTCAGGTGGTAGAAGGGGTTGAAGAGTTGAGGGGTGTTTGCGGAGCCTCTGCAGCAACGGTTGTTGCCAGAAACTTTGCGAGGATGGTTGCTGCTGGGACTTCAGCTCATTCAGACCACGGAAGGCATGTAGCTAAGCTTTTCTATGAGGCGGTCCATGGGGAGGTTCCCTTTGAGGTAAGGGATAAGAGGAAGCTTAGGGTTGTGGCTCAGGCTCTTGGCGTTGACCCAAGCTTGCCTGAAGATGAGATGCTAAAGAGGATGGCTGAATCTGCTTTGCAGATCTTTTCTCAGCAGGAAGGTGAGATAGTTCTTACGCATCGTGCGCCAAAGCCGCTTCTTGAAAAATGGAGAAAATACGGGGTAGTGCCAAGGGGGGTTGATAGGGAAGTTGTTGAGCTTATCCACCGCACAACCATCGGTGTTGACCAGGACTATAGGAACATCCTAATGGGTGCGGCAAGGTGTTCCTTGGCTGATGGCTGGGGCGGAAGCATGGTGGCTACCGAGCTTCAGGACCTTTTGCTTGGCAATCCCCAGCCTATAAGGGCTAAGGTCAACATTGGTCTTGGGGTGTTAAAGCCAGACCATGTGAACGTTGCCGTGCATGGGCATGACCCATTGCTTGCCGATGCCTTGGTAATGGCAAGCTACGACCCGGAGATCCTTTCTTTAGCGAAAAAGGTTGGGGCAAAGGGTATAAATCTCTCGGGTATCTGCTGCACCGGAAATGAAGTCCTCATGCGGAAGGGCATCCCGGTTGCGGGGTCATTTATTCAGCAGGAGGTTGCCATAGCAACGGGAGCCCTTGAGGCGGTTGTGGTTGATGTGCAGTGCATCATGCAAAACATAACCGAAGTGGCAAGGCATTTCCACACGGCAGTCATAACGACAAGTCCTATAGCTAAGATGGAGGGGGCGGTCCACATCCCCTTTGATGAGAAGAGAGCGATCGATGTAGCAAAGGAGATCTTGAAGGTTGCTATTGAGAGGTATCCGCAGAGGGACCCAGCTAAGGTCAGGATCCCAGATAGCAGTATAGATGTAGTCGTTGGGTTTAGTCATGAGGCGATAATGTACATTCTTGGGGGCAGGTTTAGGGCAAGCTATAAGCCCTTAAACGAGAACATCATAAATGGAAAGATCCGCGGTATCGCAGCGATCGTTGGTTGCGATAATTACCGGGTGGATGAGCCGATACAGGTTGAGCTGGCAAAGGAGCTCATAGCCAACAATGTGCTTGTGCTTGCCACAGGTTGCTCGGCAACTCAGCTTGCCATAGCCGGGCTTTTATCACCTGAAGCGGCAGAGCTTGCCGGACCGGGCTTAAGGGAGGTGCTTGAGGCGGTTGGTTGTCCTCCGGTTTTACACATGGGAGCATGCGTTGATAATTCAAGGATTCTCATTGCGGCAACTGAGGTCGTGCATACTGGAGGGCTTGGCGAGGATATCTATCAGATACCGGCTGTAGGGTGTGCTCCTCAATGGATGAGCGAAAAAGCAGTGGCCATCGGTATGTATTTTGTGACCAGCGGAGTTCAGGTTGTGTTTGGTCCTGACTTCCCCACCCTTGGAAGCAAGGTGGTTACCGATTTCCTTTTCTATGAGATTGAGAAGTATTTTGGAGGCTCCTGGCGAGTTGCAAGGACGGCAAACGAGTTTGCCAACATCATGATCGATAGGATCGATTTTGGAAGAAGAAACCTCGGCATCGATAAACCAAAGCCAAGGGTCCTCTTTGACATGGCGATGAGAAGAGCCTTAGACTCTGCAAGGTATGCACCGCCTTTCCATGGGCTTGGATGCTTTGGACCGCATACTGTAAGAGCGGAGGAGAAACAAGAAAGCTAAGGGGGTAGAGAAGTGGAATGGATAAGACCAAAGGGCAAAGTATTGGTTGTTGGTGGGGGTATAGCGGGTATACAGGCGGCGCTTGACCTTTCTGAGCTTGGCTATTATGTCTATCTTGTGGAGAAAAAAGCCTCGATCGGTGGGGTTATGGCTCAGCTTGATAAGACCTTCCCCACCAACGACTGTAGCATCTGAATACTTGCCCCTAAAATGGTGGAGGCCGGTCGGTCTCCCAACATTGAAATCCTTACTTTAACCGAGGTGTTAAAGGTTGAGGGCTCTGCCCCAAACTTTAAAGTGACCCTTAAGATTAAGCCAAGGTATATCGACCCCGCAAAATGCACAGCCTGCGGAGAGTGCATGAAATACTGCCCGAGGCTTGCTATAGATACATACAACGCCAATCTTACTTTTACTCGGGCAGCAAGGATAGATTTTCCTCAGGCCGTGCCTACTGCTTATTACATCGATGAAAGCGTATGCTTAAGGCTCAACCATGAGACCTGCCAGCTTTGCAGCAATGTTTGCGGACCGAAGGCTATAGATTTTAGTCAAAAGCCTAAAATTCGTGAGGTTGAGGTAGGGGCGGTGATTCTTGCCCCTGGGTTTGGGATGCCGCCTCGGTCTGCCCTTGAGAAGTTTGGCTACGGTAGATGGAGCGATGTCCTCCACAGCATAGAGGTTGAAAGGCTAACCTGTGTTTCCGGTCCTACTGAGGGAGAGGTTATCAGACCCTCTGACTTTCAGCATCCAAAGAGGATTGCCTACATTCAGTGCGTAGGCTCAAGGGATATCACCTGCGGGCGTCCCTATTGCTCTTCTGTTTGCTGTATGTATGCGGTAAAGCAGGCTTCCGTCATCAAAGAGCATGAGCCAGAGGCTGAGATTACCCTCTTTTTCATGGATGTTAGGACTCAGGGGAAGGGTTTTGATGAGTCCTTTGAGAATGCGGTAAAGAAGTATGGTTTTAGAATTGTTCGAGCAAGACCGGGGAAGGTTGATCGCGTTGGGAAAAAACTTGCCCTAAGCTATGTGGATGAGGACGGAACGCTAAAGAGGGAATACTACGATATGGTCGTTCTTTCTGTTGGTCTTTCTCCTCCTGAAGATGCAGAGAAGCTCTCTCAACTCTTTGGGATAGAACTAAACGAGTTTTCCTTTGCCAAGACCTCTTACTTTAAGCCTGTTGAGACAAATGTTCCTGGGGTCTATGTGATAGGGGCTTTTCAGGGACCAAAAGATATTCCTGAGAGCGTAATGCAGGCTTCCTCTGCAAGTGCTTATGTTTCTGAGCTTTTGAGCTCGGCAAGGTTTAAGGATACAGTAGTCAAAGAGTATCCGCCTGAGGATGTTGAGCTTTTGAGCGAGGAGCCAAGGATAGGGGTTTTTGTCTGCCACTGCGGGGTAAACATCGCAGGGGTCGTGGATGTAAAGGCGGTGCGGGATTACGCAAAGACCCTTCCCAATGTGGTTCTTGCTGAAAACATCCTTTATGCCTGTGCTCAGGATTCTCTTGAGAGCTTAAAAGAAAAGATAAAGAAGTATCGTTTAAATAGGATTGTTGTTTCTGCCTGCACGCCAAGGACGCACGAGCCCCTCTTTCAGGACACCTTGAGAGAGGCAGGGCTTAATCTTGCGCTGATTGAGATGGCAAACATAAGGGACCAGTGCGCCTGGGTCCATCCAGACAATCCTGAGAAGGCAACGGAAAAAGCCAAGGACCTTGTGCGGATGGCTGTTCTCAAGGCAAGAAGGCTAAGACCCCTTGAGCTTCAGAGGGTAAAGGTTACGCCTTCAGCCTTGGTTATCGGGGGCGGTGTGGCAGGTTTGATTTCAGCCCTATCCATTGCTGAGCAGGGCTATGAAGTGCATCTTGTGGAAAAGGAAGATCAGCTTGGGGGGATAGCAAGGAGGCTAAAGAAAACTATTACCGGGGATGACCCGCAAGTCTTTCTTGAAGAGCTGATTAAGAAGGTTTCAACCCATCCGAGGATAAAGGTCCATCTTTCAACGACAGTTGACAACATCTCTGGCTACATTGGGAACTACACGACAACCTTAAGGAAGGCTGATTCTTCAGAGATAGTCAATCATGGCGTGGTTGTTGTAGCAACGGGTGGGGGAGAGTATAGACCAGAGCATTATCCTTTAAACGGGAAGAATGTCCTCACCCAGCTTGAGCTTGAGGAAAGGTTGAGGAGCGGCAATTTTAAGAAGATAAAGTCTGTGGTTATGGTGCAGTGCGCTGGGGCAAGGGGGGATGGCGTTGACTACTGCGGTAAGGTTTGCTGTCAGCAGGCTTTAAAGAACGCAATCTGGATAAAGGAGGTCTCGCCTGAGACGGATGTCTACATCCTTTATCAAGACATGAGAAGCTACGGCTTCTATGAGAAATACTATCTTCAGGCAAGGAAGCTTGGGGTAAGGTTTATAAGGTATCCTGGGAGCGAAAGACCCAAGGTTAGCGTTGAGAAAGGGAAACCTGTTGTGAAGGTGAAGGATACATTACTTTCCGAGGAGCTTGAGCTTAAACCGAGCCTTGTAGTTTTGTCTGTTCCACCTAAGGCAAGCGAAGATAAAACCATAGCTAACATCCTTAAGCTTCCTACAACGGATTCTGGCTTTTTCCTTGAGGCTCATGTTAAGTTAAGACCTGTTGAGACGGCAACGGATGGTGTGTATTTGGCTGGGCTTGCCCATAGCCCTCAGCCTTTGTCTGAAGTCATTGCCCAGGCAAAAGCAGCTTCTGCCAAGGCGTGCATACCCTTGGCTAAAGGGTTTGTCGAGGTCTCACCCATCACCGCTGAGGTTGATGTTAAAAAGTGCATCGGTTGTGCCATCTGTGCTGAGGTATGCCCGTTCAAAGCTATTGAAATGGTAAAAGAGGACAAAAGAAGGAAGGCTCGGGTTATCAAAGCATCCTGTAAAGGTTGTGGCATCTGTGCAAGCCACTGTCCAGTTTTTGCCATAGATGTGGGAGGCTTTACCCTTGAGGCCATCTTAGAGCAGCTTCGTGGCTTCAAAGGGGAGGAGAGAATAGAGGCTGAAGAAAAAATGGTATCTGTTGGGGGTGCTTAGGCTATGAGTTATGAGCCAAGGGTCTTGAGCTTCATGTGTCATTGGTGATGCTACGCGGCAGCTGACGCGGCCGGTGTGGCTCGCCAGAATTATCCACCCTTCCACCGGGTAATAAGGGTGATGTGTAGCGGAAGGGTAGACCCCTTGTTTGTTGTTTCGGCCTTTAGGGCCGGGGCAGATGGAGTAATGGTTGGGGGCTGTAAGCTTGGGGAGTGTAAGTATGTGGAGGGGAACTTCCAAGCTCTTGTAATGGCTGAGCTTGTGAAGCTTCTTCTTACGCTTATCGGGATAGATGTTCGGAGGTTTAAGCTTGAGTGGGTGTCATCTGCTGAGCCAGCAAAGCTTGTTGAGGACCTAAAGAAGTTCTACGACGAGCTCAAAGCTTTGGGTCCGCTTGGTAGCTCAGAGGGGATAAGTAGAGAGGACCTTGATTTTAGGCTTTCTTGCGCTGAAGAAACCTTGAAGAACATGCAGGTTAGGACGGCTTTTGGAAATGTAGCCAAGGAGTTAAAGAAGCTTTCTGATTTTTCAGTTGAGACGATAAATCAAAAGGTTAGTGAAAAGCTTGAGAATTTGGTGAAGAGTAAATTCTATGAGCTTGAGGTTAAGGAGCTTTTGAAGGATGGACCAAAGAGCGTTGATTATTTGGTTGAGAAGACGGGGGCTGAAAGGAGCCTACTTGAGAGCATACTTGCAAAGGTGGTGAAGGCTTAAAAGGGGGAAGAATGGAGATAAGGGAGTTTGTTGGGAGCCTAAACGAGGGGTTTGATCGTTGTTTTAGGTGTGGTGCTTGCTCTGGGGTTTGCCCGGTAAAGAAGGTTGAGGTTAAGTTTGACCCAAGGCTTATCGTTCATCTTTTGCTTAACGGGTTTTACGAGAGGGTTTTGACGGAGAGGCTTTGGTCTTGTTCTCAGTGTGGGAGCTGTGTTCCGGTGTGCCCGATGGATGTAAAGCCGAGGGATATGATCTTTGGTCTAAGAAAATACATGCTTGAGCGGGGGCTTATTTCTGAAGAGAGGCTCTTTGAGATAGGAGCCTTTGCTCGGGTCAATCCAGAAAAATGCATCGTTTGCCTAACCTGTGTTAGGGTTTGTCCTTTTTCAGCTCCTATCATCGCAGACAAAGGATATGCGGTCATACAAATTGATAAATGCAAAGCCTGTGGTATATGTGTTAAAGAATGCCCGGCTCAAGCAATTGAGTTAAAAGGGAAGCCATCTGCTGAGCTTGGCCTGACCTAAGAATAGCATAGCCTTTGGGGGATGCGCATAATGGGCGAGGGTATAAAGTTAGCCATTCTTTGTTGCAACTATACCAATTTGGCGGAGCGGGAGGATTTATACGAGGTTCCGGCAAGGTTAGAGATAAAGAGGTTTCCTTGCGGCGGGCACATCGAAATTACAGACATCCTAAGAGCCTTTAGGGAAGGGGCAGAGGGGGTTTGCGTCTGTGCCTGCGAGCAAGGGACCTGTCACAACGGAAAGGGAAACGAGAGGGCTGAGAAGAAGGTGGTTGGAGCAAGGGCCATTCTTCAGGAGATAGGGATATCACCTGAGAGGCTAAGCTTTTATTATGTGCCCAGGCTTGATGCCGAGGCTTTTGTTGAGGATGTAAAGGCATTTTTTAGCAAGATCCTAAAGGAAAAGGTTGAGGAGAGAGGGAAATGATCATAGCGGAGAGGAGACCGATTCCTGAGATACTTGAAAACATTGCTCCCTATAGCAGGGTTCTTGTTCTTGGGTGTAGGGGATGCGTTGCCGTTTGTTCTGCAGGGGGGGATAGAGAGGTTGCCATATTGGCTGAGGCGATAAGGCTTGCAAGAGAAAGAGAGGGGAAACCCATTGAGGTTATCGAGAGGACTTTTATTAGGCAGTGCGACCCTGAGTATTTAGAGCCGTTGAATGAGCTTTTGCCTCAAGTTGAGGCGATTGTTAGTCTTGCCTGCGGGGTTGGTGTGAATTTAATTGCTGACCTTTATCCTTCGGCGAGGGTCTATCCGGGAGTTGACACGAGCTTTTACGGGGCAAATGTGGCGCTTGGTAAATGGGTTGAGAAGTGTCGAGGCTGTGGAGATTGCCTCATTGATAAGACGGCAGGGCTTTGCCCGATAGCAAGGTGTGCAAAGAACCTTCTTAATGGTCCTTGCGGGGGTTCTCAAGGTGGGAGGTGCGAGGTAAGGAAGGACATGCCCTGCGTATGGCATATGATCATTGAGAGGCTAAAAGAGAGGGGAGAGCTTGAGAGGCTACTTGAGATAACGCCACCAAAGGATTGGCGCCCGGCTGGTGGAGATGGGCTTAGGATAAGGGTAAGACCAGACCTTGCTTAATAATTTAAGTAGAGGAGGACGGGCTTTGGAGCCAAAGAGCCATTTGCATAAAGTTTTGAGCTCTGGGCAGTTTGCGGTAACTGCTGAGATCGGACCGCCGAGGAACGCTGACCCTGAGGTCATTCGGAAAAAGGCAAAGCTGCTTAAAGGCTATGTTGATGCGGTAAACATTACCGATTGTCAGACGGCAATTGTAAGGGTTTCAAGCATAGCTTCGGCGGTTTTGGTAATGTCTGAAGGGCTTGAGCCTGTTGCTCAGATGACCTGTAGGGACAGGAACCGAATAGGTATTCAGGCAGACCTTCTTGGGGCAAGCGCCCTTGGCATACGGAACCTTCTTTGTTTGACCGGGGACCATCCAAAGTTTGGAAACCACCCTATGGCAAAGCCGGTGTTTGACCTCGATTCTATCCAGCTTTTGAAGCTTGTTTCAGACCTTGAGGAAGGAAGGTTTGCAAACGGAGAAGAACTGAAGGGGAAAAAACCGGTGTTCTTTAGAGGAGCGGCAGAAAATCCTTTTGCTGAGCCTTATGATTTTAGGGCTTATAGATTGGCCAAAAAGATTAAGGCTGGAGCCCAGTTTATTCAGACGCAGATAATCTACAATGTGGAGCGTTTTCGCAAGTTTATGGAGGAGTGCGAAAGGCTTGGTCTATTGGATAAGGTTTATATCCTTGCAGGGATTACACCGCCAAAGTCCCTTGGGATGGCAAAGTACATGAAGCACCATGTTCCTGGGCTTGAGGTTCCTGATGAGATAATAAAGAGGCTTGAGTCCGCAAAGGATGTTCGGGAAGAAGCTATAAACATTGCGGTTGAGATAATAGAGAGGGTAAGGGAGATCCCCGGGGTTCGGGGCGTTCATATCATGGCTATCGAGTGGGAAGAGGCGGTGCCGGAGATCGTAAAGCGGGCAGGTCTTTATCCAAGACCAGCGTATGAAGACATTAGCTATCCTTTCGTGGTGGAGAAGGTGGTTGAGAAGGTGGTGGAGAAGGTTGTAGAGAAGCCTGTTGAGGTTGTCGTTGAAAAGGTGGTTGAAAAGCCTGTTGAGGTAATAGTTGAGAAGGTGATAGAGAAGCCTGTTTACATGTCTATAGATGAGGCAATATCTGAATTGGAGGAAGGTATGGCAAGGGGTGAGATACCTTTTGAGACCTTGGTTGAGATCTTAGCAAGCCTTAAGGCTGGGCTAAAGCAGATAAGGTCTGGCATGGAGTCTGTTGAAGAGACGATGAAGCTCCTTGAGGAGGAGTTTATCAAGAAGCCTAAGGGAAGCCCGGCAATTTCGATAACAAAGAAAGAAGAGATAAAGAAGGAAGAGCCAAAGCCTGCAAAAGTCCCTGAAGAAAAAGCAATAGAGGTTTCCGCACCTTCCGTTGAGGTTAAAGAGGAAAAGCTTGAATTAGAGCCAAATATTGAGGTAAAACCAGAGGTTAAGCCTGAGGTAAAGGTTGAAGCAAAGGTTGAGGCAAAAGCAGAGGTTCCACCGGAAGTAAAACCGGAAGAAAAGCCTGAAGTAAAACCCGAGGTAAAGCCTGAAGTAAAGGTTGAAGAGGAAAAGCTTGTCCCTAAGGTTGAGGCAAAGGCAGAGGAAAGGGCAGAGGTAAAGGTTGGTGGTTTTAAGGGAGTTTATCGTCCGATTTCTGAGAGGGCAAAGCTCGTTCCGCCTGATTCTTATCTTGAGAAGGCAACGGGTGAGATAAAGGAGGTTGTGATTGGGAGGAATGGAAAATCCATCAAGGTTGGCGGGGCAAAGGGTCTAAACTTTCACTACTTTGAAGGAGAATTTAAAAACCCGGTAAGGATTGCCTTTGAGGTCCTTGATGTAAAGCCTGAGGACTGGCCGGAGAGCTTAGCCAAATACTACAGTGATGTCTGGCATGACCCAGCCCTATGGGCAAAAAAGTGCGTTGAAGAGTATTCTGCTGAGGCAGTCTGTATATACCTTCAGGGGACGGACCCAAACGGTTTGAACTTGCCTGCAAGTCATGCGGTAGAGGTGGTGAAGAAGGTAAAGGAAGCAATTGATGTGCCGTTAATAGTTTGGGGTTCTGGCAATGCGGAGAAGGATGTTGAGGTCCTGCGTGAGGTTGCTGAGGTTGTAGGCGATAGAGGGGCGGTAATTGGTCCGGTTGTTGAAGCAAATCATAGGACTCTTGGGGCAACGGCAATGGGTTATGGGTTGCCGGTTATTGCCTCAAGCCCGATAGATGTAAACCTTGCCAAACAGCTTAATATTCTTCTTGAAAACATCGGGGTTAGCCTTGATAAGATCCTTATGGACCCTTCGATCGGTGCCTTGGGATATGGTATTGAGTATACCTATTCGGTGATGGAAAGGATTAGGCTTGCCGCTCTTTTTGGGCAGGATACAAAGCTTGCCTGTCCTTTTATCTGTAGCATCGGCAAGGAGGTTTGGAAGACAAAGGAAGCTTCTATGCCAACGGATGAGGTGTTTGGTGAGCAGGAAGAAAGAGGGGTGCTGATGGAGGCTATAACCGGTGTTGCTTTGGCTATCGCTGGGGGCGACCTCTTGATCATGAGGCATCCTTTGGCTGTTAAACTATGCTATACCTTGTTTAACGCTTTGAGCGATGGCTTGCAAAGCTCAGCATGACATTAGTAGTAGGAGGGGGATAGAAGATGTCTAAGATAATTGCAACGGCTGCCATAAGAGGTGCCCATAAGATCGTTGAGAGGGCTTTTGAAAAGTATGAAGAGGCGGTAAAGAAGTTTGGGAAGGAGGCGGAGATAGGCTTTCCAAACACCGCTTACTATCTTCCTATAATTTATGCCATGCTTGGCTATCCGGTAAAGAGGCTTGGGGATTGTGAAGAGGTGCTTCAGGAGGCAAAGAGGCTTCTTCCTGAAATTCCAAGCGAAAAGACCTGGGTCCCCTACCTTGGTCCAGCCCTTGATGCTGGAATGGCAACCTTCTTTGCGGAGGAAATCATCGAGGCTATCCGCTACTTAGAAAATCCAAACTTTTATGTCAAAGGCGAGGATGTAACGGAGGAGAACATCTGGCTTGGTGCGGCAGATGATGTCATCTTTCGTAAGAGAGGCGTGGAGTTTGTTGACGGGACAGCTCCTGGCTTTGCCGCTATCCTTGGCTCTCCCCCTGATAAGGAGACAGCGGTTCGCATTGCTCAGGAGCTCTTAGAGAAGAACCTCTATGTGTTCATGCATGACCAAACAAACGGCATATACATGCCCTATCTGCTTAAGGAGGCCGGGGTTCAGCTTGGCTGGCCAACAAGGCTTATTCCTTTTGGACCAGAATACACATCGGTTGTTTTTTCCATCGGGTTTGCCTGCAGGGTTGCCATGTCCTTCGGCGGAATAAAGCCTGGTGATTACTTAGGGAACCTTCTTTACAACAAGGATCGAACCTTTGCCTTTGTTATCACCTTTGGTCCGGTGTCTGATGAGTGGTATGCTAACGGAGCCGGTGCTATAAACTGGGGCTTTCCGGTTATTTCCGACTGGGATATTCCTGAGATCAAACCCTACGGAGTTTGCACTTACGAGCATGTGGTATCGAAGGTTCCTCATGAGGAGATCGTTGATAGAGCGGTTGAGGTTCGCGGTCTAAAGGTTACGACCATTAAGCTTGACATACCAGTTGCTTATGCCCCAGCCTTTGAAGGAGAGAGGGTAAGGAAGGATGACCTTTATCTTGAGTGTGGCGGTGGAAGGTCTCCTGCGGTAGAACTTCTCATCTCCGCTCCCCTTGAGGAGGTTGAAGACGGCAAGATCGAAGTTATTGGACCGGAGATAAGCGATGTGGAAAAGCTTGGCATCAAAGGACCACCTTATGTTCTTCCCTTTGCGGTTGTGGTGAAGGTAGCAGGGGTGAACATGCAACCAGACTTTGAAGCCATTCTTGAGAGGCAGTTCCACCATCTTATAAACTATGCTCAGGGGATCATGCATGTTGGCCAAAGGAACATAATGTGGCTTAGGATCAGTAAACAGGCTGTAGAGAAGGGCTTTCAGTTTAAGCATATCGGGAAGATCCTATATGCTAAGCTCAGGCAGGAGTACTCAGCCATCGTTGATAAGTGCGAGGTAACCATTTATACGGTTGAGGACAAGGTTAAGGAAGTTCTTGAAATGGCAAAGAGGATCTATGCTGAGCGTGATGCAAGGCTTGCTGGATTAACGGATGATTCTGTTGATGTCTTCTACTCCTGCACCCTATGTCAGAGCTTTGCCCCAAACCATGTTTGCGTGATAACCCCCGAGAGGGTTGGAGCCTGCGGAGCCTACAACTGGCTTGATGGGAAGGCTTGCTACTCTATAAATCCTGCTGGACCAAACCAGCCAATTCCCAAAGGTGAGCTAATTGACCCGGTTTTAGGGCAATACACTGGAGTAAACGAGTATGTGAAGCAAGCATCTCGCGGGAAGGTTGAGCGGGTAAGCCTCTACAGCATTTTGACTGACCCGATGACTGTTTGCGGGTGCATGGAATGCATTGCGGCCTTTTTACCTTCCATAAACGGCATCATGATAGTCAATAGAGACTATCTTGGAATGACCCCGACGGGGATGAAGTTTTCAACCCTTGCGGGTATGGTTGGTGGTGGACAGGTTACACCGGGCTTTATGGGTGTTTCCAAGCATTACATCACCTCGAAAAGATTTCTTTCGGCAGAGGGTGGATTGTTAAGGGTGGTGTGGATGCCAAAGATGCTAAAAGAGGAGCTTAAGGATAGGCTGATGGAGAGGGCAAAGGAACTTGGCGTTCCGGACCTAATCGACAAGATTGCCGATGAGACGGTGGCTACAACCGAGGAAGAGGTTGCGGAATACATAAAGAAGGTTGGACATCCTGTGCTTAATTTACCGCCGCTTATGTAAAGATGAGATTTTAAGCTTAGGGGGCGAGTATGGGACTTACGGGAATTCAAATACTGGGGAAGCTACCGAAGAAAAACTGTAAGGAGTGTGGATTTCCTACTTGTATGGCCTTTGCCATGAAGGTTGCTGCTGGGCAAGCTGAGATCACTGCTTGTCCCTATGTTGACCCAAAGGTTGTTGAGGAGATCGCTGAGGCTACAGCTCCACCCATTAGAACGGTAAAGCTCGGGGGTGGGGATGCTATCTATTCCCTTGGTGGGGAGACTGTTCTTTTTAGGCATGAAAGGAGGTTTGAGAACCCTCCTCTTATAGGAACGATAATATCATCTTCCATGAGCGGTGATGAGGTTGATAGAAGGATAAACCTTTACAAAAAACTTAGCTGGGATAGGGTTGGTATACTTTTAAGACCGGATGTGGTGTACGTAGAGGGGGCAAACGCCCCGCTTGTCAAGCGGATAAGGGAGGAGCTTCCTTGGTGTGCTTTAGTGTTGGCTGGAGATAAAGGCAACCTTGAGGAATGTCTAAAGGTCTGCGGTGATTTCAAACCGCTTCTTTATCCGGCAAAGGGGGAGACTGAGGGTTTCTTTGAGTTGGCAAAGGGAAAGAGCGTTCCGCTTGTCATCTCTGGGGATAGCCTTGATGAGGTTGTAAGCCTTTCTCAGAAGGCTTTAGATGCTGGACTAAAGGACCTTGTTCTTGACCCAGGTTCAAAAGGCGTTCGTGAGCTTTTTGAAGACCTAATGATTATTAGGCGGTCAGCCATTAAGACCAAGTTTAAGCCCCTTGGATTTCCCATCATTACTTTTCCTTACCGGTATACTGATGACTATTTGCTTGAGGTGAGCCTGGCAAGTCTACTTATTCCAAGGTATGCAAGCATCATCATCCTATCTCAGCTTTCTGCGGGAGCTGTCTTTAACCTCCTCGTTGAGAGGATGAACATCTACACCGACCCCCAGAAGCCTCTGGTTGTGGAAGAGGGGATCTATCCAGTCAACGGTCCAGATGAGTATTCACCGGTCACGATAACCTGTAACTTTGCTCTAACCTATTTTTTGGTAAACGGTGAGATAGAGGGGAGTAGGGTTCCGACCTGGCTTTTGATCAAGGATACGGATGGGCTATCTGTTCTTACCGCTTGGGCTGCGGGTAAGTTTGGGGCAGACACTATCGCCGAGTTTGTCAAAAAATGCGGAATTGCTGAGAAGGTAAAGCATAGGAAGCTTGCAATACCTGGGCTTTTGGCAAGCATAAAGGGAGAGCTTGAGGAGGAGCTTCCTGACTGGGAGATCATCGTCGGACCGAGGGAGGCAAGCGGGCTACCAGCCTTTTTGAGACAGCTTCAAGAGGAGATAAAAGCCAAGGTAGCTTAAAAATCTTCGAGGAGGTTTGAAGGATGGGGAATACCGTGGTTTGCGTAGCTGAAAGCATAAACATTATGTCAAAGCGTATTGGTGCGGCGATGAAGGAGAGGAACCCTGAGCCTATCCAGAAGATGGCAAAGGAGGAAACAGAGCTTGGGGCTGATTATCTTGATTTGAACATCGGTCCGGCAAAAAAGGACGGACCAGAGCTTGCAAGCTGGATTGTAAAGGTGGTTGAGGAGGTAGTAGACACTCCTATTTCTCTTGATACCACAAACCCGGAAGCGATGATCGCTGGGCTTAAAGCTTCAAAGAACCCGCAGAAGGCCTTGATGAACTCTATAACCATCCAGCCTGAAAGGTTGGAGAAGCTTGGTCCTTTTGCGGCTGAGGTTGGTTGCGAGGTTGTGGCTCTTCTTTGGGGTCCTGATGGTTTGCCGAGGGATGCCAACGAGAGGGCATCCTTAGCGGTTGACTTAGTGATGAAGCTAAACGAGTTTGGCATCCCAAACGAGAAGATTTGGGTTGACCCTATCATTACCCCTATCACCCTTGGTGCGGACCAGCTAAACGAAGCCTTGATGTTTCTTTCTATGCTTCAAGATATCGCTCCCGGGGCAAAAAGCATCGTCGGATTGTCAAATGTGTCAAACGGTGTAGCCACCCATCTTAGACCATACCTAAACCGGGCTCTTCTTATGATGCTTATGAAGTATGATGTCTATTCTGCTATCCTTGATGTCTACGATAAGGAGCTTGTGGAGATCGCAAAAGGGCAACATCCTGATTGGGTAGCCTTAGTTCATCGTATCATGGATGGAGATGAGCCTGACCCAAAAACCCTTTCCCCAAAGGAGCTTGAGATCTATAAAACCGTTCGAGTTTTGATGGGTAAGACTATATTTTCTGAATCCTGGCTGCAGATTTAAAAAAGAACCAAAAATTGTTTTAAAAGGTTATAAACATGGTCAGGTTTTTTGTAAACGAAAGAGAGGTCATTGCCAACCCTTCAGAGACTATCCTTTCAGCCTGCAGGAGAGCAGGGATTGAGATACCCTCCCTTTGTTATCTTCCGGGGCATCCATATCCTACGAACCCTTGCGGTCTTTGTGTAGTAGAGGTTGAAGGTTTAGGTATTGTTAGGGCCTGTGAGACGGAGGCTAAAGAGGGGCTTAAAGTCTACACTGACACCCCAAAGGTAAAGGAGATACGAAAACACATCTTAAAGGGGCTTGTAAGCAACCATTACGGTGATTGCAAGGCACCCTGTCATACTCCCTGCCCTGGCGGATTAAACATTCAGGGTTATGTAGGGCTAATCGCTAAGGGGGATTTTAAGGCTGCTCTTGCTCTGATAAAGGAGAAGCTACCTCTTCCAGCAACGGTAGGGAGGGTTTGTCCAAGGTTTTGCGAGCCTGTATGTAGAAGGGCTCTTGTTGACAGCCCTGTAGCCATAAACAACCTAAAGAGGTTTGTAGCAGACTATTGCTATGAACACGGTGAGATACCCCCTGAGTTGAAACCACCAAAGGGAAAAAGGGTAGCCATAATTGGGTCAGGACCAGCGGGTTTAAGCTGTGCCTATTTTTTAAAGCTTGAAGGTTATGATGTTACCATCTTTGACCGGGAAGAAAAACCGGGCGGTATGCTCCGTTATGGTATACCCTCCTTTAAGCTTCCTAAGGATGTCCTTGATAAAGAGATTGGAAACCTTCTAAATCTTGGGATAGAATTCCGGGGTGGTCAAGCTTGGGGTAAAGAGTTTACCCTGTCAGACCTTTTTGCTCAAGGATTTCAAGCGGTTTTCATAGCCATAGGAGCAAGGAAGGAACGCTTCTATGGGTTTCCTGGAGAAGAGCTATCTGAGAGCGGGTTGAATTTTCTTTTTCGTTTTAACAAAGGGGATGGAGTGGAGAAAGCCTCATTTGAAGGGAAGAGAGTTGCCATCTTAGGCTGTAGCTACACTGCAGTTGAGTTAGCAAGGGTTTTGGTTAGGCTTTCAGCCAAGGTTGATGTCTATTATCAACGGGCAAGGGTCGAGGCTCCTATACCTCAGCGAGAAATCTCTTACGCCGAAAAGGAGGGCGTTCGTTTTGTCTTTGCTACAGCTCCCCTTGAGCTGAGAAAAGGTTTAAATTCTTATGAGCTTAGACTTGCAAGGACGATAAAGACAGAAAAGAAAGAGGTGAAAGTCCTTGAGGAGACTGCTTTTAGTGAGGCTTATGATTTTGTTTTTAGGGCTTGGGGTGAGGAGCCAGGGGTTGACTTTTTAAACTATGGTGAGCTTGAAGCCAAGCTTGAGGTTAATCCTGATGGGACGCTAAAGGTTGACCCTTCTACACTTGCTACCTCAGTGCCTGGAGTGTTTGTGGGTGGGGATGTGCTTTCTGGCACAAGGACAGTAATCCAAGCTGTGGCAAGTGGAAGAAGGGCAGCTCAAGCTATTTCTTCTTTTCTTGAGGGTAGACCTAAGGAACGCTCAATCATTACCGTGAAGTTTGATTTTACCCGCGGAAAAAGGGCTGAGGATATAGACTCTAATTTTCTTGACCAGTTTACTCCTCAAAGTAGAGCCCAGCTAAAAGAGAGACCTCCTGAGGAAAGGGTAAAGGACTTTGACGAGTTTCTAATTGGATTGACACCGGAAGAGGCGGTCAAGGAGGCTCAGCGCTGTCTTAAATGCGGTTGCCTTGGTTTGTCAAAATGTGAGCTAAGAAGATACATGATCCAGGAAGATGTCCCGGCAGCAACTTCCCGAAAGAGGATGAAGTATCCTATCATAAGGACACATCCTTTAATCGAAGTCGATTCTAATAAATGCATTGCCTGCGAGCGTTGCGTTCGTATCTGCCCTTATTCAGCCATCTTCCTACGAGTTGTAGATAAAGGCAAACCTACGGAATACATTACTTTTAGGTTTACTGAGGCTTGCGTTAGCTGCGGGATGTGCGTTGATGCCTGCCCAACAGGGGCTCTAACTAAGAAAAATCAGCCTGTCCCTTATGAAAGACGCACAGCAAAGGAGGTTAAGAGCGTCTGCGGCTACTGTGGAGTGGGCTGCAATCTTACCTTAGTTGTAAAAAATGGAACAATCCTTGAGGTGAAGGGTAGGGATTTACCACCCAACTACGGGTTTACCTGTGTAAAGGGAAGGTTTGGCTTTGAGTATTATAGGAGTCCTGAAAGATTGACTAAACCTTTGATCCGGGAGTCCATTAAGGATGATTTCAAGGAAGTAGATTGGGATACCGCTTTAGATTTTGTGGCGGAAAATCTTAATCGTCTAAAAGAGAAGTATGGAC
>Ga0315272_10000119_pt1 | contig 34377 bp, 34 predicted proteins | sample C3_middle_MG_FD_203918 | JGI IMG/M metagenome (GOLD analysis project Ga0315272, IMG submission 203918) | Sediment microbial communities from Yellowstone Lake, YNP, Wyoming, USA - C3_middle | ecosystem: Environmental > Aquatic > Freshwater > Lake > Sediment | place: USA: Wyoming | collected...
AGGATGTTGCCAAGACTATTGCCATTCCATTATTCATATATGCTGCACCAATAGCCACTGCAATTCTGTTTTCTTTGTTTTGTTTAAAACAGATCAGATATCCTATAATATGCAGTAATATAAAAACGAGATATAATACTGCAATCTTCCAGAACATCCCAGTAGGATTTTCCAGGATATAATTCCGTTGGGAGGAAATGGCCAGATAAACAAATGAAAAGAGCAGAAGCACATTTAATGAAGTAAAAAGATGCTGAGTTTTATTTATTGTTAGGGGAAAATATTTTTTAATCAGCTGTGAGAGTATCATCGGCAGGAAAACAATAATTGCCATATCCTTTAACATCAATAATTTATCAATTGAATGACCATTAATATTTATCAGCCAGAACAGTAACGGAACTGTAGATGGAGAAATCATCTGGGTTACAATTGTCAGACTCATCGACAATGGAACATTTCCTTTTACGATGTCGGTAAGAGCCGGTGTTGAAACACCGGCAGGCATGGCGGTAAGAAGAAGTATGCCAATTGCAAGGTCAGGATTAAAAAAACGAAATAAAAAAAAGAAAAAGACAGGAATGATGATCATATAAACGAGTGATATATAGACCATAAGTTTATAATTACTAATGTTTTCCAGTATCTGAAATGAATCAATTTTCAGGAATACTGTAAACAGCATCATACCAAGCAATGTTTTTGGCAGGAAGGCAGGGAATGTTCTGAATGGCAATGGGTTCCACAAGCCAATTACAATCCCTGCAATAAGGAACAGCCAGAAATATTTTTCAATAAAGCTAGTTTTCATGTATTTAAAATGATCTTTTTTTCATTGTGAAGTCCTTCTTCAGATCATTATGGTAAAGATATCAGAATTCTTTATTCTGGTCGAAAATAATAGACTGGACGTAGATGAAGGAAATGCTCTAGTTTTATCAGCTTTTTAAATTTGCCTATATGGTTAAGTATGTTTATACGTTTATTGTGAAATAAGGTTAACTTCCTGTCGTGTAAAGATATGCTTATTAAAATCTCTGAAAATTAGTTACCACGGAGGACACGGGTTACATGGAGAAAAAAATACGGATTGATTTTGCGAGCATTTAGCATTCCTGCACTAGTCTCTTTCCGTATTTCTTTTCCATGTTCTAAGTTAAATCCTATTGTGATAAGATATTATTAATCTGAGCGATGAGTTGTTGTTTTTACAAACTCCACCCTTTCCGGTATTCCATATGAAGCAGGTTATTGGCTTCCTTATTATTGGTAATTTTAAGATTTGCAGAATCCCATATAATCTCTGCCCCGCCCATTCTTATGGAAATATTTCCCAACTGACATGCTTCGGTCAATGGTCCGGCAAAGCCAAAATTCGATTCAGTGGTTCCATTTCCTTTACAAGCCTCGATCCATTCTTTATGATGTCCGATTGACCGCGGCAAGGTTGGCTTTGGCGCTTTAAAATCCTTCGACCTCGCATCAGGTATGAATCTCAGGTATCTTGTTCCTTCCCCCCTGGAAAGTAATTTCCCTTTATCGCCGACGAAAATCACACCATTTTCGGTGTCCCAGTCGGGGAGATCCTTACTGTAAGCACCATTTACAGCATCGGCATCTAGTTCTGCAGGCCTTACCGGCAGTATTCCTCCATCGTACCAGTGGATGGTTACCGGAGGCATTTTCCCCCGTGCCGGGAATTCAAAGTGGATCACTGAAGCCAACGGATATGTTTCAGGGAATACTGGTGAGGAACTAGACTGGATAAGCGTAGGAGCCGTGAGTCTTAAGGAAGAGAACACCGGGGCGAGGTTATGTATAGCTTCATCGCCTATGGCACCGCTTCCGAAATCGAACCAGCCGCGCCAGGCGAAAGGCACATAGGCTGGGTTATAGGGTCGTTCACGAGAAGGACCAAGCCATAAGTCCCAATCGAGAGTACGGGGTACTCCTGGAGTATCCAACGGCCGGTTAATTCCTTGTGGCCAGATTGGCCGGTTTGACCAGGCATGTACTTCGCGCACATCACCGATGGCGCCCGCCCAAAGCCATTCCTTAAGCTGTCGGTTGGCATCAGCAGCCATGCCCTGGTTTCCCATCTGTGTGGCCACACCGGTTTCTTTGGCAGTCTTAGCCAGCTCCCTTGCTTCAAATACGGTGTGAGTTAACGGTTTTTCACAATATACGTGTTTTCCCAGCTTCATTGCCATCATAGCCGCGACTGCATGGGTATGATCAGGCGTGGCAATCACCACTGCATCTATCGATTTTTCTTTCTCAAGCATCTTCCGGAAATCTTTGTAGATTTTCGCTTTGGGATAGCCCTTAAAAGTACGGAATGCTCTTTCCTCATCCACATCGCAGAGCGCATAAATATTGGCTAGTTTCTCAGGCTTTCTTGGTTCATCATCTTCCTCATAATATGCCAGATTATTGTTTGCTGCTGTAGTTGCGTCGTCATAGGTTATCTTTAAAACCTGCCTTTCATCAAATTCCAGAGGACAAATCGCAGTTATATCACTTATTCCACGGCCGCCAACACCTATACCTGCAACGTTGAGCATGTCGCTCGGAGCAGTATAACCAACCCCGCCTAATGTGTGACGCGGGATAATAGTAAATGCAGCAGAAGCTGCGCCGACTATGCGTATAAAATTCCGTCTCGAAAGACTTTTAGCCTTTTGACTTTTTATTTTACCGTTATTTTTCATAATAATTAATTTAAAAGATCCCACTTTTTCATGTTGTGTCTGATAAAGTTACGAAAGACAATGATACGGGTCAAATAAAATAGAGCCTGACAACTGATATTTACTCAGAGGGCTTGCTTTAACATTAATACCGACTATTCGTAAACAAAAGAGGTATGTTTCTGTAGCGACATATTGGTCAAATACGACCTCTCTTTTCAATCAATTTTCAAGAAGTTGTCTTTGTGTTACTTATTTCTTCCTTTGTTATCCTTTGCGGTTAAATATTTTTTTACCACAAAGGGACACAAAGGGTAACACAAAGATCACAAATGAAGTTTACCCAACTGATAATTATTTCATAAATCCTAAATCATTAATAACTATCTTCATATCCTCACCGAAAGAAATTGTCGATCCAATATTTTCAGGCATACCATTCAGGTCGTCCCTGTTGAGTCTGATCAGAAAGGCGTTCGGATTATTTCGGATCATGGCTTCAAAAGGAAACCTTATTATTCCGGGAGTGTTGAAGCCAACACCCAGCTCAAGAAATACAGCTTGTTTTTCTTCAATACCTGAAATGAAATTTCTGTAATTACTATCAGACAAGTCCCAGTTGCTGTCCTGAACAAAATGATTATCCTTGCGGAGATTTGTATCCATATTTCTGCCACAAACCGGACATTTGGGAACAAGTGAAGAAGGTATTCTGCAATCATAGGTTTCTGAAAGCATTTGAGCAATTAACTCTTCATTGTAATACAACTTGTCATGACAGCCTTTCTCACATTGTAAATAACCGTAGTTGCCCTGAACTTCAAAAAACCTCTCTTTTTCAACACCAGCTTTCGTAAACTGCCCCTCAACGTTTTTCGTTATAACAAAGTAGTCTTTTAATGAGGCAAGTTCCATCAATTTTATATATAATTCCTTAACAGGGGTTTCGTAAAGATTTAAGCTGATATGTCTCGCCCAATAGGCCCACTTCTTTTCCTGTGCTCTGAATGGATAAAAGCTGGAAGTGTAAAGGTCTTTCATCCCGTATTTTTCAATGAATGGTTTAAAGTTATCAGTAAACCTCTTACCATTGTATTCAATTCCTGCAGCGGCGGAAAGCCCTGCTCCGGCGCCAATTACAAGTTTTTCCGTATAATGAACTGCACTTGCCGCTTTTTCTAACCGCTCATTATATCATTCCATCATCAGAGTTCAAATTGCAATAGTTTAGAATAGATAACATAATCGATATCCTTGAAAACATTAAAAACCACGGCTTCAATTCCTGAAAAAGAATGTGACTCAAAATATTCAGTGACAGTCGTGACTGCTATTTCTGCCGCCTGCTGATTCGGGAACCTGTATTCTCCGGTTGAAATACAACAGAAAGCAATACTCCGTAGTTTGTTTTCATCCGCCAGCTGAAGACATGAGCGATAACAGTCAGCCAGTTGATTTTCATCTACATTGGTCACAGTTGAACCATAAATTATCGGACCGACAGTATGAATAACATATTTTGAAGGTAGGTTATATCCTCTGGTAATCTTCGCTGAACCGGTTGGTTCGGGATGACCCTGTTTATTCATCAGTTCATTGCACTCCATCCGAAGCTGTATACCTGCCGCAGAATGGATTACATTGTCTATACACCCGTGTAACGGAACAAAACATCCCAGCATCTGACTGTTGGCTGCATTGACTATTGCATCAATGTTAAGTCGTGTGATATCTCCCTGCCAAAGCCTGAGGCGGTTGTCAATGGGAGAGACCGTTGCCTGGGTTAGACCGATGATCCCTTTTTCATCGAGCTGTTTTTGCAATTCTTTATCCTGTGCTTTAAGCAGCTGTTCGGATGCAGGAGCAGCAGGACGACGGTTCATAAGAGAACGCATGATTCTCCTTTTGCCGGGTAAATCAGGCGGAATATTCAACTGCCTGTATTCAGGTTGCTCCTCAATAAGGCATTTCAGAACAAAATCAAGATCATTCAATTTTTTATAATTAAATCTGGCTGAATGCTTCAGTGAATCCTGCCGCAGTTATCTCGAAATGATATAACGATGATGAGTCACCATGTATTTCAACATCAATTGGCCCGTCATTCTGAAGCATGAATATCCTGAATTGACTGTAATCATTGTTATTCCTTTCTATCATAATGCCTCCCGATTTATTCCAACCTCTTGACGAAGTCAGCTCTAATTTGTTTCCGTCACGATTTTTCATCGATATATGGACAGGACCGTTGAATTTTTCGGCAGGACTTGATTTTTTAGATTGGTGCAGCAATATTCCTGCATTGACTTTGTCAATTATTATTACGGCATTCAGGTAATTGTTTTTTACAGTTGAGTTTGAAAAGCTGCCATTTGCATCGAACTTTAAATACTTTCTTGCTGATGTTTCGCTCTGTGAACCTGAATAAGTAGTAATGTCCCAATTACCCGGTGATGGTTTCGGAGCAGCTGATTTATTTATTGTTTTGGATTTAGGTTTAGCATTGTTTACCGGAGGCTTGGGAGAGGAGCAGCTGACCAGAAATATTAACAATAAGGGCAAGATCTTCTTAATCATACTAATACTTTATATTTTAAATTGACGATATCTGTACTCGTGTAAAAGGCACATCCGGGCTGCACTGTTTTTTCTTCCGGGCAGGCATTCCCTGAATTTGAAAAATGAGCGGGAGAACTGACCGTCCAAAAAATGAGAGTCAAATATAGTCTAATTTTAAAATAAATTCAGGCGTTCTTTTTCAGAGTGATTTTACTTTCAACTTGATAAGGCTGCAATCTTCTCCTTCGCTTCATATTCTCCCTGAGTTGATGTGCATTTCCTGATTTAGTCAGGAACGTATACCCTGGCCATTTAAGGGCACAGGTTTTGTGTTGGATTGAGCTCACACCAATGCCATAGATTAATCCAGCCGGGGATTTTAAGGTATCGTTAAAAAGAAGGCAGATTAATCGTACTGAATGAATCCGGTTTAAGTTCTACAGAATACGTATTGTCTCCAATTTTAATTTTTACCGTATTGGCTGTCTTCGACTGGTTGGCAATCATTATAACAATACTCTTGTCGGGATTCAGAAATGCCAGCAGATCCTTATATTCCCCACCTGTATCAAGCTTTTTAGCGCCAGGTTTAACAAAATGACTCAAATGTTTTAGAAGGTAATATTCTATTGTGAATTTATATGTTTTGGATTCTGGATCTACTACCACAAGTGAGTTTTGCGACCAGCCCCAGCGGCTAATTCCTCCTTTTACCAGTGAGGTATTCCAGTATTCATATACGGAAACGCCATTGTTCAGATAGTGTTTCATCAGATCCCAGGAGTGGAGAGCTCCCTGCCAGTCATTCTTCCCGTCGCCGCACTCCTGTTCCGACTGGTAGAAAGTAAGCTGAGGATATCTTTTACTGATCCCGGGAAGTGCGTCTTTCCCTGCCCACTGGAAACCGACACCTTTTACATACTTTGATGCATCGGGATCGTTCAGAATAGTGTCAACGAGCGCCTCCTTCGGCCTTTCCATTGTTCCGAACAGAATAACGACCCTTTTTTCCTGCATTGCAGGGCCAAGGTACCTGCCAACAAAGTTTGCCAATCCGGAAGCCTTCCAGCAGCAACTGGGAAAATTCTGGGCTGAGTTAAACTCATTCTGAGGCATTACAGCGAAAATATTTATCCCTTCCTTTTTATATCCTTCTATGAACTCTGAAAAATAAAGGGCATAAGCTTTAAGGTATTTATCATCCTGTATGAACATATCTGTTCCTTCTCTCCCTTCCCTGTCTTTAGGCAGGTCATTCATAGAAGAGGAGCGGCTGGCGTAATGCTTATTGTATTTCATCCAGGAGGGAGGGCTCCATGGTGATGCCCAGATTTTTACTGAAGGGTTATATTTTTGAGCATTCTTTATAAATGGAATTAATGTTCTCCGATCATTTTCTATAGAGAAGTTTTTCATTTCAAAATCCCCGTCAGTCTCATCATATGAGTACCAGTTTAAAGAGAAGTCATTGGCTCCCACAGGCATTCTGCAAATATTAAAATCAGCACCAACACCCGGGGTGAAAAGCTCCTTCATAATTGATTCACGGTCTTCAGTTTTAAGCAGGTTCAATGAAGTCCATCCCAGCTCGTTGAAGCAGGTTCCGAAGCCTTCTATTGTCTGCTTCACTTTTAATGTGTCGATGACAATATCAGCAGTACCTGAACTACTCTCCGGCATAAGTCCTGACTGATTTTTCCAGGCTTCGTTTTCGGTAGTTGTCACCATTTCAGCGTTATTTTGTTTTGCACATGCTGTCATTAGTGAAGCTAAAACTATGATTAAGAAGACTTTTTTCATTCTATATTGTTTTTAAATTAAGAGAGTTTATAAATGATATAACTTGCCGAAAGTGAAGCTATCTGATATTACTGATTGGTTCCTTACATGGTACATTGTAAGTTATGTCCTTAAGCCTGAAAGTTCCATAGGTAAAATCACCTTCCGGATAGTTCCAGATTGTTTCTCCGTATGTCGCTATCCTTCTGCCATCTATTTCTTTATAATCGCTAACCGGGGTTGACCATCTTGCTCTCCTCAAAGTACCGTCATCCTGCAGCGCATACCTGTGGTCAGAAACAAAATTAACTAGTTCTCCCAGTTCATTGAAGTACAGAATAGCAGATACTGAGTACCTTCCATTTATCAATGTTACCTCACCTGACAGTGAATCGATCTCCTTCCATGTGAGTCTTTTATCATAAAGATTGCCGGGTGCAAAAATGCACATATCATTGAGAAGGGTTACTGTCTCAGCAGTAGTTAGGTCTGCACCTTTTATATTAACAATGTTAAACAGATTCATTACCCTCACTTTAAATGTTGCTTCCTGATTTCTATAGATATGTAAAGCATGAAACGGAATACCAGATTCTCTGGCTTTCATTAGAAATAATCTTGAATAATTGCCAAAGAAATTAAATTGCTCCGAAACTGCCTTCATTGGCTTTGCCCCTGGCTTTCTATACATTTCAGCTTCAAAGCCGATCCGCATATTCCGGGGTTTGTTTTTTCCTATTGCTCCGGAACAGATAACATACTTTTTTGCCGGAGCTGGCAGATGTGCAATATCACTTTCTTTGAGAAATTCTTCATCTGAGATTGTCTGGCTTGCAAATTCACTCTTAACTTTGGCTGAATAACAGAGCCCAAATGATCCTGATTTTTTTAAAATTGCTTTAAAATTCATAAGAATAGTCAATGTTTACTGAGATTTTTACTAATATAATTCTATTCTTTAATGTAAGTGTTTGCAAAGAAGGAATCTGAATTACTTCTATTGTTATCTGAAAGTTGTAAAACTTTCCACAGATCTTCTGACACTTACAGGTGCAGGATAATTATTTACATATCCGATTCTTGCTATAAACATTATTTTACCATTGAACCCAAACAGTTTATTGGCAGATTTTTCATAGTTGCTTTCTTCAGTAATCTGATTCATAGGATGGAATCCAATATTCAGGCTCCGGCACTTAATATTTATTCTCTCGTATAATCTGCCTGTATTTATCCAGTCCCCGATATTCTCCTCTTCACTTGTAATAATAATCCATCCACCGCAATTTTCAACCTGGGCCTTTGTCTTTTCGATTCCCTGATTTACAAAGGAATCCTTCTTTGAATCATCAGGTTTGAAAAAATTTCTTACAAAGAAACCGCCGATACCATTAATGCCCATTCCTGCCGTTGTCAGACCATCTCTTTTTTCTCTGACATCCTTATTAGAAAACCGGATCCATGCAGCAAGCTCATCCTGTGCTTCCTTTCTTGTTGCCTGTTCTGTGTATGATTCCTGTTCTTTTTGTTTTATATACATGCCACTCTTAGAATTTGCCTTCAGATAATGAATGTTAGAAGTGTCGTTTGATATAAGTCTTTTCAAGTCAGACTCCTTAATTGCTATGCTATCAAATGGGATCCGCAAAGTGGTTCTAAGTTCAATATCCTTAAGTGAAGCGTTCCCTTTTTCAATTCCGGTTTTTGTAAGCATGATTGTCGCTGCATGACAGCCTGTTTCGCCTGAGCAATCAATAATTTTAATGTCAGATCTATACCCAAAACACGCTGCTGCCAGTTTTAAATTTTCTATAAATGCACCAATCGATATATAAAGTTCCCTGGAAGAAGAGTCCACAACAGTAAGCTGTCTTGACTTATCTGCAAAGATCAGAATTGAATCCTTTCCATAAACTTCAGCTTTCCATGGTTGAGAATTGTGTGAGCTTCCAGCCAGTGAAGCATAATAGAGTATCTGATAAATGTCGTTTTTGTCACCCAAGTAAACTTCCGTTTTATCTCGGCTATAAGATTTACAGGAGGCTAAAAGTGTAATCATTAAAATTATGATTAAAGAATTTGTAATTTTTTCCATGATATTTATGTTTAGAGTAGGAGTGAATTCCCGTGATCTTTATCAGGCTCTCAGATAGTCGCGGGATGTACAAATCTTGAATTAGTATTTCCTCCATAGTCTGACACCAAGTCTTACTACCGGCGATACTTCGAACGTAGGAATTGTATACGTTCCGGCATCTGAAAATTTTATAGTCTGTTCTGTTCTGAAATATGTATGAACCCCTGGTTGTATGTAGAATGTACGGCCTATAAAGAACTGGTAACTCATCCCAATGCCAAAATCATTCGACGGAAGGTTTTGCTTTTCATGAGTTATCATCTGTTCTATTTTAAAAGTATGTCTTTCATAGTAACCATACACTTCCAGATTCTTCCACAAATTATATCCCAGGAAAAAACCCGGTGAAGTTGTGTAATAACGCTTATACCCTTCAACGATACCGCTTACAGCCTGCCCATCTGCGTTATAGGTACCTCCGTTTATTACACTTACCCGCACTCTCATTTTGTTATACCTAAAGCCTATGCCTGCATGATAGCCTCCGGTAAAAAACATCGGGACCAGGCTTTCAACTTCAAAAGCCTGTTTAACTTCATAATTTCGCGGATTTGGTTTCCAGAAAGTTCCGACAGATGAATCTGATTGTGCTGAGATTTTTGTTGCTGCAAATGCTATTGCAACAATAAGGACAATTTGCTTTTTCATATCATAAAAGTTTTAATGTTTATGATACAAAAGTCAGCACTATTATAAACTCAATTGCTCCACATTTGTTACCAAATTACTTCTTTGTGAAAATTTCATTTCTGATGCGACTCAGAGATTTTGGAGCAATACCTAAATAATTTGCAATATGGTAAAGAGGTACATTCTGGGAAATATCAGGATAATCCTGAAGCATTTTCACATATCGCTCTCTGGCAGAAAGTACCTGTAAATCAATACTGAGCTGAGTGAATTTTATAAAAAACTGTTCCATAAGTATCCTGCTTAATCTTTCAATTTTAGGAATGCTCTCAAACAGGAATGGAAGGTCTTTATTTTTAATAATCAATATCTCTGACTGGGCTATTGCTTTAATATTTATTTTTGATGGTAAATTATTTAACCGGCTTTGGTTATCAGTTACCCAATGACTTTTAAAAGCAAAATCTGTAGTAACCTCTTTCCCGTTCTCCAGGAATTTGAAATAGATCATTACCCCGGAATTAATAAAAGCAACAGATTCACATATTTGACCTTCCTGAAGAAAATAACCATTCTTTTTAAGAATTTTAGATTCAATAAAAGGAAGGAATCGATTCCATTCTTCAATGCTTAAGGGAATGATCGAATTAATTTGACTTTTTAGTAAATCGTAATTCATTATTAATCATAAGTCTATGATAAGGAAATTTAAAAAGAGCGCAAGTCTAAAGCTGGTAAATATAAAGTTACAAAATTCAGTATTAATAGAGTTAATGGGTTATTAAAAAATATCTGTAATTATTGTGAACAGATCTGTTAGTTAATTATTTTCCAGCCTCGTTTTTGGAAAGTCTTTTGAATGATATCAGTTTTATCGGCCCCATCAAACCTGAAGGTTTTAAAGGCATATTTTTATTAAGAACTGTTTCAATTGGAGAAGTAGTCGAAAGGCTTTTAACACTCCCAAATTGGATAAGATCACCAATGAAGCGGTTGCGGCAAACATTGGCAACAGTTATTTCAAGTTTGTTTACTGTCTTTAATATTAGTGAAACAGACAGACAGGTATTTGGTTGCCAGGGGTATGCCAGTAATTTTCCATTTAGAACTACCTCCGCTGTTGCACTGAGGTTGCCTGGATTCAGAACTATTGAATCATTTGTTATAACAAAGTTTTCAGGAATACTGAAATTAATTGAGTATTTGGCCTTACCTGCAAAGCAATTTTTATTGACAGAAAAAACTGCAAATGGTCGCTTCGTTGTATAGGATTGTCCGCAGTGGTTCGCTACAAAAACCGGCTTGCAGTTTTGATGCTCCGGGAGGAGAGAGTGTCAGCCATATGAGGCGTAGTGTTGGTCTTGCATGGCTTGAATTGCCGCTAGTGGCTACTGAATAAATAATTGGCATCATTATTAAAATAACACTACCTCCGGTTTATTATAAATGCAGAGCCATTTATCAAAACTGGTTCTTCTCCAAATCCAACTGAGTTATCCGGGGCAAAAAAGCTTCAGCACAGGCTAAACGCCACATTCGCTCTGTTTTCAGCCCACTTTCGCCACCAACTTCGCTAAAGCTTCGTTGGTCAACTAAGGCTTCGGTGGGCGCTGTACCCGAACGGAAAATAGATGCAATAAGCTTATCCTCTTATTTATATAACCACAATTGAATATAATTTTTAAAATCTTGTATTTAAGATTGATCCAACCAGAGAGGTCATCTTTAAAAAATATCTTCGCGCAATTAACTTTCTTCTCGGTTTATGGAGTCAGTTAAACCAGTATGATAGCTTAATGACTAATCCCCGGTTCTTATTCACGAAATTATCCGTGTAGGAATTCCCCGTATATACAATAAACAAATCAGACACAGGAGCAAAACGCCATTGGAAACGGATGTTCATATTCAGGTTATCGATCTGGTTATTGTACTGGACAAATGTAGTGAGGAATATTTTATCAGTGAAGGTTACGTCAAGCGTGGGTCCAACCAGGATAAGCTTAACACTGTTGTAAGGCTGTGGTAATGAGATATTGTTGTAGCTCATGGTCATTCCGATACTTCCGTAAGGCTGTATCCTGTAATTCATCAGTCCGCTGACGTTCCAACGGTTTCCGTTATAGTAGCCTCCGATACTTGCAGTCAGTGTGTAGTTGAATAGCTTACGGGCATCTGAGGTAAAGCCCGCCTGCACACTTTTCCAGTTAAATTGCTCTCCGGCATCAAGTTTTGCTCCTCCGGTATTGGTGGGATCGAAAGAACGGCTGAGTTTTACGAATTGTTCCTCCATGCTTACGGACAACTGGCTTTTATTCTGCCATCCTATAATATAAGAAAGCTGTGTCTCCCGGTCGGTAAGGTTGAATTCAGGATCGAAGATGGCATCGAAATTTGCAGTCGGCCCATGGCTGATGATCCTTTTGGACTCTGATGGATAAAACAGGTAGCTGACGGAAGGTGTGATCTCAAAGAAACCGGTCCTCCTGATATACCCGGCTTCGGCAACATAATCAGAACCTATCCATGACTGGTCGATTCCGGCTTTCAGGTACTTTGATGAATAACCGATATTTCCTGAAACAGCTGCAGCATTCATTCCCGCTCCGGGATAAAATGACTGGTGATAGAACATCTTGCCCTGCCAAAGGTTATCTACTGTGGCGAAATTATATTCCAGTCCTGCCACCCTGTTGTAACGGTACCCGGTGAATGAAGAATCATTATACGATTCTGTAATCTCTTTATTGACAATGAACCCAACAATGCTTGAACGGCTGAAGATCTCACGCTGAATAACTGCGACTGCATAATTATCTGAAAGATTTTCGCCTTGTGATCCGGTCTGCATATCCATCATCCCGATCCTCCATTTTTTACCGATCCTTCCGGTAAGTCTTCCTCCGAAATTGACCGGGGCATTAAGTCCGATGCGCCTTGAAAAGAATGGTCTGGCTTTGCTGTTTCCAAGATTTGCAAACAGGTCGCTGTTCTCAAGAAAGAACTGGCGCCTTTCAGGATAAAACAACTCAAAACGATCCAGATTAATCTGCTGTCTGTCTTCCTCGACCTGGGAGTAATCAGGATTGACAGTCAGGTCGAGATTCATCGATGTCGACAGTATCATTTTGGCATCAAAACCTGCATTCCATTTCCATTTTGCAGGTTCGCCAGCTTCTGAATTTTTTATAACTGTTGAAGTGGCATAAGGGATGACGGATAGCCGTAATCCGGAATTATCCAGTGGCTTATCCCACTTCAGTGTTCCCGCATGAGGCAGGGAGTTATGAGGAAACTGGCGCGGAACAGGAGCCCAGGCTGATTTTTCATTCGTTTTAAGATCAAGCCGTCCAAAATTGATGCCCCATTCTTTCTCTCCTCCAATATAACGAAGGCTACGGAAAGGGATAGCCATCTCAGCCACCCACCGGTCGTCGTAGCTCTTCACAACAGATTTCCATTTTATATCCCAGTTAAAGCTCGACTGGTTTCCGTTGTCGATCACTCCATCGCACTGGGCACCTGCTGCTGAAACGCCGAAGATAAATCCATTCGTCATGTTATTATAAGTATCTATATGTACCCTGAAGTTATCATTCCTGGTAAACTCAAAATCCCTTCGCAGAGATTCCACAGGTCTTTTTCCGGGTGAGGGATCTAAGCAGATAGCTCCTATATATAAATATGATTTATCGTAAGTAATAAAAACAGTAGTCTGTGCAACTGCATAACCTGTATCTACCGGTGTTACACGTATAAAATTTTCAGCTTTATCCGAGGTCTGCCAGGATTTCTCATCAAGAACTCCGTCGATTTTGATTAGCTCGCTGGAAGGCAAAATATTGATACGGTATTTATCGCGGTTCACGCCTCTTCCCTGTGAATATAGCAATGTTCCTCCTGAAAAAAACAATAAGGAAATGAGAAGGAATAGCCGGGAGTTCAACATATTTTATTTTAAGGTTTCAGTAATTTTTATTACTAAAATGTAGAACTCTCCGCTATCGTGCAATACCGGATTTCCGATAAACCTGTAGCCATTTAAAACTTCACGGTTTACGACAGCAACAGCAACTTCCGATCCTCGTTTGATATTTGCATAAGTGGTACCGCCTGTGCCTTCTGTGAAAATCAGGGAATCATCAGATAAAACGCGGGTTGATCGTTTTGGTGCAACATTGGGTATCCCATTTGCATCAGATGTCCCGATAAAACATTGTTGTGTTGCAACCATGTCTTTCATTTCCTGTGTCAGCGTTGCCATTGTTTTAAGTTTAAATTAATACTTAAGGTGCAATACAAAAGTAGTTTAATTTACTTTTTGTTAAAGCCATTTCAGTGGCGCAGGAGCAGAAAAATATTTTATGGGAGTTAAACCTGAAAATAAATTGCAGAATAAAATAGTTTAATATTTTTGTATTTAAATAATCGCGAAAGTTATCGTGTAAGTATCCATTATTGTCAATCATTTTACACAAAGTTAAAAGACAAAACAGAAGAAAATTTATTATAATGAGTTTCTTAATAGTTTCTAATCAAATTCTAATTAATACCCATGAAAATCATTCATAGATTTGCACTTAGACCATTTAATAACAAATTTATTTGTCATGAAAACACTAAAATATCGGAATGAGATAATTTTCTTCTTAGTTATTATTGGAGGATTTAAAGTTTTGATTCTTATTAAAATATTCCTTATAAAATAAGAATAATGAATGGCAAGAATTATATGCTGATGAATCTGATTTAAAATTATTTGATATCCCTTGTTAACTCAATACTTTGTTTCTTCAACCATCGGCAGTTGTCTTAAGAAAATCATTAGACAACTGCTTTTCCATTAACCACTGATAATCCATATCAATGTACAGAGTTCCCAAAAGAAAAAACATAAATATATGAGAGCATTAGCTGGTCTTTTTACTTTTTTGGCAATATTAATGATTGCTGTTATAATAATAATTCAAGAACAGATTAGATTACGAACGAACAAACCGAAAGAGCCTGGAAAGGAATTATAATCATAATAAACTGTCGCTTCCTTTTATCTGAATTACAATCAACATTAAACGAGTATGTCCGTAATTATAATAACAATTTTTGTTTTAGGATACGCTGCAATTGCAATGGAGCATACGATTAAACTCAATAAGGCTGCTTCTGCATTAATTACAGGAGTTTTGTGCTGGGTTGTTTATATTGTCTCTGTACCGGATAAACATCTAATTAATGAGCAGTTGACCGAACATCTTGGGGAACTTTCCGGAATATTGTTTTTTTTGCTGAGTGCAATGACAATAGTGGAATTAATTGATTCACATGACGGCTTCAACATAATTACAGATAGAATTACTCAGACGAACAAAAAATCATTGATTTGGATAGTCGGTTTTATAACCTTTTTATTATCTGCAATCTTGGATAATCTGACAACAACGATTGTAATGATCTCGGTACTAAGAAAACTTTTAAAAGATGAGAAAGACAGACTATTTTTCGTTGGTACAGTAGTAATTGCAGCTAATGCAGGTGGTGCATGGTCTCCAATTGGTGATGTCACTACTACTATGTTATGGATAGGTGGACAAATAACAGCATTTAAGATTATTGTGAAGTTAATTTTGCCAAGCCTGTTTTGTCTTATTGTACCATTAATATTTATTTCTTTCAAGTTGAAAGGTAAGGTAGACCGAACCGAAAACATTCATAGCAACCAGAGAAAATCATTATCCCATAAGGAGCAAAAAATAGTATTATTTTCCGGTATCACTGTTCTCATTTTAGTCCCGGTATTTAAAACCCTTACGAATTTGCCACCCTACATGGGAATATTATTTGGCTTGGGGATACTATGGATTATTACAGAAGTTCTTCACAGGTCTAAAGATGAAGAGAATAAACATAATTTGTCCGTGGTTCATGCGCTACGTAAAATAGATACATCAACCATATTGTTTTTTCTTGGAATTCTGATTGCTATTGCTGCAATGCAATCAACAGGCATCTTAACACGTCTTGCAAATTTAATGGCTGAATCGATTGGCAATATAAGCACCATAGTGATTTCAATAGGATTACTTTCATCTGTTGTTGATAATGTTCCTTTGGTTGCAGCAACCCAGGGGATGTATGACTTAGCACAATATCCGACAGACCATTTTTTCTGGGAGTTTCTGGCATATTGCGCAGGTACGGGAGGTAGTGCTCTGATAATTGGTTCTGCTGCTGGTGTCGCAGCGATGGGCATGGAAAAAATTACTTTTTTCTGGTATCTCAGGAAAATAAGCTGGCTTGCACTAATCGGCTTTTTCTCCGGGGCAATGATTTATATACTTCAAGATATAATAGTGCATTAAAGTAACAGGAGTGAAAAATCTTATGATATCTCTATTTCACAAAGATTTCAACAAGATTTTCAGTCCAGCAGTCAGAAGTACGAGAAACTAATAAGTAAAAATTGTTTTTTTGTTTTACTTTACTGTACCCAGAAAAGAGCCAAGAAGACCACCGATTACTATCGCAATTATCCAATAAAATATATAATGGTCAAGAACGTGGAGAATATTGAAGCTTTAATGAATACGGCTTTAAAGCCTTGTACTAATAAACCGAACCATAAATAATGGTTTTAGGTGCATTTACCAATCCAGTTACAACATGAAGCAAATAATTGTAATAATACCAGCAACTACTATTCCACTAAGAAATATAGTATCGTCTATACACCAGTCACTTCTTTTTATGCTTTTCGTTGATTCTTTCTCAATTTCTTTCATAACCTCGTTTTTTATGCCATTTAAAAATGCAAACTTAAGAGTGTTCAAAAGATCCAGCCATTAGAAACTTATTAGAAGGTTATTAGAATTTACTTAAAGAAATTATTTATACTTTCTTACTACCAGTCATTTGTACGAACAAACATAACTGATGCTCTTATTTTACTGATTAATCCTAAGAGATTGGTGGTTTACTATTGAATTCGTTTGCAGGTTTAGCAGGGCACATACGTGCTCTAAATACACTTTGCTGTATTGAGAAGAATCCATAATCATATTCTTTTCATTAAAATATTTTCCTGTAGTCTTTTTTAAATCAGTTGATGCTGCTAAATATGTGTATCAACTAACAAAAATTTCAATCCAGCCGTTAACAACACCAGAAACAAACAAGCAATAATGATTTTATTATTGAATTTTACTGTTCCAAGATGTGAACCTAAAACACCGCCTATTATCACTGCAGCGACCCAATAAATAATATTGTGGTCAACTTTATTAATTGCGACCATATTTCCACTTAAACTAGCCAAGGAATTGCATAATATAAATAATGCTGCTACCCCTGAGGCATTTTTCACGGTTGTCCAGTTTGCAGAAATAATAATTGGTGAAAGAAAAACACCACCACCAACACCTATTAAACCTGAAACAATACCTATCACTGAACCAATTGTAAGTCCATATGCTACATGCATCGGCTTTATGGTTGTTTCGGTTTGTTTAACATATTCTCTTATTATGAGCAAAAAAGAAGCAACAACAAGAAATAAACCTGCAATTAATTTGAAGTATTTTGGACTAAGGGTAAGGTAACCACCCAGAAATGCCATCGGTACTGAGGTTATGATGAAAGTGAAGAATATTTTTCTATCAAAATAGCCTGCTTTCAGGTATTTTATAGAAGTGATTGTTGCTACAACAATATTAAGTATTAGTGAGGTTGGCTTTATTGTCTCAGGAGCAAAAGAGAGCAGTGCCATTAATGCAAGATAACCAGAAGCACCAGCGTGACCTACCGAGGAATATAGTGCTGCTATGGTCATGAAAAGAAAGAATGCGAATATGATATGGTCTATTGTCATATCATGTGGTAATTCGATTCTTACAGTATGGTGAAAGCATTAAACCATTGTTATTTTAATTGTACCAAACCGAATGCGGACAAGATTTTTTTAAAGATATCTGTATTGTCATAAATGCCCATAAATTTATCAGCACCTGGTCCATAGGCATATACAGGTACCATTACCGGCGTATGGTCTTTTGTTGAGAAATTCAGTTTAACCATATGAGTTGCTATGTCTCCACCAACAATTGTCACTCCGCCTGTTTCGTGGTCGGCTGTTATGACTACAAGAGTGTGTCCGTCATTTTTAGCAAAATCAATTGCTACGCCGACTGCTTTATCAAAATCAAGGGTTTCGTCAACAAGTGTATCAGCAACATTTGCGTGACCTGCCCAATCAATCTGAGAACCTTCAATCATGAGAAAAAATCCTTTTTTGCTTTTACTTAGTATTTCTATAGCTTTACCTGAAGACAATGGAAGCATATCCCCTCTTCCTTTGAGACGATAAGGATTATGAACAGGAGCTGTAAGTCCGGCAAGTTTCAACGAAGTGGATTTTAAAACCATGCTTAATGAGGTATCAACTTCATATCCTCTGAATTTCAGACTATCAAGAAGGTTTAATTTATCTTTCCTCTTTGCAAAATGATCAATTCCTCCACCGATGAAAACATCAATATCTGTTTTCAGAAAATCCATGGCAATATCTTCATAACTGCCCCTGCTGGATTGATGTGCAATAAATGAAGCTGGCGTGGCATGAGTAATTGAAGATGTTGAAACAAGACCGGTTGCAATACCATGTTCCTCTGCAATTTCCAATATCGATTTTAGGCGGTTACCCTGAGGATCCATACCAATAGCTCCATTCTTCGTTTTATTACCGGTTGCCAACGCAGTTCCTGCTGCTCCGGAATCTGTAATATAATTGTCAGCGGAAAAAGTCTTCTGTAAGCCAATCATCTTGCACCTCTCTATATTCAGAGGTTTTTCTGAAATTGTCATGGCTGCATAAACATCTGGAAGCCCCATTCCGTCGCCAATCATCAGAATTACATTTTTTATTTCAGGGTTGTTCTTAGCTCCAGAATTTCTTGTCGGATAACACGAGACTAATGATATACCGAAAATAATCAGGACATACTGATATGTGAGTTTTTTCATTTTATAGAAATTATTAAAGTTGAATTTTCGCGGCGAAAGATAGTAAAATAGATATAAGTAAAACAATATATCCAACAAGTTCAAATTTTATTTATCATACTATTATTTGCGTTCAGCCAAATCATCATCTTCTGTATCTGCAAGCTTCTTCGGATATGGGGTATCCCCTTTGGCTGCAAACCAGAGTATCCTATTCAGCAGATCATCATTGCCGGAATCAATGCCATCAAATTCCGGAAGCATACTTTTCTTTGCATAATAAAGGGCATTCCCTTTTAAAGATATAACCTGAGGATTCATCTCATCGATCGGAATATTATTTGGAAGTGCATGATATGGAGTTTTATCAGGTATGCTTCCAAAGCAATCTGTCATCGGATTAGCTATAGCATCCTGAATATTCATCGGTGGTAATCCCAATATCTGTTCAATGGTTCTGACCATGCACGGCTGCGTATAAAAAGTATGATTCGTATTTTTTAACCTTGAATATGGGCTTATTACAAGAGCTACTGTTCTATAAGCGGAAACATGATCCCAACCATTCTGTGAATCGTCCTCCATAACAAATATGACTGTGTTTTCCCAGAAACGGCTTTTTGTAAAGGCTTCCACTATTCGTCCAAGTGCGTAATCGTTGTCTGCAACCATGGCCCTTGGTGTGGGACTACCGGGTCTGGTACCTGCAGTATGGTCATTAGGGAGAGCGACAACCATTAATTCAGGCAATTGATCACCCGGGGCTGCTTCAAAATCATTTAATTCTTTGATTAATGCATCAGCTCTCATAGCATCAGAAAACTCGTGGTTTCCAAATGAAGGATAAGTCTGACTCAGTATCTTCCTGACAGGTTCAATCGTGGAGTAATTGGTGAACTCAACTTTTTCACCGCTTTTATACTTTTTATAAATATCAGACCATTTCAGGCTTCTATCAAGAACCGGAACTGAGGCTTCACCATATATTCTAACTGTTTTACCTTTACTCAATGCATTATCCCATATAAACCCCGTTGGAGCATAAACAAGTGCATCTGTCTGTACATGAGCATAGCTTCTGAACCATGCACGCATATTCTTCTCAATATAATCAGTAACAATTGATGCGTCAGTCCACTGATGTCCTTCGGCGGAACATTTCCCTGAAGCATTAAAATTATCAAGAAGCAAAAACTCTTCAGATAACTTGTGTGTATTTGGGGTAATCTCAGACCCATAGATGCACAAACCCGGATCCCCATCGCCCTGTTTCATATCTCCAAGAACCTGGTCATAACTTCTGTTCTCCTTTATTATGTAAACAACATGTTTAAATAATGAGGGTTCACCTATTCTGTCAGGTACTGTCTTCGGTTGTACTCCTTCCCTTGGTTTTAACAAAGCCATAGTTGCCCTGGAAAGGTTATTAACAGCAATCACTGTATCAGTATACGCCTTAAGATCTAATGTGCCAGGAACCCTGATAACAGAAATTGAAGCCATCATATGGTGGGAGTTATAAAACACGTTTTTAGTTTCTTTGCTTGTCAGAGGAGTTCTGGCACCGGCAGCTTCAAGATTGCAGACATATATATATCCGGATTTAAGGATACAAATGGCTGAAGGGTAAGCCCCAGTTGGAATAAACCCAATTATTGTACTGTTGACTTCTGAAGATTTAACTGTGGCATTTTTACCAAGTTTAATTACTGCAAGTGCATTGTCCATACCATTAGCTACATACAAATACTTCCCATTCGGTGAAAGACAAAGACCATTTGGCGAATCACCAAAATAGTTATTTATTGCTGACTGTAATCTTACACTTATTGTTTCTGAGATCTCGTCATTTGATGTATTTATAACTGTAACATTATCACTATTGGAATTAGTGACATAAACAAATTTCCCTGATTTGTCAGATATTATTTCATTTGGATGAAGACCAACCACTATTTCCTTGATTTTCTTGCCGGTTTCAGTCTCAATAACAGTTACGCTACCTTCTCTGGTTGCGCCGCCAGATGTTTTATTATCAACTCTTGCAAGACCCCAGGGAACTCCTGCAACATCCTTGTCATCAGATTCAGGGATTCTCCCCGCCCAGTTGGTCACATACAATTTGCCTGAGGCCATTGTAAGACCATATGGAGCTACGCCTGCATCAGATACCCATATTGTATCTCCAGTTATAAAATCCTGTTTTATAACCTTATTGTTACCGTTAAGAACCACATAAAGATACTCTCTGGAAGATTCTTTGTTTATTAGAATTTCATTTGGCAGAGCTAATCTTGAAGGCGGGGTAGTTCTGTATTCTATCATTCGACCAAATTGTGCCTTAGCACCGTCCCAGTTAGCTGAAACAACATATGAACGATTACCCTTTCCAATTGCACTCCAATAAACTTCCAGACCATTAATGCCTTTATGCCAGGTGATCCCCGAATATGTATTCATTCCTCCCTGAAGATCTCCATATGTGTCATTATCAAGAATGTACTTTACTTGTTTGTCTAAAGTACTGATAAAGACTATACTATATCTCTCTTCAACAGCAATCCATTTATTATCAGGTGACAAGGCAGCATCAAGAGAATGGTTTTCCGACAATTTGTCTCCGAAATAAATCTGGAGACCTGCAGGTTGAATCATCCTGTTGTAGGGAAGTTGTATTCGGTGGGAGTTAGATGAAGCGATATCTAAAGATACCTGTGACTGACCATTTATAGGGGATAACGCAAGAATTACAAGAAAGAAATATTTCATTTTTGTGACTTATTAATTTTATATCCAGCCATTATACATTTCCAGATTTGATGTAAGAAACATTCCGAGTATCATATGTAAGTCAGTACTAATATCTTCGAACACACCTGAAAACTTAATTCTGTTTGTTTTTAAACGATCCGGTAATTTAATCATAGATCCTGATAACCATTACCTAATTCATTCTGAACAACCCTCGGCTGATGAAAAAGAGGCGTAGTCAAACACTACGCCCCGGCAAATGGTTCTTATTATTTACAATAAGTAAAAGATTTTCACCCTCACTTATTTCTAAGCATTCTTAAATGCTTTCTTCCCGGCAAATTTGGAATACTTACCCAATTCATGCTCAATACGCATCAGCTGATTAAATTTTTCAATTCTTTCACCACGGCAGCCGCTACCTGTTTTAAGATGTCCGGCGTTTATAGCTACTGTCAGGTCAGCAATAAAACTATCTGGTGTTTCTCCGCTTCGATGTGAAACAAATGTGTTGTAATTATTTCTGTAAGCAAGTTCAACTGTTTCAAGTGTTTCAGTTACAGTTCCAATCTGGTTCAGTTTTATCAGGATTGAGTTTGCAACACCTTTGGCAATACCTTCGGCAAGTATTGCTTTGTTGGTGCAGAATATATCATCACCAACAATCTCAATTTTACTTCCCAGAACTTTGGTAAGGTTTTGCCATCCTGCCCAGTCATTTTCAGCAAGTCCATCTTCGAGCAGGACAATAGGGTACTGTTTTACCCAGTTCTCCCATAGTTTTATCAGGTCGTCGCTTGAAATTAATTTACCTGTACTTTTAAACAGTTTGTATTTACCATCTTCCCACATTTCACTGGCAGCAGGATCGAGACAAATACTAACATCACTGCCTGGTTTATAACCAGCTTTTGTAATAGCCTCCAGGATTACTTCAACCGCTTCATCATTCGATTTAAGATTAGGAGCAAAGCCGCCTTCATCACCAACACCCGTGCTGTATCCTTTAGCCTTCAGAACTGATTTGAGGGTATGAAATACTTCCTCCCCCATACGAATAGCTTCAGTAAATGTTGCCGGTGAGTGGGGCGCTATCATAAATTCTTGAAAATCAACGTTATTATCTGCATGCTTACCGCCATTAATGATATTCATACATGGAACGGGAAGCAGATAAGCATTTGTTCCACCCAGATACTGATACAAAGGAACTCCTTCACTTTCAGCCTCTGCACGTGCATATGCCATGGAAACAGAAAGAATCGCATTAGCTCCAAGCTTGCCTTTGTTGTTAGTCCCGTCAAGTTCGATCATCGTATAATCAAGTTCTCGTTGACTTGATATCTCTTTTCCAATGAGCTCTTTGGCAATAATTTTATTTACATTCTCAACGGCTTTCAGGACACCTTTCCCCTGATATCTTTTCTTATCACCATCCCGCAGTTCGCATGCTTCTCTTTCGCCTGTTGATGCACCACTTGGAACCATAGCTCTGGCTTTTGTTCCATCTTCAAGTGTGACATTAGCCTCTACTGTCGGGTTCCCTCGTGAGTCTAAAATTTCCAGTGCAGATAATTCAATAATTTTCATCGTTTTCGTATTAAAAGTTAGTATCTAATTTTATCGGCAATTGCCATCAATTCATCAATGTCTCTGTCATATTCTTTAACAAGCTGTTGTGGAAAATCTCCAAATCCTTTAAGTTTCTTTGCTTTCGAGTCGCAAAGTATCTCCCATATTTTTGTTTTCTTTACATCAACTATCCTTTGCAAACTCTGAGTATGCTTATCAGTACTGTACTTATCCACTAAATTACATACATGATTACGGGCATCTTTAATTACTTTAAGATTCTGGTTTATAATCTCATTGCCAATGTCATTTTTTATTTCTAAGCAACATGTCTTGTATTGGCTTGTCATTAAATCCTCAATTTCGATAAGTAGTTGTTCAACAATCATCAAAGTTGATGTTAAAGATCTTCGGTGGTTTTCCTGAAGTGATATTTTTCTTTCTGTTGTCATTCTTTAAATTAAAGTTGAAAATAATCATTCCTGAATGAAAAATCATATAGATTGATTTATTAAATCGTCTATTTTCTTGCTATCAGAACATTGCACTTGGCATTCTCGCTAACTTTGTCGGTGACATGACCTAAATCATTCCCCCATAAACCTGAATGCCCCTTACAACCCATTACGATCAGTTCTACATGATTCTTTTCAGCATATTCCACTATTAATTTGGCAGGATTACCTTGCAAATGGGCGTACTCAATTTCAAAATTTTCTTTTTTTGAAACACATTTGAGTTCCCTTCTCAATTTGTCCGAGAAGCTGTCAATGGCTCTGGTTTCTTCATCCACTTCGGCTACAGTTTCGTGATAATAGGCTCTGAAACCTCCGATCCATAGGGCAAAAAGTTTTGCTTTAAATGCTTTTGCAATTACCAGCGTATTGCTTAATGCTATTTTAGCACCTTCAGATCCATCATAGGCAACTAAAATTTTTTTGTACATAGCTATTTCCTCCGTTTAGTTTTTGTTTTTTTGCTGTTATTAGTCATTTTTCTGAGTCTGCCCCATGCAATCATGGTTCTGATTTCCGGTTGAAAGAATTTTTGTGCTATCAGTGTGGGTATGATAGCACTTAGTATGACTACGGTAACCAAAATTGTGTACTGTTTCTGGTCGATGATGTGATTATTCAAACCAAATAATGCAGATATAGTCCCGAACGTTAATCCTGTTGCCATTAAAAGAGTTGTATAAGTGGATTCTTTTTTACGCATCTGAAATACCCTTGCCAATGGATATACACCGATTATTTTGGTAACGATTTTTATGGTCAGAAATAAAACAATTATTCCAATTGAAACCCATATCACAGGCAAAGAAACGTACAAGCCTGCTTTCATGAAATAAAAGGGAGTAAAAATAGTGAAAGCAATAGTTCGCATCCTGTCAACTAATGTTTTGTCACGAACAAATACTCCGGCGACTACCAAACCTATCAGATAAGCAGGAAGAACCGCCTCGCTTTTTGCTGTTGTAGCCAATCCGCCAAGAAAGAATAACACTAGCAGGATAAATTTAACTTCCGGCTGGCTCACTTTGTTTGCTCCCAAATGTCCGATAAGATATTTTGTCCATTTAGGCATGAACCAAAGCATTATGCTCATTATCACAACAAAAACCAGCATCCAAAGGTTAAAATTGGCGAACAGAACACCCAGTGCAAGTACAGTTCCAAAATCGGTAATGAAACATGCTGCCAGAATCATTTTTCCCATTGAGGTATCACTGAGTTTTTTTTCAATCATAACTGCATAGACAACTGCAACCGATGTGGTAGAAAGCGCAATTCCTGCAATCTGTGCCTGATGCAAATCCCAACCGAATACAAATTGAGCAATCATCCAGATACTCACAAACGGAATTATAAAAGACAGTACCCCGATAGTTAGACTTGCCTTGAAGTTTGCTTTTAATGAGGCCGGATCAATTTCAGCGCCGGCTAAAAACGTTAACACACCACTGCCAAGCATTGCAAGAAAATCAATCCATTGTGAGGTTTCGTGTATCCCAAGAAAATTTCCGGCAATAACACCTACGAGTATTTCAATCAATGCAACAGAAATACCAACACGTATAGAAATTAAGCTGGCAACCAATGCCATCCCCATCCATATTGCTGCAACAAACCAAATATTATCCATTTTCTGCTTTCTTTAATGCTCCTTGTTTGTGAAGGATAATATTAGCTTTCTCAACTGTGATCATACATCCCTTATTGATATTGTCGAAATAAGGGAGGATGGTATCTGTAAATTTCTCAATTTTCTCTGATTCGTCCACGATTTCAACCACCATAGGGACCTTCTCAGTTATTTCCCAATAAGTTGGAGAGTAAACAGCACTACTTGCTCCAAAACCCATAACTCCCTTCAGGACAGTTGCTCCGGTCAGGCCATATCGTTTTGCTGCAAATACAATTACCTCGTAAAGAGGCTGGTGTTTGAACTTATCCGTTGAACTGAGGAAAATGCGTAGTAGTTTTGCTTCGCCTTTTAATTCCATAGTTAAAATAATTTAGTGGTCAAATTTCCAATATAAGTTGCCATTAGGCCTAAAAACACAGTCAGGCTTGCATAAAGTGCAAAGTAGAAGAAGTTACCATCTCTGAGCAGGGATACGTTTTCGTTTGCAAATGTTGAGAATGTTGTAAAACCCCCACAAAAGCCAACAGTAAGGAACATACGCCATTCGGCGTTAATTATGTTTCCACGTTCTGAAAGGCCATAAAACAGACCGATAAGCAGGCAACCAAAAATATTTACAATGAATGTTCCGAAAGGGAATGAAGAAATAATACTGTTTTGTAAAAACTTAGAAGTCAAAAACCGTAACACCCCACCAATAAAACTACCTGTGCCAACGATGAAAATTAATTTTACCATATAAACTGCTATTACTTTAAAGTTAATCAATAAAGTTTTAAGCAGGAGTTATCAGCTTTTGTAGGGCGGTTTATGGCGAACTCCATCACCAGATGCTAAAAGTAATAATTATTTATTTTAGATCAGCTTCCGATGAATGTATTTTTCGGCTTACTTTATTAAGTTACTGAATTATAATCATATAATAATTGGTTGCGAAAAAGCATAAACTTTGTTTTTATGTACTGTAAAGCATTGTCATCCAGAGCAACTAATGAACCAGCAGATTATTAATAAGACAAAATCTCTGAAATTAAAACAATATCATATTTAATAAAAAGCTCTTGGATATACACTGCCTATTCTGGCTTAATTACCATTCTCAGAATAGTCGGGAATACTCCCAACAGTAAAGGTAAAGCAGCAACAAATCCGCCGATTACAGCAATAGCCAGGGGTTGGTGCATTTGTGCACCCGTGCCTATTCCTAATGCCAGTGGTAGTAGTGCAACAATTGCTCCCAGTGCTGTCATCAAGTTTGGGCGTAAACGTGTAGAAACCGCCAAAACTAGTGACTCTTCAATAGATACTGTTTTTCGTGAGGTAAAAAACTGCTGAAAAGTAAAAGTGGCATTTTCACCAATAATTCCCACAATCATTATTAATCAGGTGTAACTACCCACGTTCAGCGGGGTATGGGTCAAATACAATGCAAGAAAACCACCAGCGACACCGAGCATGGCAATGAGCAAAATAACAAATGCTGCCCTGTAATCTCGAAACAAAAAGAGCATTAAGGTGAAAACCAGCAAGCATGAGGTTCTCAAAATAATAAGAAGTTCGCTAAACGATTTCTTTTGATCGGCATATGCACCTCCATATGAAATGTAATAGCCCTGTGGCAATGAAATATTTTTGCCGAGTCTTTTTTGAATATCTTTCATTACACTGTTTAGGTCGCGTCCATTCAAACGGGCGGTAACAATGGCCACCGGTTGCAGGTTTTCACGTGTTATTTCGGCAGTCCCCGGTTTCACTTCAACAGTAGCAAATTCAGTAATATGTTTTAGCTTGCCATAGGGAAGAAAAATAAACTGTTGCCGCATTTTATCAACACTTGTATTGTCCGAATAGAGGTAGATCATTCGGATATCCGTATATTGCTCTTTTTCGGGTATGCTGCCCACTACATTACCAGCCAACTGTGTTTGCATCTGATACTGAAAGTTAACCGGAGAAATGCCAAACTGAGCCAGTTTAGACAAGTCGGGAGCAACTTCTACCGATGGACCAGCAATGATTATGCCATCAAAAACATGAGCTGTACCGGGTATTTTTTCTGTCTCAAATGCAGCTTTTATAGACAGTTCGTTAAATTTTTGAGGTGAGTTGCCAAAAATTTTTATTTCAATAGTTTGTACCGAAGCCATTGTAAGCATCCGATAAAACAGATATTGGAGGTATTGTTTAAGCTGAATAATTTTGTTTTAAAATTAAAAGCCATGACAATTGAGGAATATACACTCCTGGAGCAAGAGTTCTCCACATCAGAGACAGACATAAAGACCTTTTTTGGTTCAAAAGGGATCAGCATTCATAAATATTACTACTGGAAGCGTAAGTCCAGAGACCTTCAGGAGGCCTCATCACAGTCAGAATGACAGTTCCTTCCCATCAATGTCCTCTGCGGAGGATCAATCAAGCCGGGGAAGCGGGGTAAAAATTTAAAACAACCTTTTATATCTCAGGGGGAGATTGAAATATAACTTCGTACACCCTCTGGATCTGAACTTCGTATCCGGGGGATCATGGACTTGTTAATAGTTAGTGCAATTATTGCTTCATCCGGAGGCCGACGCAATGTTTAGTCTCAATGACAACATGCGCTACCTGCTCTATAGTGAGCCAACCGACATGCGGAAGAGTTATCATACTTTAAGCAGTCTTGTGACAAATAATATGAGACTTAATGTACTCGATGGTGATGTCTTTATTTTCATTAACAAGTCTCGCAACCGTTTTATCAGATAATTACAGTGTTTTTATGGCATGTGGATACACCCAGCATGAGGTTGAAAAAATGGCAGAAGAGATAAAGTCTCTTCGCAATCAGCTATCTGCTAAGGAGGATGCAATATCCAAGCTCACACAAGTGATAGAAAACTTGCGTAAACTGATATTTGGTAAGAAAAGCGAGCGTTTTATATCATCCGACGCGGATACCCGACAACTTGATATCTTTGGTGAACATCTGATTGACAATGAGATAAAACAATTAGAAAAGGCTACCAAACAGGCGGAGGAGCTTATAACCAATACCATAAATGCAAAGAAGGCTCGCACTCCCCGTAAGGATATCTCCCTTGAGAACCTGCGTGTTGAGTAGACGATTATTGACCCTGAAGGGATAAATTTTGATGAGTATGCATCGGACTTCTTATAACTTAACTGAATAAATTTATTGTGTCATTCAAGGATTTAAAGTCTTGAGATAACCAAACTTAAATGATATAGGTCAAGAATAACCGGTTATGTGCAAATACTGAATTCAATATGTCAATCCATTGCTTGATCTGGTCGGGTTTTAACCTGTTTGACAGCGTATTATCTTTATTTATTCCATCGTAGCTTTTCTGCTTGAATTGCTGACACCGCCACCCTTCCCATTTATTATACTTTTAACAAAGCTGTTTTTATTTCCGTCCAGCCAGTAAATAATTTTATGATGAATTTTATTTTCAAGGGTTGAAGGTGTTTCAATAGCGTTATCGACAACTACCGGAGCATCAAAGAATACGTTATAAATTCCTATTCCCCATGCTTCATGGCTTTTAACATTACCTGACACCTTGTATGAAGCGTAGCCATTAACTCCATCGTGTTTCCAGGCATTAGCAGTAGGCGGATCATACGGCATTTCACTCTGATAAAAATACACCCTCCCATTATTTCCGTTCCAGAGAGTCTGATATTCCTGAAAATGTTCGTTAAATAATCCGTAAACCGTAACATCATCACCATTTACAATTAAACCGTTTGCACATCTGTTTTTATTCCAGCCCACACCGTTTCCATGATCGGCTCTCCAAAGCCAGATATGATCAGCGACAACATTTTGACTATTTATTGTCATGCAGTTTGAAGTTGATCCTTGCGCCGGGCCACCTACCCTGAAGAAAATATCATAAAGAAAAGATGGGTCTGTTTCATGTGATCTGCCGGAACCTGGTTCTCCAACCTGAAGAAGTGTTTCTGAACGGAGATTACCAGCATCAATTAAAAGTCCGCAAATGGTAACTCCATCAACATCGGAAATTTCCAAAACGGAATTCCCTTTCATGGGCATCAGCGAAGGCATCCCGATTCCCATGACTACAGTTCCTTTATGGGTAATTCTTAGACTATTGTCAAGAGGATATATTCCGGGAGTAAACAACAGATTTTTCCCTTTCTCTAAAGCAGAATTTATTGATTCCGAATTATCAATTCCTGGTTTAACAATATAAAATTCATTTAGGTGCAAAGATTTTTTGTCTTTAGCATTATTCAGCCATCCGGGTCCGATGGAATTCTTTTTGAGCTCAGGAATTTTAACATTAAATTCGTTGTGATTAAAAATTATATAGGGTTTTTCCCTAATAATCGGCGTTTCCTTAATTGTTGTAAAAGGTTTAGCGGGCCAGTTTTCTGAAGGTGCATCAGGGACACCTACAAACATCATATTCCAGCTTCCTCCTGACCATTTTCCCCATTGGGTGTTTCTCGAAAACCATTGCTGCTGAGGACCTGAAGTAACAATGCCGTCAATTTTTGAATCAGCCAGGAAACCGCCACTGGCATATCCTTTATCGAATAATTGTAAATTCCCTTTAATATAAACCCTCCGCATAGGAGCGGCCTGTGATACACCCCAGATATTTGTAGAATCAGTAGAAGGTATAACAGTCAGATTCTCTGCTGATCGCCAGAAATTGGTCAATACGTTATTATCATGAGTAGTCATTGAACGTACAGCACCAATGATTACCACATCTTCAGGCGATTCCCCCAATCCGAGTACCTGCATGTAATACCCGACTTTTATATCAAGTGTATATTTCCCGGGCTTGAATACTAGAGCGTAGCGGTCTTTGCTGAATTCGCTTTTACCCTGGGCTTGTCGATTATAGATATAATCAATTACTCTCTGAATCTCTTTCATATCCATACCGGCTTCAAAAACTAAAACATTTCCCCCTAATGTTGAATGTCTGTATTTTTCAGAATTAACCGGCATAGGTTCCCCGGAAAACTTAGTATCCTGTGAATAACAAAAGTGAATCCCCTTCAATAGGAAAAACAGCAATACAGATAAAAGAACTTTCATTTTCATATCATTATTCTTTAAAATATGGTGATAAAGCTAATCTTAACAATATGATTAAACAATGCACTTTGCAATTTTTCCAGAACTCTTCAAATCCGGGGACCCAAAATGTCGCGATCATACCATTTTCATTTTGCGAATTTATCAGACTGTTTTTCAGAGCAATAGCTTCTTATTGATAAACAGGTTCATGCGTTGTTTTAATTTCTCTATAGCTGACATCGAGTCGACTCTGGAACTTAATTGTTATTAAATTAGCTAAAAATTCAAAATGCTTATGAAATTTTAATTCTTGTAATCATTAGGGTCAATTAAAATTGCCCATCAAAAAGAATTTATAGAAAAAACTTGTCCGGTTTGTACTGGGTTTTGTGGGTAAAAGGTATCAAAAAATTGAAATGTAATGATTTTGTCTTTATAGCTTACCACTGATAATCAATGTGTTAAGATAATAATATTATATTCTCGTATTATTCTGGATCAGAAGGCCACCCCTGCAGTCACGCTCCTCCCTAAAATTGCCCACCGGGCAATTTCTTAACGGTCGTCCGGGTTCGAGACCTGACGGGACAACACGAATGCCGGTTCTTTAGCCGGCATTTTTATTTGACCGACAGATTGATGCTACGGACCGTCATATCTCTTCATTAATCGACTTTTGTCACCTCTCCAGATTCTCTTTTCCAGATCTCCATATTTTGTTTATCCAGATACGTTATTGAAATATATAAATTCCTGACTGCCAAAGTTATTACTCCTGAAGCTGTTGTATATCTGGTAGAATCTCCCGGACTCAGATGTCTGATGCGTTTTGGTTCATTGAACAGAAACCTTTCTGCGTTTTGAAATTGCTGGTATTTACTTATTCCGGTTCCATATTTTGATGTAAACAACTGTTGAATTTTATCAAATCTGTATTCAATTGAATCCTGAACTTCTCCTGGCAGGTTGACTCTGACTTTATATGCTGTTTGACTCTTCTTTGTCCCATAAACATAAATCTCACAACTTTTCTCTAAAAAATTCCCTTTAAGTTTAATCTGATTCTCATTTAATAGTTGTGGCTCGACAAATCCCAATCTTATCAACTCATTTACAAATTTATCAAGTTTATCATTGATTGGGATATTGCTGAAATCAAGGTGTTTCTTCGGTGAACATCCATTTAATAAAATAAGGAAAAGCAGAAGGAAAATATTTTGTGTGTTCATATTATCTGATTTTTATCTTTGAATATTCTTAATGTCATTGTCCAAATTGTGTGAATTTGGTCTATTCATGGATTTAAATTTTTGAAAGAACCAGACCATAATGGTATAATTCAATAATAACTGGCTCTTTGTAAATAATAAATTTCGATTTATCAATCCATTGTAAAATCTGTCCAGGTTTTGGTCTGATACCCAGATCTGGTCCGCGAGGAGTCTCAATATCACTACGCCAGGAAATTATTCCAACCTGTCCATTGTGTTTTAATAACCGATAGGATTCATGTAAAAAATCAAGTGGTGATTCATGATGAAGAATATTAAACAATAACACATAATCAATGGAATTGTCTGCCAATCCTGTTTTTTGAGCCAGTAGATCTCTTTGTTCGAGTAGAAAAGCCAATGTCCTTGACCGCCCTACGCTGAAGAAAATTAACCATCCTTGGCCGGAATTAAATACTTGTTATTTAAACATCTATGATAATTGCACTTTGACAGGCAAGTTGTGGTCAGCACTCCCGGTTTTTCCAACTATATAACAGAATTAATCTCTTTACCAATGCGGTGAAGGCCTTCTACAATCTTTTTGCGTTGTTCCGGGCGCGGTTTACGGTGCCCCGTAATATAATGTCCCAACTGACGCTCATTTATGCCTGTTACACGGGAAAGAGCTGAACGAGTAAGCACTCCTTCAAAATAATGAAGTAAGGCCCTGACATTAAGAACAAAATCAATTTTGTATTTGCCTTGCAATAATGCTGGCATTTCATCACCTTCTGCACGCAATCCCTCCAAATGGAATTCGAGGACTTCAATATAGGCTTGTTTTACGCCTTCCAAAGTTTTATTAGTGGCGACGCAACCCGATACTTTTTCACTATATGCTCCGTAATTGTTTTCCCAATCAATATTTACTGTAATTGTCTGCATAACTCTAAATTTAATCCAAGTATCATTTCCACCCGGCTTGTTTAAAAATATTGTTCAATAAAAACTGTGACAGTGTATCGCTTGACTTACCATTTATCGTGACCCTGCCATGCTTAGTACATGCTTAAACTGCCGATGACTTCCTTTTTGAACTAACAGATACCAGTTGTCATCTTTAAGCATCTTTATAACCTCACTTACCTTGTAGCTTTTCAAATCGATTAGTGTAATAGTTTGACATTTCAAAGATAGTAAAAATACTACCATTATAAAAACAAGAATTAAAAATTCAAGAGAAGTAACCACCACTTTTTACAATTTGGAACCTTTCACCACTAGAAGTCAAGTTAAAGTAAAACAACTATGATCTTGTTGAAAAATCTTGCCAGGTGTCTTGCCAGGTTTTGAGGTGGATTTTTAAGAATAAACAAAGGTCGGTGTAAGTTAACGCCATACTTTTACTTGACTATACACTAAGATTTTGACAGGATGTTGGATTATTCCTGGGGTAGCGTTATACTCTTCCCTGATACAAGTCTTCAATTGGGAAAATCATATCATAATCATTCCAATTTAGATTTCCATCTATAATCTGATACTCCTTAAACTTTGATTCATCTAAATACTTGCGGATTGAGGGATGTAATGATGATTCTAAAAATGGTCTAAAGTCAACAAGTTTATTTACTCCATCACTAAAGTATATTCTAACAGCAAAATCCCCAATATACCGGCCTGATTTAATCTCAATTAAATCAACACCAGAGTGCGTATATTCTTCAGTTATTTTCACTTGATCCGAGTATTAATTTTTTCAAACTCAATATCCTTATGGTAAACAAAGTAGTCAATCCACTTTTGAACTATTTTATCTGCATACTCTTCCAGGAATACTTTAAAATCTTTGAGTTTGCTTCCGCTTAAAGGTTTCCTATCTTTTATTGACTTTATCTTTATCTCAACAATCTTTCCATCGACTATGTAAAACTCAGCCTAACTTTCAAACCGGTCATATTTCCCATGAACATGAATTGGTTCATGCTCATTTGAATAGAAGAATATCAAAATACCTAAGTACTCGAAGATCTTTGGCATTTACTTTTTTTACAAAATTAATATTTTTGAGGCAGTAATACAACTTCTTCGGAAAACCAAAGGCATAAATGATGAGACATTCCATCCCCCAGGTCACAGAACACTATCCTGCAAGTCTGGATATGGATTAGACCTGGGTTTTTCACCTTCTTTCCAGCAATATCAAATTCGTATATTCTGCTAGGGGAGAGCTATATCAAGAATAGGTATGTAATAAAAGATGAACTATACTGGTAGTGATTAAATAAAGCATTAACTTTATGGAAATGAAAATGCCCCAATGAGAGGGGCATCCGTACTTCTACCGTACTCGGTGTGTTCTTTAAATGTGCAAATAATTGTTATTTAACTGATTATCAACACGTTTTGTTGTCCCGTCAGGTCTCGAACCTGAACTCTTCTGATCCAGAATCAGACGTGTTGCCAATTACACCACGGGACAATTTTGCGGATGCAAATATAGAAAAAATAATAGAATTTCCTTTTTTGCTTTAAAAATCATTTTTAAAATTATTTGTCTTGCAGATCCTGCAAGTCATGCAGGTCGTGCAAGTCGTTTAAAAATAATGCAATAACTTTATAGCATAACTTAAATTTGTGCTAGCATGGGAACAATAAAAAACTTCGAAGACCTTGAAATATGGAAGATGTCAAGGGAGTTAGTTAATCTTATTTATTCAGATTTCAAAGCCTGCATTAACTATGGATTTAAAGATCAAATCACAAGAGCAGGTATATCTATTATGAATAATATCAGCGAAGGATTTTGCAGAAATTCCGATGCCGAATTTCGGCAAT
>Ga0315272_10000121_pt1 | contig 34189 bp, 26 predicted proteins | sample C3_middle_MG_FD_203918 | JGI IMG/M metagenome (GOLD analysis project Ga0315272, IMG submission 203918) | Sediment microbial communities from Yellowstone Lake, YNP, Wyoming, USA - C3_middle | ecosystem: Environmental > Aquatic > Freshwater > Lake > Sediment | place: USA: Wyoming | collected...
GACCTGCCTCCGATGACGTGGGCTATCTCAACATCGGCGCGGAGATCACCGTCAAGGGCGACGCCACCAACGGGGTCTGCAACGCCATGGCCGAGGGCAAGGTCTACATCGGCGGCTCCATCGGGGCGCGCGGCCTGACCATGACCAAATGGAACCCCGAACACCAACGCCCGGAGCTGTGGGTATTGGGCTCAGTGGGCGACACCTTTGCCGAGTTCAACTGCGGCGGCATCGGGGTCATCTGCGGCATCGAGGCCAAGAACCCCAAGAACGTCCTGGGCTATCGCCCCTGCGTCGGCATGGTCGGCGGCTGGCTCTTCTACCGGGGCAAAAACGACGGCTCCTATGACAAGAAGAGCGTCATGGCGGTACTGCCGGACGACGCCCAGTGGGCCTGGCTCATGGAGCGGATGCCCGCCTACCTCAAAAAAATCGGCCGCACCCGGCTGCTGAAGAAGCTCTCCGCCCGCAAGGAATGGATGATGCTGATCTCCATCCCGCCCCAAACTCGGGCCCTGATGTTCTCAGGCCCCATGCCCATGGCCGAGTTCAAGCACAAAATCTGGAACCCGGGCTTCGGCGGCGGCGACCCCATCCGCGATCTGGCCCCTGGCCTGGACCGCAGCCCCATCGGCATGATCGAGACCGGGGACTTGCGGCGGCGCCAGCCCTTCTGGGCCAACCGCGACAAGGCCGCGCCCTGCGCCTACTACTGCCCGGTCCACATCCCCACCATCGACCGGCTGCGATTGTTCCGCGAAGGTAAGGGGGATGAGGCCTACAAGATGCTGCTCGATTACACCCCGCTGCCCGCCTCGGTTTGCGGCTATGTCTGCCCGAATCTCTGCATGCAGAACTGCTCGAGGCAGCTGGTGGACGAGAAAATCGATGTGCAGATGCTGGGCCGCGCCTCCCGCGATGCCAAGCCGCCCAAGCCTGCCAAGTCGCTGGGCAAGAAGGTCGCCATCATCGGCGGCGGCCCGGCGGGCATGAACGCGGCCTGGCAGCTGGCCAAGGCCGGGGTCGAGGCGCATATCTTCGAACGCGACCAGCAGTTGGGCGGCAAGCTGGCCCAGGTCATCCCCTGGGAACGGCTGCCCAAGGCCATCTGGGATTCGGAGATCCAGCGCTTCCTCTCCATGCCCAATATCAAGGCCAACTTCGGTGTGGCCATGACCAAGGAAAAGTTCGCCGAGCTGAAGAAAAAATACGACCATGTCATTGTGGCCGTAGGCACCCACCAGCCGCGGACCATTCCCTTCCCCGGCCATGAGCGGGTCATCCCGGCTCTCGACTTCCTGAAGGGCGCCAAGAGTGCCAAGCCCCCCAAGGTTGGCAAGCAGGTGGTAATCATCGGCGCGGGCAACGTGGGCTGCGATGTGGCCTGCGAGGCATACCGGTTGGGAGCCCAGCAGGTTACTCTGGTGGATATCCAGAAGCCCTTGGCATTCGGCAAGGAAAAAGCTGCAGCCGAGGCATTGGGCGCCACCTTCCAGTGGCCGGTCCAGACCAAGGAGGTTACCGCCGAAGGGCTCATTGATGCGGCAGGCCAACTCATCCCGGCCCAAACCGTGATCATCTCCATCGGCGATGTCCCGGCCCTGAAGTTCCTGCCGGACACCGTTGAGGTTATCACTGTGGGCGGCGCAGGCTGGATCAAGTGCAATGCCGCCGGGCTTACCAGCGACCCGAAGATCTCGGCCATCGGCGATGTGGAGCGGCCAGGGCTCGCCACCAACGCCTTGGGCGCGGGCAAGAAGACGGCGGAAGCCATCCTGGCCGGGTTCAAGGGCGAGGAATGGAAGGATTTTAGCCAGCAACTCATTCCGCAGGCCAGCCTGACCTCGGCCCACTACACTCCGGAGCCGTGCCCCGGCTCCTCCGAGGCGGCGGAAGCGGAACGCTGCATGAGCTGCGGCACCTGCCGCGACTGCCACCTCTGCGAGACCATCTGCCCGACCCAGGCCATCTCCAGAGAAAAGCTGGAGGGCAAAAACTACCGCTATGTCGTGGACCCAGACAAGTGCATCGCCTGCGGCTTTTGCAGCGACACTTGCCCCTGCGGCATCTGGGTGATGCGGCCCTTCTAGATTTCTTACCACTGCACTGCAATACAAAAGCCCTGGCTGAAAAGCCGGGGCTTTTTTTTGTTTCAAACAATTACCCCAGCCAACAATCCAGCCTGCCCTACCCTCACAATTTGCCGGACAGTATAAAAATCACCCTTCGCCAGGCTCAGGGTAACGGCAACGGCTTTACCATCCTTTCGTTTATGGTGACCTGTCGAACCATATTTTTTTACAACATCCTCAACCGCAACAAAAAAAGGGAGGCCCCGATAACCGGGAACCTCCCCCCTCTTACTTCTTAGATACGGTACTGCTTACTGCTGCTTACCGCCTAGTACACATGGCAGTCCGTGCAAGCTTTTCCGAGCGGAAGATGGGTTTTATGCACCACCTGGGAGGTTCCCGTCCTCAGAACATGACAGGTCTGGCACAGAGTTGAGGTCGCACTCTTCAAGCCAACCGGGGTTTTGCTATGACATGCGTAGCATTTCAAAGCGCTCCGATGCTTATCATGGTACTGCTGCCAACCCAGAGATTTCTTACTATGACACATGACACAGCCCTTCGCCGAGGTCGGCAACTCATGGTAACCAAGGGCAGTGAAAGGAATCATCAGGTCATTATGGCCTTTTAAAGTACCATGACAGTCGGCACATACCGGCGCCATGGTCTTCGGCTCAACCCCGTGGTTGATCAGCATTTCTGCGTTGGCGGTCACGTAGGTGTAGCTGCCGGTCATGCCTGCTGCCTCCATGCCTTTCGTCACGGCCTGATTATAATCGCCGGTCATGAACATCCAGAGGATCGCGGGCGGAACAAGCCGACCGTCTGCCAGGAGGGGCATAATGCTCTTGTGATTTTTGATGGGATAAATCTTGGACTTGCCGTCAAAGATCGTACCGTTGGCCTTGGCCATAGTGATGCTGCCGTCGGCATTCTTGGCAATGGTTTCGTCGGTGTTGTACACGTAGGAAGTGCCGTCAAAGAAACGGTACTCCGGCTTCACGTTGGAAACCGCGATCTCCTCGCCGACAAAGCCGCCCTGTCCGCTAAGCTGGCTCGCACGCCATACCGGAATCCGAAAATCGCGGGACATTTCGGTGGCGCCGCCCTTAGCAAAGGTCCGAATGTGACAAGTCTGGCAGGCTACCTGACCTGCGGCATGCACGTTCATCTTGACGGTGATTGTATGCGGTGCGGTGCCGTGACAATCCGTACATTTCGGATCAGGCGTCTCGGTCTGACGCAGGTCAATACCGCGACCGCCGATCTTATGTCCGCTCACAGCATGGCAAGCGGAACAGGTAAGATTGCCACGGGTTGGGGACATATGTACATCCTGGGTATCGGTTGCGGCGGTAGCCGTGTTCAGACCGATATCGCCGCGCTTGGTCCAGTCCGCGCCACCGGCTGTGGCATGACAGCGCAGGCAGGATTGCCGGGTAGGCTTATGGACGTTTTGGGCAATATCAACCATGGTGGTGCCTGCCGGCATGGCCGCATAGTTGGGCTCGGTGAAATAATTGCCGCTGGCATCGGTCAGACCGAAGATATAGGTTTTTATCTGGCCAAGAACATTGGTCACGGTGATGGTCTTGGTCGGGTCCATGGTGAATTTGCGCTGATAAGTGTCGTTATGACACATCAGGCAATCCACATCATTAACCGAAGGCGAATGCGGGGCATTGCCGTCGGCCCGAACGTGACAGGTAAAACAGGTGTTCCCAGAAGACATGGCATAGGTGCAGAAGGAGTTGATTCCCTTCACCGCCTTGCCCAGGTTCTGGTTGGGGGCGTTGGTCAGCTCCGGAGTGGGGCCGGACCATTTCATGTGCAGGCTGTTGAGCATATCCGTGGCCTGCGTCGGATGACAGGCAATACAGGTGGCCGGACCGTTGTAGGCCGTGATGCCCGCATGGACCGCTAGGACCACCGCCTGGGCCTGCGTGGCGCCGCACAGAATTGCCAGTGCGGAGGCCGCAAATAGAAATTTCTTCATAAAAGTGTCTCCCCTTGTTTTTTTTACAAAAAACTTTTTCCCTCTTTACTCACCACTTCCCTGCGCCGCACCTCCTTCTCTCTTGGCGGCTTTGCTTATGGGATAAAATCGGCTCAATCCACACAGCGGGAAAGCACGTATTGCACCCCAATATTATTGGGAAATATACCCAAAAATATATTTAATTACCATCTCCGACATTTTGTTTCAACAAAAAAATACCGCCTATGCTCCAATAATACTCCAGAAATTTCATTGCCGAAAAACCCTTAGCAAACAAGGAATATCCTCCACATTGCCAAAAAAACGCCCTATTAAATGCGCCTGAGAAACCAACCTCCGCCGCTCCTGCCTTTCCCTCGGAAAATTCCACTGCCTATCAAATTACAGATACAGCAACAATCATCATTTCTGAAATGGGTTATTTTCTCCATCGCTGTATTCCGCTCTTGCCCGAAAGAAATGGCCAAGGCTGGTAGGCGACACAAATATTCCTTTCGCATAAAAAAAGAGAGGGACGGCTGATGGCCGTCCCTCTCTTTTTTTATAGTATTTATAGTTATGAGGATATGCCTAGCCCTCCTCGTACACCTCGGTAACAGTCATTTTCTGACTGGCCTGCGCGTATTTCCGATGAAACTCATACATGGCCATGGCCACATTCTGGGCATCCACCGTCGTTTTTTCGATTGCGGCACTCCGCCAGAGTTCAGGCCCCCCGACCTTGAATTTTACCACGAACCTACGCATCCCCCCCTCCTTCTTCTTCTTGCGAAATCCTCGGACAGTTCCCCCCGAACTCCCCTCAGTTGACACATGCTACTCAATGCATGGGTATCGCATTATTTGACCCTCCAGGTCAACCCCTAAAAAACACCAGTACATGTCGAATATTTCCACTGGCACCGCCTTTCCGCACCCGACCTGAACAACAACAAAAAACTGATACAAATATGTGAAATATAGGCTTGTGTTTTACATATTTGTCCATTCATTATAGCTTGACTGATCATACGCAATAAAAAAACGACACACATTCAACAAGAAGACAAACACAGAGGCCATGGCACGATTCTCGCAACCCGTCCAGAGGTCCACCACACCACATCAATCAGGAACTCTAAGGAGATACCATGCGGCACCGTTTTCTCGCCATACCCTGCACCGGCCTTGGCCTTGCCCTCCTCCCTGGCCTTGTCCTGGCTGCCGATAGCCAATGCGTAGACAGCGGCACCACGGCCTGGATGCTGGTCTCCACGGCCTTGGTATTATTGATGGTTCCCGGCCTGGCCATGTTTTACGGCGGCCTGGTCCGCACCAAGAACGTCCTGGGCACCATGATGCACAGCTTTGTTTCCATGGCGGTGATCGGCGTACTCTGGGTGGTCTGCGGCTACAGCCTCACCTTTGGCAAAAGCATTTTTGGTGGGGTCATCGGCTGGAACCAGGATTACTTCATGCTCAAGGGAATCGATGACACGATCGTCAACGGCGTACCCGAATATATTCTGGCCATGTTCCAGGGCAAATTCGCCATCATCACCCCGGCTCTGATCAGCGGCGCCATCGCCGAACGGGTCTATTTTCGCGGCTACATCCTTTTTATCGTCCTCTGGTTTCTTTTTGTTTACAGCCCCCTATGCCACTGGATCTGGGCCCCGGACGGCTGGCTGTTCAACGCTGGCGCCCACGGGGTTATAGACCTGGCGGGCGGCCTGGTGATCCATGTCTCCGCTGGAGTCAGCGCCTTGGTCGCCGCCCTGTTCCTCGGCCCGCGGCAAGGGTATCCGAAAAACGCCATGCACCCGAACAATCTGGTCATGACCATGATGGGTGCGGGCCTTCTCTGGGTCGGCTGGTATGGCTTCAATGCCGGCTCCACCGTGCAGAGCGGCCTGGAAACCGCTCGCGCTCTGACCATGACCCAGATCTCGGCGGCAAGCGGGGCGCTCACCTGGCTGATCATCGAGGCCATCTCTTTCAAAAAAGCCACCTCTCTGGGCTTTGTTTCCGGGATTCTCGCCGGCCTGGTGGTGATCACCCCGGCCGCCGGGGTGGTGCAGCCCATAGGGGCTCTCTCCCTCGGCGCGGCCTCTTCACTACTCTGCTACTTCGCCCTGATCATGAAGATGCGCCTGGGCTACGACGACAGCCTGGACTGCTTCGGTATCCACGGAGTGGGCAGCGGCCTCGGCGTGCTCCTGCTCTCCTTTTTCATCCGCGACTCCTGGATGGCAAAGGCCTCCGCCGTAGCCGGACGGGCCTGGACCGCCATTGATCAATTGCAGGTGCAACTTTTGGGCATGGGCGTGACCATTGCCCTGGCCGCTTCCGCTACCCTCCTGATCTGTGTGGTGGTGGAAAAAACCGTGGGCTTCAGGATCGACCCACAGGGCGAGATCGAGGGTCTTGACATGTCCCTCCATGGCGAATCAGGCTACGGGATGGCGGATCGCTAAGCTGCAACCTTCACTATTAAATGTAAAAAGGCCGGACGCCCAACAGAGGGGTTTCGGCCTTTTTTGTTTGGATTCATTTAGAAATTCCTGGGAATATAAAGATAACCTTTCTGCCGTGCTCTCTTTCTTCTTTTGCGTGCCCAAAAGAAGAAACAAGAAAAAGGCACCTCGACCAGTCCTGGCCCTGCGGGCTTCCCTTGCTTCTCGACGAGGACGGGACGCGGAAAAACTCGGGCTTCGCCCTCAGACAGGTTCCGCGTCTTTTCCGCCCCCGTCTGCGAAGCGCGGCAGGACAAACGGGGAATGGGGAGGGAAAAATTCCCATTGGCACGCCGCCGAGCACCGGAGAGGCTGCCGAAAAGGGGATTTGCACTGTTTGAGGCGAAGCCAAGTTTGCAAAGCCCCGGCAGCATCGAGGAGCACAGGGTATCCCGCCTACGGCGGGACAAGGGACACAGGGGGCCTTTTCTTCGCCGCTTCGCTGCTTGTTCGTTTCTTTGGGCAGCAAAAAAATGAACAAGCCGATTTCATGCTGCATTCCACCCCTAATTCCCGAACAAACCTTTTTACCCAGGACAACCCCAGCCCGCTGATGATACAATGCCCCAAGCATCAGTCCATATCCATCTCTTCCCCAGGGGGCATCTTCTCCATGCTGTCAGCACAAACACCTTCTTCCCGCAAACCAAAAAGTCGTCCCCACTTTTTCTCCTTAACCATCCCTCTGCTTCTCCTCGCCCTCTGCCTGCCGCCAACCGCAGCCACCGCAGGCTTAACCATCCGCCAGGGCTATTTCTGGGACACCCAACGCCAGGAGGCCTTTATCCCCCACGGCTTTGCCTATCAAGTCTGGAACCCGCCGGTCTTTGCCACCCAAACCCTGGCAGAAGTAGATTATGATCTGGAAGCCATGCAACAGGCCCATGCCAACTCTTTGCGGGTGGAACTGGTCTGGGAAAGCGTGGAACCGGCGGAAGGGGTCTTTCGTTGGGACCAGGCCGACCACCTGATCCGCAAGGCCGAAGCCCTGGGACTCAAGCTCTTCGTCCTCATCGGCTACCAATACCCACCCTCCTGGTTCGCAGCCAATTACCCGGATGCCATGGCCCGCACCGTGAGCGGCCCCAGCCCCCTGCTAAACTACAGCCATCCCCAGGCCAAGGAGGCCTTTACCCGGTTCATCGGTGCGGTCTGCGAGCACTACAAGGAAAGCCCGGCCATCGGCGGCTGGATTCTCGGCAACGAATTCGCCTTCTATGATCTCTGGGAGAATGCCCCGGTCAAGAACCAGGTCGGCTACGACGAGCAAGTCAGCCTGCCATCCTACCGAGCCTTTCTGGCCCAAACCTACGGGGGAAATATCGGGAGACTGAACGCCGCCTGGGGCACCACCTTCCAGGATTTCACCGAGGTGCCCATGGCCCGCGCCTACCCGGAAGACCGGGCCGACCATGAGGCCATCCGCAACTCCGGCTACCACGATCTCATCCAGTGGCGCAAACGTACCATTGCCGACTTTTTGGCCGCAGGCGCCAAGGCGGCGAAGAACGCCGCGCCCAACCAACTGATCTCCTACTCCATAGTGGCCGGCATCCTCAACGGCCTGGACCCCAATTACACCGCCGAAGATCCGTTAACCATCACCGAACGTTGCCGGGCCGCTGGCGCGCCCCTGGACTTCATGTCCCTCAATCTTTACTCCTGGGCCCTGGCAGGGCACGAGCTGCGCTCCCTGGATTTCGGCATCGCCAAGTTCCGCGACCTGCTGAACATCCCGGTGCTGATCACGGAAACCGGCCACAGCTCCACGGAAACCCTTTTTCCCGGCGCGGCTGCCCGCCAGACCGAGGCCATCGTCAGCTCCACCTGGGAAGCCATGCTCTCCGGGGCCATGGGCGTGCATCTCTTCCACTGGAGCGACCGCAACGGCTTTCTTTCCACGCCGTACCCTCGGGAGGCAGGCTTCGGAGTGGTGGATCAGGAGCGGCGACCCAAGCCCAAGGTGTACGAGGCAGTGCGCACCATGTTCCAGCGCATGGACGAGTTGCCGCTGGCCAGCCTCCTTGTCGGTTCACAACCACCGGAGCCGGACGTCTTCGTTTACTGGCCCAAAGACATCGATCTGGGCTGGAACCGGGCCAACGAAGAAACCGCCTCTCTCTGGGGAGGTCTCCGCCGCCTGGGCTTCCGGCCAGAACTCGTAAGCCGCCCTCTCGCCGACTTGGGCAACACGGAGATGAAGTCCGGGGCAAAAAGCCTGCTCCTACCGAGAAACTTCCAGATGCGACCGGATGATCTTGCCGCCCTCACCAAGATTCTCGGCCATGGCGTGCATATCCACGCCAACCTCGACCTGCCCGGCCAGTTCGACGCCAACCACCGGGACAATCCCAGCTGGACCACGGCCATGGCCAAGGTCTTCGGAGTGGACGTAAGCCAGGCCAGGCCCGCCTGGGATAGCGGCACCAGGCCAGGGGCTGATTGGAGCGCCGGTTACGCCCCCTTGCTTCTCAACCCCGAACCGGCTGGGATCCTCGGCCAGACCCAGGCAAAGACAATCCGGGCCTGGAAATACTGGCAGGGGGTACGTCCGGCTTCAGGGGGCACAGCCCAGGCCTGGAGCGAAACCGAATCCGGCCTTCGCCTGGGCGCGGCCCTGGTTACCAAGGAACATCCCCTGGCGCGCACCGCCATCAACACCTTTGCCTTGGGCGACTTCATTGCCCCGGCCATCCTGATGGAAAGCCCAGGCGGCGCCCCCACCTTTGCCTGGGATACCCGAACAACCTGGCTGACCGCGATCTACAAGAATTTTTTCGGATTGCAGCCTCGGATCGAACTTACGGGACCAGGGGCCACCTATGTCCTCGCCGACCTGCGCCGGACCACGGACGGCTGGCTTCTGTCTTTAATGAATGAACACACGGAACCGGCTCTGGTGAGCGTGCGTGCGGACTGGCTTCTCAGGGAAGGTGTTGCGGTGAAGGACCTGCTTTCCGGAGATGCCGGAACAAAACAGGGGCTAAACCGGCTGATTCTGGGAGGAGACAGCTACCGGCTGTTTCATATCACCCCGGCATATCAGAGCCAGGGAGAAGAACAGCCGCAGCTGAAACAGGAAACAAACTAGGAAAGCCGAGACTTATAGTCCTCGTAGCCAAAGGAACGCACCACCTCGCTCTCGCCGGTGCGCGAGTCGCAGACCACGATGCTGGGCAGCCGCACCCCATTGAAGGTGGTGGTCTTGACCATGGTGTAATGGGCCATGTCTCCGAAAACCACCCGCTGGCCGAGCTGAAGCGGCTCGGGGAAGGAATAGTCGCCGATTACATCGCCGGCCAGGCAGGAGAGTCCGCCCAGCCGATAAGTGTGGGCAAACTCGCCGGGCTCGCCCGCGCCGAAGAGCACCGGCCGGTAGGGCATCTCCAGAACATCGGGCATGTGGGCCGTGGCCGAGGTGTCGAGGATGGCGGTGCGCATCTCGTTTTCCACGATATCCAGCACCTGGGTCACCAACACCCCGATGTTGAGGCCGATGGCCTCGCCCGGCTCCAGATAGACCTGCACCCCATATTTCTTCTGAATCCGGCTGATGGTGGCGCAGAGGCGATCGAGATCGTAGCCCTGCCGGGTGATATGGTGGCCGCCCCCAAAATTGACCCACTGCATCGTGCCGAGAAACTCGCCGAATTTCTCCTCAAAGGCGGCAACCGTGTGTTCCAGGGCATCGGCATCCTGCTCGCAAAGGGCATGAAAATGCAGCCCCTCGATGCCGTCCAGCAGCTCGGGCCGGAACTGGTCGCGAACCACGCCCAGACGCGAGAAGCGGCCGCAGGGGTTGTAGAGATCCACATCCACCTCGGAGTACTGCGGGTTCACCCGGATGCCGCAGGAAATCTTCTTGCCTGCCCCGGCCACCCGGTCCTTGAAGTGCTGCCACTGGCGAAAGGAATTGAAGACCAGATGATCGGCGCAGGCGAGGATCTCGGCGAACTCCTCATCTGAGTAGGCCGGGGCATAGACATGCACCTCCTTGCCGAACTCCTCCGCAGCCAGCCGCGCCTCGGAAAGCGAGCTGGCCGAAGCGCCGTGGAGCACCTCGCGGATCTGGCCGAAAAGGCTGAACATGGCAAAGCCCTTGAGGGCCAGGAGGATTCTACAGCCGGTGCGCTGCTGGACTTGATCAAGGATCCCTAAGTTGCGGGCCAGACTGGCCCGGTCGCAAACGTAGCTGGGGGTGGGCACCCGGCTCAGGTCACAGCCGATATTGATTACCTTATGGCTCATTTTTTTCTTCCGGAATTACAGCTTGTAACCGCCTTGCCGACCACCAGACCATGCAGGGCCGTTTCAAATCCTGCCGCAACGGCCTCGCCCTCTGCAGGAGCCCAAGGGGAGAAATCCTCCTGGGGCAACGGCGCATATGGACCGGGCTTGATCTCCATCAGCAGGGTGCCCGGCTCTTCGATGATCAGGGTGTGCCAGACTCCGGCAGGAATCTCCACCCCATAGCGCGGCCCGCCTGCGACAATGGCAATTTTTTCCGTCAGCCGGCCCGCATCGTCAAAAAACAGCACCGAAGCGCTACCGGCCAGACAGAGGAAAAGCTCCCATTTGGCCGGCGTCCTGTGGCAGTGGGGCTGGATATAGGTTCCGGGCTCCATTTCCACCACCAGCCGCTGTACCGGATCATCCGGGCTTTCATGCAGACAGTAGTGCACCCGGCGCCGGGGCGTCCTTTGGGCCTCCGCCCGCATCCCTTCAAAAAGGGCGGTATCGATGTTCTTCATGGCAGATTTCCGCAGGCCTATCGTCACCAAATAGCAGGGGAACTTAGGCCATAACCTTTTCCAGCCACGGCAAGCCGTGGATATTGAGCTTCTCCATGAAAGGATCGGGGTCCAGATCCTCCATGTTGAAGACCCCTGCCCCCCGCCACTTGCCGGTGAGCATCATCATCGCCCCGATCATGGCCGGCACCCCGGTGGTGTAGGAGATGGCCTGGGAGCCCACCTCCCGGTAGCATTCCTCGTGGTCGCAGACATTATAGATGAACATCTTCCTATGCTTGCCGTTCTTGACCCCCTCCACCTCACAGCCGATGCAGGTTTTTCCCTTGGTCCGCGACCCCAGGGAGGCGGGGTCGGGCAGCAGCGCCTTCAGGAACTGGAGGGGGATGATCTCGCGCCCCTCAAACATTACCGGCTCAATCCCGGTCATGCCCACATTCTGCAAGACCTCAAGATGCTTGAGGTAGTTGTCCGAAAAAGTCATCCAGAAACGGATGCGCTTGAGCCCCTTGAGGTTTTTCGCCAGGGACTCCAGTTCCTCGTGGTACATGAGATAGGCGTTCTTGGGGCCGAGCACCGGAAAATCGTAGCTCTGCTTGATTGAGAGCGGCTCGGTCTCGACCCAGGCTCCGTTCTCCCAGTACTTGCCCCGGGCCGTAACCTCGCGGATGTTGATCTCGGGGTTGAAATTGGTGGCAAAGGGGTGGCCGTGGTCCCCGGCGTTGGCGTCGAGGATGTCCACATAATGAATCTCGTCGAAATGGTGCTTGGCCGCGTGGGCGCAATACACATTGGTGACCCCAGGATCAAAGCCGCTGCCCAGCAGGGCCATAAGCCCCTTTTCCTTGAAACGCTCCTGGTAATCCCACTGCCACTTGTAGCAAAATTTGGCCTCATCCGGCGGCTCGTAGTTGGCAGTATCCAAGTAATCAACCCCGGTTGCCAGACAGGCATCCATGATATGCAGATCCTGGTAGGGCAGGGCCACATTGATCACCAGCTTAGGATTAATGCGCCGGATCAGGGCCACGGTCTCGGCAACATTGTCGGCATCAACCTTGGCGATCTCAATGTCGCGACCGGTCCGCTCCTTGACGGATTTCTGGATGTTCTCACAGCGAACAAGGGTCCGACTGGCGAGGCATATCTCCGAAAAAACCTCCGGCACCTGCGCGCACTTGTGTACCACCACACTGCCGACCCCCCCGGCCCCGATTATCAGTACCTTGCTCATGGACTTTCTCCTTTTCCTTTGCTCTGCCATACTCCGACGCAAGCCTGAAAAAATCTTTCATCTGAATCCAGCCACTATACCTGAAACCCGCCCCTTTTGCACCTGCCGGGCTAGATTATAGGCAAAAAAAACAGTCAACCGCAGCCTAAAAAGATTGCGGAGAAGTTGACGCAACATGGTTGTTGTAATCGCAACAAGCCGCGATTACAACGGTGGCCGCTTTACCCCATTTAATTTCGGGCACGGACCTGCGACCTTTTTTCATTTTTCCGAATGCATCCTGGTTGACAAGGCAAAACGGAAGGTGTATATCGTTGCCACGACATAAAGAGACGGGCCGTTAGCTCAATTGGTAGAGCAAGTGACTCTTAATCACTAGGTCCGCGGTTCGATCCCGCGACGGCCCACCATCTTTTCTCATGAAACCCACGGCGAGCCACTCAGCCAACGTATTCGCCTGCCCGCCTTTTTTCCATGATCGTTCATCCTGCTCCTGCCCGAAAAAGCTTCACAAACGGTCTGGACCGGCATATTTTCTCGAAGATTCCCTGCGGAAAAACCTTTTGCCTTCTCCCCAAACATGCCATGGCTCCAAGGCAACCATCCGCAACTCCGTCATAATTCATCATCTCCGCTGAGAGGATATTTTGGTAAGAAAAATCATCAATCGCTTCCGTGACAAACTGAAAAAAATCATCACCGGTCGGGCAAAAAGCAGCGCCCCTGCCGTCGTCGCCATGCAAGAGACACCGCACCCCACCTCTCCGCGTCGGGGTAAAAAAAAGGAGCCTAAGCCTCCCCATATCCCGGAGAATCTCCGTCCGCACGCGACAGCGCATTCCGAGGCGGACCCAACCCCGCCCTGGGATGCCTCACTGTTTCTGGTTCCCAAGGTCGAAGGCAAAACCCGTTTCCACGACCTTGACCTGCCCAGCGAGATCATGCATGCCATCTCCGATCTGGGCTTCTCCTATTGCACCCCCATCCAGGCCCAGATCCTGCCCCACACCCTGACCGGCAAGGATGCCACCGGCAAGGCCCAGACCGGCACCGGCAAGACCGCCGCCTTCCTGGCCACCATCTTCACCCGGCTGCTGCGCACCACGCCCCCCGGCAAACGGCGGCACGGCTCGCCCCGCGCCCTGATCCTGGCCCCGACCCGCGAGCTGGTCCTCCAGATCGTCGAGGATGCCCGCGAGCTCACCAAGCACTGCAACGTCACCACGGTGGCGATCCTGGGCGGCATGGACTACCAGAAGCAACAACGCCAGGTCACCGAACATCAGGTTGACATCATCGTGGCCACGCCGGGCCGGTTGCTTGATTTCAAGCGCCAGCAGTACGTCCACCTCGACCAGGTGGAGATTCTGGTCATCGACGAGGCAGACCGCATGCTGGACATGGGCTTTATCCCCGATGTCCGCCAGATCGTGCATTCCACCCCCAACAAGGACAAACGCCAAACCCTGCTTTTTTCCGCCACCCTGACCCCACAGGTCATCAGTCTCGCCTCGCAGTGGACCACGAACCCAGTAACGGTGGAGATCGAGCCGGAGCAGGTGGTGACCGATACCGTGGAACAACTGGTCTACCTGGTCAGCAGCCGGGAAAAATTCGCCCTGCTCTACAACATCATCATCCGGCAGAACCTGGAGCGGGTAATGATCTTCTGCAACCGCAAGGATGAAACCCGCCATCTTGCCGAAAAACTGGCGCGCTACGACATCCAGTGCGCCATCCTCTCCGGCGACATCCCCCAGCACACCCGCACCAAAACCCTGGAAAACTTCCGGGGCGGCAAGATCCGGGTGCTGGTGGCCACCGACGTGGCAGGCCGGGGAATCCATGTGGACGGGGTGAGCCATGTCGTCAACTACACCCTGCCCCATGACCCCGAGGATTACGTGCACCGCATCGGCCGGACCGGTCGGGCAGGCGCCCTGGGCACCTCGGTGAGCTTTGCCGACGAGTCCGACTCCTTCCAGCTGCCCGACATCGAGGAATTCATCGGGGCCAAGCTGCCCTGCATCCAACCCGATCCGGACTGGCTATCAACCCCGCCCCCTTCCAGGCCCGCCCCAAAAAGAGAGCCTTCCTCAGCCGCGCCCCGCAGCGGTAGGCCGCCCAGCGGCAGCAGGCCCCGCCCCGGCGGAAGAAGGCCGCCTTCGCGCCCGACGAGATCCAATAGCTCAAGCTAATCATGGCCACTATTACGTTAAAGGATATCGGCCTGAGCTTTGGCGGTTTGCCCCTGCTCAACGGCATCGATTTGCAGATCGAACCCGGCGAACGCCTCTGTCTGGTGGGCCGCAACGGTGAAGGCAAATCCTCGCTTATGAAAATCCTGTCCGGGGAAATCGAACCGGATCGGGGCGAAATCACCCGGCAAAAAGGGCTGCGCGTGGCCCGGCTCACTCAGGAAGTTCCCGCCAGCCTTGGCGGAACCGTCTACGAGGTGGTGGCCGCAGGCCTTGGCGAGATGTTCGCCCTGATTTCCCGTTACCACGCAGTGAGCCACCTGCTCCAGACCGACCACTCCGAAGCGGTCCTGGCCGAACTGGAAGAGGCCCAGCATGCCCTGGATGCTGCGGACGGCTGGCAGGCCCAGCAGCGGGTGGACACGGTGCTTTCCCGGCTACAGCTCCCGACAGACCAGGAGTTCACCACCCTTTCCGGCGGACTCAAACGTAGGGTCCTGCTGGCCCGGGCCCTGGTCAGCGAACCGGACCTGCTGCTGCTGGACGAGCCCACCAACCACCTGGACATCGAGGCCATCAACTGGCTGGAAGAGTTCCTCCTCAGCTTTTCCTCCACCCTGCTCTTTGTCACCCATGATCGCATGCTGCTCCAGAAAATCGCCACCCGGATCGTGGAGCTGGACCGGGGACGGCTGACCAGCTGGCCCGGCAACTTTGCCACCTATCTCCAGCGCAAGCAGGAAGCCCTGGAGGCAGAAGCGAGCCAGAGCCACAAGTTCGACAAGAAGCTGGCCCAGGAAGAGACCTGGATCCGGCAGGGGATCAAGGCCCGCCGCACCCGCAACGAAGGGAGAGTCCGGGCGCTGATCGACCTGCGCAAGGAACGCTCCGAACGCCGAACCCAGACCGGCAAGGCCCGCATCCAGATGCAGGACGCCGACCGTTCCGGCAAGCTGGTGGCCTCGCTCAAGGATGTCTCGTTTTATTACGACAACACCCCCATCATCAAGAATCTCACCGCCACCATCATGCGCGGCGACAAGGTGGGGATCATCGGTCCCAACGGGGTGGGCAAGTCCACCCTGCTCAAGCTCCTGCTCGGCCAGCTTACCCCGACGGAAGGCGCCATTGCCCTGGGCACCCGCATCGAGTCCTGCTATTTCGACCAGAACCGGGAACAGCTCGACCCGGAAAAGACCGTGGCCGACAACGTGACCGACGGCGGGGACACCGTGATGATCAACGGGCAGCCCCGCCATATCATCAGCTACCTGCAGGATTTTCTCTTTGCCCCGGACCGGACCCGTTCGCCGGTGCGCGTGCTCTCCGGCGGGGAAAAGAACCGGCTTCTCCTGGCCAAGCTGTTCACCCAGCCCTTCAATGTGCTGGTGATGGACGAACCCACCAACGATCTCGATGTGGAAACCCTGGAGTTACTGGAAGAGCTGCTGCTGGATTTCGAGGGAACCCTGCTGCTGGTCAGCCATGACCGGGCTTTTTTGAACAATGTGGTCACCTCCACCCTGGTTTTTGAGGGCGAAGGCAGGGTGGAGGAATACGCAGGCGGCTATGACGACTGGCTATTACAACGGCCCCAGGCCCCGTCGCCGACCGCCAAGCCCGAAAAAAGCGGTAAAAAAGAACCGGCCAAAAAGACTGCGCACCGGAAGCTCTCCTACAAGGAAGAGCGGGAGCTTGAGTCCCTGCCCAAGCGGCTTGAGGAAATGGAAACGGAGAAAGAGGAGCTGCACTGGCAGCTGGGTGATCCGACCCTGTACCAGAAGGACAGCTCCGCCATCCCCAAGACCCAGAAAAGACTGGACGAACTTGAACAGGAGTTGCAAAAAACCTATGCCCGCTGGGAAGCCCTTGAGGCGGTCAAAACCGGCGAGGTGTAAATCCGTGAGCAAGGCCTGCCGATGAAAATCATCCTCATCGCCGCCATGGCCAAAAACCGGGTGATCGGCAAAAACAACGCCATCCCCTGGCACATCCCCGGCGAACAGCAACGCTTCAAGGCCATGACCATGGGCCACACCCTGATCATGGGCCGAAAAACCTTCGAATCCATCGGTCGCGCCCTGCCTGGCCGGAAAACCATAATCATCACCCGCAACCCTGGATACCAAGCCAAAGGCTGCCTGGTGGCCCAAAGCCTGACCGCAGCCATTGCCCTCTGCCCTGAGACGGAAACGATCTTCATTGCCGGAGGCGGCGAGATTTACCGGGAGGCCCTACCCCTGGCCGAGGCCATCTACCTTACGGTACTCGACCGGGAGGTAGATGGAGATATCCTGTTCCCTGAGTTTGACCCCCAGCAATTCCGCAAGCTCTCGGAAGAACGGGTGGAAGGACCAGAGCCATACACCTTCACCGTTTTTACCCGCCCCTGATCTGTTCTTCGGCCCCGCTTCACCTCGATGAAATCGCCGTAGAACTTCTCCGCGCAATCCCCATAAATTTTACATAAAAAAACCCTGACTGCCTACGGCTTGGCAACCAGGGTTTTTCATTTTTGCCGAGGCAAAAACTCAGACGCGGGTCAGGTGGCGGTACTTGATCCGGTGGGGCTGGTTTGCGGCATCGCCCAACCGGGCCTTGCGGTCGGCCTCGTATTCGGAGTAATTGCCGTCGAACCAGAGCACCTGGGAATCCCCCTCAAAGGCCAGGATATGGGTGGCGATCCGGTCGAGAAACCAGCGGTCATGGCTGATGACCACGGCGCAGCCGCCGAAGTTCTCCAGCGCCTCTTCCAGGGCGCGCAGAGCGCTGATGTCCAGGTCGTTGGTGGGCTCGTCCAGCAGGATGACATTGGCCCCTTCCTTGAGCATCCGAGCCAGATGCACCCGGTTGCGCTGGCCGCCGGAGAGCAGCCCCACCTTTTTCTGCTGGTCGGTGCCGGAAAAGTTGAACCTGCCCACATAAGCCCGGGAGTTTACCTCGCGGTTGCCCATGGCGATGGTTTCCTGGCCTTCGGTGATGGCCTGCCAGATCGTCTGTTCCGGGTCCAGCACGTCGCGGGACTGGTCCACATAGGCGAGCTTCACCGCCTCGCCCAAGCGGATGCTGCCAGTATCGGGCTGGTCTTGCCCAGTGATCAGCTTAAACAGCGTGGTCTTGCCCGCGCCGTTGGGGCCGATCACCCCGACGATGCCGCCGGGGGGCAGGGAGAAGGTCAGATTCTCAAAAAGCAGCCGGTCGCCGAAGGATTTGCTGATCCCCTCGGCCTCAATGACGATCTTGCCAAGGCGCGGGCCGGGCGGGATGTAGATCTCCAGATCCTGGGTCCGCTTCTCCGCCTCCTTGCCCAGCAGCTCCTCATAGGCTTGGATTCTGGCCTTGGACTTGGTGTGCCTGCCCTTGGGGCTCATGCGGATCCACTCCAGCTCGTGCTGTAGGGTCTTGCGCCGCTTGCTCTCTTCCTTTTCCTCATTGGCCAACCGCTTTTCCTTCTGCTCCAGCCAGGAGGAATAGTTGCCCTTCCAAGGGATACCCTGGCCACGGTCCAGCTCCAGAATCCAGCCCGCCACGTTGTCGAGGAAATAACGGTCATGGGTCACGGCGATGACCGTGCCTTCGTAGCGCTGGAGATGCTGCTCCAACCAGGAAACGGTCTCGGCGTCCAGATGGTTGGTGGGCTCGTCCAGCAGCAGGATATCGGGCTTTTTCAAGAGTAGGCGGCACAGGGCCACCCGCCGTTTCTCACCGCCGGAGAGGACGTTTACCGGAGTCTCCCCCGGTGGGCAACGCAGGGCATCCATGGCCATGTCCAGCCGGGCGTCGAGGTCCCAGGCGTCCAGGGCATCGAGTTTCTCCTGCACCACGGCCTGCCTGGCGATGAGCTTGTCCATCTCGTCGTCGCTCATGGGCTCGGCAAACTTCTCATTGATCTTCTCGAACTCGGCCAGCAGATCCACCGCCTCCTGCGCCCCCTCCCGCACGATGTCCAGCACGGTCCTGCCCTCTTCCAGCATAGGCTCCTGCTCCAGATACCCCACGGTCAGTCCTTGGGAGATATGGGTCTCGCCGTTGAACTCCTTGTCCACTCCAGCCAGGATCCGCAACAGCGACGACTTGCCCGAACCGTTCATGCCCAACACGCCGATCTTGGCCCCATAGAAATAGGAGAGGCTGATGTCTTTTAGAATCGGCTTCTTGTCGTAAAACTTGGCGACACGGACCATGGAATAGATGATTTTATTGGGCTCAACGCTCATTGGGGCAACTCCTTATCTGGGCAAGAAAATTTAGGGGCCGTTATAAAATAACCATTACATTTCTGGCTATTTCGTTACGGCCCCTTATGCCGGTCACGGCATTTCTAATGTTATACATTTTGAATAACGGCTTCATGGGGCAATTTCAGGCGCAAGGATAGCACAGAGTGGGAAAATCTTCACTTTGAAAAAAAAAGGAGCGCGCATCCGGGGATTACTGAGAAGGAAAAGAATCTTCTTGCTGTTCCCGCTTTCTTCTTTTGCGTGCCCAAAAGAAGAAACAAGAAAAAGGCACCCCAGCCAGTCCTGGCCCTGCGGGCTTCCCTTACTTCTCGACGAGGGCGGGACGCTAAAAAACTCGGGCTTCGCCCTCAAACAGTCGGAGTCTTCGCTTACCTCCCGCGTCTTTTTCCGCCCCCGTCTGCGAGGCGCGGCAGGACAAATGGGGGGGGGGAGAAAAGGAAAAATCCCATTGGCACGCAGCCGAGCACCGCAGAGGCTGCCGAAAAAGGGCTTTGCACTGTTTGAGGCGCAGCCGAGTTTGCAAAGCCCCGGCAGCATCGAGGAGCACAGGGCATCCCGCCTTCGGCGGGACAAGGGACACAGGGTGCCTTTTCTTTGGTTCGTTTCTTTGGGCAAGCAAAGAAATGAACAGAAAGATTGCATTCTGCATTCCAACAGAATTCCGGGATGAACCAAAAAAGGGAAGAAAACTGCGGAAATTTCTACCGTTGATCCAAAAGCTCCCGAATAGCCCCAGCCAACTCGGCAATGTTCACCGGCTTCATGATAAAACGGCGAATCCCGATTTTTGCGGCATCCTCTTTCGATGCCTGGGAGCTGTACCCGGTGGAGAGAATGATAGGCAGGTCCGAACGGATTGCCAGAAATGCCTTAGCCAGATCCATGCCGGAAAGATGGGGCATGGTCTGGTCGGTGATAACCAGATCACAACCCTGGGGATCGGCCCGGAAAACGGCCAGAGCCTCCTCGCTGTCGGCAAAAAGCCGCACTTGATAGCCAAGACGTTCCAGGGCAAGTTTCTCCATGGCCACAATGGCCTGTTCATCATCGATAACAAAAATACGTTCGCTACCCTGCCCGGAGGAAACCGGGGTTGAGGGCAGGACTTCTTCTCCCGCCTTGTCTCGCACCTGCGGGAAGAGAATCCTGAAGGTCGTGCCTTGACCGATGGCGCTTGCCACGGAAATCTTGCCGCCGGACGCCTTTACCAGGCCATGCACAATGGCAAGCCCCATGCCCGCGCCCTTGCCCTGTTCCTTGGTGGTAAAATACGGCTCAAAGATGTGATCCATCACCTCTTTTCCCATGCCATGCCCGGTATCGCTCACCACCAGCAGAACATAATCCCCTGCCGCCAAACCGTGATTCTGCGCCTCCTCTTCCCCCAAGATTGTATTTTCAAGGAGCACGCTCAAGGTGCCGCCCTTTGCCTCCATGGCATGGGCAGCGTTGGTGCAGAGATTCAGAATGATCTGGTGGATCCGGGTCGGATCGGCCAAAACGGGTTGGCAATCCGGAGCAATCCGCTGCTGGACCTCAATGCTCGACGGAATGGTGGCACGCAACAGGTTGAGCGCCTCCTTGATCACACACTGGATGCGCAGGGGCTTCATTTCCTGCTCGCCCTTGCGGCTAAACGCCAGGATCTGCTGCACCAATCTCTTCGCCCGGTAGGTCGCCTTCAACACCTCGGCAAGACAGTTGTCCGGCTCGCTTTCCGGAACAATCTTCTGCTTGGCCAGTTCGGTATAGCCCAGAATCGCAGCCAGGATATTGTTGAAATCGTGGGCGATCCCCCCGGCCAGGGTGCCGATGGCTTCCATCTTCTGGGCCTGCCGCAACTGCGCCTCAAGCACCATTTTTTCTTCCTCTTCCCGGACACGCTCCAGTTCGGCCGCCGCCTTGACCGCCACAATCTCCATGATCTCCGGCAGCCTTGCCGTTGGCAGCATCTCCCGAGTCGAGAAGATGTTGATTACCCCAAGCGTCTTTTGCCGTGCATCCCGTAACGAGATGCCCACACAGCTTTCAGCACCCATCTCCGCGAGATCCTTGTCCTCGGGGAAAATACGGCGGAGATCCCTGGGATAGCTCTTGAAAACATTCCCGACAATCCCCTCACAGGGTGTCCCAGCCAGAAGGTAGCGGAAATTTTCCTGCTTCTCTCCCCGTTCGTAGAAAGAAAGGGTCTGCACCGTGCCATCGACCACGGTGCCGATAAGACCATAATCTGCGCCAAGCCAATCGCAGAGGCCCTCGATGATCCGATCAAAACACTCCCTCCCCGTGGTGCCAACCATCCCCCGCACCAAGGTGTCGATAGCCCTGTCCGCCTCCCGCGCCGCCTTTCGGCTTGCTGCCTCCCGCAAGCCTCGAATAACAGCGGGCGCCAGCCGGGCCAGCTTATCTTTCATCACATAATCACAGGCTCCGGCCTGCATGACCTCTACGGCGGTTTCCTCACCCACCGCGCCGGAAACCAGAATAAAAGGCAGATCAACCCTTTTTTCCTGCATGAGCTTGAGCGCCGCCAAGCCATTGAACTGCGGCATGGAATAGTCGGAGAGAATCACGTCCCATTCCTGCCCGGCGAGACAAGCCGCCATTGCGGCGGCAGTATCCACCCGCTCATAGCTTGGCGCAAAACCGCCCTTGCGAAGCGCACGCACCACCAGCGCCGCGTCATCCTCGGAGTCTTCCACCAGCAGAACGCGCAGATTCTCGGCCACTGCTTACCCCTTCACCACAGGAGGCGCTTGATTCAGCAACAGCCAATAAATACCCAGATGTCGGATCGCTTCGCTGAACTGCTGAAAATCAACGGGTTTGCGGATGAAACTGTTTGCGCCCAGAGTATAACTTTTGATCTTGTCCTGCTCCTCATTGGAGGTGGTCAGGATGACCACCGGCAACAACTTGGTCCACTCATTTTTCCTGATTTTTGCCAATACCTCCAAGCCGTTTATCTTGGGCAGGTTGATATCAAGCAAAATAACCTCGGGCATAATGGTCAGATCACGCCCCGCATGCGCACCCGTGCCAAAGAGAAAATCAAGGGCCTCCACCCCGTCCCTGGCCACAACCACCTCATTGAGGATGTTGTTCTTCTGTAGAGCCCGAAGGGTCAGGGCCTCGTCATCCGGGTTGTCTTCGACCAACAAAATCATATTCGTTCTCATGCTGTTATTCCCTCAGATTTTTATAGGGAGAAATAAAAGGTTGCCCCCTGTCCCACCGCACCCTCCGCCCGGATGCTGCCGCCATGCCGATGGATGATCCTTTGCACCGTGGCCAAACCGACGCCGGTCCCTTCAAATTCCTGGAAAGAGTGCAGCCGTTGGAAGGCCCCGAACAGCTTGTCGGCATAGGCCATATCAAAACCTACCCCGTTATCCCTTACAAACAGGACATCCTTGCCGCCTTCTTCCTGGCGGCCAAAGGTAATTCGCGCCCCTTCGGTTTTCGAGGTGAACTTCCAGGCATTGCCGAACAGATTATCCAACGCTGCCCGCAACAAAATGGCATCCCCAAAACCCGTTATCTCGGGAGCAATCTCAAAAACCACCCGGCGTTCCGGCGCTGCGCGCTGGAGTTCTTCGGCAATCTCGCCGGCCATGGCGCTGAGATTTACCTCTTCCCGGTGAATCTCGCCCCTGGACAAGCGGGACAGCTGCAAGATATCATCGATCAAATCGCCCATCCGAAGACAGCCTGCCCGCACCCGACCGAGGTAGTCCTTGGCCGTATCGTCAAGCCGTTCGCCATAATCCTCCAGCAGGGCCTGACTAAAGCCCTCGATGCCGCGCAGGGGCGCCCGCAGATCATGGGAAACCGAGTAAGCAAAAGAATCAAGCTCCTTGTTGGCCGCGGCGATCTGAGCGGTGCGCTCCTTCACCCGGTCTTCAAGTACTTCGTTTGCCTTACGCACTTCCTCCTCTGCCCTGTAGCGCTCGGAAACCTCCTGCTCAAGAGCCTGGGTTCGCACCCACACCATCTTCCTGAGTCGAGTATTGAAAAACAGCAGCCAGGTCAGCACCGTCAAGCCGGCAAAAGAAGAGGCAAAAAGAATATGGATGACGAAATACTGGTGTTCCATGGGCGCCCGGATCGACTCGATCGCCCGGATCTGGCCGACCTTCTCGTTAAAACCGCCCTGTCCCGGATAGCGCAATTGAAGCCCGAGGGGCGCATCTTCCCGATCTCCATGGCATTTCAGGCACTTCGGCTGGTTCACCAGAAAAGGCAGGGCAACATAGAGGTAGTCCTTGCCGTTGATCCGGACAACCTCCCGATAGTCTTTGATTTCCTTGTTTTCGTTGAACATCCGGATGAGTTTTTCTTCCAGGGCATCCGCCTTGTTCACCGGATTGCGCGGATTGAGGGCGGCCATCTTGTAATATATCTCGTCAAGGCCTGCGGCCTTCCGCTCTTCATTGTATGCTTTGTGCTGGTTTCTGACGATGAACGACGAGGAGAGAATCTCGGGAGCGTAGAACTTTTCGGCGACCAGGCCTTCCGCCTTCAATTTGTAAAAAGCGGGATGCATGACTTCTTGAATATAGCGGTGCATGCCTCTATGGGCGAGGAGCACGGCCTGGATGTTTCTTTCCGCCTCGTTGAGCACATAGAGGCGGGCAAGATAATACAGCCCTCCGGCAACGGCGCAGGCAACACCCAGCGCCACCATGGTTATTTTTAAATAATGATGTCCTGACTGCGAATTTAAACGTCGTGAATCTGGCCCCATAACTCCCTCCATGAAAAGGCAACTCAATTATAGGGCCGGATTCCTTGCGAAGTCAAACAAAGAAATGATGTAACAAAAAGGAGTTAAGCAAACAAGTCAATCAGAGGGACACCCGGTTGCGCCCGCCTTCCTTGGCCCGGTACAAGGCTTGGTCCGCCGCCTTGATCACGGCTTGGGGGGTTTCCCTGGTTGTGTCGCGCTGGGCCATGCCGATGCTGATGGTGAGCGAGACCTTTTTTGCGGAGCCACCGCCCTTTTGCCTGCTGTCCGAATTCTTCCCGATTCGTCCCGCACTCCTGACCTTAAACCCGGCCTCAGCCACGGCCTGACGCAATGCCTCCAGATGGGGCTGGGCCTCTTTCAGCTCTTTGCCCGGAAAGAGAATGGTGAACTCCTCGCCGCCATAGCGGAAGGGGCGGCCTCCCCCGCCAACCCTACCGAGCAGGATGGCCACCATGGCCAGCACCTGATCGCCCACATCATGGCCGTAACGGTCATTGAACTTCTTGAAAAAATCGATATCCACCATGGCCACGGTGTAGGTGCTGCCCAGCTTGAGCAGGGCCTCGTTCAAGGCCCGGCGGGCGGGCAGAGTGGTCAGCTCATCCCGAAAGGCCATCCGATGGGCAGCCTCAATGGCGGAGACGATGAGGATCAGGGCGGCCAGGCTGAAAAGAAAGGCCTGTCGCGCTGGATTACCGGCCAACACGGCAAGAAGCGCACAGACCATGGCCCAGAAAAAGCCATGCTCCAGCAGATCGCGGTTGCGTCGGAAACGAAAAAGCAGGACCAGGGCGGCCAGGATGCTGACGGCAAGAGCCGGGGATGGCAGTCCGCCAACCAGAGGCAGATGAACAGTCATGGCCTCCATCTGTCGCACAATGAGCGGACCACGCACCCCAAAGAGCACAGCCAGCAGGAGTGGCTGAAAAAAAATGAAGGCAAAACGGCGCAGACCCTGGCCAGTGACAATGCCCCGTTCGTGCCAAAAGGAAAAGAGGAGCAGGTTGAGCGGCAACACCAGTAGAGCCATGTGGAATACATACCTGGCCAGGAGCTGGTCGATCTGGGCAACCCCGCCATAACGGCGCAGCAGTTGGTCGGCCATGAGCACCACCAGCGTCCCGAAGAGCAGGCGGCTGCGGTTGAACCGCCAGCCCAGAAAAACGGCGACAAGCCCCAGGGCGGGCGGCAAAAGCCAGGTGATCCCGAACAACCATCGGGCCAAACCATCGTGCTGCAAGGCGGCCAGCACCGCGGCCAGCAAAAAGCCGCCCGGCGCTAGATACAGGAAAAGCCCTTGCCAGAAGTACATGTTCCCTCCGAGGTGTTATCCTTTCGTAGTTAACCCCCCATTGTCACGCAGCCGAGCACCGGAGAGGCTGCCGAAAAAGGAGTTTGCACTGTTTGAGGCGAAGCCGAGTTTGCAAACTCCTTTTTCGGCAGCATCGAGGAGCACAGGGCATCCCGCCTTCGGCGGGACAAGTGGCTGGGAGCCTTTTCTTTTTCGTTCTTTTTCTTTGGGCAAGCAAAGAAAAAGAACAGAACAATGAAGAATATTCCTCTAAATGCTGAAACTATGTCCCCCCGCCCTTTTCGTCAACTACATATGCTCACCCTTCCATTTTTTTGCAAAGCAGGGCATGATGGACAATCATGACAGACCAACACCCCAGGCCGCACGGCCCAACCATCGACCAGGAAAAATGCACCGGCTGCGGCCTCTGCCTTACGGTATGCCCGGACCAGACCCTGTCGCTGCTGCGCGGCAAGGCCATGGTCAGCGGGGATCGCTGCCTGGCCTGCGCCCATTGCCACGCCGTCTGCCCAACCGAAGCCATCACCGTGCCTGGCCTTGCGCTTGATCCCTTTTTCCACACCTTCAACGCGGACAACCGCTATCTGCCTCCTGGCCAGGGGGACACGGACCAACTGGTCCGGCTCATGCTTTCCCGCCGTTCCTGCCGTAATTACACAACCCGAGCCTTGGACCCGCATCTGCTGGAAGACCTGGTCCGCATCGGCACCTGCGCCCCCTCCGGCACCAACAGCCAGGCCTGGACCTTTACCCTCCTGGCGCAACGATCAGCAGTGGAGAGCCTGGGCAGCTTGGTTGCCGCCTACTTTGCCAAACTCAACCGGCAGGCAGCCAACCCTGTGCTGCGTGGCCTCCTCAGACTGCTTGGCAGACCGGCCCTGGCCAATTACTATCGCCGCTACCACCAAAGCATTGCCCAAGGGCTGCGGGAATGGTCGGAACAAGGCCGCGACCGTCTGTTCCACGGCGCACCCGCCGCCATCATCATCGGCTCACGGCCAAATGCAAGCTGTCCGAAAGAAGACGCTCTGCTGGCCACGCAAAATATCCTGTTGGCTGCCCATACCCTGGGCCTGGGCTCCTGCTTGATCGGCTTTGCCGTGGCGGCCATGGCCAAGGCCCCGAAGATCCAGCACACTTTGGGGATTCCCAAGGACGAGGCCATCCATGCCGTCATTGCCCTGGGCTATCCGGCAGAACCGTACCAACGGCTCACCGGCAGAAAACCGATAACACCGAGATATTTCTCAGGATAAGCTGCAAAGGACATCCCATGGAACACCGAATCATCGAACTGGAAACCCGCCTGGCCTTCCAAGAAATCGCCCTGGAAGAGTTGAACAGCGCCCTGATCTCCCAGCAAACCCAGCTTGACGCGGTGGAAAAAGAATGCGCCCGCCTGGCCAATCTGCTGGCCGAAACCCTTGCCCCCCGCGACGCAGACCGCCCATGAACCCCTTCACCCTCACCGTCGGCTCGCAAGCCTGCCTGCGCGGCGCCTCAGCCACCCTGGCCGAATCCCTCAAGCAGCAGCTGACCATCGACAACCCCGAGTACCTCGAGGCCAAGAAATACAGCCGCTGGATGGGCAAGAAGCTCAAACCCCACCTCTATTTTTTCGCGGAGCACGGGGACACCATCACCTTTCCTCGAGGCTACGCCAACCACGCCATCCTCCTGGCCCGAAAATTCATGCGCCAGGATCCGCAGATCATCGACCAGCGGCAGACCGCCGCCCCGGTGGACTTTAACTTTCTGGGCGAGCTGCGCCCCTACCAGGAGGAGGCCATTGCCGCCATCACCCGGCATGACTTCGGGGTGCTCGAAGCTGGCACCGGCTCGGGCAAGACGGTGATCGCCCTAGCGGTGATCGCCCAACGCCGTCAGCCCACCCTGGTGCTGGTCCATACCAAGGAGCTGCTCTATCAATGGGCGGAGAGAGCCAAAACCTTTTTGGGCGTGGAGGCAGGAATAATCGGCGACGGCCATTTCTCCCTGGCTCCCATCACCATTGCCATTGTCAACTCGGCCCGCAACCGGCTGGAGGAACTGCCCGCCCATTTCGGCCAGCTCTGCGTGGACGAATGCCACCGGGTTCCAGCCTCGCTGTTCACCGAGGTGGTCTCTGCCTTTGACTGCCGCTACCTGCTGGGCCTCTCCGCCACAGCCTTCCGCCGCGACGGCCTAACCAAGCTGATCTACATGTCGCTGGGTGACCGGGCCTTCAAGGTGGAAAGCCACGATCTACACGAAAGCGGCGCCGTACTCAAGCCGAAATATCTCCAGCAGGCCACGGAGTTCCGCTATGTGTACCGGGGCAACTACCAGGCCCTGATGAAGGCGCTCTGTAGTAACGCGGCGAGAAACCAGCTCATTGTCGCCGACATCCTCAAGGAACGGGCCACCTCGCCGGGCACCATCCTGGTGGTCAGCGACCGGGTCAAACATTGCGAGGCCCTGGCCGCCATGCTCGAAAAGCACGACTGCCCGAGCGCGGTGCTCACCGGCAAGCTCCCGGCGGACCAGCGCACCGCCCTGGTGGATTCCATCCGCCAGGGCGAGGTCAAGGTGCTGATCTCGACGGTGCAGCTCATCGGCGAAGGCTTCGACTGCCCGGATCTTGCGACCCTGTTTCTCACCACGCCCATCAAGTTCACCGGTCGCCTCCTCCAGGTGGTGGGCAGGGTGCTGCGCCCGGCCCACGGCAAGCAGGCGCGAGTCTACGATTATGTTGATCCGGTGGGGGTTTTGAGCTCCTCGGCCCAGAGCCGCTGGCTCACCTTCCAGCAGGGGTAGAGTGCCTTTTCACCCTTTACAAATTCTTTTCCCCCGTGTTAGAAACAGTTTTTTTGCGGAAAGGACATACGTGTCATCGATAACCGCAACATCTGCAAGAGGGGCACGGCATGAAGGTAAAACAGCTTGAGATCTTCCTGGAAAACAAATCGGGCCGACTGGCCGACATCAGCCGCACCCTGGCGGAAAACGCCATCAACATCCGGGCTCTATCACTGACGGACACCGCTGATTTCGGCGTCCTCCGCCTGGTGGTCAATGACACCACCAAGGCCCAGCAGGCTCTGACAGAAAACGGCTTCGCCGTCGGCCTTACCGAGGTGCTGGCCGTGGAGGTGCCGGACAAGCCCGGCGCCCTGGACGGCATCCTCCAGATGGCTGCCAAAGGCGGGCTCACCGTGAAATACATGTACGCCTTTTCCAAAAAGAGCGGCGAATCCGGCATGCTCCTATTCCGCTTCGATGATCAGGACGCAGCGGTGGAGGTCTTTAAGAAGGCGGGCTGCCGGTTGTTGAGCGACGACGAAGTCCACGCCCTGTAGGCAAGAGGAACCCCATGGCCATCTCACAGAAAATGCTCGCCTTTGCCGAACGCTCCTCCTGGATCCGCAAAATGTTCGAGGAAGGCGCACGGCTCAAGGCCCAATACGGCGCGGATCAGGTCTGCGACTTCAGCCTCGGCAATCCAGACCTGCCGCCGCCCGCCCAGTATCAGGATGCGGTGCGCAAGGTGACTGCGGCGGAAGGTCCGGGCGTGCATGGCTACATGGCCAACAACGGCTATGCCTTTGTCCGGGAGGCGGTGGCACGACAGATCGCCGCAGAACAAGGCCTGATCCTGGGCCAAGACGACATCCTCATGACCGTGGGCGCGGCCGGGGCCATCAACGTGGTGATGAAGTCCCTGCTCGATCCGGGCGACGAGGTGATCATCCTCGCCCCCTTCTTTGTCGAGTACAATTTCTATGTGGACAATCACGGCGGGGCAACAAAGATCGTCAACACCGCCCCCGATTTCAGCCTTGATCTTGCGGCCATTGAGGCGGCCATCAGCCCAAAGACCAAGGCGATCATCATCAACAGCCCCAACAATCCCACCGGCCAGATCTACTCGGCTGCGGAACTGGCCGGGCTGGACGAGGTACTCGCCAAAGCCCCGCAGCCCATCTATCTCATCAGCGACGAGCCCTACCGCAAGATCGTTTACGACGGCCACACCGTGCCCAGTATTTTTGCCGCCTACCGCAACAGTCTCATCGTCTCTTCCTACTCCAAGGATCTTTCCCTGCCGGGCGAGCGCATCGGCTATATCGCCGTGCATCCCCAGATCGAGGGCAAATCCCAACTCCTCGGGGCCATGACCCTGGCCAACCGAATTTTGGGCTTTGTCAATGCCCCGGCCCTGATGCAGCGGGTGGTGGCGGAACTCCAGGGGGTTACGGTGGACTGCGGAGTCTATGCCCGCCGCCGGGAGCTGTTCTGCAAGGTGCTGAGCGAGGCAGGCTACGAGTTTGTCCCGCCCAAGGGCGCTTTTTACATGTTCCCAAAATCACCCATCGCCGATGACGCCCGGTTTGTCGGGCTGCTGGCCGAGGAGAAGATTTTGGGCGTGCCGGGCCGGGGCTTCGGCATGCCGGGCTATTTCCGCCTTGCTTTCTGCGTGGAGGATGCGGTGATCAGCCGTTCCGCCGAGGGCTTCAAAAAGGCCTTGGCTGCGGCCTTGGCTCTGGCATAAACCCACACATCACATCGAGGTTGCGCACATGGGAGACGCACTGGCGCTACTCGCCCTGCTGGTCGGGCTGGAACTGGTCCTGGGGGTGGACAATATCTTGGTCATCGCGATCTTTGTCGGTCGCCTGCCCACAGAAAGGCGTCACAACGCCCGGCTGGCCGGACTCGCCTTTGCCCTGATCGCCCGGATCGCCATGCTGGTGGCCCTGCTCAGCCTGGCCAACCTCACCAACCCCGTGCTCCTGGATTTTTCCGTGCGGGATCTGATTCTGCTCTCCGGAGGACTGTTCCTGCTCTTCAAGGCAGTGAAAGAGATTCACCACACGGTGGAGGCCAAGGAGAAAGGCACCGGGTCCGGCATGATCATGGGCGGCTTTGCCGCAGTCATCGGTCAGATCGTCCTCTTAGACATCGTTTTTTCCATCGACTCGGTGATCACCGCCATCGGCCTCACCAACCAGGCCTGGATCATCATCGCCTCGGTGGTGATCTCCTTCGTGGCCATCCTCTTTTTTGCCCGGCCCATCGGCGAGTTCATCCTCCAGCATCCGGCCATCAAGATCCTCGCCCTTTCCTTTCTGATCACCATCGGGGTGACCATCTTCATGGAAGGCCTGCACAAGCATGTGCCCAAGGGCTACATCTACCTGCCCATGGGCTTCGCCCTCCTGGTCGAGATTTTACAGATGCGCTACGAGCACAACCGCAAAAAGGGCCTCGCCGCCGACCAGGCATCATAATTGACAGGCTGACATGGATATCACCCAGATCCCTTTCAACAAATTTATCGAGATTACTCCCTCCAGCGCTGATGATTGCGCCTTGGAACTGGCGTTCAACGACCACCTGAAAAATCATCTGGGCACATTTCACGCAAGCGCCCAGTTCGCCCTCGCCGAGGCATGCAGCGGCCTCGCGCTGCAACGCCATTTCCCCCACTTGGCGGATGCCGTGATTCCCGTACTGCGAAAATCAGAATTGAAATTTAGGCGGCCTGCCCAATCGGCCATCCTGGCCACGGCACATCTTGACGCCAAAACCAAGGAAGAATTCGAGTTGCATCTGAGAAAGAAGGGGCGCGCCGCCATTACGGTGCCGGTGGAAATAACTGACCAGCAGGGCAATATCACCCTGTCCGGCGTCTATGAATGGTATGTGCAGAAAATATGAATTCAGCCAGGCTCCAGCCGACATCACGATAGGACGGAACCGGGGACAAAACACCTTTCCCCTATTCACTCTCCAGCACTTCCCGCACCTTCGCAGCCAGGTCTTGCCTTGAAAACGGCTTCTGGATGAAAGCGACCCCTTCATCCAACACGCCGTGGTGGGCGATGACGTCAGCCGTATATCCCGACATGAACAGATGTTTGAGGCTCGGATAAAGGGACTGCAAGTTTTTAACCAAGTCCCGGCCATTCATCTCGGGCATGACCACATCGGTAATGAGCAGGTGAATTTTGTTGGCATGCCCCCTGGCCAGACGAAAGGCCTCGCCCACGGTATTTGCGGCCAGCACGGTGTAGCCCTGCATGTCGAGCATCATCGTGGTCATTTCCAGAATGGCCTGCTCATCCTCCACCAGCAGAATGGTTTCGTGGCCACGCATGGCCGGTTCCGCGGCGCCTTCCGTCCGCGCCGCCTGCTCTATCTGCCCCGCGTGCCGAGGCAGATAGAGCGTGAACGTCGTTCCTTTGCCTGGTTCGCTGTATCCATTGATGAACCCGTTGTTCTGTTTGACGATGCCGTAGACCGTGGCCAGGCCGAGGCCAGTGCCCTCGCCGACGCCTTTGGTCGTAAAGAACGGTTCGAAGATGTGGGCCAATGTTTCCTGATCCATGCCGCGGCCGTCGTCGCTCACCGCGAGCCGCACATAGTCCCCAGGCGCAAAGCCCGCGTGGGTGGCGCAATATTCCTTGTCAAAGGAGCGGTTTTCCGTCTCGATGGTGATCCTGCCGACACCCGCGATGGCATCTCGGGCGTTGACACACAGGTTGGCCAGAATCTGGTCGATCTGAGACGGGTCCATCCTCACCGGCCACAGATTCGCCGCCGGTTGCCAAGCAAGATGAATGTCCTCGCCGATGAGCCGTTGCAGCATCTTGAGCATGCCGGCCACGATTTCGTTTAAGTCCAGCACCTCGGGCGCAACCGTCTGTCTGCGGGCAAAGGCCAGCAGTTGCCGGGTAAGATCGGCGGAGCGCTTGCCCGCCTTGAAGATTTCCGTCAGATCGGCATGGATCGGCTGGGCCGGGTCCACCCGCATGAGAGCCATCTCCGCATGCCCGAGAATCACCCCCAGCATGTTGTTGAAGTCGTGTGCCACGCCGCCTGCCAGGCGGCCCACCGACTCCATCTTCTGGGCCTGCTGTAGCTGTTTCTCCAGGGTTGCCTTCTCCTCCATTTCTTTCCGGGCAGCGCTGAGGTCGTGGAGGGTCATGAGAATGCTCAGGGGCCGCTCTTCCTGGTCGCGGATTATTTTCACGGTGATTTCGAGCGGCCGACCGACAGGATTATCAGGATGCTCCGCTTCCATGATAACCTGAAGGTCACGCTTCTCCTCCTGCGCAAGGCATACTGGGCAGGGTACGGCCTCCCCCTGCGGATGCACAACCTCGACAATATGTCGGCCTATGGCAAATTCCTGGGTGGTGCCGGTGGCCAGATAAAAGGTTTTGTTCGCCCGGACAATACGACGCTTGAGGTCCAGCAGGTAGATGACATCATCGGAAGCATCCATGGCGACGGACCACTCCCTGGCCGCTTGTGCCAGAGCCTCCTCCGCCCTGCGCTTTTCGGTGGTGTCGGAATAGATCGCGACGATCAGTCCTGAGGGAAGCTTGTAGACATAGTTCTCCACCCACTGCGTGATGCGTCCGTCTGCATACTCCGTCAGGGGAAGCTGTTCCGGCTGGCCGGTCCGCCAGACGCGCCGAAGTACATCCAGAAGCCCTATCCGCTCCACTGCGGGAAAAGCTTGGGTGACCCGTCGCCCGACCACCTCTTCCCGTTGCGTCCGAAGCAGGTTCTCTCCTGTTTTGTTCATGTCCACAAAGACAAAATCCTGGCCCCCGTCCACCCCTTGATACACGGCCACACCATCGCCCATATGGTCAAACAGTTCCTGATAGCGCGCCTCGTTTTCCTTCAGTTCACGAAGATAGAGGACACCGCTGAGTCCGTCGGCAAGGCGGCGGCCAATCTCGTTGAAGAGTTTTTTCTCCTCCTCGGTCCAAATCCGCGGATATGAGCACTGGTGCATGCCGAAAGCCCAGGGTTTGCCCACTTTGGGGTAAATAGCTTTGAATAGCTGAGACTGAACGCCAAATTGCTCGGCTGATCCTTTTGACACGGGCCTTTCTGTGCCAGCGACATACATCACCGGGCCTTCAGATGCGAGCGCATCCCGCATTTCCTGCGCCTGCCCAGGCCCCAGAGGTACATCAATATCTAAGCTCTTGGCGCCGGGATATTCGGGCCGACTGACTTCGACAGGCACGCGGAACGACGGCGTGTCGGGATCGCATGGATAAAGAAGCCAGGCCCGGTCGCAGTCGAATATCGAATACACCACCTTCATTACATTCCACAGCAACTGCTCGACATCCGCCGCCTGCTTGATCGCCTGATCAATCCGTTCCAGGTTTTCCAGAAAACGCAGGTGCGCCTGCCGTTCCTCATCTGCCCCCTTGCACTCGGTAATATCCCGGCTGATGCCGATTAGGCCGAGAAGTTTGTTGTCAGGATCAAAGTAAGGAGTTTTCAGCGTGTCAAGAAGTACACGCCGACCATCGGGGTATTCCACCCATTCTTCATTCCGCCGGGGCACCCCGCCGTTGAGCATCTGCCGATCCTTTTCCCGAAAGAATTCCGCCAAACCCTTGGGGAATAGATCCAAATCGGTCCGACCGATGATTTCATCCTTGCTGTGGCCCAAAAATAAGGTGAATTCCTTATTGCACCCCAGATAGACACTGTTGGGGTCTTTATAAAAAATAAGCTCTGGAATGGAATCGATGAGGCTGACGAGCAGGGCGTTGTTTCTTTTAAGTTGCCCTTCCGCTTCTTCCAGGACGTTGACCTGGATACCCAGCTTCTGGCTCAGTTGACGATTTTCTTCCAGAGCTCTGCTCAAATTGGGCAGATTCAACATGTCGGAAAAACGCCGAACAAGCAGCAGAGCTGTGGCAATAGAAATTACGGCAGTCCCCATTTTGATAACGCCTTCAAGCCAATAAGAAGGAACGTAAATGGTCCATGCGGCCATGAAATGCGTGGTGCCACAGGCAAGAATAAAAGCCCCGAACAGAAGGAACATCCAGAAGAACGGCAGGTCGCGGCGCTTGGCGGCCAGACAGAACAACGTTGCGGCGATAAAATAGTAGGCCAGCCCGGTAAGGACATCCGAGCCGACATGCAGCCATAACAACGCTGGATCCCAAACCAGGCAATACCCGTGTGGCATGAAATCTGAAGCTCCGGCAAGCGACTCTAGAAAATCGCGCATGAATACCTCCGGTCAAATGAGAACAGAAAAAGTACGGACAACATAACATGAAAAGAAGGGGAAAGTGTACGAAGAAAAGGAGAATGCTGACAGCCCA
>Ga0315272_10000122_pt1 | contig 34132 bp, 34 predicted proteins | sample C3_middle_MG_FD_203918 | JGI IMG/M metagenome (GOLD analysis project Ga0315272, IMG submission 203918) | Sediment microbial communities from Yellowstone Lake, YNP, Wyoming, USA - C3_middle | ecosystem: Environmental > Aquatic > Freshwater > Lake > Sediment | place: USA: Wyoming | collected...
AGGAAGGGTTAACGCTTGCACAGCTTATCGAGCCTATGCTAAGGATATTGGAAAGGGAAAAGAGTAAAAGGGTTTTTGAGGTAGAGATTCCGGATGAGGATATTTCCTTCTATCTGGAAAGGGTAGAGGGGTTGATACTAAGATGGGGTAAAGCGACTTTTAAAAGTATGTTAGAACACTTTGAAAGGGGTATCTTAACGGTAGTATATCTATTTTTATCCATTCTTTTTCTTGCTTTCGAAGGCAAAATCAGGGTCTTTCCTCTGGATGATGACATCGAGATCATCCTCCACCAAGCCTAAATTTATTTCCTTATAAAATTGCGGAAAAATTCATCAAAAATAGAGAAATACTCACCAAATTAAAAAAAAAGCCTAAAATCCAATCTTGACAAGAAAGATAAAAAAAAATATTAAAAAAGCATGCCTTACACCATAGTCCACCATGTGGAAAAATGCACCGGTTGTGAGGAATGCGTTAAGGCTTGCGCTGAGGGGCATGCTGGTCTTTCAAACTGTAGAATCCTTAAGGTAGGTAATAAATTTGCCTATTTTACCTGTCTTCAGTGTAAGAAGCCTCAGTGCGCCGCAGCCTGCCCGGTTGGTGCTTTAGTAAGGAGGGGAGAAGTTGTTGCCTTTTATCAAAAGGAGTGTGTGGGCTGCAAGAACTGTATGGAAGCCTGCCCTTGGGGTGTCCCAAGGTTTAACTTTTATGTTGGGACAATTGTAAAGTGCGACCTCTGTTGGGAGAGAGTTGCTAAAGGAGAAAAGCCTTTCTGCGTTTCAGCCTGCCCGAACGCTGCTTTGGAACTAAAGGAAACCAAGGGAGAGGGAAGTTAAAGAATGGGCGCAATGCTTCCATTTCTGATTACGGCTCTTATTCTCCTGATATTAGGCTCTGTGATGCTCATTGCCAATCGGGTCCTTGCCCCACGGAGACCAGACCCTCGAAAATACATCCCCTACGAGTGCGGCGTTGACCCTTCAGGACCGGGCTGGGTCCCCTTTCATGTTCGGTTTTATCTAATAGCCTTAATCTTTCTTGTGTTTGATGTGGAGGTTGTGTTCTTGTATCCTTGGGCTGTGATATTTGAAGAGCTTTCTTGGTTCGGGTTTGTTGAGATCACTATCTTTGTGGTGATGCTTTTGTTAGCCTATGTTTATGCCTGGAGTGAGGGAGCTTTACAATGGGAATAGAAGGGACGGTTGAAGTTGGGAAGGACATAAGGCAGATACCTGGAACTCCAGTTTTCATTACACCTTTAGATAAGCTTTTTAACTGGGCAAGGGCTGGTTCCCTTTGGCCTTTAACCTTTGGTCTTGCCTGCTGTGCCATCGAGATGATGGCAACGGGTGCGAGCCACTTTGACCTTGATAGGTTCGGGATAATCTTTAGGGCTTCGCCACGGCAGGCTGACGCTATAATCATAGCCGGGACGGTCACTAAAAAGATGGCTCCCATTGTGAGAAGAGTTTATGACCAGATGCCAGAGCCTAAATATGTAATCGCCATGGGAAGTTGTGCTTGTTCTGGAGGTGTTTTTAGAACCTACTCCGTCGTTCAAGGGGCAGATGAGTTCTTGCCCGTTGATGTCTATATTCCTGGATGTCCTCCTCGACCTGAAGCGTTAATCTATGGGCTGGTTCAACTTCAGGAAAAGATCAAGAAAGAAAGCGGTAGATGGGGCTTTTGGAGATAGCCATGGACTTTTTAGCGGAGCTTAGAGAAAAATTTTCTAAAGTTGTTTTAGAAGTTCTCGAAAAAGATGCTTTGACCATAGTTTGCCAGAGGGAAGGTTCTTTAGAGCTTATTTCTTACTTAAAGGAGAAAGGGTTTAAGCATCTTATAGACCTTTGTGGGGTGGACTATCAGGGCTACAAATCTGAAAAGAAGCCTGAGAGGTTTGAGGTAGTCTACCATCTTTATAATTTGGACGAAAAAAAGCTAATTCGGGTTAAGGTTCTAATCCCAGAAAACGATGCCTGGCAGTATTCGGTTACAGGTCTTTGGAAGACTGCCAATTGGTTTGAAAGGGAATGCTATGACATGTTAGGCATTGTTTTTAAAGGTCATCCTGACTTGAGAAGACTTCTTATGCCTGAAGATTGGGAAGGCTATCCTTTGAGGAAGGATTACCCGTTGTTCTTAACCGAGGAGAACGAATGGAAGGGCTACAAAGATTTTTTGGCAAGCATAAGAGGTGCTAAATGAGCCTGTATGTTGAGGTAATTAAAAACGGAAACGGTAAAGGTGAGCCTGAGCATTTTACCATAAACATGGGACCTCATCACCCTTCAACACATGGGGTGTTGAGGCTTGTTCTTGAGCTTGATGGTGAGACCATCGTTAAGTGCGACCCAAGGATAGGTTATCTCCATCGGGGTGTGGAAAAGCTTGCCGAGCATCTAAACTACAATCAGACGATCGTCCTTTCAGATAGGCTTGACTACATCGCTTCAGCGGCAAACAACATCGCCTTCTGTCTTGCCTTTGAAAAGCTTTTAGGAATAATCCCGCCAAGAAGGGCTCGCCTTATAAGAACCATAGTTAATGAGATGGCAAGGATTTCAAGCCATCTTCTTTGGCTTGCTACTCATGCTTTAGATATTGGAGCAATGACCGTTTTTCTTTATTGCTTCCGAGACAGGGAATGGTTGCTTAGCATCTTTGAAAAGATCTGTGGAGCAAGGTTAACTCATAGCTATGTGAGGGTAGGCGGGGTAAGGCTTGACTTCACTCAAGAGATCATCGATGAGCTAAGAAGGTTCACCGAGGAGTTTCCTCAAAGGATCCTTGATTATGAAACTTTGATAGATGTAAACAGGATTTGGCTTAAAAGAACGAGGGATGTTGCGGTCGTTGATGCGGAAACAGCTATAAATCTTGGTTTGACTGGACCTGTGCTTAGGGGCTCAGGGGTTCCCTACGATGTTAGAAAATTTAGACCCTATGATGCCTACGATGAGGTAGAGTTTGAGGTGCCAGTGGGTGAAAGGGGAGACACCTACGATAGGTATAAGGTGAGGATGAAGGAGCTTCGTCAATCAAACTGGATAATAAAGCAGTGTTTGGATAAGCTTAAAGAGGTTGAAGGGGAGCCAGTTTTGGCAGAGGGGGCACCAGATCTTTTACTACCTTCCCGAATAAGAGAGCCAGAACCCAAACCCCATCCGAAAAAGGGTTTTATCTTTACCGGAAAGGAATTACCCGTTGTGCCGCCCGGAGAAGCCTTTGCGAGCATTGAGTCTCCAAAGGGTGAGCTTGCGGTGTATGTTGTAAGCGATGGTGGTCCTAATCCTTGGAGGTTGAGAATTAGGACGCCTTCTTTTGTGCACATTTCAGCTATTCCTGAGCTTGCTAAGGGGCACATGATAGCTGACTTAGTAGCTATAATTGGGACTTTAGATGTAGTGCTTGGCGACTGCGATAGATAAGTAGTTGCTTTTATTGATTAAGGAGGGGGATTAGAGGGGATGTCTGATATCATAGCGCAAATACCCTATCCTTTATTGGTGTTCATCGTAGCCTTTATACTGCTAAACCTTACTCTTCTTCATGTAGCCTATTTGACCTATGCTGAAAGGAAGATCATTGCGAGAATGCAGCAGAGGCTTGGACCAAATAGGGTTGGTCCGAGGGGTTTGCTTCAGCCTATAGCCGATGTGTTAAAGCTTTTGCAAAAAGAGGATATTATACCGAACAATGTAGATAAGCCGGTCTTTAAGATTGCTCCTCTTATTTCTTTGGTATGTGCTGGGACTGGGGTTGCCTTGATTCCTCTTTGGGAAAAATTTGTGCTAAGCAATTTGAACGTAGGGCTTCTTTTTATTTTGGCTCTAAGTTCTCTTAGCGCTTATGGTGTTATCCTTTCGGGATGGGCTTCAAACTCACGCTATGCTTTGCTCGGTGGTCTAAGGTCAAGCGCTCAGGTAATTAGCTACGAGATAGCCATGTCTTTAGCCCTTCTTTCCGTAGTTTTGATGGCAGGCTCGTTTAACCTTCAAGATATTGTGAAGGCTCAAGTTGCCTCTCCATTCAAAGTATACCTAATCCCTCAGGTCGTTGCCTTTTTTGTGTTCATGGTTTGCGCCCTTGCCGAGACAAACCGTGTCCCCTTTGATTTACCAGAGGCTGAGACTGAGCTTGTAGCGGGTTATTTTGTGGAGTATAGCGGAATAAGGTTTGCCCTTTTTTATCTTGCCGAATATTTTGGGATGGTTGTGATGAGCGCCCTTGCGGTGACCTGTTTCCTTGGTGGGTATGCTGGTCCTTTTGAGGTTCCGGGACTTCCTTTTATTTGGTTTCTCCTAAAGCTTTATGTTCTGCTTTTCTTCTACATTTGGGTTAGGGCAACGCTTCCTAGGTATAGGTATGACCAGCTTATGGGTCTTGGATGGAAAGTTTTGATCCCCCTTGCCTTAGCTAACCTTTTTGTTACCGCTTTTTTGAAGCTATACCTATAGAGGAGAAAGGGGTTTAGGCGATGAACCTTTTACAGAAGATATTGCTAATAGAAATTTGGAAGGGGCTGTTTCTTACTCTAAAAAAGATGCTTTTCGAAAGATTCGTAACCATTCAGTATCCGGAGAAGGACAAGGTTATTCCAGCTCCGGGTTTTAGAGGAAGGCATGCCCTTGTTCGGGACCCAAATACTGGAGATACCCTTTGCATTGCCTGCATGAGGTGTGTTCGGGTTTGCCCCTCACAGTGCATAAAGGTTGAGTATGAGGTAGATAAGGAGACGAATAAGAGAAGGGTTGTGAAGTATGAGATTGAGGCTTTAAGATGTGTTTACTGCGGATACTGCGAGGAGGTTTGCCCGGTTAACGCTATAGTGCTAACCGAGTTTTTTGAGTATGTTGGCTTTACTCGGGATGAGGTTTTCTTTACCAAAGAGAAGCTCCTTGCCAATTGGGATGAATTTATCGCTAAAGCTAAGAGACCATATCTAAACCCCTTCTGGAAGCCAAGGGGTATACCTGAAAAGTTTTTACCCATAAGAAAGAGGAACTTTACTGGAGTGTAGAAATGAGTGCCCAAGATTTAGCCTTTTACTATTTAAGCTTTGCCATGATCCTTTCAGCTTTGTTTACAGTGTTTAGTAGAAATCCTGTTCATGCTGTTCTCTCTTTGCTTGTGCTTGTTGTTCATCAGGCTTTTATGCTCTATTTGCTTGGTTCGGAATTTTTAAGCGCAATTCAGATTATCGTTTATGCAGGAGCAGTAGTGGTATTGTTCCTTTTTGTTGTTTATCTTATAAACTTACAGAAAGAAGCACGTTTTAGAGTTTTTGTGAGACGCTTTTCCTTAGGCCTAATATTTTTTATCCTTTTTGCCTTCCTTTTTGTAAAGTATTTTGTTTTTATTTTCAGTATGAGCACAGGTTTGAGAAACCTTTTACCTATTGACCCAACTTCATCCCAGGCTTTAAAGATGATGGCTCGTTATCTTTTTACTGAGTATCTCTTTCAGTTTGAGCTGATAGGAGTTATTTTGCTTGTTGTTGTGTTTGGCACTGTATTTTTATTAAGAAAAGTTAAGGAGGAAAGAGTTGGTTGATTTGAACTCTTATATCTATTTATCTTTAATTCTTTTCTTGATCGGTCTTTTTGGCTTTGTCTTTAGAAGAAACATTATTATTTTGCTTGCCTGCGTTGAGATCATGTTAAACGCTTTGATCATCCTTTTTGCCAGTATAAGCTATTTTAGGAAGGATGCAACAGGCTACATATTAGTATTCTTTATAATAGCCATGGCCGCGGCAGAAGCTGCCGTTGGGTTAACCTTAGCGGTAGCCCTTTATAAAAAACTTAAGAAAGTTTACACCGAAGAAATCAATCTTTTTAGGGGTTAGTGATGAATGTAACGGTAGTTTTAATCCCAGCTCTTCCTCTGATCGCAAGCTTGATCACCTTGATTTTCGGTAAAAGATATTTTAAGGATAAAGCTCATGTTTTGCCTGTTATTTCGTTGTTCGGAAGCTTTATTTTATCGCTGTTTGTTTTGTATGATGTAATACAAGGTAGGACCTATAATTTTGATTTATACAGCTGGCTTGTTGCCGGCTCCTTAAAAGTCGGACTTGGCTTTCAGGTTGACCCGCTCTCTGCCATGATGTGTGCAATGGTAACTTCTTTATCTTTCCTTATTCATGTTTACTCAATTGGATACATGCATGGTGACCCAGGATATTACAGGTTTTTCTCATACATATCCCTCTTTACCTTTAGCATGTTGATGCTTGTTCTTGGAAACAACTTAGCTCAGCTATTCCTTGGTTGGGAGCTCGTTGGTCTTTGTTCTTATCTGCTCATCGGTTTTTGGTATGAGAAGAGAAGCGCAGCAAACGCAGCAATTAAGGCTTTTGTAGTAAACCGTATTGGTGATTTTGGCTTTGCCCTTGGCATATTTATGGTCTTTTACTACTTAGGGACGCTTTATTACACTGAAATTTTTGAAAAACTTCCAGCCATAAAGAATGCCTACATAGAAATTTTAGGTTATGAAGTGTATGTGCCTTTCTTGATAGCCTTTCTTCTCTTCTGTGGTGCCATGGGAAAGAGTGCTCAATTTCCGCTCCATGTTTGGTTGCCAGATGCGATGGAGGGTCCGACTCCAGTTTCCGCTTTGATCCACGCGGCAACCATGGTAACTGCTGGAGTGTTTATGGTTTCAAGGCTAAGCCCTCTTTATGTAATGTCGGATGAGGCAATGGCTATGGTTGCCTTTGTAGGTGCCTTTACTTGCTTTATGGCGGCAACGATCGCACCAACCCAGTTTGATATCAAACGCGTGATCGCTTATTCTACATTGTCTCAACTTGGATACATGTTTATGGCCTGCGGAGTTGGTGCTTTCTCAGCTGGGATGTTCCACCTTTTTACCCACGCCTATTTTAAAGCTTTGCTATTCCTTGGGGCAGGCTCTGTCATTCATGCTATGCACCACGCACCCGACCCAAACGATATTCGCTACATGGGTGGGTTAAAGAAGTATATGCCGATCACCTATGCTACCTTTTTGATTGCAAGTTTATCCATCTCAGGGATTCCTGGATTAGCAGGGTTTTTCAGCAAGGATGAGATCCTTGCCATGGCTTACTTTTCACCCTATCCTTGGGGCAAAGCTATCTGGTTAATAGGTTTGATCGTTGCAGGGTTTACAGCCTTTTATACTTTCAGGATATTTTTCAAAGCCTTTCACGGAGAATTCCGAGGAAGAAGCTATCTTCACGGCAAAGACCCGCATGAATCCCCAAAAGTTATGACCATTCCTCTTGTTTTGATATCCATCGGGGCAATATTCTCAGGTTGGCTTGGTATCCCTGAGTCCCTTGGAGGAGGAGCTAATTTCCAGAAGTTTTTAGAGCAGGTGGTTTATCATCATGAAGTTGAGATTACTGACCATACTTTAGAGTATGGATTGATGGTCTTGTCTGTTGTTGCTGGTTTGATAGGAATTTCGTTGGCTTACCTTATTTATGTGAAGAACCCAAGGCTTGAAACCCTTTTCTCTTCTAATTTTAAGAAACTATACAAATTCTTGTATAATAAATGGTACTTTGATGAACTATACCATTATGTATTCGTTGTCCCAACATTCTTCCTTGCGAGGACCTTCGTCAACCTTATCGTTGATACCTTTGTTATTGACCAGACAGTAAACGGTTCTGCCAAGGCTACGACCTCCTTTGGTAGTTTACTGCAAAGGTTCCACAACGGCATTATAAATTATTATTTATGGGGCATAATATTAGGACTAATTCTTTACTTTGTAGTTTATTATTATCTTAGTTAAGCGGAGGTAAGGGGTGGATACGCAGTTTCCGATTCTTTCGCTCATCCTATGGTTGCCACTCATAGGCATCATTTTGCTCTTTTTTATAAATAGAAAGAATGAACAGGCGATAAAGATTGTATCCTTGCTAACCATATTGATAGACTTTGCTTTGTCTATCTATCTCCTCTTCAATTTTGATTATTCTGCTCCAGGATTTCAGTTTGTTGAGAAAAAAGCCTGGCTTCCTTTTATAAATTCTACCTACTTTTTAGGCGTTGATGGAATTAGCATTCTATTTATTCCTCTTGCTACCTTAACAACTCTTCTTTGTATATTAATTTCCTGGCATTCCATTAAGGATAAGGTAAAAGAGTTTTACTTAGCTTTACTATTTACAAACATAGCCATGGTTGGTGTCTTTCTCGCTTTAGATTTGTTGCTCTTTTATGTCTTTTGGGAGGCAATTCTTATTCCAATGTATTTGATAATCGGGATCTGGGGTGGACCACGGAGAATTTATTCAACCATAAAGTTTTTCTTGTATACTTTCTTTGGGTCAGTCTTTCTTTTAATTGCCATATTATATATCTACAATTTGTACGGGACCTTTGATTATCAATATCTCCTTGGTAGGTCCTTTAGCTTTGAAGTAGAAAAGCTACTTTTCCTCGGCTTTCTAATTGCCTTTGCTATCAAAGTGCCTATGTGGCCTGTCCATACTTGGCTTCCAGATGCTCACACTGAAGCGCCAACCGCAGGTTCAGTTATTTTGGCTGGCATCTTAATCAAGATGGGTGGTTACGGAATGGTCCGTTTCCTTTTACCCCTGTTTCCTAATGCTTCAGAATACTTTGCAAAAATGATCTTAGTCTTGTCGGTGATTGCTATAATTTATGCTGGATTAGCCTGTCTATGGCAAACTGACCTTAAAAGGCTTATTGCCTATAGTTCGGTAAGCCACATGGGATTTGTTACTTTAGGAATTTTTTCCTTTAATCCCATTGGTATTAAAGGTGCCATCTTGCAGATGGTAAACCATGGTATTGTAACAGGAGCTCTGTTTATGTGTGTCGGAGTTATATACGATAGGACACATAGTCGAGCTATAAGCTATTATGGTGGTTTAGCAACAGCTTTTCCTTTATACTCAGCCCTATTCATGATCTTCACTTTAGCAAGCATCGGTTTGCCTGGGACAAATGGGTTTGTTGGCGAATTTCTAATACTTCTTGGCACCTTTTTATCAAACAAAGTAGTAGTGGTCTTTGCGGCAACTGGCGTGATAATTGGTGCGGCTTACATGCTCTATCTGTATAAAAGGGTCTTTTTTGAAAAGCCAAAAGAATATTTGTTTGGCTTAGAGCCTATGAAAGTTACTGAACTTTCAGCCATTGTCCCAATGGTTTTCTTAGTTTTCCTAATCGGTTTATATCCTAAGCCATTCTTAGATTTAATGACAACATCTGTTGTCCAAATTTTAACATACCTACGCTAAGGAGGGGCAATTTTTATGCAGTTTCAACTTAACCTAAGTTTAATAGCAAGTGAGATAATTCTTATTTTAATAAGTTCTTTAATTTTTTTAGTGGATCGTTTTATCAAGAACAAGGTTTATGCTTTTGTTATATCCCTCCTTACTTTGGTTTTCTTAAATTTTTTAATTTTTTTTATCCCCTTTGGTAAATTTACTTATTCTTATAGCGTAGATTTTTACTCAAGCACGGTAAAATTATTTCTTTTATTTGGGGCGATTTTATTAGTTTTTGTTTATTATAATTTTTTACAAGATTATCAAAAACTAAACTACGGTGAGGTGTATGCCCTAACCCTTTTTTCTCTTTTAGGAGCAAGCATAGCTGTTTCAGCCATGGATTTTGTTACCCTTTATTTAGGGATAGAATTGCTTAGTATTCCGGTTTACTTTTTAATTGCAACCAATGCGGTATATGATAAAAAGAATGTAGAAGGTGCGTTGAAGTATTTTGTTGTGGGATGTTTGTCTTCCGTCCTTCTTTGGTTAGCTATTGGAATTATATATTATCAGTGCGGAACTTTAGAATTTAAAGAGGTTTTTTTTAATTCAGCCCAACTACCAAATAAAAATTATTTAGTTTTTGCTGCATTAATCCTCATTGCTGGGTTTTCTATTAAGATGGCTCTTGTACCTTTCCATATGTGGGCTCCAGATGCCTATCAGGCAAGCCCTATACCTATAACAGCCTTCATCGCCGGTATAATGAAGCTTGCCGTTATTTCAGCATTAGTTAAAGTTCTTATGGTATCTTTTACTCCTGTTAGAGTTGAGGTGCGTGAGTTGCTTATTCCCATTGTTCTACTTACGATTTTAGTAGGAAATGTTATGGCAATTAAACAGGATCATATAGTTCGGATGCTTGCCTACTCTTCAGTTGCCCACGCAGGATACGCCTTTCTTGGATTGATCTCCGCTGAATTTTATGGTTATGCCTTTGCCATTTTTTACATGGTAATTTATCTTTTTACAACCATAGGAATTTTTGCTGTTCTAACCTATCTTGCTCGGTTAAATCAAGATTATATGATGATACCAAATCTTTCAGGATTAAGCAAAGCTTTACCAATGGTTAGCTTTTTGATGTTAGTATTTTTATTTTCTTTATCTGGTGTTCCACCGACCGCTGGTTTTATGGCCAAGTTTTATCTATTCCTTTCCTTGATAAAGGGTGGTCAGATTATAGTTGCCATATTAGCCATTGTTTTTTCTGTTATCGGAGCATATCCCTATTTAAGGGTTTTGAAAGTTATCTACATGGACCCTTTACCTGCAGAGCCTTCTAAGGTAAGCTATGGCCTTACCTTTTTTATTCCTTCTTTTGTCACTTTATTTTTGATTATTATTCTTGGAATCTTTCCTGATTATGTATCAAGTTTTATCCAGAGGACCTTTTATCTATACTTAAGCTTACTGTATTTTCATTTTTAAACTAATGTATACTGTTAATCAAGAAAAAGGAAATATAAGGGCAAATGGCTACTTGTCATCAAACTGGAATAAAATTAGAAATTACCTAAATCTTATCAGTGCTTTAGTTTCTTGAAGTATTCGACAAGGAACATTACATGCTCCCACAGTCTGCCCTCTTCTAACATCTTCTTTGCAAGCTTAATTCCCCCCTTAACATCGATCGATTTTTCGCAAAGGTAGAGGGCGCATCCTAAGTTGAGGACGAACATGTCTTTGATCGGACCTTCTAAGCGGTTTTCAAAGAGGGCTTTAAGCTTTTCTATGGCATCATCCGGTCCAGAAACTTTGAGTTTATCTTCCTCTTCGCAGCGTTCAAAGCCAAAGTCTTCTGGGTCAAGATAGTAGGTAGTGACCACGCCATCCCTGAGCTCCGAGACCTTAGTTGAGCCGGTAATGGTCACCTCATCGTATCCTCTTTCTCCCCAGACAACAAGCGCCCGTTTAGCTCCAAGAGATTCTAAGGCTAAGGCAATTTTCTCGGGTAAGAGAAAATCAAACACTCCAAGGAGCTGATAGTTTGCCCCTGCTGGATTTAGAAGCGGTCCAAGAAGGTTAAATATGCTCCTTCCAACACGGCTTCTAATTTCTGCTACCTTGGCAAAGGCAGGATGAAAGCTTGGGGCAAAAAGGAAGACAAAGCGGACCTCTTCAAGGGCTCTTCCTAAAACCTCTGGTGGGAGATTTAAAGGTATGCCAAGGGCTGAGATAATATCTGCGCTTCCGCACCTGCTTGTGATGGAGCGGTTCCCATGCTTGGCTACATAAATGCCATCAACTTTAGATAGTGCAAGAGCTACGGCGGTTGAAAAGTTAAAGGTTCCTTTGGCGTCTCCACCCGTTCCGCATGTATCAACGATAATGGCGTCCCTTGGAAGGTTATGAGGGACCCTGGTCATCACCTCCCGATAGGCTTTTACTGCACCGGCAATCTCCTCCCAGCTTTCCCCCTTTTCTTTTAAGGCTTTAAGAAAGGCTTCAACTTTTCCCTCATCAAAGGGCTCTGTGGCAATTTTCTTAAAAAGTTCATAGGCTTGAGAAGAAGTAAGGCTCTTTTTGGCTGAGAGGATTTCTATTGCTTCTTGAAAGGTCATGTTTGAGCCTCCGTTGTTATTAATCCTTTATCCATTAATTTCTACCCTTTGCATCAGTAGTGCTTATAGGAAGACCACTTTCTACAGCATACCCTTTTAATGCGAGCCACTCAGCAATTAATTCTTCGCTCCAAGTTCTTGGAAAGGGCATAGGTTACCCTAACACCATCCCTGGTATCAAAATTGAAGGTGAGCCTATGCTCCCATAAAAAGTAAGGTCGGCTCCAAGCAACACCTCACGGGATAGAATTTCAAAAACATTTCCTGTCAAAGCCATCTCAGATAAATATTCTGCTTTCTCTCCTTTATGATAAAGCACACCGCTTACCCCAAAAGAGAACTCACCTGAAACCGGGTCTGCAGTATGGGAGCCAAGGATCTCATACACTTCAAAGACATAATCCTCTGCCTGAAGGAGCTCCTCCCTGCTTAGACTTCCCTTTTCTAAGTAAAAGTTCGTAGGAGAAGGCTTTGGATTTTGCCCCATAGAGGGTCTTCTTGCTTTGCCGTTTGAAGAAAGGCCAAGCTGTCTTGCGCTTTTGATGTCAAGAAGATAGCTTTTGACCTCACCCTCCTCAACAAGGATTGTCCGCTCTTGAGGTATGCCCTCATCGTCAAAAGGACGCCCCTCCGGCAAGGCTCCCGCTAAGCCGTCATCAAGGATGGTAATGGCTTGATGAAAAACTTTCTCTCCAAGCTTATCCTTTAGCCTTGACCTACCTTTTACCACCTCGTCTCCAAGGAAGGAAAAAGAAAGAAGCTCAAGGAGGATGATGGCATTTTCTGGCGGGAATAAAACTGCACACTTAATCGATTTTCCTTTTTTTGCTTGGGCTAAACCTGAAGACATCTCACAGGCTTTACGAAATAGCCTCTTTGCCTCTAGGCTTTCAAGCTCTCTTGTTGAGTTATAGGCATACCCTTGAGCAGAGCGCCCATTCTCAGATACAACAGAAACAAAGTAGGTGTAGCTTGGAGCTTTGAACCTAAGAACTCTTCCATTCCTTACTAAAAGGACCTCTTCCTCTTCATAGCTAAAGCTTTCTCTCTCAATGCGAGTGACCTTAGGGAAATCTTTCAAAGCCTCTCTTCCTTGCTCAAGCAAGTCAAGCATTTCTTCCTGGTAGAGAGGTTTCAAAAAAGGGATGTTTACTTCAGGGTAGCTTGAAGAGAGCTCTGGGAAAACAACTTCCTTCCCGTATTTGGCTAAGGCTTTGGCGCGTGATATGGCTTGTTCTAAAGCCTCTTTATCGAGCGAAAGAGTTAGGCTAAGCCCTGCTTTCCCAGAAAGCTCTTTCTTATTATCAAAACCATTCGCCAGGGCTCTAATTGTTAAGGCTAAATCTTGATACTCTTCAGAAAGGAAAGGCTTTCCATCCCTTAGCTCGAGAGACCTTCCACTTGTTAAACTTAAATAAAACTCAAGGGTTGGGTCTTTTTGGCTTAATTCAAGGAGGAGCTCAAGCCTTTTGTCAAGCATCTTATCTTCCTTTTATGATGGAGCGTCCTGCATACTGAGCAGAGCTTCCAAGGTATTCCTCTATACGAAGGAGCTGGTTGTATTTTGCCGTGCGTTCAGACCGGCAGGGAGCTCCTGTTTTGATTTGGCCAGTGTTTAAGGCTACGGCAAGGTCGGCAATGAAGGTATCTTCCGTCTCTCCAGAACGATGGGAGATCATTGCGCTCCAGCCGTGCTTGTAGGCAAGCTCAACCGCAGAGATGGTCTCACTAACCGTTCCGATCTGGTTTAGCTTGATGAGAACTGCGTTGGCAAGCCTTTCTTCTATACCCCAAAGGATACGCTTTGGGTTTGTCACAAAGATGTCGTCTCCCACGATTTGAACCTTATCTCCCAGACGTTCGGTGATAAGCTTAAACCCCTCCGGGTCATCTTCGGAGAAGGGGTCTTCAAGCAAGATGATTGGATAGGAGTTTACAAGGTTTTCGTAATATTCGCAAAGCTCTTCTCGGGAAAGCTTTTTGCCAATCCCCCGCAGGAAGTAAAAACCATCTTCGTAGAATTCAGAGGCGGCTGCATCGATAGCTAAGGCAATGTCTTCACCGGGCTTGTAGCCAGCCCTTTCGATAGCGGTCATGAGAAGCTCAAGCGCCTCTTCAGGAGTGGCAATCTGCGGGGCAAAGCCTCCTTCATCTCCAACCGAGGTGTTAAGCCCCTTTTCTTTAAGGACTGCCTTCAAGGTTTGATAGGTTTCAACCCCCATCCTAAGGGCACGTCTAAAGGTCTCTGCTCCGACGGGTGCGATCATGAACTCTTGGATATCAAGGGGATTGTCCGCATGCACCCCGCCGTTTAGCACATTCATGAAAGGAACGGGAAGAACCTTAGCTCTAACTCCTCCGAGATAGGCAAAGAGTGGCATGCCAAGCTCCTCAGCGCTTGCCCGTGCAACAGCCATTGAGACCCCAAGGATGGCGTTTGCCCCGAGCTTTGACTTGTTTTCCGTTCCGTCAAGCTCGCAAAGGAGCCTATCTATCTCAGATTGGGCGGTAGAGTCTAATCCCTCAAGCTGAGGGGCAATGATTTCGTTGACATTAAAAACTGCCTTCTGCACACCCTTACCAAGGTATCTCTTTGGGTCCTTATCCCGGAGTTCTAAGGCTTCATGCTTTCCCGTTGAGGCTCCAGAGGGCACGATGGCTCGCCCAAAGAAGCCGGTATCAAGTATCACTTCTACCTCAACAGTAGGGTTCCCTCTGGAATCAAGCACCTCTCTTGCCCTAACGGTTTGAATCTTACCCATGCTCCCCTCCTTCTTTGAAGTAATTTTCGAGTTCATGAAAGTAAACGGGTTGTGTGCCAAGCTTCCCGACCACGATGCCAGCGCAGATGTTGGCAAGCTCAACAGCTTGGTCTAAGGACAGACCAGAAAGCAAAAAGGCGCAAAGGCTTGCTATGGCTGTATCTCCTGCTCCTGACACATCGTAGACCTCTCGAGCTCGAGCAGGAAACCTCTGGGTACCCTTATCAGGTTGATAAAGAAAGATCCCGTCCTTGCCAAGGGTGACGACGAGAAACTCAAGGTTAAAGCGCTTGACAAGCTCTCGCGATGCTCCTTCTAGATCGTCAGGGTTTAGCCCCTCAAACTTAGCTACCGCTCGAAATTCTTTGAGGTTTGGCGTGATGGTTGTTGCAGACTCATACTTTTTCCAGTTTTCAGACTTTGGGTCGACAAAAACGGGTTTCCCCTTAACCCTCGCTTCTCCTATGAGCCAGGCAGTGAAACCTTCAGATAAAAACATACCCTTTGCATAATCGGAAATTATGACTCCGTCCGAGGTTTCAAGAAGGTTCTGATAAATCTTTTGAAGTTTAGCCTTAGTCTCAGGAGCAAGGGGTTTTCTTTCTTCTCGGTCTATTCTTAGAAGCTGTTGAGCCTGAGCGATGATCCGAGTTTTGATCGTCGTTGGTCTTTGGGGGTCTGGTATGATGCCCGATGTTCCAATACCTAAGCTCTTAGCAAGCTCAACGAAGGTTTTCCCTTTTTCATCGTCCCCTACAACACCAAGGAGCTCAACCTGACAGCCAAGGCAAGCAAGGTTTGCGGCAACGTTCCCTGCGCCCCCAAGGGAATGGGTAATCTTCTCGATCTCAAAAACGGGGACCGGGGCTTCAGGCGATATCCGCTCAACCTTTCCGAAAAAATACCTATCAAGGATAACATCCCCACAAACAAGAATTTTTAAGCCAGAAAGCCTTTGTTTTAAACCTTGAAGCACTGCCTGAGAGAGAGAACCCATATCTATTTATCCTTTTTTCGCTTTTGGGCTAACCTCCGGTGTTTCAAGTAAGGTTGAGGAGGCTATGGTTGGGAGGGGTGGAAGACCAGCAAGCTCTCTAATCTTTGCTTCAAGCTCATCCGCAATGTCTTTTCTCTCTTTAAGATACCTTCTTACATTTTCCCTTCCCTGACCAAGACGCTCTCCTTTGTAAGAAAACCAAGACCCGCTCTTTTCGATGAGGTTAAAGGCAAGTCCAAGGTCGATGAGCTCTGACTCACGGGAGATGCCTTCACCGTAGTAGATGTCAACCTCTACCTCCTTAAAGGGAGGGGCAAGCTTATTCTTGACCACTTTAATCTTTACACGATGTCCAAGGATTTCCTCCCCTTCTTTTATCTGCTGAACCCTTCTGACATCAAGACGAAGGGTGGCGTAAAATTTAAGCGCCATCCCGCCAGGGGTTGTCTCAGGTGGTCCACCAAAGCTCATCACTCCGACCTTCATTCGTGTTTGATTGATGAAGATGATGGCGGTGTTTGATTTGGAAAGGATACCGGCAAGCTTTCTCATAGCCTTTGACATCAAGCGAGCTTGGGAGGCTACCTGTTGTTCATCCATCTCGCCTTCAAGCTCAGCCTTTGGGACAAGGGCCGCAACTGAGTCCACAACTATTAGGTCAACCGCACCGCTTCTTGCTAAGCTTTCTACGATTTCAAGGGCTTGTTCTCCATAATCAGGCTGAGATACTATAAGCTCATCCACCTTTACTCCTAACTTTTCCGCATACTTTACATCAAGGGCATGCTCGGCATCGATAAAGGCTGCGATGCCGCCAAGCTTCTGCGCCGAAGCAACTACATGGAGGGCGATGGTAGTCTTTCCTGAAGCTTCAGCACCATAAATCTCCGTTATTCTACCTCTGGGAATACCCCCTATTCCGGTTGCAATGTCAAGGCTTAAAGACCCTGTGGGTATTACCGAGACTTCGATCTTCTTTTCCGCCTTACCAAGGATCATGATGCTTCCTTTCCCAAATTGCTTCTCAATCTGGGAAAGAGTGCTCTCAAGAAGCTTTTTCTTATCGGCGCCTTCCATTAAGAACCCCCTTTTTTCTTAGAAGATTTTGTGTTTATTCTAAGGAAAATCAGGACTAAAGTCAAGCTAAAAATTGGGCTTACGCTTTACCTTCTTATAAAAGTTTGTTATTATAATACTTCAGCCTAAATAAGCTTGCAGGAGGACTGTAGAATGGAAGTTTATAATCTTTTCCTCTGCGGGACGGGTGGGCAGGGTATTGTCCTTGCCGGAAGGATTATTGCCAATGTTGCTTTCAAGAGTGGTTTTGATGTGCGGGAAAGCGAAATCCACGGTATGTCCCAAAGGGGTGGGACGGTAACCGGGCATGTCCGCTTTGGAAAGGTTGTTTATTCTCCCACCATTCCTCTTGGTCAGGCTGATTCTATGCTTGCTCTGGAAGAGCTTGAAGCCTTAAGGTATTGCCATTACTTAAAGAAAAACGCCTTGATAATCCTTAATGCAAGAAGGGTGCTTCCAGCAGCCTTACCTGAAGAGCAGTATCCGAAGGATGTCGAAGAAAGGCTAAAAAACAAGGGCTACAGGGTTTTTAAAGTTCAGGCAAGCGGGGTGGCAAAGGAGCTTGGAAGCTCCAAAGTTGAAAACACCGTTCTTCTTGGCGTGCTTTCCCAGGTTTTACCTTTTAAACCCGAGACTTGGGAGGAGGTAATCGCTACCTCCGTTCCCCCTAAGACTGTAGAGCTTAATCTCAAAGCCTTTAGGGAGGGAAGAAAAATTGGAGAAGCATTACTTCAACCCTAAGATAGAGACCGCAGATAGAGACTATTTAGACAGACTTAAGCTAAGAAGGCTAAAACAAACTCTAAAAAGAGTATATGAAAAGGTCCCTCACTACCGAAAAAAATTTGAGGAAACTGGAGTTAGCCCTGAGAAGCTAAAGAGCCTTGACGACATTAGGTATTTCCCTTTCACTACTAAAGAAGACCTGTTCGTTGATTATCCTTTCGGGCTTTTAAGCGTCCCTTTAGAGAAGATTGTGAGGGTCCACACCTCAAGCGGGACAACGGGAAAGCCCAAAGCCATATTTTTCAGCTACAAAGATATCTGGGCTCAAGCTGAGCTTATCGCCCGCTCATTGGTAATGAGCGGGGCAGGTCCTGGAGATATCTTGCAGAATTCTATGACCTATGGGCTCTTTACCGGGGCTTTAGTTATGCACTACGGGGCTGAGCTTGCAGGGCTCTTAGTTATCCCAGCCGGACTAGGAAACACCGAAAGGCAGATCGACCTTATGCGCACCTTTGGCACAACCTGCGTTCATATGACGCCAAGCTACGCCCTTTATGTTTCTCAAGTCTTGCAGGAAAAAGGGATTGACCCAAGGAAGGACCTGAAGCTCAAGAGGGCTTACCTCGGGGCTGAGCCCTACACCGAAGAAACAAGAAGGAAGATCGAGAACCTGCTAGGCGTTAGCGTGTTTAACTGCTACGGGCTTTCTGAAATGGGGGGACCTGGAGTTGGTTTTGAATGCCCGGTCAAAAAGGGCTTCCACATCTGGGAGGATGCCTTCTTGGTCGAAATCGTCAACCCTGAGACAGGAGAACCAGTTAAGCCTGGCGAAATAGGGGAGCTTGTTCTTACCACTCTTAGAAGGGAAGCCATGCCCCTTATCCGCTACCGCACAAGGGACTTAACTCGGCTTATTCCAGAGCCCTGCCCATGCGGGAGGACGCACCTTAGGGTTGATAGGATCCTTGGGCGGGCTGACGACATGTTTATCATCCGCGGAGTAAACATCTTCCCACAGCAGATTGAGGCCGTGCTTATGCGTTTCCCAGAGGTTGGACAGAACTATCAGATCGTGCTTGAGGGATACGATGAACTAATAGTTAAGGTTGAGCTGAACAGGGACATGTTTGACGGAAGAATTGAAAGGCTTTTAGCCTTAAAGCAGGAGCTTGAGGATAAGATCCGGGCAGAAATCCAGGTTCGTCCAAAGGTTGAGCTTCTTGAACCGGGAAGTTTACCCGTTAGCGAAGGCAAAGCTAAAAGGGTAATAGATAAAAGAACCCTTTAAATAGGAGGAAAATTCTATGGATTATGTAGAAATTTTAAGCCTTTTTGCCGAAAATAAACCAGGCAGACTTGAAAGGATACTTCAGGTTCTTGCTGAAGAGGGGATAAACATCCTTGGCTTTTCCATCATCTCCGTTAAAGATTTCGGGGTGATAAAGCTTCTTGTGGATAATCCAGAGAAGGCTTTTGAGAGGTTTAGGGAGAAGGGCTTTACTGTAGCCAAGATCAAGGCTCTTGGCGTTGAGCTTGAGGATAGACCGGGCGGGCTTTACGAGGTGGTAAAGAAGATTTCAGGAAAGCAAATAAACATCGAGAGCGCCCTCGTCTATGTTGCCGAAACTCGTAAAAAAGCCTACTTTGTGTTTGAGGTGGAAGACATAGATTCTGCCTGGCAAGCCTTGCAAAATGAGGGCTTAAAATTCTTAAAACAAGAGATGATCTTAAGGAGGTAGCTATGTATTGGAATAAAGAAGCCGAAACCATGCCAAGAGAGGAGCTACAAAAACTCCAACTTCAAAGGCTAAGAGAGGTTGTTAAGTATGCCTACGAGAGGGTTCCTTTTTACCGCAAACGCTTTGAGGCTGCCGGCATAAAACCTGAGGATATAAAGTCCCTTGAGGATTTAAAATACATCCCCTTTACAAGCAAAGCGGACCTACGCGAGGTCTATCCCTTCGGGCATTTTGCTGTCCCCCTTTCAGAGATTGTGGAAATTCATTCATCAAGCGGGACAACAGGAAAGCCCGTTGTTGCTGGCTACACAAGGAGGGACCTTGAGGTTTGGGGAGAGGTGATGGCAAGGTCTCTCACGATGATAGGCGTTACCTCTCAGGATGTGATCCAGATTGCCTATGGATATGGTCTCTTTACGGGCGGGCTTGGCTTTCACTACGGGGCTTTGAAAATTGGGGCGACGATAGTCCCAGCCTCTGCTGGCAATACCAGAAGACAGATCACCCTTATGCAAGATTTTGGGACAACGGTTCTTGCCTGCACCCCATCCTATGCCCTTTACCTTGCAGAGTACGCAAGGGATGAGATGGGGATTGACCCCTCCACGCTTAAACTTCGGGTTGGCTCTTTTGGAGCTGAGATGTGGACAGAGGAGATGAGAAGGGAGATAGAGAAGCGTTTTGGCATCAAAGCTTACAATGTTTATGGGCTAACAGAGATCATAGGACCGGGTGTCGCCCACGAATGCGAAGAGCAAATGGGGCTTCATATCTGGGAAGACCATTTCCTCCCCGAGATAATCGACCCTGAGACAGGAGAATGGGTAGAGGAAGGGAAGGAAGGGGAGCTTGTGCTAACTACGCTAACCAAGGAAGGCGTTCCTATGATCCGTTTCCGCACAAGGGACATAACTTCATTTGTCCCAGGGGAATGCCCCTGCGGAAGGACTGGGAGGCGCATCGAAAGGATCAAGGGAAGGACGGATGACATGATCAAGGTTCGTGGTGTTATGCTCTTCCCGTATCAAATAGAGCAGTGCATCCTTGAGGTGCAGGGCGTTGAGCCTCATTACCAGATAATTCTAACAAGACCACACCATCTTGATGAGATAGAGGTTCAGGTTGAGATGGCTAAGGAAACATTCTCCGATGAGGTTCGAGTCATTGAAGACCTGAGAAGGCGTCTTGAGAAGAAGATCGAGGAAACGGTTGGGATTAGGGTCAAAGTAACGCTCGTTGAGCCAAAGAGCTTGCCAAGGAGCGAGGGTAAGGCAAAAAGGGTTATCGATAAACGTAATCTCAGCTAAAGGAGGGCTCCCAATGAAGGTAAAACAGATATCCATTTTCTTAGAGAATAAGAAGGGCAGGCTTTATGAAGCCTTAAAGGTTCTTGCTGAAGCGGGCATAAACATCCGTGCTTTAGCCATCGCTGACACCTCAGACTTTGGCATCCTTCGCCTTATCGTCAACGACCCGGAAAAAGCAAAATCTGCCCTTGAGAACTCGGGCTTTACCGTAAAGATAACCCCCGTTTTAGCAGTTGAGGTGGACGACCGCCCGGGAGGCTTAGCTGAGGTCTTAAAATATCTTTACGATGCCGACATCAATGTAGAATATACCTACGCCTTCGTGGAAAAATCCGGGGAAAAAGCCGTAGTTGTTTTAAGGACAAACAACTTAGATAAAACCATCTCTGTCCTAAAAGAAAAGGGGATTACCCTCCTTTCGGAGGGCGAGGTAGCAAATCTTTGAAGTTTGAGGTTTCCTTCTAAGCCTTTGTCTCTCTTTTATGTAGTTTTCCGGCGATAAGCACGCAGGGTCTCTTTGAGATCACCACATGAACTCCTGGGGTCTCAAGCCCCTTCTTTAAAGCCTCAACCATTTCCTCTTTCTTTAGCGGGTCGACCTCAACAACCGAATCCACTCCGCAGGCTTTGCAGAGCTCAACAAGATTTATAGCCTTTGTTTCTTCACCCCTTGGCCCAATGCCGATGATAGGGGTAGGCTGATGCCCGGTCATAGCGACGGCTGAATTGTCAAGGATGCAAACAAGGATGTTTGCCCGGTTGTAGACAGCATTTAGCAACCCTGTTATTCCAGAGTGAAGAAATGTTGAATCTCCGATCACAGCAGCAACCCTTTGAACTCCCTGTTTGGCAATGCCAATGGCATTAGTGATGCTTGCTCCCATACAAAGACAAGTATCCATGGCGTTAAGAGGTGGAAGCGCTCCCAGGGTGTAGCAGCCGATGTCTCCAGTTATGTAGTTTGGCTTTGCCTCAACAAGTGCTTTAAAGAACTCTCTATGGGGGCATCCAGGGCAGAGTGTAGGCGGTCTTGGGGGAACTTTCTCAGGCTGAACTTCAGCCCCTTTCCCAAAAAGCTTTAAAACGACATCAGGGCTAAGCTCTCCTTCAGCTGGCACATCCCCAGAAAGCTTCCCTTTAACTTTTGGGTGAAGGCATCTTGCTATTTTTTCAACGAGAGGATAGCCATCCTCAAGAACGATCACCTCTTCAAGGTCTTTAACAAACTCAGCGATTAAAGCTTTGCTTACAGGGTAGCCGGTTATCTTCAGGATAGGAAGCTCTTGAGCAAACTCCATGACATAGTTAAAAGTTATTCCACAGGCGATGATACCAACCTTACCCTCACCAGGGTAAACCTCATTAAAGCTTCTTTCGGCTATCCATTCCTCGATAAGAGGCTGTTTAGCGTTTAGCTCCCTGTGGAGCCTGAGCACATTCTTGGGAAGGGGTAAAAGATTGTCTGGGTCCTTCACCAGGCTTACTTCTTTTTGAGGAAGAGGCTCTTCTAAAGTGACAGGTAAATAGCAGTGAAGAAGTCTTGTTTGAGTGCGGAGTATTACTGGGAGGTGAAAGGTTTCGGATAGCTCAAAGGCAAGCTTGGTGTAGTTTTTTGCAGTTTCTCCATCGTAGGGCTCAAGGCAAGGAATTTTGGCAAAGTAGGCATAGAAGCGGGAGTCCTGCTCGTTTTGAGAAGAGTAGGCTCCTGGGTCATCTCCCATGGCTATGACCAGACCACCACGCACCCCAAGGTAGCTCATGGTCATAAGAGGGTCTGCAGCCACATTTAAGCCTACATGCTTCATCGAACAGAGGACCCTTCTTCCGGTAAGCGAAACTCCATAAGCAACCTCGAGCGCCACCTTCTCGTTGATACTCCATTCACAGGGCACATCGGTATTTCTGATTATGGATTCCAGGATATGGGTTGCAGGTGTCCCCGGGTATGAAGTGGCATAGGAGATGCCAGCCTCATACGCCCCTCTTGCAATGGCATCGGCACCAAGCATTAGCTTCCTTTCCACTTTTAGCCCTCCTTTAAAATTGGTCTGAAGTTTGAAACTTTATCTTATCTAAATATTTAAGAATAAGCAACCATTTTGGAAATTTTGCCTAGAACTTTGCGCTGGAGGGTCTTTACTCCCTTTTATCCCTAAACCCGTTATTCTTCTCTCGAACCCCCTAAAACAAATTTAAAATAATCACTCCTGCCATAAGCGATAATACTGTAAGCGGGAGTCCGACCTTTAAGTATTCTAAAAAGCCAATCTTTACCCGCGAGGATGCTCCCTCTATGACGATGATGTTAGTGATAGAGCCTAAGATGGTTAAATTGCCGGCAAAGGTTGAAGCTAAAGCGAGATAAAGCCATGCTTTTTCGGTGTTGAACCAATTAGCAATTAAAGGTTTGAAGATCAACACCGCGGGGACATTGCTTACGATGTTTGACAACAAAGCGCAGGAAAACACGAGCGATAACGGCGTTTTTACAAAATCGCGAAAGGCTTCTACCATTTCGTTGAAAAGGGCAGATTTCTCAAAGCTCTTTATAACAATAAAAAGCCCTATAAAAAGGATTAAAAGCCTAAAATCTATAAGATTATAAACCTTCTCAGGTTTTATTCTTCTTGTGATAAGCAAAAAGGAGCCAACTCCAATGGATACTACCTCCATGGGAGCATTCAAAAAGAAAAGTAGAACCGTAAGCAGAGCTAACAAAGATGATTTAATCACCAGTGGTTTGTTATATCTGTATCTCAGTTCAGGCGTTTTGGTTACAGAAACTGCAAGCTTTTTTTATAAAACCATTGGAGCAAAAGGGCACAGATTAAAAGCCCAACCAACGCTACTGGGAAAAGTTTTATAAAGAAGGTGCTATAAGGTATTCCGGAAGCAGCTCCGATGATGATGTTTTGGGGGTTTCCAGTGATGGTAGCTACGCTGCCAATGTTTGCTGACATACAAAGGGCTAAAAGATAAGGCTTAGGCTTAAGCTTAAGTCTTTTGGTTAAGTCTAAAATAAAGGGCGTAAAGATGAGACATATCGTATCGTTTATAAAAAAAGCAGATAAAATCCCGGAAGAAAAGATAAGAAGGTAAAGAAGGAAAATAGGGCTTTGAATTCTATTAGCTAAAAAATTTAGAATGATGTTAAAGAAGCCTGAAAGTCTTAAATTAGCAATTAGGATCATCATACCAAAAAGGATTAAAATAGTCTTATAGTCAATGGCTTCGTAAGCTTCATAAACAGATAAAACATCAAAGATTATCATACAGGAAGCTCCAATTATAGCTGCACCAGTGCGGTCAATCCTAAATAAAGGTGGTTGACCTAAAGCCATCAGAATATAAGTGAGTAAGAAGATAAAAAAGGCGATGTCCATAAGGACTGATTTCAAATCGTCTTTGTGCGAGCTTTACATTCTAACTTTTCTTTTTGTTTACTTCAACTTTCTCTATGAAGGTTGTTTCAAAAATGTTTTGTGTAAGCCCTCCTGCTGTCACCCCGAGCCTCTTTTTTATCACCCCGAGCCGCTTTTTTTCGTCACCCCGAGGCGTCAGCCGAGGGGTCTCCCCCTTTATGTCGTTCCGAGGCGTTAGCCGAGGAACCTCCATCTCATGACCAAAGAGGGATGCCTCGCTATCGCTTGGAAGGACGGAGTAGGGGTACCTTTTTTTAGCAGCCCCAGTGGTCTCCTTGGCAGTTGTATCAATTAGTATTAAACTTAGAGAAATAGTCTTTAACTCTGTTAAAATATGAATTAGTTTACTTTTTTAGCTAAAAGTTCCAAAAATTCCTCATTATCAAAATAATTATCTATCATTACAAATTATTGTCAATTTTACCAAAAAATAACTTAAAACCTACTTTGACTTTTTTATTGTTTTGTGTATACTTTTTAGTAAAATAATGTTGGGAGAAGCTTTAGGGATGGAAAATCCAGGACTTATTGAGTGCGGTTTCTCCCCTCATTCAGCCTAATCCCCTTTTCCTTCCTCGCTAATAGCACTCGTTTTTAACGAGCTTTCGTTTTTATCCGCTTTTTACCAGGAAGCAATCATTATGCTTTTTACCAAGAGGCAATCATTATGCAAAAAATAAAAAAAGAGGAGGTGGGCTTATGAGGAGACCGAGAAGTGTTAGAGAAAATTTGGAAGAAATGTTGGAGGATATTAAACCAAGGTTGGGTGTTGCCGCCTATGCTCGTCCTCTTTATTACGATGTTTTTCAAACGGTAAAGTCCTATTTACTTAAGCTTTACCTGGGAGATGAGGTAACTCCACCAGCTGAAGAATTGCCTTTTAAAGTATTAGAAGCCTTTTCTTATGTTTCACCTGGGTTTTTTACCTTACCTATGATCATAGGTTTTGACCCTTTGGACAATTACACCTCATCCGAACAGACATTTCTTGCTGTTGTGAGATATAATAACAACAGATATTATATTTCCTTATCGATTGTTAAAGATATACGCGAACACTATATTATGTTTGTCGTTGGAGAATCCCCAGAAGAATTATACACTATTGAGTTAACTAATTTATTGATAAAATTAGCTATAAGAAATTCAGGCTACTATGGAAAATTTCTAAAATTTTCACAACCAGGTGAGACTATTGAAGGAATAAAATTTAAGATACTTCCCCCTCCTAATCTTTCTCTAAGTGATATTTATCTAAAAGACAAATCAGACCTTGAAGATTTTGTCGAAGCCGTAAAAAGAAAGAATCAAGGATTAAGATACCTTTTTGTTGGGGAACCCGGCACAGGTAAAACAGATACTGTTAGAGCTATCATAGCTGAATGTCTTAAAGCTGACGGGATTACAGTAATTGAAGTAGACGCAAGCTCCGACATTTCTTTGAATCTAGTATTTGAATACGCTGAGATTTTTAGTCCAGTTTTACTTTGCATAGATGATATTGATATCTTGGTTGGGTCAAGAGGAAACTTTTTTAAACCAAAAGAGCTATCAAGCGCCCTTCAAGCCTTAGATGGCTTCGTTGAAAAGGATGACCACTACTTAATAGCTACAACTAACGATAGAAAGCTTGTTGATTTTGCCTTAAGAAGACCAGGTAGATTTGATCTTATCATAGAGTTTAAAGAGCTTGACCCAGAATTTTATCCGGACCTTGTTTTGAGAGAATCAAAAGATGAAAACTTAGCCGAAGTATTTAGAGACGAAAGGATTAAGAGAAAGCTCTATAATCTCAAGGTAACCGGGGCTTTCATTGCTACCTTAGTTAAGCACTTACTTAAACCAAGATTCGATGAAACAAGATACAATCCTGAAACTGTTATAGCTTTAATAGACAAGCTTCATACAGCCTTTAAGCAGGAAGTAAAGAAAGAAGAAAAAATAGGTTTTGTAGGTGGAGATTATGAGTAAAGTCAACCTTGAAGAGTTTAAGCAGATTATCAAGGAATTAACTGAGGAGGCTAAAGTTTTAGGAAATCCTTATATATATGTGACTGAATTAGATAGACTTTTAAGAAATAAAGGAATAAATCTTTACAGATATACCCGAGAGCTTGATAAAAATGAGAGAAGAATCATAGATAGGGAGATACTCAGTCAGCTCGTCAAATCAGCAGATAAGATTTTGTCGAGATTTTCCGCTGAAACTGTTTTAGATGAAAAAAGAAAGCTTGAACGAGAATTCTTAGAGATTCTTAGGATGTTCGCTAAACTGAAAAACATCGACATGGCATATAATTTAATGCAGGATCTTTATTACTATTTCAATCCCTATGATTTTAACTACATTATCCTTTTAAATGAACTGAGAAGGCTAAATCTTGACCCCGAAACAGAGATGGTAAAACTTAAAATCAAAGATATTATCAACATTGATGAAGGCGTGAATTTCACTGAAAAGGAGGGGTTAGTTCAAGATAAAGAAATAGAAGAGAGGTCTTTTCGAGAATATTTTGAGTGTATATGTGGGGAAGAGACAAATGTAGTGCTTCCCCAATGCGAGTGTGAAGAGGAAGAGTATCCCCTTGAACCAGTAATTCAAGCAATCGAAGAGTTGCTTGCCAATAAAGCTGATGTTAAGCCAACATTAGAGATGGCAAAAGAGTATTTAAAAACTAAAGGCTTAAGCCTTGAAACTTTCTCCAAGAGAGAGCTTATAGTGTTGTTAAATATCTTAGCCTCTTTGATAGCAGAAAGAATGCTTTTTGATGACGAAGAGTTGGCTAATATTTATGATAGTATGTGGCTTGAAGACATCAGCGTTTACTGCTTAAAAAATTTAAGTCCTAAAACTCCTTACTGTAGGGTAATGTATCTTTTTTATTTAGATATCATCGGTAGATGTGGCGCTGAGCAAGCCTCTCTTGAAGCATATCAATTTGTTAAGCAAAGGGTTGAGCCAAACGAAGTAGAAAAGTTTCTTATGAAACTTTTAGAGGATGAGCTTAATAGAAGGCAAAGGGAGACAAAAATCACAAAGGAGGAGGTATCACATGAGGGTTTACAAAACATTGTATAGCTCAAAAAGATGTGCTACTTGCGAGTATTGGGGAGCCATGAGGCAAGTAAGAGGCTCTAATGTGGAGAGCGAAGAATGGGGCGTATGTTCTAACCGAAGAAGCAGTTATTATGGCAAGGAAAAGAGCTACAAGGATAGTTGCACAAGATACATGAGATGGATCGTGCTTGAGAGATAGGGTTTTTTCTATGCATGTATACTTTACTGATGAAAGGACAATCGTTGACAGCATAACAGGGGAGGTTTTTGACCTTGAAGAAGAACAAGGAGTATGGACTTGGGATAAGAAAATTTATGTGTATAATAAACTTTCAAGGAAGGAAAAGCTTAAAACGCTCATTCACGAGGTAGTAGAATGTTTTTTAGTAGTTTATTTAGGGATGAGGCAAGAAAGAGCCCATAAGATAGCAAGCTTAGCGGAGAGGGTGATTGGGAAATAGAGTATATAATAAATAAGGGCTAAGGTATGTGGAAAAAATGTGAGGATAAAAACACAGTTTATTGGGAAAAGGATGGTTTTAGATTGACCCTAAGAGAAATACATGGCGAAAGTCCAATTTTAACAAGAGAAATACATGGCGAAAGTCCAATTTTAACGAAAAAATCTATTATTTGTCAAGATTTTGAAATCTCGCCTGTTGTCGTTGAAGAATGGAAAGAGCTTTGGGTAAAGGTTGAGGATAGTTCCGGGAGAGAAGTTGACAAAATTTACTTTGGAGCCAATGAAGCAAACAAAATCCCATACCTTAAAGGCTTGTATTCTTTCACTTTCAGAAACTACCTTGGAAAAAGCTATATAAGAGTGAAGTTTAAGGATGGGGAAGAAATCATTACGGACCCGATAGAAGTTATTTCAAGTAAGACTACTTTGGCTGAAAATGAGCAAAACGGCAAGCTACCGTATTGCAAATTTTTGAAGGCTTTAATAGATGATTTAATCAATTACCTTGCTACATGTCCTTTTGACTTAAGCTCACCTACTGAATTTTATACTGAGGAGTATTCTTATCTACCATCTCCAGTATTTATCCTTCATACCTTAGCTCATAATGCAGAAGCTATAATCCAAGCCCTTCAAACCATTTGGCACAATCCTTACAGAAAATTAACAACCGAAGAAAGATGGGTATTGCTGAATGAGGCAAAGCATGTAGATGAAGACACAATTGTAATGATGCTTAAGCATCCTGAATATTTGCATGAGTATGAAGGAGAAGAATTAGGACATTTAACTAAATTTCTTAAAAATAATGAAACAGATACCAAATATCTTCCACTAAAAGTTTATCAGAGGCAGTTTATAGAGACCTTAGACAACCCTGAAAACCGTTTTATTAAAAAGTTCATGGATATTATTCTTTATTGGTGTGATGAATTGGAAAGACTGAATATTTTAAAAGAAGATAGTTCTCATAAGGAGCAAATAAAGAGGTTAAGAAACTATGTAAGGTATCTAAGAGCTGATCCGCTATTTGCTGATGTAGGGGAGATGACTATATTTCCAGCGTCATCACAAGTTTTATTAAAGCGAGACGGTTATCGTGAGTGCTTAAACATTTATAGGCTTTTACACCTTGCAAGGATCCCTATATTTAACAACATACAACAGGCGATAGATAATAGAAGGATAGACCAGCTTTATGAATTCTGGTGCTTTTTTAAGTTGTCTGAGATGTTGGCAAAGGTTATAAATGGAGAAGGAGCAAAGCCAAAGTTTAGAATAAAAGAAGGTTCACAGGGCGGTCTTGAAGGAGAGACTGAAGCAGATTTAGGAGAGGGATACAAGCTTGTGTATAATAAAACTTGGGAAGGATATACCTTCAATTTTCGTCCCGATTTTTCACTTTTGAAAGATGAAAAGTTAGAAGTTGTTTTTGATGCCAAGTTTAGGTTTGACCTAATGGAATTAGATAAAGATTTGGAGAACTTAGAGGCGGAAGAGGAAGCTATTAGAGAAGGAAATTTGGAAAAAGTAGTGAAGGTTGATGATGTATATAAGATGCATACTTATAGGGATGCTTTGCAGTGTAGAGCGTCAATCGTTGTGTATCCGGGAGATAATCCTCCCACAGAAGTTAAGTTTTATCATAGCGAGAATAAAAAATCAAACGATAAAAGAAAAAAGATTGAATTTAGTTCTATTTTACGCTCATCAACTTGTGGAGTAGGATATTTGGGATTGAGGCCAAGTTAAGAGAGAAAATAAAAACTAAAACTATAAGGAGGTGAAATGATGGCTAGAAAAGAGTGGACACCTGAGAATTGGAAATGGGATGAAGAGAAGATAAGAAAGTATTTAGAAGAGTTTGAAAAATATTTGAACAGTAAAGAAGGACAAGATATTTTAGAAAAAAGAAGAGAAAAGTTAAAGATGGCACAAGAACTATTAAAAGATGAAGAAAGTATTGAAAGTTTAACAAGTGAGAAGCTAAGTGCTTTGCTTAAAATGACAGATGCATCTAGGGGAAATAAAAGACCTGTTTTAATAATAGAGAAGGGAGACGAAGAGTATTTTAAAGAATTTAAAGCTTGGTTAAAAAACCTCATTAACGTAAAATTACAGGATCCATTACCAGAAAAAAAGCCGGGGGATGTATCAACCGGTTATGCTACTGAATTGCTTACCTTACGAAATCCGAAAGAATTTTACTTAATTAATAATGCTTCTATAGACGGACTTAGAAAATTAGGTTTTGGAAAATTACCATCAAATGATGAAAAAAGCTATCCTAAATGGAGACCGTTATTTGATGAATTGAAAGAAAAAATCAAAAAAATTGTAGAAAAGAATTTAGATAAAGAAGTGGATTATTACGATGTTGATAATTTTTTATATTTTGTACGTGAACAATATAAAAAGTCAGAGAAAAATAAATCAGACGAGAGTCAAGATAAAAACAGAGAAAGTTCCAATATTGCAGAAGTTGGAAAAAAATTAGAATCTGAAAAACAAACAGAAGTATCTAAATTAACCTTACAACAGTATTTCCAATACAAAGGCTTTTATTTTGACCAAGATTTAATAACAGCCTTCTATTCTGCTCTTAAAACTAAAGGCTTTGTTATTCTCTCAGGTCTTACTGGAACTGGGAAGACAAAATTGGCTCAACTATTTGCTGAGCTCTTTGAAATAGAAGAAATTAAAGAAAAAACTGATGAAAAATATTTAAGTTTTACTATTGAGATTTCACCTTATATGCTTCAGTATAATAGAATACATTTACCAAAACGCTCCTATGAAATTCTTAGTTTAGTTGATACTGAAAAAGAAAAGTATGTTAAAGTGGTTGGTGGTAATGAAGAAGAAATTTGTAAAATTGTAAAAAATGCAGCAGATCGGTATCTTTATACACTCCTCTTAAAAGGTAAAGTTGCAAAGTGGTTTAAAGACAATTTTAAAGAAAAGGAAAAATTACAAATAGAAGTAGTCCCAACTGAAGATAATGAAAAAGTAATATTGGATTTAAAAAAGTTTGAACCTGAAAAAAGACAAATAGAAAAGAAACCTGCCTATATTTACCTTCCAGTAAGACCAGACTGGAGGGATAGCAAAGCTTTACTTGGCTACTACAATCCTATTACAATAGAATATGAAAGAACGCCTTTATTGAATTTTATTTTGGCTGCTATTAAAAATTACAATACTAAAAAAGATAATCCAGATCCTTTCTTCATCATCTTAGATGAAATGAACTTATCACATGTAGAATACTACTTTGCTGATTTTCTAAGTGTTTTAGAATCTGGAAGAGATGAAAATTACTGGACAAAGGAAACAATAAAGCTTCATAATTCTGAAGAAGTTTTATTAGATAATAATGGAGAAGAAATACCTAAAGAGATTAAATTGCCACCTAATCTTTACATCATAGGTTCAGTTAATATAGATGAAACAACCTATATGTTTAGTCCAAAGGTGTTAGATAGAGCTTTTACGATTGAATTTAGAGAGGTTAATCTTGATGATTATAGTCAGTTTGAAATTGATAAGGAAAAAGCAAAGTTAATAGTAGGTAGTATTCGAAAAATTCTACTTGAAGATTTAAGAAATAAAAAGGATGAACAAGCACGATTTTGCGGAGCTGTAGCAGATAAGGAAGAAATTAAAGAAGCATTAAAGTGGATAAAAGAAAAAAAAGTAAGAAGTGAAAAATTGATCTTTAATGAGCTAAAAGAGTTAAACCAAATTCTTCAACCCTACGACTTCCACTTTGGATACAGAGTTTTAGACGAGATAGCTTTATTTATTAAATATGCAACTGATCCCTCTGACGAAGTAAAAAAATTAGTAGGAAAGCTAAGCCCTGAAAAAGCCTTAGACTTTGCAGTATTTATGAAAGTATTACCAAAGTTTCACGGACCGAGGCAAAAGTTAGAAAGACCTTTATGGTTAGTTTTAAAATGGTGCTTAAGAAATGATGTAGAATTTGATAATAAAACATTTGATGACTTGATAATAGGAATTTGGAAAGAATTAAGTCGTCAGGATAAAAGACCAAGTATTGAAGATTTTACTCGTGTGATTCAAGAATTAAAATTTAAACTAAATAACAGAAGCGAAAATGTATCTCCAAAGGATAATCCTGAATCTCAGAAAAAAGAAGAAAATCAGAACCAAACAACTGAACAGACGCACGAGTCAACAAGCGAGGCTCATCAGACTGAACAAACAAGTAAGGATGAAAAGAAACCTATTATAGATAAATTCAAATATCCAAGAACTGCTATAAAGGTGCTTACCATGCTTAGACAACTATATGAAACTGGATTTACAAGCTTTGCTTAATTTTAAAAAGGAGAGAAAGCATGGCTAAAAAGCAACAATCTAAACGCGCAGCTAATAAAATCTCTCTTAGTCCAAGTGAATTAGGAAAACCGCTTCTTGAGGATTTTTGTCCTCGGTGTTTTTGGTTTACTAAAAAGTTTCCGATTAAGGATAAGCATCCTTTTAGCTCTCCAATGGCAGGTCTCCTTAGCATAGCCGATAAATATGTTAAAGATGTTGTTGAATGGCATGTGCAGAAATTAAATCAGCTACCTACTTGGATACTAAATCAATTGAAGAAATTTTATCCTCACCTGGATTTTGACAATATTAGGTTAATAAAACCCACTATCTGGCGGGTTTCTCTTTTTGATGGGGCATGCCTTTTAAGCGGACAAGCTGACGAAATTATAGAGTTTTCTGATGGCTCTTGGTTTATTATTGATTATAAAACCGCTGCTTTAACAGAAAGCCAAGCAAAATTAAGACCTCATTATTCGGCTCAACTTAACGCTTATGCCTACTTAGCTAACAAAAATTTGGAAAAGCCTGTTGTAGGCTTAGCTTTAGTATACTTTGACCCAGAGTATAAAAACCTTAATGATGAGGTCTTACTACACCGAACCAAAGAGGAATTCCTCTTTGGCTTCAACCCAACCGTCGTGCCAGTAAAGCTTATGGATAATGAATGGGTAGAAAACCTTTGCCAAACCCTGTTTGAAATCCTTTCCTTAGATACACCGCCTGAAGGAAAGTCAAACTGCGAGGGGTGTAATACTTTAAAAGACTGGGTTAGGAATGTTTATCAGTATGCTTTTTGAAGTTCTTTTGAAAGGGTTTTATGAATACCTTTTTTGACCAATTTATTCAAGCCCCACTTGTTAGAGAATTTTTAGACCTGGTCTTTGATTTTGACTATGCTTTAGTAGGTGGATTGGCAGTGTCTTTTTGGGTGAAAGAGAGAAAACCAACACCAGGAGAGCTTGATATTTTAATTGACGAAGAAGAGATAAACGATTTACTTGAGCTTCTTGAAAAGCATCACTACATCATAGAAGGTTGGAAAGGTTTAGAAATAACCAATGTTGCTGTTAGAAAGGAGGACTTTCGCTTTGATATCCTTCTTGCCCAAGATGATTGGTTAAAAGAAGAGCTATTCTTTACCATTACTGTGTCTGATAGAAAAATAAAGGTGCTTCCTCCAAAAGGTATAATAAAGATGAAGCTTTTAGCCTTGCGAGAAAAGGATATGAAGGATATTGAGCTCTTAGAAAACTTAATAAAAAACGCACAATCTCACACCAAAATCACCTATCAAATTTGTCCCAAAGCATAAAAAATAATCATACAATTTTGTGTCGAAACGGGTAAAGTTGTGTCGCCTATATCGTCCAAGCTTTAATGCGACGAGCACCTTTGCAATGCTCGGGAAAACATAGCAGTTAGGCATAATTTTTGCAATTATTATTTAAAAAAAAACAAAGGAGGGATGAGCTATGAAGAGGGTGTTAGCACTTTTAGCGGGTGTTTCTTTGTTAAGCTTTTCTACAGTTTATGCTAAGGGACCTCATGGAGGAGGTCCTGCTGGTCCCAAGCCCTATCAAGGGGCTGGAATAGGCAAAGAGGTAAGCGGAGAAGCAAAACCAGAGGCTAAACAAGAGAAGCGCGAATTTGGGCAGACTGTTAGAGAGGAAGCCCAGAATAAAACGAGACTTATGGAACACAAAGAGCTAAAAGAGCAGAAGAAAGAGCAGAAGAGAGAGCAAAAACGGATCCATAAACAACCTGGTCAGGGCAACGCAACAACTCAATAGCCTTGGTTAAGTCTCTTTTTGTCAAGGTAGCAGGGGCTATCACCCTGCTACCTTCAGTCTTTAAAGGTTATAGCTTGACAGTTCCTTTTATCTTATGTTAACTTTATTGTATGAAGCGTTTAATTCTTTGTGCCGATTGGCTTATCACTTCAGCCGAGCGTCCCCCTATTCATCAAGGAGCCATTGTAATCGAGGGTAAGAAGGTTCTTGATGTAGGACCTCAGAGAGAAATATTAGCACGCTATCCTAACGACAAAATTGTCAACCTTCAGCATAAGCTCATTTTCCCTGGCTTAGTGAACGCTCATACTCATGCCCCGATGAGCATATTCCGGGGAATAGCTGAAGACTTACCCCTTATGACCTGGCTTAGGGAGTACATCTGGCCGGTTGAAAGTAAGATCAAACGGGAGTGGGTCTACTGGGGCACAAAGCTTGCTTTGATTGAGATGGTCCGCTCAGGGATAACTCTTTTTTGCGATATGTATCTTTTTGAGCCAGAAGTTATAAGGGCAACTGAAGAGGTAGGGCTTAAAGCCCTGCTTGGAGAAGGGCTTTTTGACTTTC
>Ga0315272_10000124_pt1 | contig 33895 bp, 36 predicted proteins | sample C3_middle_MG_FD_203918 | JGI IMG/M metagenome (GOLD analysis project Ga0315272, IMG submission 203918) | Sediment microbial communities from Yellowstone Lake, YNP, Wyoming, USA - C3_middle | ecosystem: Environmental > Aquatic > Freshwater > Lake > Sediment | place: USA: Wyoming | collected...
TGTTGTTCATGGTGCTGGCACCCATTGTCGCCAAGCTCGCTGCGGTGGTGATCGACCGCCTCGACCAACGCGCTGCCTCGCCGGGACTGTTGCTGACCATGGCGCTGTCGTTGATCCTGCTGTTCTCATGGCTTGCGCATGCGGTGGGTGCACCGGAGATCATGGGAGGCTTCGCAGCAGGTTTGGCGTTTAGCCAGCATTTCGGCTTCAAGCTGCCATTGGGGAAGGCTACCCTACGTTTCGAACCCAGCCCCAAGCTCGCACACAGCCTCGAAGAGCAGATGCGCCCGCTGATTCACACTTTTTCGCCTTTGTTCTTCGTGATGGTCGGGGTATCTTTAAACTTGAGCTCGATCAACTGGGGTTCGGCATTCATCTGGAGTCTGGCGGCATCACTGCTGCTTGCCGCTTTCGTCGGTAAATTTGCCGCGGGCTTCTTTATCAGAGAATCGCGACGTAATCAGATTGCCATTGGTCTGGCGATGATTCCGCGCGGCGAAGTGGGGTTGATCTTCGCGCAACTGGGTTTTAGCCAGGATATTTTGAATGGCGAGTTGTATGCCGCGCTGCTTATTGTTGTCGCGCTGACCACCATGTCACCGCCGTTTTTGCTGAAGTGGTTCTACAGCAAACAGTGAAACTGAGATTTCGCCTGACTGGTGGAAACAGTAGATGTGAAGCTGATTAAGCGAGTTTTGTTATTTCACCAGCAAGCCCAGTTTTTTTGCCAGCCACTTGGTGGTGGTGGCCTGAATCAAGATGGTCATCAAGATCGCGATGAAGGCTACAGAGGCGATGATCTGCGCGCCGGGCGCTTTCATGCCCACCAGCATACCGGCCAATGCGCCGGGAATCACGCCCGTCTCGCGCGTCCAGCACATGAACAGCATCTCCTTGAAACTCCACTTTGCACGACGGTCGGGCAGCGCGCACAGGAACACGGTGACCGGGCGTGCCACAAGCATGAACACGACGACGACTGCCGAGCCGCCGAGCAGGTATTGATTCATCAGGCCGAAATCCACTTGGGTGCCGAGCAGAATGAAAATGAACATGCGCATGATGAAGGCAGTGGTCATCACGAAATCTTCCAATTCACCGCCTTCCTTTTCGGTCAATTTGAAGCCCAGCGATTCCTGGTTACCGAGCATGATGCCAAACACAAACACTGCCATGAAGCCACTGGAGTGCATGCCGTCCGCGCCCATGTAGGCACCGATCACCGCCATCAAGGTGACCACCGGTGCGAATTCAGCAAGGAAGCCGAATTTTTCATGCGAAATAAAAAATGCGGCGAGATATCCCAGTATGCCGCCAATTACGATACCCAGCAGCGATTGTTTGATCAGGTCGATGACTGCATCGCCCGCAGAAAAACCGCCCGCGCCTACCGCCACGCCCAGCACGGTAAAAGTCAGGATCGCCCCCATCGCGTCGTTGAACGCGGATTCGCTCATCACAGTCTGCGCCACGCGATCCTTGATACGAACTTGTTTGAATACGGGTACCAGTGTGGCCGGGTCGGTGGAGGCGATCACGGTGCCAAGCAATAATGCGACGATGGGCGCAAGCCCGAGGAAGTACCATGCTGCCACGCCTGTGATTGCAGCGGTGATCAGCACGCCAACGGTAGAGATCACCACGATGGTGATCCACACCTCTTTCAACACCTTGAGACGGATCGAAGCGCCGCCGTCAAACAGGATGTAGCTGGAGCCGAAGATCATGATCAGCTGGTTGATCGTCGAGTCGGCCTTGATGTCCACCAAGCCCAGCACGCCGGGGCCGATCAGCATGCCGATCAGCAGGAATACCACTACATCGGGAATCCGCGCCAGCCGGGCGATCAGGCCGGAGAGAGTGCCGATGGCGAGGATGATGCCGAACATCAGCAGCGCGTGTTTTGCGAGTTCCAGTGAGGCGGATGATTCCATTATTTCCTTTAATCTTACTTGTGAATCTGATATATAAGCTGCTTGTTCGTACAGTCACTTTAACAAAAATACCTGTCTGGTGCGCACCGAGAGAGCTTGCGCTAAATTATAGTGTTGCCATCATGCTTGACGTTGCAGTCGCTACGCCCTAAAATTCCTGACCATTTAACTAAGGTAATAATATTATGAGCACAGACGTTCAGCAGCGCATCAAAGAGCAGGTCACCACGCATCCGGTGGTGTTGTACATGAAGGGAAATCCGCAGTTCCCGCAGTGCGGCTTTTCGGCCAACGCGGTAAAAATTCTGAACACGCTCGGCGTGAAAGAATTGTTCACCGTGGATGTGTTGCAGGAACCGGAGATCCGCCAGGGCATCAAGGATTACGCCAACTGGCCGACTATCCCTCAGCTTTACATCAAGGGTGAATTCGTCGGCGGCTCGGACATCATGACCGAGATGTATCAGAGCGGCGAGTTGAAGCAGATGCTGGGTAGCTAGTCTTTAAGCGAGCTGCGCGCGCGTTCGATCGCTGCTACAACCTGATTCGGTGCGGTTCCACCGATGTGGTTGCGGCTGGCAAGCGAGCCTTCCAGCGACAACACCTGATATACATCCTCGGCTATGTGCGCTGAGAATTGTTGCAACTCGGCAATGCTGATGTCGCTCAAGTCACAACTGCGTTGTTCGGCAAAGCGCACGGCCTGCGCCACGGCTTCGTGCGCATCGCGAAACGGCAATCCTTTTTTGACCAGATAATCGGCCAGGTCGGTCGCCGTGGCATAGCCTTGCAAAGCAGCGCTGCGCATGGCTTCGGGCTTGACCTTGATGCCTGAGATCATGTCGGCGTAGATGCGCAGAGTCTGCGTCAAAGTATCAACGGTGTCGAACAGCGGTTCCTTGTCTTCCTGATTGTCCTTGTTGTAGGCCAGCGGCTGGCCTTTCATCAACGTGAGCAGCGCGACCAGATGGCCGTTCACACGACCGGTCTTACCGCGTACCAGTTCGGGCACGTCGGGATTTTTCTTTTGCGGCATGATCGAAGAGCCGGTGCAGAAGCGGTCGGCGATGTCGATGAAGCCGAAGCGCGGGCTCATCCACAAGATCAGCTCTTCGGAAAAACGCGACAGGTGCGTCATGATAAGCGCGGCACAGGCGGTGAATTCGATCGCGAAGTCGCGATCAGACACCGCATCCAGAGAGTTTTCGCACACGCCGTCAAAGCCGAGCAACTCGGCGACATATTCACGCTTGATCGGGTAACTGGTGCCCGCCAGCGCGGCAGCACCGAGCGGCAAGCGATTCACGCGCTTGCGGCAATCCCGCAAACGTTCCGCATCGCGCTTTAGCATTTCGAAATACGCCATCAGATGATGACCGAAACTGATCGGCTGCGCGACCTGCAAATGGGTGAAGCCGGGCATGATGGTGTTGGTGTGCTGTGCGGCTAGGTCGAGCAGCGCGACTTGCAACGCCTTGACCAACGCGAGCAACTCGTCGATCTCGTGGCGCAGATACAGTCGCACGTCCGTCGCCACCTGATCGTTGCGAGAACGCCCGGTGTGCAAGCGTTTGCCGGCATCACCGACCAGCGTGGTGAGGCGCTTTTCGATGTTGAGATGCACGTCCTCCAAATCGAGCGACCAGACGAATTCACCACTGATGATCTCGTTCTCGATCTGCCCGAGACCGCGCTTGATGTCGTTCAGGTCCTGTAGCGCGATGATGTCGCAGGCAGCCAGCATCTGCGCATGCGCCAGCGAGCCTTGAATATCGAACATGGCCAGCTTGTGATCGAATCCAACCGAAGCGGTATAGCGTTTTACCAGTTCAGCCACCGGTTCGCTAAAACGCCCTGACCAGCTATCTTTATCTTGCATTGCCGCCCCCACATGTCCCAAAATGAAGCATGGAAATCAATTTGTATACCGCCCATAACCTAAAGTTTTATTACTATGAATAGCTTGCCTAGTATAAGACAAAATGCCCGCCTCGATGCGTTGCCAAACTTTCGCAACCTTGGCGTTATTTTGCGTATTTTGACTATTAGCATCGCCCTGACGTTATTACAGGGGATATTGCTATCTAAAACATGGGCAGAATTCGCACCACACATACTCCAGATCGCTACATTGTTTACTCCGATCTTGCTGGCCGACCTGATGATGTTATGGTTAGCTCAACCTTGGCTGGGAAGATTGCCTTACTGGCGGGGAGGGCTGGTAATAATGGGGTTTACGGTTGTGATGACACTGACCATTTATTCTTTCGGGGGAGAGCTGTTTCGTTTACAAGATGACAGATATAGTTCTTATGAAATGATTCGTTATGCATTTCTGGGTTCAATGATGTGCGGAGTCATATTGCTGTATTTTCGGCTGCGTACCCGAGTTTTGTCCCTTGCATTGGACGAAGCACGCTTGCAGGTCTTGCGCGCTCGTATTAAGCCGCATTTCTTGTTTAATACGATCAATGCAGTGCTGGGTATAGTGCGCACCCAGCCAAAGCAAGCCGAAACAGCACTGGAGGATATGGCGGATATGTTTCGTATGGCGATGTCAGATGATCAAGATCTTGTGCCGTTAGGGCAGGAAATTCAGTTGAGTAAACAATATGTAGCCTTGGAAAATATGCGCATGGGCGAACGCCTACGGGTAGATTGGCAAATCGACAGTGCTCTGGATGATGCGTTGATACCGCCTTTGCTAATGCAACCACTTCTGGAGAATGCCGTATATCACGGAATTGAGACGTTGCCACAGGGTGGCCGCATCAGAATCGAGTTGCATCGCGGCAGCAATGGGGTGCACCTTAAGGTGGAGAATCCCTGCACGGAACAGGCTGCCATACCTCATCGAGGCAACATGATTGCGTTGCGTAACATCCGTGAACGTCTGGATCTGTTGTTTGATGCCGAGGCGCGCTATCAAGTTGAGAGTGGCAAGGGCTTTTATCGCGTGGATATTATTTTTCCTTATGTTTCCAGAAAGAAGGAGCGGTCACTATGAGTGAAGTCGAATTAGCCTTGCGTGTATTCATCGTTGATGATGAAACACCGGCGCGCAACCGGTTGCGTGATTTGTTGAATGATTGCAACTCACAGCTGGCGCTTGATGTCGTGGGCGAGGCGGGCAATGGAAAAGAAGCATTGGAAATGCTCGAGAGTATCACTACCGATGTGGTGCTTGTCGACATTCGTATGCCGCAAATGGACGGAATCGAACTCGCGCAGCATTTGAACAAACTGTTCAAACCGCCAGTTGTTATTTTCACCACAGCTTACGATGCATACGCGATCAAGGCATTCGATTTGAACGCGATCGATTATTTGCTCAAGCCGATACGGCTGGGACGTTTGTTCGAGGCGCTGAAGCGTGCGCGTGAAGCGGTGCCGATACAGACCGAGGTGTTGCGCGACCTTTTGCCCGAGCCGCGAAAGAATCTGTCCATCCACGAACGCGGCAAGATACACCTGATACCCATCGAGCAAATCCTGTATCTGCGCGCCGAGTTGAAATACATCACGGTGCGGACTGTAGAAAAGGAGTATTTGGCCGAAGAGTCGCTCAATGCGCTGGAAAAGGAATTCGCCGCGCGTTTTGTGCGCATCCATCGCAACTGCCTGATCGCAAAAGAGGCGATCGCCGGATTTGAGAAGGGAGGCGATGAAGGTGAGAGCGGCTGGATGGTGAAACTGAAAGATATGGACGAGCTGCTTCCGATCAGCCGTCGCCAGCAGCATATCGTCAAGGAGTTCAGTCGCGGCTGAATGTAAATATGCAATGGCGGTTCAAGGATGTCCATGAGGTTAGCGAACAACGATACGACTTGGGGAACGCCGGCGAAGCTCTTCCACTGGCTCGTCGCCGCGCTGATTTTTACCCAGTTTGCGCTCGGCTGGATTGCTTCAAGCTGGAGGCTCTCGCCAATGAAACTCAACCTCTTTGTCTGGCACAAGTCGACCGGTATGCTGATTCTTGCGCTGGTTCTCCTGCGCCTGCTGTGGCGGCTGACGAACCCGACGCCCGCACTCCCAGCGGACACGCCAGATTGGGAGCGTGCCATAGCGCGGACAAGCCACGCGCTGCTTTATGTCCTCATGATCGCAATGCCTCTCGTCGGCTGGATCATCAACTCCGCAGCAGGCATTCCATTCAGTATTTTCTGGTTGATCCCGCTGCCGTCTGTAGTCGCACCCGACAAACACATCGCCGAGCTGGCAGCGCTGGTGCATCTTTCCCTTTTCATTATTCTCGCTGCGTTGCTCGTTCTGCATTTGGCCGCTGCGCTGAGGCATCATTTCATCAAGAAAAATAATCTGCTTGCGCGTATGTTGCCCGCTACAGGAAATCGTAAATGAAAAAATTTGTCTGCCTCGCCATGCTGTTCGCAACCGCCACGCTCCAGCCCGTGTGCGCAGCCGACTGGAAGATGGATCCTTCCGCCAGCAAGCTCGAGTTTTTAACCACTTTCGAAAAGACGGAGAACCTGGGAGTTTTCAAGGAATTCGACACGGTGTTGCACATCGATGCGCAGAATCCAGCAGGCAACCGTCTTGATGTAACCATCAACATAAAGAGCGTGGACATGTCGAGCTCGCAAATCAATGATGCAATTGCCGGGCCGGATTGGTTCAATTTCGCCCTTCATCCGCAGGCTGAATTTCATGCGACCAATATTGCCCGCTCGCCAACTAACCCACAAGCCTACATCGCGCACGGTACGCTGACGCTTAAGGGCGTGCAGCAACCGGTCGATGTGCTGTTCACCTGGAAACCTGCTGTCGGTGGAGCGATCATGGAGGGCGGGTTCACGGTCAAACGCGGGGCATTCGGCATAGGTTCCGGCGAGTGGGCGTTGACAGAGGGAAAAGGCGCCATCGGTGCCGATGTCACGGTGAAATTCCACGTGCTGTTGCGCAAAGCAGGCTGACGTGAGCAATTCATGAACTAATCGACAACCGACTAATCACGCTACAAACCAAACTGCATGCCCGCACTCAGGCAGGTCAATTTTCTACCGGTGCCTGTGCTTGAGGTTTTTACATCGCCATAATCTTCATACATAACTCGAATGGCAACTTTGTTCTTGAATGGAAATAACATTCCGAGACCGTAGGTAAAGTTTAAGTTGTTATAACTTTGAGATGACGTTGAGCCAGCATTGGTTACTGATGCGTCGGCCTCGATAAATGCCACTCCAACCTTCCCCGCCAGCGAGATATTCTCAGTTACTGGATATGAGCCAATTGCTGAAAATTGGAACGCAGAGGATTTTGCTTTGGCTGATACTGGCGAACCAAAATATGACCCGGTAGCAGCAATTTCTGTACTGGGTTGATATGTAACTTCTAGAGCAACATTGCTGATAGCCTGATAACCCAATCCAAATCGATAAGCCATCGCTGCATCACTACAATATATCGTTGTGGGCGCACCTGAACAGGGATCTTTTTCAGTCGTTTGTCCAAAATCGAAGGCACCATATAGCTTGCTGTCCTCCGCAATAGCGCCGACAGAAGCCAAACCAAGAAATAGTGTGATAAGCGACTTATTTATTGAAGATATCATTCCAATACTACCTTATTAAAATAATTACCTGAAAGCATCATATAGTTTTTTTATGGCAGGGGGCCATCGTGACAGGAACAATCTTTCGCCTGCCAACTGATTATACTTAAAATGGTCGCCAAATTAGAAAGGTGTTAATTGATTCGAAACCAAGTCTGGCTATGGTGAAAATGTGGTTACTTACTCTTGGGCGATAAGAGTCTCCGCTTGCACGTGCCAGATTGATCTCTTCCTAGTACGCAAAATTGCGAGTCACAACATCCTAAGTTGTGGCGGCTTCATGGCCAATCCTATATCTGCTGTGTGTTGCAAGCTGCCCATCTCGAAGGGACGCTTTCAGGCAGTTGCTATTTTCAAACCCTAAAGAATTCATAATTACCTTTGTATCTCGGACAGCCACGCAAGCAGTTTTTGCTCATAGGGTATTCCCGCGTTTGCAGGACTCGTCGATGGCAGCCTTTCATATTGCATCTGTGTCGATTCGAGCGTGGGGAGGGCATACTTTAGGAAGCACTGTTCGGCTTTGGCCCCATTAAAGAAAACGTGAGTGATATCCGGGTGTTGCGAGAAGAATGATTTGAAATCGTTCGGGACTGCGGAGTCTGCCTCTATGTGGGAATCAAGGCTGCTCTTCCGAACGCATGACCCCAGCACATCCCATAACGCGATTCCGGAAGATCGCAGGATATTCAGCCGATCTTGGTAGGGAAGGCCGGGATGAGCGCCGATGAGTTCGCCCATAATGGCCCAGAAAGCGTTACGCGGATGGGCATAGTACTCGCCCGCTGCAAGAGAGGCTTTGCCGGGCATACTCCCCAGGATAATCAACGTTGCGGCAGGGTCCTCGATCGGAGCGAAACAACGAACGCGTGTCATAGCGTATTTTAAGGTGCGGTAGTTGAGAGATTGTTATCGTCCACCATGACTGTCTTGTCCACACTGTAATATCGTTTTCGGTTGGTATTGACGGTGGGCAAATAATTCCGGGTCTCTGCATAAGGCAGTTTTTCGTGCAGCATCTGGAACACCTGCGCAGGGCTGAGGCTGTTGATCTTCTGGAAACCTTCCGCGAAGCGCTGTTTGCCCGTGGCATCGGTAAAGGCGCGCATCACATTGCTCGGGCCGGTGTTGTATGCGGAGATGACGCAGTAATCGCGCGACGTGCGGTCGTCCACCTTGTCCAGTTGGTCAAACGTAAGGACGCTCAAATAAGCGGCGCCCAGCTCGATGTTGTTTTCCGCATCGAACAGGTAATCCGTGGAAGGAGCGATATCCTGGTTCCTTGCCTTGCGGTAGGCCTCGCGCCCCCCGCTGGTGGGCACCAGTTGCATCAGCCCGTATGCAGGGGCACCGCTGACTGCATGAGGGTTGAAGCTGCTTTCGGTTTTGATCACGCCAAGCACCAGGCTGGGGCTGACGTTGTACTGCTTAGCAAATTTGCGTACCGATTGAAGATATTTTTGTGCTTTTTTATCCTCGAAATTCGCAACCATCAGGAAGGTTACATAGCGCACCGGTTTGTTGCCGCCCTCGGTTTGGACTGAGCGCGTCTTTGCCTTCAGCAACATTTTGTCGGCAAAGCTAGCAGCCACGTCCTGTGTCTTGATCTCCTGTCCCGCATCGTTCAAAACCAGCCCAAGCAGGAAGGGCGGGCTGTTGCTGTTCAGTTTGACTGCGCTGTCGGAAAACACATCGACTGAAGCCGGGTCCTCTGGCGTGAGCAAAGTGGAGATGATGGCGTTTTTCAGGCTGGCATCTGCATTCTCTTCCAGGGTCTCCACGCTGATTTCGCCGTGCTCGAAGTCTACGATGGCGCGGCTTTTGTATTGCTTGCTGTATTTGACGTAGGTCTTTTGTTCGGGTAACCGTGTTTCCTTCTTACCCCAAGTCTTTTTGACGTTGCCGGAAAGCGTATTCATCAGGTTATCAAAGTCGCGCTTGGCAACTTTCAAGTCCTGCACAAGTTGCGCGGGATCGCGCTCCCACTGCTCGCGTTTGCTATCGAGCAGTGCTTTTGTCGCAGCTTTAGCGTCGTTACTTGAGGCGACTTTTGCAAGATTTTTTGCGCTACTGCTGTTTGCAACATTGATAAGGCTGTCCAGCCTCGCACTGTCCTGGGAAGAGCACGAGGGAAGCAATGCAAGTACGGTGAAGGCGAACAGGGCTTTTTTTATAGCATGCTCCATATGCTGGCCTCCTGATTAAATGAAAACAGATCGGCTGATTATGCGCTCAAAAATTATCCGCTGTTGCGCAAACCCGTGGCAATACCGTTGATGGTGAGGTGGATGGCACGTTTCACCAGTACGTCATTGTCTCCGGCGCGATGGCGCTGCAGTAGCGCGACCTGCAAATGGTTGAGCGGGTCGATGTAGGGCATGCGGGTCAGCAGGCTGCGCGCGAATGCCGGATTGTCCTGCAACAGCGAGGTGTTGCCGGTCACGGCGAACAGCATCTCGATGGTGTCCTCCCATTCGCCGTTGATCGCGCCGAAGATCCGTTCGCGCATTTTGACGTCATCAACCAGCTCGGCGTAGCTCGAGGCGATGCCCATGTCGGTCTTGGAGAGCACCATGTCCATGTTGGACATCAAGCCGCGGAAGAACGGCCAGTTTTTATACATCGCCTGCAGTTGCGCGAGCCCGGCTTCGCCCTCGCGTTCGACGAAGCGCTTCACCGCAGTGCCGAAACCGAACCAGCCCGGCAGCAGCGTGCGGTTCAGCCCCCAGCTGAACACCCAGGGGATCGCGCGCAGATCTTCGATGCGGTCGGAGGCCTTGCGCGCCGAAGGGCGGCTGCCGATGTTGAGCTCGGCGATCTCGCGGATAGGTGTCGCGGTGAAGAAAAAATCGGTGAAACCCGGTGTCTCGTAGACCAGCTTGCGGTAGGCCGCAAAGGCATCCAGGCTCAATGCTTCCATGATGCGATGGTATTCCGGCATGGTGCTGTCCGCGCCGTGGTGATGCAACAGAGTGGCCTCCATGGTCGCCGCGATCAGGGTTTCCAGGTTGCGCCGGCCGATCTCAGGATTGGAATATTTACTGGAAATCACTTCGCCTTGTTCGGTGATACGGATCTGTCCGTTCACGCTGCCCGGCGGTTGTGCCAGGATTGCGTCGTAGCTGGGGCCGCCACCGCGACCCACCGTGCCGCCGCGCCCGTGGAACAGGCGCAGTTCGACGCTGTGTTTGGCAAACACTTTAACAAGTTCGACTTCGGCTTTGTATAATTCCCAATTGGCGGTGAGATAGCCGCCGTCTTTGTTGCTGTCGGAATAGCCGAGCATAACTTCCTGGGTATTGCCGCGACTGCCTAGCAGTTTGCGGTAATACGGGATCGAGAACAGTGCGTCCATGATGGCTGCGCCGCCGCGCAGGTCTTCGATGGTCTCGAACAAGGGGACTATGTTGACATGTAAAACAGGGTTGACGTGCAGCTGGTGCGAGCCGCTGCCTTCAAGCAGGTTGACCTGTTGCAGCATCAGCGCGAGTTCCAGCATATCGCTCACCGCATCGGTCTTGGAGATGATGTGGTTGGGCAATGCGGCGCGGCCATAGCGTTGATGAATCTGCGCGGCAGCCTGCATGATGCGCAACTCGCTTTGAGCGATGTCGCCGTATTGGCCGATATCACGGATCAATGGCTTGCCGGATTGCAATGCGGCCAGCAGTACCTCGCGGCGCGCGGCCTCGTCGAGGTCCTTGTAATCGGCTTTTCCGCTGCTATGAGAGAACAATTCACTGACGGTCTCTTCGATCAAGGCGCTGTGCTGGCGCATGTCCAACGGTGCGAGATGGAAACCGAATACCTCGGCGGCGCGGCGCAGGTTGGCCAGCCGCCCGCGCGCAAGGTGTACCGCCCCGTGCTTGAAGAGCGAATCGATCAGCACATCCAGATCATTGATGAAGTCCTGTGGCGAGGCATAGGGTTCGACGTTCTCGCTAACCGGGGTCAGCTTCGTCACGTTGTGTCCGAGTCGCTTGGCGGTGACCGACAAGCGCGAGTAGATCAGGATCAATGCGCGGCGGTAAGGCTCGTCTTCGCGGCTGGAGGCTTTGTCCGGTGAAGCAGCGGCCAGCTTGCGCAGCGCGTCGCTGACGTCGGCCAGTCGATCGGTGAGGCTCAAGCGTGTACCGAGAATGTGGGTCTCGTCGAGAAAATATTCGAACGCCAACGCGGAGTGCTGTTGTACTGCATCCAGCATCACGTCGTGGGTGACGAACGGGTTGCCGTCGCGGTCGCCGCCGATCCAGCTGCCGATACGCAACAGCGGCGGAACCTTGATGTCCTTGTCAAAACGCGCTTCAAGCTGACTTTCCAGACTGGCGTAGATTTTCGGGATCTCGTTGAGGAAGGTGTAGCGGTAAAATTCCAAGCCGTTCTTGATCTCGTCTCGGACGTTCAGTTTTGCGCTGCGCAACATGCGCGTCTGCCATAGGATCAGGATGAAACGTCGTAATGCGTTCTCGTTCTCGGCCAATTCCTCGGGTGTCATGTCCATTCGGTCACGATCCGACATCAGGCTGGAGATGATCAATTGGCAATCGAGGATGCTTTTGCGCTGAACTTCGGTGGGGTTCGCGGTCAGTACCGGTGAGATCAGCGCGTTGTTCAGGAAGGCCTGCAGTGTTTCCTTGCTGATACCCTTTTCCTCGGTGCGCTCAAGTGCCAGTTGCAAGCTGCCGTCTTTGGGAGCGCTGCCCGCCTTGAGGTGGGCACGATGACGGCGGTTGTGATGCAGGTCCTGGGCGATGTTGGATAACTGCGAGAAATAGCTGAAAGCGCGCACGACAACCAGCGTTTCGCTGGGCGACAACGCATCCAGAGTCTTTTCGAGTTGCACCCGGTCGCGGTCATCCTGGGTTTTGTGGAAAGTGACTGCGGCGCGGCGCACACTCTCGATCAACTTATAGGATGCTTCTCCCTCTTGCTCGCGTAGCGTATCGCCGAGAATGCGGCCAAGCAGGCGCACATCGTCGCGCAGCGGTAGATCCTTGCTGGAAATATTGGTAGGGGCATTAATCAAATTCATCGCGTTCTCTGGACAAGGTCACGGCGCACCCTATGTTAGAATCTGAGTGCGCCGCGTAATAAATTACAACAATATTAGATACAAAAATTACAGGAAATCAGATGAGCACAGCATCTTCAGCAACACCATCGCCATCCCGAAAATCCCCCGCCCGTTTGGTGATCGCATCGCGTGAAAGCGCGCTGGCGATGTGGCAAGCGGAGCATATCCGGGACAGGTTGCGCGCATTATATCCGCAAACCGAGGTCAGTATATTGGGCATGACCACGCAGGGCGATCAGATCCTTGATGTGACCCTTTCCAAGATTGGCGGCAAAGGCTTGTTCGTCAAGGAGCTGGAGACAGCGCTGGAAGATGGCCGCGCCGATCTCGCGGTGCATTCGCTGAAAGACGTGCCAATGAACTTGCCCGACGGTTTTGTGCTCGCCGCTATCGGCGAACGCGAGGATCCGCATGATGCATTTGTATCGAACAAGCATGAGAATCTTGCGTCATTGCCCGCAGGCAGCGTGGTGGGCACATCGAGCCTGCGCCGTGAGAGCCAGCTGCGCGCGCGTTTTCCTCACTTGAAGATCGAGCCGTTACGCGGCAATGTGCAAACCCGTTTGCGCAAGCTGGACGAAGGGCAATATGCTGCCATCATACTCGCCGCCGCCGGGCTGAAACGTCTCGGGCTCGGCAGCCGCATCCGTGGCATCATTTCCAGTGAGGAAAGCCTGCCCGCGGTCGGGCAGGGCGCATTGGGCATTGAGTGCCGCGCCGACCGTGCCGACGTGATCGCCTTACTGCAACCGCTGCACCATGCCGAAACAGCCGCCTGCGTGATGGCCGAGCGCGCCTTGAGCCGAGCGCTGGGTGGCAGCTGCCAAGTGCCTCTGGGTGGTTTTGCCGAAGTGAAAGCCGGCAGGTTGCGCATGCGCGGTTTTGTCGCCAGCCCGGATGGTAAGCGCATGATGCAATCCGATATGACCGGCGACATTGCCCATCCCGAGGCGTTGGGCAACAAGATCGCTGATGAATTGCGTGCACAGGGCGCGGATGAGATCCTCGCCGCGCTGAATGTCTAATCAATCCCTACGTGGATTGACCATCGCTGTCACGCGACCGCGTGATCAGGCAGCACAACTGGCGCAGCGTATTGAACAGGCAGGCGGTGTTCCGCTGCTGTTCCCATTACTCGACATAGCGGCGGTGCAAGACACGAAAGCGCTGCATGAGCAGATATCCCGACTCGCACAATTCAAACTCGTCATTTTTATCAGTCCGAATGCGGTGAGTTACGGGATCGAGGCGATACGGGCGGCCTGTAAGATAAATCGTGCACCTGACCCGTTCCTTCGCCATTGCAGAGGGGGAGGTGAATTAAAGGTTGCAACAGTCGGGCAGGGTAGCGCGAAAGCCTTGCGTGAACTGGGCATCACCAATGTCATCGCGCCCACCGAACGTTTTGACAGTGAAGGTTTGCTGGCTTTGCCGGAATTGCAGAATATTGCCGGATGGCGCGTGATGATCTTTCGCGGGGATGGAGGTCGTGAGCTGCTGGGTGATACGTTCAAGGCGCGCGGCGCGACTGTGGAATACGCCACCTGCTACCAGCGCAGCAAGGCACAGCTGGATGTGCAGTCGTTGCTTAAAGCCAAACCGGACGCGATCAGCGTGAGCAGCAGCGAGGCATTGGAAAATTTGTGGCAGACGCTGGACAGCAATGCACGGGCTACGTTGTGCGGCACCTCGCTATTCGTTCCGCATGAGCGCATCGCCAAGCTGGCTCGCGAGCAAGGCTGGCAGTATGTTCATTTAACAGGATCGGGAGATGAAGGTTTGGTATCGGGCCTAACGGTTTGGGCTTCGGATCGGCGGTAGGGCGTGTCCTGCATGAGGTGGTGAGACTTATTTAGCTCATCCTTAATTTTTAGAGAGATGACAGTTGAGAAGCGGTGAAAGATATGCGAATGAATTCTGCTGCAATACATTCTTTTATCATCCTGGCTATGTTCAGTGCCAGTGCATGGCCGGCTGCTGTTTACAAATGCAAGGATCAACTGGGCGAGTTGATCTACCAGGAATCTCCATGCAAAAAGGATGCGCAGGCGATGTCTGCATGGGGGGCAGCGGAGATGCAACAACTGGATGGCGAGCTTGTCCTTAAGCAGCGCGGTAACGGGCATTATTTCCTGGAAGCCACGATCAATGAGAAGGCGCTGATGTTTCTTGTTGATACAGGTGCGACGGGGGTTGCATTGCCGATGGCTTTTGCGCTATCGGCCAAGATCGGTTGCAGGAACAAGATCTATTTAAATACTGTAAATGGTGTTTCCGAGGCTTGCACTGCTACCGTTCCCAAACTTACTATCGGCCCGTTCGTGCTGACAGATGTCCCGGCGGTGATTTCCAAGACCCTGGATCAGCCGTTGCTTGGCATGAACGTTTTGCAGAAATTCAAGGTCGAGCAAAACAACGGTGAGATGCGCATCTCAACTCGAAATTAATTCTTTGGAGCGAACGTGAACGCGTCCGAGTAGAAGGCCTCGTTCGGCAGTCCGCGCAGGGTGGTGAAGTCACGGTGTGCGGCTTCCACAACAACCGGTGCGCCGCAGGTGTATACCTCGTAGGGCGATAGATCGGCGTAGTCATCGAGCACCGCTTGATGAACAAACCCGGTGCGTCCCTGCCAGGCATCTTCCGGCAAGGCATCGGAAAGTACCGGCGTAAATTTGATACCGCTGGCCTCCCATTGCCGAGCCTTGTCGAGTAAGTACAGATCAGCCAGCTTTCGCGCTCCCCAATAAAAATGCATCGGTCGCTTTATGCCGAGGTATAAAGCGTGATCGATGATCGCCTTGATCGGGGCGAAGCCGGTGCCGCTGGCGACGAAGATGATCGGCTTTTCCGAATCTTCGCGCAGGAAGAAAGTGCCGAGCGGTCCCTTGAAGCGCAGGATGTCGCGCTCCTTCATGACCTCGAACACATGATGGGTGAAGGCACCGCCCGTGATGTTGCGGATATGTAGTTCCAGAAACTCGTCGTCATGCGGCGCATTGGCCAGCGAGAAACTGCGCGGTTTATGATCCTTGAGCAGGATATCGATGTATTGTCCGGCCAAGAACTGCAAACGTTCATTGGCAGGAAGCTTGAGCGAAAGCACCATGACATCCGGAGCAGGCCTTTCCATCTTTTGCACGCGGCAGGGCAGGGTCTTGACCGGGATGTCATTGACTGCATTCACTTCGCGGCACTCCAGCACCAGATCGGAGCGCGGTGTGGCGCAACAGAACAATGCCATGCCCGCATCCTTTTCGGCTTCGCTTAACGTAATCTCCTGATACTTGCCGTGATCTACCTGCCCAGATACCACCTTGCCCTTGCATGTCCCGCATACCCCGTCGCGGCAGCTATAGGGCAGGGTGTAGCCATGCTTGAGCGCGGCCTCGAGGATGGTCTCGTGCGCTTCGATCGGGAAGCTGTGGCCGCTGGGTTGAATAACCGTTCTGAACGTCATGATGAATCTGCAGGTTGCGCGAAAATGCGGATTTTAACGCATAATCGCATCATGAAACGATTGTTGATTGTCGGCTGCGGCGATGTTGCGTTACGAACGATTCCATTGCTGTGTATGAAGTATAAGGTGTTTGCCCTGGTGCGTGACCCTGCCAAAAGTGCGGGATTGCGCGCGCTTGGCGTGCAACCACTGGTGGGCGATCTCGATGACCGCGCCAGCCTCGCACGCATTGCCGGACTGGCCGATGCGGTTCTGCATCTTGCACCGCCACCAAACAGTGGCATTCAGGATACACGCACGCACAATTTGCTCAGTGCACTGTCGCAAGGCTTGGGACGTGGGAGAGGCCTACCAAAGCGGCTGGTGTACATCAGTACCAGCGGTGTATATGGAGATTGCGCTGGTGAGTGGGTGAGCGAGACCCGTCCGCTCAAGTCGACCTCGCCACGTTCGCGTCGCCGCGTGGATGCCGAACTGCAGATACGTGACTGGGCAAGGCGCAACCATGTGAACACCAGCATCCTGCGCGTTCCCGGCATCTATGCCGCAGATCGCTTGCCGTTAAGCCGCATCCAGAATGGTACGCCGGGCATCGTGGATAGCGAGGATAGCTACACCAACCATATTCACGCCGATGATCTGGCGCGCATCAGCATCGCGGCGCTGCGCCATGGCAGACCGTGCCGCGTGTATCACGCCAGCGACGATAGTCAACTGAAGATGGGCGAATATTTTGACTTGGTGGCCGACGCGCACCACCTGCCGCGTGTGCCGCGCGTCAGCCGCGCAGAAGCGCAAAATGTCTTGCCGGAAACGTTGCTGTCGTTCATGAACGAATCGAGGCGGTTGACCAATCGGCGCATGAAGCGGGAATTGAAAGTGACGCTGCGTTATCCGACCGTGGCGGATATGCTGGCTACAACCGATCACCCTTAGGAATTTAACAGTGCTGCTCTAGGGCCACTTAGCATTGGTGAACCAGACGAAGCATTTGGCCTATTTTTTCAACTTGATGTGAAACGCTTCCCCGATCGCCTCGACGACATCCGGGCTATCCCACTCATATGGGCCACGGGCTTTTTCGATCACGCGCCCATTGGCGTCTACCAGAATGGTCAGCGGTATCGTATTTGCGCCCAGCATGTTTTCCAGTAATACCTTGCTATCAAGGTAATTATCAAACGAAACTTTCGACTTCTTGATGAATGCTGCTGCAGCGTCGCCATCATCGTCAGTCGAAATGCCGATCACATTGAACTGCTTCCCGTTATAGCGGCGCGCTAGCCTGTTCAGAGAGCCCATCTCGGCGCGGCAGGGACCGCACCAGCTGGCCCATACGTTGATGAGCAGCGGCTTTCCCTTGAAATCGGAAAATTTTTTGTCCTTGCCGATGAGGCCATGCAAGGTTGTTTCACGCAGATAACCGCCTACTGGCACCTCACCGGGAGTGTCGGCAAATGCTGCCGGGGATATTGCTGATGCCAGAAAAATACAGAGAAAGATCGCGCACATGGCAGGAATACCGGTTCAATAAATCTATTTTAATAAACGATCACGAGTTTCAATAATGCCAAGTTGGCTAAGCCATGAGGCTATTGCTCAAAGCGATGAGCTGATCCAGCTTGGATTTGGCTGCACCGCTGGCGATCACCTGATCGGCTTTTTCCACGCCCTCTTCCAGTGTATCAGTCAGTCCGGCAACATAGATTGCCGCACCGGCATTCAGTTGCACGATGTCGCGCGGCACGCCGACTTCGTTGTTCAAAACCCCGAGCAGTTTCTCACACGCTTCTTCGACATTGGCGACGCGTAGCATGTTGATGGGTGCGCTGGGCAGACCGAACAGGTCGGGGTGCACGGTGTACTCGCTGACCTTGCCGTCCTTCAGTTCGGCGATGTAAGTCCCCTCGGAGATTGAAATCTCGTCCATGCCGTCCGCGCCATGCACGACAAGTACATGGCGGCTGCCGAGTTCGCCCAGCACTTGCGCGAGTTTCGCGGTGAGCGACTGATGGAACACACCGATCACCTGATTCTGCGCGCCAGCCGGGTTGGTCAGCGGGCCGAGCAGGTTGAATAGGGTGCGCACGCCGAGCTCGCGGCGTACTGGTGCGGCGTGTTTCATCGCGCTGTGATGGTTGGGTGCGAACATGAAGCCGACGCCGATCTGGTCAACGCATTGCGCGACCTGATCGGCGCTCAGGCCCACATTCACGCCGAGTTTCTCCAGCACATCCGCGCTGCCGCAGGTGCTTGAAACCGAGCGTCCGCCGTGTTTTGCCACATGCGCACCGGCTGCCGCCGCAACGAATGCGCTGGTGGTGGAGATGTTGAAGGTCTGCATGCTGTCCCCGCCGGTGCCACAAGTGTCGACCAGATGTCCGGAGTGTTTTACTTTTACCTTGGTGGACAACTCACGCATCACCGAAGCGGACGCTGCGATCTCGGTAACGGTTTCGCCCTTGGTGCGCAACGCGATCAACACGGCGGCGATCTGCGCCGGGGTGAGTTGCCCGCCCATGATGTGCTCCATCAGTTCGCGCATCTCCGCGAACGGCAGGTCGTGTCGCTCGATTAACCTTGTTAGTGTCTCAGAGTAATTCATCACTTGGCCCCGCTTAAAAAATTTCTCAGCATGTCGTGCCCATGCTCGGTCAGTATCGATTCGGGATGAAACTGCACGCCATGCACCGCCAGTGTCTTGTGGCGCACGCCCATGATCTCGTTGTCGTCAGTCCACGCCGTTACCTCAAGGCAATCCGGCAGCGTCTCACGCTCGATCACCAGCGAATGGTAGCGCGTTGCGGTGAACGGGTTGGGCAGGCCGGTGAACACGCTATTGCTGTTGTGGTGGATTAACGAAGTCTTGCCGTGCATCAGCGTCTTGGCATGGATGATCTTGCCGCCGAACGCCTGGCCGATGCTCTGGTGACCGAGGCACACGCCTAGCAAGGGGACCTTGCCCGCGAAATGCTTGATCGCCGCGACCGAGATACCGGCTTCATTCGGCGTGCATGGACCAGGCGACACGACGATATGTTGCGGATTCATTTTGGCTATCTGCTCCACCGAGACCTCGTCGTTGCGGCGCACCACCACGTCCACGCCAAGCTCGGCGAAATACTGCACCAGGTTGTAGGTGAAGGAGTCGTAGTTGTCGATCATTAACAGCATGTTCAATCCAATCCTTAATTCTTTGCTCGTATCATACTTAAAGCCACAGCTTCGGCAACCTCAATTCCGTCCACAGCCGCCGAAAGTATCCCCCCTGCATAGCCTGCGCCCTCGCCGGTGGGGTACAGCCCCTTGGTGTTGATGCTCTGGTAATCGTCCTTGTTGCGCTTGATGCGTATCGGCGAGGAGGTGCGTGTCTCTACGCCGGTCAGCACCGCGTCCGCGAGGTCGAATCCCTTGATCTGTTTTGCGAACGCGGGCAATGCCTCGCGGATCGCGTCTATCGCGTAATCGGGCAGTGCGGTGGTCAGGTCGGTCAGGTGCACTCCCGGCGTATAGGACGGCTGAACCTCACCGAATTTCGTCGAGGGTCTGTCCGCTAGAAAATCGCCGACCAGTTGTCCGGGTGCCTGATAATTCCCCCCCCCCAACTCAAATGCGCGTGATTCCCAGTGGCGCTGGAATTCCACTCCGGCCAGCGCATCACCCGGATAATCCTGTTCGGGTGTGATGCCCACCACGATGCCGCTGTTGGCGTTGCGCTCGTTGCGCGAATACTGGCTCATGCCGTTGGTGACCACTCGACCAGGTTCCGAAGTCGCGGCGACCACCGTGCCGCCCGGACACATGCAGAAGCTGTACACTGAGCGCCCGTTGCTGGCGTGATGTACCAGCTTGTAATCTGCTGCACCGAGCTGTGGATTGCCAGCGTTTTTGCCGTAGCGCGCGGCATCGATCAGCGATTGCGGATGCTCGATGCGAAAGCCTATCGAGAACGGTTTGGCCTCGATGTAGATGCCGCGTTTGTGGATCATCTCGAACGTGTCACGCGCGCTGTGCCCGACGGCGAGCACCAGATGATGCGTGGTGACATGTTCGCCGTTGCTTAGCATTACGCCTGTGACTTGTCCGGCGTTGTCTGATTCTTGGGTAATCTCGATATCATCGACGCGACTCCCGAAACGTATCTCGCCACCCAGCGACAAAATCGTCTCGCGCATCTTCTCCACCATGCCCACCAATCGGAACGTGCCGATGTGCGGATGGCTCTCGTACAAAATTTCCTCCGGTGCGCCCGCCTTGACGAATTCCTCCAGCACCTTGCGGCTCAGGTAGCGTGGGTCCTTGATCTGGCTATACAGCTTGCCGTCCGAAAACGTCCCCGCACCACCTTCGCCGAACTGCACGTTGGATTCCGGGTTCAGCACGCCCTGCCGCCACAGGCCGAAAGTGTCCTTGGTGCGCTCGCGAACCGCCTTGCCGCGCTCCAGAATCAACGGGCGGAAGCCCATCTGCGCGAGCAGCAGTCCTGCGAACAAACCAGCAGGGCCCATGCCTATGATAATAGGCCTTGAAGTTAAATTCTGTGGAGCTTGAGCGACGAAGTGATAACTAGTGTCAGGGCTAATACGGATATGCGGATCGTTATTGAAACGCGCGAGTATCGCTGCTTCATCACGCAGTGCGACATCCAGCGTGTAGGTGTACAAAATGGCGTGCGACTTGCGCGCATCCACGCCGCGCTTGAACACGACGTAGCTGGTCAGCTCATCAGCAACGATACCCAGCCGTTTGATGATCGCCGTTTTGATCTCATCGTCGGAATGGCCGATCGGTAGCTTGATTTCAGTCAGGCGCAACATGGCCTAGCGATGCGTTTCTGCGTCCAGCCCGTCGAGCACCATCTCCGCAGCGCGCAGTACGGCGCGCGCCTTGTTCTGCGTCTCCATCCATTCGCTTTCTGGCACCGAATCGGCGACGATGCCTGCGCCCGCCTGCACGTAGAGCATGTTGTCCTTCACCACGGCGGTGCGCAGCGCGATCGCCAGATCCATGTCACCGTTGAAGCCAAGGTAGCCGACCGCACCGGCGTAGATGCCGCGCTTGCTGGGTTCCAGCTCGTCGATGATTTCCATCGCGCGCACCTTGGCCGCGCCGCTGACCGTGCCGGCGGGGAAGGTGGCCTTGAGCACGTCCATCGCATTTAGTCCCGGCTTGAGATCAGCCTCTACGTTGGAGACGATGTGCATCACGTGCGAATAGCGTTCGATGATCATCTTCTCGGTGAGCTTCACCGTGCCGTTCTGCGCGACGCGGCCGATGTCATTTCGCCCAAGGTCGATCAGCATCAGGTGCTCGGCCAGCTCTTTCGGGTCGGCCAGCAGTTCTGTTGCGAGTTCTGCGTCCTGTTGTGGCGTCTTGCCGCGCGGGCGGGTTCCGGCGATGGGACGCACGGTGACTTCATCGCCTTCGAGCCGCACCAGTATCTCCGGCGATGCGCCGACGACGTGGTGGTCGCCCATGTCGTAATAGAACATGTAGGGCGAAGGGTTCACGCTGCGCAGCGCGCGGTACAGCGACAGCGGCGAAGCGGGGAAAGGTTGCGCCATGCGTTGCGACAGCACCACCTGCATGATGTCGCCGTCGAAGATGTATTGCTTGGCCTTGACCACAGCGTTCTTGAAAGCGGTCTCGCCGAATTCCGATTTGGCTTCGCCGCCGTGCGTCGAGGGTGCGTGCGGGATATTTACCGGCAGGCGCATCATGCCGATCAGTTCGTGCAGGCGCCCGCTCGCCAGCTCGTAAGCATCGTCCTGCGCAGGGTTGGCGTAGACGATGAACGTGAGTTTGCCGGTGAGATTGTCGACCACCGCGAGCTGTTCGGTGAGCATCAGCAGGATGTCGGGCGTACCTATCACATCTTTCTTTTCAGTTTTGGCCAGGCGCGGCTCGATGTAGCGCACCGTGTCGTAGCCGAAGTATCCAGCCAGTCCGCCAGTGAAGCGTGGCAAATCTGGCAACGGGGCGACCTTGAAGCGCGACTGGTATTCGCTGATGAAGTCGAGCGGATTCTCGACTTCGTGCTTGGTCTCGGTGTCCGCGTGTGTCAGCGTGACTTGCTTGCCGCGCACCGTGATGCGTGTGTCGGCGGGGAGGCCGATGAAGGAATAGCGCCCGAAGCGTTCGCCGCCTTGCACAGATTCAAGCAGGTAGGAAAACGGCTTGTTGGCGAGCTTCAGGTATAACGATAGCGGTGTATCGAGGTCGGCAAATGTTTCTGCAACCAGCGGGATGCGGTTGTATCCTTGCTCGGCGAGCGACTTGAATTCTTGTTCGGTGATGGGGCTCAACATGAAAAACCTCCGTAGATCTTGTAGGTCGGGATTCATCCCGACGTAAATTTATGTCGGGTTAAAACCCGACCTACACATCAGCACCATCGCCATGCGGCGATTTCATTCGGGTAACGGAGGTTGTGCGGTTTCATGATCAAACGCGTTTGATGAGAGGTAATGCGGCGCGCAGGTTGGGGATCACTGCGTCCAAGAACAGGCTGTCGACCGGCTCGCCATGATTGTAGCCGTAAGGCACGCAGAACACCGGGCAACCGGCAGCGCGCGCGGCGACAGTGTCGTTGAGCGAATCGCCGATCAGCAGCAATTTGTCGATCGGCATGCCGAAAAATTTTGCAGCATGCAGCAGCGGCATGGGATGTGGCTTCTTCTCCGGCAGCGTGTCACCGGACAGCACGATCTCGAAATACTTTGCCAGGCCGACACCCTTCAACAGTGGTTCGGTGTAGCTCGCCAACTTGTTGGTGATGCAGCCCAGGCGGAAACCCGCAGCCTTCATCGCATCCAGTCCTTCGATCACGCCGTCGAACGGTTTGCTTTGCAGCAACAGCGCGGTGTAGTGTTTCGCGAAGATCGGCATGGCATGTTCATAGAGCGCGGCATCCGGTGTGGCGTGCATGTCGCCGGTCAGCGCGCGTTTCACCAGCCAGCTGATGCCGTTGCCGATGTAGCTGGCCAGCAGTTCCTGCGATACCGGCGTGTAGTCCATTTCGCGCAGCATACGGTTGGCCGCTTCGGAAAGTTCCGGTGCGGTGTGCAGCAGCGTGCCATCGAGGTCGATGACGATTGCTGAGATTTCGAGCGGGAAATGGATGGGCTGCATTATTTTTTGACTTTCGCCAGCTCTGCGCGCATCTCAGCGACGATGGTGTTGTAGTGGTTCTTGTCCTTGTCGTTGCGCTTGCCGAAGATCGCGGAGCCTGCCACGAAAGTATCCACACCTGCTTCTGCTACTTCCTTGATGTTCGCCGGGCCTACACCGCCGTCAATTTCCAGACGGATCTTCAGGCCGGAAGCATCGATCATCTTGCGTACTTGGCGCGCCTTGATCAGTGTATGCGGAATAAACTTTTGGCCGCCAAAACCGGGGTTAACCGACATCAGCAACACCATGTCCAGCTTGGGCAACATATATTCGAGCACGTCCAGTGGAGTGGCAGGATTGAATACCAGGCCGGCTTTGCAGCCGCTTTCCTTGATCAGGCCGATGGTGCGGTCGATGTGCTCGGAAGCCTCCGGGTGGAAGGTGATGTAGGTTGCGCCGGCCTTGGCGAAGTCGGGGATGATGCGATCCACCGGCTTGACCATCAGATGCACATCGATCGGCGCGGTCACGCCATGCTTGCGCAATGCCTCGCAGACCAGCGGGCCGATGGTCAGGTTGGGCACGTAATGGTTGTCCATCACGTCAAAGTGCACGATGTCCGCGCCCGAGGCGAGAACGTTGTCGACTTCCTCGCCCAGTTTGGCGAAATTGGCGGAAAGAATACTTGGGGCGATCTGGTACATGATGTGTCCTTAAACGTAAGTTGGAAATTGAAAGGGCGTATTCTAACCGATACTTTGGGCGGAAGAAGAAGTGGCGGGGGTGGCTATTCCTTGCAATACCCGAAATACGATGTTAATGAGCATGGGTAGGGGTGTCGGCGATCAATTATGGGCCACTCGATACTATGCCCCTCGAGCAAAGCTGCCTGGCAGCCTGTCCAGAATCAGACTTTAACTACTTGCAACCCAGCCGATTTTGCTGCGAAGCATTGGCGTTGATTTGCTGAAACAAATACCTTCGCGTGAAGTGCCAGCGCGCTCCCGATATGGATTGAGTCCATGCCGCGCAAAGTATTCTTTTCCAAAGCAAGGATGGAGTGGCGAATCACCTCAGGGGACAGGTCGCAAATGGCGGCATCCCGCACATCTTCGAGCAAGGATACTTTCAGCGAGTGATATTGTTTCCGGCTTATCCGTTTTTCTCGCGACAGGCGGCAAAACGCAGAAATGATTTCCGGTAGCGCGATGCCGCTCAATCCGATCTCTGAGGCGCGTTCACACCACGACAGAACATCGTCGGATCCGGCTTCCTGCACATAGCGTTTGGCGAACGCGGATGAATCGAAGAATACCAGCATCGCTGTTTAATCACCGCGTTCTTCAAGAATCAAATCGCTGATCATTCCGCCATCCAGTACCAAAGGTTGTACCGCACGGCGCTTCCAGGAAGGCACCTCTGGCGCAATCGGAACGATGTCCGCAATCGGCTTCCCGTTGCGCAGAATACGCACCGGCTTACCTGCTTCCACAAAATCGAAGAACTGCTTGGCGTTATTGCGCAATTCGGTAAAAGTGGCTTGTTTCATGATTTATTCCCATATAATGTACATCAACGTACAGATGAATGTACATCATTCAATGGGTGCTGTCTACTGTGCTCACAGTCCAATACTGTTCGATTAAGAAAAATTCCGTTCGCCCTGAGCTTGTCGAAGGGCTCTTGATGAGTAGCTGGTGGTTCGACAAGCTCACCACGAACGGTTAAGCATCGCTGCAAGCCAATAATCTATTGGTGGAGGTGATCAGGATCGAACTGACGGCCTTCTGATTGCGAACCAGACGCTCTCCCAACTGAGCTACACCCCCACGACCGGCAAGATGCTAATCAGAAATTCAGGCCTTGGGAAGTAGCAGCCCGGTCGCGCGGTAAAAAGCCGGCAGGTCGCTCAGGTCATCGAATATCCCTGCAGCACCGTCGAAATCATGCCAGTGGGTATAGGGGTTGGTGGTGACGTAGGTTTTGATGCCGGCTGCAAGCGCCGAACGCAGGCCGTTATTAGAGTCTTCCAGCGCGATGCACTCGGTGGCAAACAAACCCAGTTTATCCAGCACCCAGAAATAAATATCCGGAGCGGGTTTCTTGTGCGGCACGATGTCGCCGCAACCGTTCGCATCAAAATAATCCGCCCAATTCTTTCCTAGCCCGACCTCCAGCAGCGCGGAAACATTTTCCGGTGTGGTGGTGGTTGCGATCGCGAGCTTGATACCTGCTGTGTGTGCTTCATGTATTAGTTGCTTGATGCCAGGACGCAATGGGATATGTCCTTCGCCCAGCATCGCGGTGTAATGCGCGGTCTTTACCTTGTGAAGATGTTTGACAAAGTCGTCGAAGTTGTCAGGCTTGGTGTAGCCGGTCAGGAAGTCCGAGACGAAATACTTGATGCGCTCCTTGCCGCCGGTCACCTTCAGCAGCTTGTCGTAAAGCGCGACATTCCAGTTCCAGTCAAGGCCGTTCTCGGCGAATGCCTTGTTGAACGATTTGCGGTGTCCGTCCTCGGTGTCGGCGAGTGTGCCGTCTACGTCGAAAATAATAGCTTTAATTGTCATGGTATTTGAGTAATAAAAATTGAAATTCAGGTTGTTGAAAAACGTCGCGAGCGAAGTCAGAACAAGGCGCGAAAGGGCGAAAAAGCGGAGTTTACTTTGAAGTAAATGAGTATTTTGAGCCCTTGAGCAACGCAGTTATGTCGAGCGCAGTAGTTTTGCAACACCCTGCTAGCGCATCCCCGGCAACTTCCCCGCCATGCCGCGCATCATCTTTGCCATGCCGCCGCCCTTGCCGAACATCTTCATCATCTTCTGCATCTGCTCGAACTGGTTGAGCAGCTGGTTGACGTGCATCACCTGCACGCCCGCGCCCATCGCGATGCGGCGCTTGCGCGAGGCCTTGATGAGCTCGGGTTTGCTGCGCTCGAGCGGGGTCATCGAGTTGATGATGCCCTCGGTGCGGGCGATCTGTTTGTCATCGATCTTGGAGCCGGCCGCCGCCTGGCTGAGTTGCGCGGGCAGCTTGTCCATCATTGCCGACATGCCGCCCATCTTGCGCATCTGCACGATCTGCATCTTGAAATCGTTGAGGTCGAAGCCCTTGCCGCTCTGCATCTTCTTGGCGAGTTTTTCGGCTTCGCCGTGATCGACTTCGCGCTGCGCCTCTTCGATCAGCGACAGCACGTCGCCCATGCCGAGCACGCGCGAGGCCATGCGCTCCGGGTGGAAGGCTTCAAGGCCGTTCGGCTTTTCGCTCACGCCGACGAACTTGATCGGCTTGCCGGTGATCTGGCGCACCGACAGCGCTGCGCCGCCGCGCGAATCGCCGTCCAGCTTGGTGAGGATGATGCCGGTCAGCGGCAGCGCCTCGCCGAATGCCTTGGCGGTGTTCACCGCATCCTGCCCGGTCATCGCGTCGACCACGAACAGGGTTTCGATCGGCTTGAGCGCGGCGTGCAGTTGTTGGATCTCCGCCATCATCGCTTCATCGATGGCGAGCCGGCCTGCGGTGTCAACGATCAGCACATCGTGATAATGCCGCTTCGCATAGTCCAGCGCGGCCAGCGCGATGTCCTTTGGTTTCTGGCTGATGTCGGAGGCGAAGAAGTCCACCTCCAGTTGCTTCGCCAGCGTCTCCAATTGCGCGATCGCGGCGGGGCGGTATATGTCGCAGCTGACCAGCAACACTTTTTTCTTCTGCTGGTCGCGTAACAGTTTGGCCAGCTTGCCGCTGGTGGTGGTCTTGCCCGCGCCCTGCAAACCGGCCATCAGGATCACGGCGGGCGGCACGGCGGCGAGGTTGAGCGCATCGTTGTGCTCGCCCATCAGTTTGGTGAGTTCGCGATGCACCACGCCGATCAGCGCCTGGCCCGGATTCAGGTTGCCGATGACCTCTTGCCCGAGCGCGGCCTGCTTGACCTGGGCGATGAATTCCTTGACGACCGGCAGCGCCACGTCTGCCTCGAGCAGGGCCATGCGCACTTCGCGCAAGGCATCCTGAATGTTGCTCTCGGTGAGCCGCGCCTGGCCGCGCAGAGTCTTGATGACGCCGGAAAGGCGTTGCGTCAGGTTGTCCAGCATGATTGTTTTACAAGAGTTGGTGTAGAATTCGCGAAGTCTAAAACATCCTGATAAAAATGCACAGCCTTCTTATCCCTGCGATCACTTTTGTTGCCTACAGCGTTCTTGCCGCTTATTTCTGGCGTGCCCAGGCGCGTGGCGAGGGTGACGTGTTGAGCTATGGTGGTGTGGGGCATCTGGTGCTGGTTCCGCTGGCATTGCACGGCTATCTGCTCGGCCAGAGTATTTTCACCGGTGGTGATTTTGACCTGGGCGTACTGAATGCGTTGTCGCTGATCGTGTGGCTGACTTTGCTGGTGTACTGGGTGGCGCGTTTCTTCTACCCGATAGGCGGGTTTCAGGCATTGGTGCTGCCGCTGGCGGCGCTGACCATGCTGTTGCCAGAATTCTTTCCATCCGAGCATCCGTTGATGAATACCCATTTCCTGGCCTTCAAGGCGCACATCACGGTAGCCATGCTGGCATATAGCTTGTTCACCATTGCCATGTTGCATGCGGTGCTGATTTCCCAGGTGGAGAAACGTCTGCATCATCCTAACTTGCCGCGAATCCTGCGCAGCCTGCCGCCGCTGCTGACCATGGAAACCCTGTTGTTTCGCCTGATCGCTATCGGCTTCGTGTTGTTGACGCTAACGCTGGCATCCGGCGTATTGTTCTCCGAGCAGATATTCGGCAAGGCCTGGCAGTTCAATCACAAAGTGCTGTTTGGTTTCATCTCCTGGGGGGTGTTCGCCGTGCTGCTTTGGGGACATCACTTTTACGGCTGGCGCGGGCGTGTTGCGGTGCGCTGGACCTTAAGCGGCTTCGGGTTTTTGCTGCTGGCTTACTTGGGCAGCAAGTTTGTCATTGAGGTGCTGCTGCATCGCTGATTTCCTGCGGGTTGCAGGGGTGTCGTAGTGCAAGACCTGAATGTTCACCCGATTTGAACGCAATTCAACACATTAAGGGGATAGTTATGCGTAAAGTTATTCAGACGATTATTTTATTCAGCATTGTTTCGCTTACGGGCTGTAACAATTTAATTTTACCGTCGCAGCCAGATACTTTTTTCACATCTAACCTAAGTAAGGGTGAAACAGTAATGGTAAAGCCGTTCAATGATTATTTTGGACAAATCGAAGCAGCTCGAAATCTTGAATTGGTATTAATAGGTTTTAATTTCAATGTTAAATCTTATGAAATTGCAGTTAAAGAAGTAGAAAAAAGAACCGGCTCAGGGAAAACTGGTACTTTGATAAGGGGCGGTGAAAGAGAAGTTGGTGCAATTGGAGGTGAGTCAAATGAAGTGACTATCGAACGCTATCGTTCCTTCGATGGAATTAATGCCGATTACATTTTTGATGTAATGATTTCTCATCAAGAGGGTATTGCCAAAGTTGTAAAAGTTAAAGAGGGTACAGTGGTGGCAGTATGCAATTTTGATGACTTCTCGCTGAAGCACGATATTAGAGAATGCCTATTAGCTAAACATATGCTTATCGAAAAAAAGCAATAAAACCTTTAAGAAATGGCTGACCGAGCATTGCTTAAAGAAATTCACAGCTTCAGTAAACAATCGGGGATAGACCACGGTTTCCACATAATCCCGGAGAACGATGCACCACTCTTGGCGACCTCAACCTCGTCACCGTGACTGTAGCTGCCCTGACAAGCAAACATCTGGGGACGGACCACGGTTTCCCCATAATCCCGGAGAACGACGCCCCACTCTTGGCGACCTCAATCTCGCCTTCGTGTCAGGCACCGCACCAGCAGGAATTTGAGCAGAGTTGCCTCAAGACCGCCCGTTGCCTCGGCGAAAAACATCCCCGCTTGCACGAACCACCCGAAATGTCGTAGAATCCGCGCCCTTTCGCAGGACTAATTAAAGGTTTGATATGGTAATCATTCGTCTTTCCCGTGGCGGCTCCAAGAATCGCCCATTTTTCAACGTAGTGGTAGCGGATTCGCGCAATCGTCGCGATGGCCGTTTTATCGAACGCATCGGTTTCTACAATCCGCTGGTAGCGGAAGGCCAGGAGGCGCTGCGTCTGCAAATGGAGCGCGTTACTCACTGGCAAAGCAAGGGCGCGCAGTTGAGCGACACCGTTGCCAAGCTGGTCAAGCGTGCCGGTGCCACAGCAGCAGTTGCCTGATGAACCAAGCCCCATGGTGATCATGGGGCGTATCGCGGCGGCTCACGGTATTCGCGGCTGGATCAAGATTCAGCCGTATACCGAGTATCTGGATAGTCTGCTGGATTACAAAACCTGGTGGATAGGTCATGAGCACGGCCCGTGGCGCGAGGTGAAAGTGCAGCAGTGCGAGGCGCACAACAAGACACTGGCTGCGCAATTGCCAGACTGCCCTGATCGCACCGCTGCCGAGAGGCTGAAGGGTTTGCTGATCGCCGTGCCGCGCAGCAGCTTGCCGCAGCAAACTGGCGATGAGTATTACTGGTCTGACTTGATCGGTATGGGGGTGGTGAATGAAGCGGGCGAGCGACTGGGAACGGTGGCGAACTTGCTGGAAACCGGCGCGAACCAGGTGTTGAGTGTGACGGGCGAAGGCGGAGAGATATTGATCCCGTTTGTGGCCAGTGCGATCAAGCAGGTGGATGTGAAGAACAAGACCATCCGGGTGGATTGGGCTGCGGATTATTAAGGGGATAGCTGAGTAATGATCTTCGACGTTATTACTCTATTCCCGCAAATGTTCGATGCGCTGACGCAATATGGCATCACGCGGCGCGCGGCAGAACAAGGCAACTATGTATTAAAGACGTGGAATCCCAGGGATTTCACAACGGATAATTACCGCACCATTGATGATCGCCCCTACGGCGGCGGTCCCGGGATGGTGATGCTGGGTGAACCGCTGGCGGCCGCTATCAACGCAGCCAGACAGCGGCAAACGGCTAGCGGTGTGAAAAAAAGCCGGGTGGTGTATTTGTCACCACAAGGCAGATTGCTGACACACTCTGTCGTTAAAGAGCTGGTGGCGCAACATGATGAAGGATTGATCCTGCTGGCGGGACGTTACGAAGGCATAGATGAACGCCTGATCCGCCAGTATGTGGATGTAGAGATTTCCATTGGCGACTATGTGCTGTCCGGTGGCGAGTTGGCGGGAATGGTGTTGATAGATAGTCTGGTGCGGCAATTGCCCGGTGTGTTGGGCGATGCCGAATCAGCGGAGCAGGAATCGTTCGTGCAGGGCTTGCTGGATTGTCCGCACTACACCCGCCCGGAGCAGTTTAATGGTGAAGCCGTGCCCCCGGTGTTGTTGTCTGGTAATCATGCAGACATACAGCGCTGGCGGCTTCAGCAGTCGTTGGGCAGGACGTGGTTGCGCAGGCCGGATCTGTTGGCCAAGCGTGATTTGACAAAAGAGGAGTCTGGGCTTCTGGCATCGTTCCAGAAGGAACAAGACCCGATAACCAAGAAGGAGTAGCAAAGTGAATTTGATCGAAACTTTGGAACAAGAAGAAATCGCCCGTCTGGGTAAGACCATTCCGCATTTTTCGCCCGGCGACACGGTAGTTGTCAGCGTGAACGTGGTCGAAGGTGAGCGCAAGCGCGTTCAGGCTTTCGAGGGTGTCGTGATCGCCAAGCGCAATCGCGGCCTGAATTCCGGCTTCATCGTGCGCAAGATATCTGCTGGTGAAGGCGTGGAACGTACCTTCCAGACTTACTCGCCCATCATCGCCAGCATCGAAGTCAAGCGTCGCGGCTCAGTGCGCCGCGCCAAGCTTTATTACCTGCGCGATCGTTCCGGCAAGTCGGCACGTATCAAGGAAAAGTTGGCATTGCGTTCAACAGACGCATAAAAAGCATTTTCAGGATGTGGTTCGAAAAACGGGAGGCGTTGCCTCCCGTTTTTTATTTGTGCGCTATCATTACGGCATGGACTATCAGGCAAAACTTCCCGTTCCATTTGGCGTGCTCGGCATACGCTGTGCCCATGTTGAGCTTACCGGGGACGCGCTGACCGGCATTGACTTTCTGCCGGCGAGCGAAATGCCGTTGCGCGCGACCACTGAGTTTGCAAAAACCGTGTGCGAACAATTGCTACATTACCTCGAAAATCCAGACGTGCAATTTTCCGTTCCACTTAAATTGAATGGCACCCCGCACCAGCAAAAAGTCTGGCAAGCCTTGTGCAATATCCCGCGCGGCGAGACGCGCAGCTATGGCGAACTGGCCGCCGAATTGAAATCTGCCGCGCAAGCGGTCGGCCAGGCCTGCGGCGCAAATCCGATTCCTATCATCATTCCCTGTCATCGCGTGGTCGGCAAGGCCGGACTGGGCGGCTTCATGCGCCATGCGAATGGCGATCCACTCGACATTAAACGCTGGCTGCTGGCGCATGAACAACGCTGAACTCCTGGACGAATTCTGTGACAACCTGTGGCTTGAAGACGGCCTGTCTCGCAATACGCTGGACAGCTACCGGCGCGACCTGCGCAAGTTCGCAGACTGGTTGGAGAAGCAGTGCGATGCATCCATCCTGAAAACCACACACGGAGATATTCAAGGTTACCTCGCGCAACTGGTGGTCATACAAAAAGCCAAGCCTAGCAGCACCGGGCGCAACATCTCCAGCCTGAAGCGGCTGTTCCGCTATTTATTGCGGCAAGGTAAGATCACTGCCGACCCCACATTGCAGATCGACACACCCAAGCTGCCGCGCAACCTGCCCAAGAGTCTGACTGAATCGGATGTCGAGCAACTGCTCAACGCCCCGGATGTGCAAACGCCACTGGGCCTGCGCGATCGCACCATGTTCGAGGTGCTGTACGCCACCGGGTTGCGCGTATCTGAATTGGTGACCCTGCGTGTCACGCAGGTGAGCATGGACATGGGCGTGGTGCGAGTGATGGGCAAGGGCAGCAAGGAAAGACTGGTGCCACTCGGCGAGGAAGCGCTGGATTGGCTGCGCCGCTATATGGCGGATGGGCGCGGTGTGCTGCTGGGCAAGCAGGTCAGCGACGCGCTGTTCGTCACCGCGCGCGGTGAAGGCATGACCCGCCAGATGTTCTGGTATCTGATCAAGAAGCACGCAAAGCATGGCGGGCTGAATAAGCCGATGTCGCCACACACGCTGCGTCACGCCTTTGCGACGCACCTGCTGAACCACGGCGCGGATTTGCGCGTGGTGCAGATGTTATTGGGCCATGCGGATATTTCGACCACGCAGATCTACACCCACGTTGCGCGCGAGCGCCTCAAGTTGTTGCATGCGCAGCATCATCCTCGCGGCTGATCGTTTGAATTGAATTTGACTCTGATATTCGCGACCTCTATTCTGCCAACTTACATATTGCTAATCCCTTGAATATGACAGCCAATAAATCCGCGCAGCATCAGCCATCGGGCAAGCTGAAGACAGCCAGCCGCGCGGTATTTTTTGTGTCGGATGGTACCGGAATCACCGCCGAAACCTTGGGCAAGGGCCTGCTCTCTCAGTTTGAAGGCATAAATTTTCGCCAGTTACGATTTCCTTTCGTGGACAGCCCGGAAAAGGCTGCGGACTGTTTGTTGCGCATCAATGAGGCACGCGAGCATGATGGTATTCGTCCGCTGGTTATCATGACCATGATGAATCCTGAGATCAGCGAGTTGTTGCGTCAGGGGGACGCGGTGATACTGGATCTGTTTGAAGTCTTTATCGCCCCGCTTGAAAAGGAGCTGGGTGTGCGATCAGCGCATGCGGTCGGTCGTTCACATGGGCAGACCAGCAGCGAATACGCCAACCGCATCGCCGCGATGAATTTCGCGATCGCACACGACGATGGCATTTCCGATGCAGACCTGAAGAATGCCGATGTGATATTGGTTGGCGTTTCGCGATGCGGGAAAACACCGACCAGCCTGTACCTGTCGATGCAATTCGGACTCAAGGCCGCAAACTATCCGCTCATCCCGGAGGACTTTGAGCGTAACCGCCTGCCTGATACTTTGTTGCCATTCCGAGATAAGTTGTTTGGATTGACCATTGCACCCGAGCAATTGCACCGCATCCGCCAGGAGCGACGACCGGGCAGCAACTACGCCGCACTGGATACATGCCGCAGGGAAGTTTCCGCCGCCGAAAGCATGATGCGACGTGAGGGTATAGAATGGTTCGAGATGACGTCACGCTCGATCGAGGAGATTGCCGTAAAAATCATCCAAGCGATCAACAAAAGGGAATGAACGGCGTTCCGAAATTTGCGATCAATACTGAACAGGAGAGTAGTCATGCAACCTTATGTGATTCCATTCCAGTCTCTGGGCATCACTGATATCGAGCAGGTCGGCGGCAAGAATGCTTCGCTGGGCGAGATGATCGGTAACCTCAGCGCTTCAGGTGTGTGTGTGCCCGGCGGCTTTGCTACAACAGCGCATGCTTATCGCGATTTCCTGCAGGTTAATGGCCTTGATCTGCGTATCAAGAAAGCGCTGGATGCGCTCGATGTGAATGATGTTACCGCACTGGCCAAGACTGGCGGGGAGATTCGTCGCTGGATATCGGCTGCCTCCCTGCCGCCGAAGCTGGAGGAAGAGATCCGCCAGCACTACACTGCGCTGGCGGCAGACAGTGATGCTAGTTTCGCAGTGCGTTCCTCCGCGACAGCCGAAGACCTGCCGGATGCATCTTTTGCGGGACAGCAGGAGACATTTCTTAATATCCACG
>Ga0315272_10000125_pt1 | contig 33816 bp, 32 predicted proteins | sample C3_middle_MG_FD_203918 | JGI IMG/M metagenome (GOLD analysis project Ga0315272, IMG submission 203918) | Sediment microbial communities from Yellowstone Lake, YNP, Wyoming, USA - C3_middle | ecosystem: Environmental > Aquatic > Freshwater > Lake > Sediment | place: USA: Wyoming | collected...
CAGCACTCGACATTGGGTTACAAGTCACCAATCCAATTTCTGGATGCTTGGCTTATTGCTCAGAAGAAAGAGAAGCTGGTAGCATGAACGCCACCTCTTGGAAGACTAAAAACCAGGGGAACCTCAGGCTTGCGCTAATACCCTGCATATCCAACCCAATCGCCTGGTATTCCCCGGCAATAGGGTGATTGTCTTCACTATCATCCCAGCCACGACCAGGGGCGTTCAGGCCCATTCCCGAAGTAAGTTCCTGGCCCATGATATAGCTGCCACCCTCTGTCGCAATCTGCCCATCCACGCGGATTTCCGCCTTGAGGTGGATCAGGTAACCGGGCAGGCTGGATGGCAGTTCGCTGGGCTGGATGGGTGTGCCGTCGGCATGGGCCTTGGGCAAGTAGGAGTTGATGAGATCAAGATCAGCCTGGCTCGCCGGGGTAAAGCTCAGCGTAAGTTTCTTGCCCGCAAGGTAAGGCAGGTTTTTGGTGAAGGTCAGCGTGGGGCTATCCAGCGCCCGGTCCAAAGCAGTGTCATACAGGTTGAAATGGAACTGGTGTTTCAGGTTGCTCGGTATTTCAGAGAACTTGGCACCGGTAACGATGGTCTTGTACTGCAGCGTGCCCATCAGAATGCTGGGGCTTTGCGGGATGATCTGCTTGATGCCCAGCACATCGCCAACGGTGGCGGCCGGGTTCTGCGCGGTGATGTAGGTTTGGACCTGGCTCTGGTATTGGGTGAGCTGGGCCTGGAGGTTGGCGGCATTGAGGTTCTGCACCCAGCCTTCGGTTTCGTTGACGGTGGCACCAATTTTGGCCTGGTCGAGCAGGGCCTGGGCGTCGAGCGGGACTGCGGTCTTGAGGTCAATGCCCTGGGTGTAAGTGTACTGCTTGAAGCTCGGGTCGAGCGCTATCCAGGTGTCGCCGCTCCTGTTGACCGCTCCCCGCGAAGGGACGTAATCCACATAGGCCTCAACCCAGATGTGTTCGAGTTTGATGGCGGTGACCTTGCCGCCGGAAACCAGACCAACGTTGGGGATGCCACCCTGCCCCAGCAGACTTTGCGCAGCTTCAGCTTTGCTCACACCGCCCACCCAGTTCATGACCTGGTCGGCCGGTATCTGCACGGTGCCATAAGCGTATCTCGCCGGAATACCCGCTGCTCTAAGCAAGGCAATTTCCAAACTGGCGGTGTCGGTGGGATTACCGCGCTTGGCTTGCAGGGTCAGGTCTGCACCCTGGATGCTGCCGTAGCTGGGGATGAATTCGATATTGTTCCTCACCCAGTTGTGGATCTGCACCGGGTTGTTGTTAAGGGCGGCGGCCTGGGCGCGGATGGCGGGGGTGAGCTGGACGTCTTCGGTTTCGGCCAGGTCGGCGGCGGTGGGGGTGGCCGATACTGCGGTAGAAGGCAGGCTGATGCCGGAGAGGCTACCGGCGGCGGCCACAGTGTAGGCTTGCCAGCCGTGGAGCTTGAATGGGTGGAACAGGCTGGTCTTGAAGCCTTGTTCGGTTTCGATAGGCGCCCTCACCTTGCCGCTGGGGGCGCGGAAGGGCAGTTTGTTGGGGTCGCCGGCGGTATGGGTCTGCTGGTTGGGGTATTTGGCCATGAAGGCTGCGAGGGCACTCAGGGGCGCAGAGGTATCGGCCTTGTTGGCATCGGCATCGAGCACGGCCTGCATAAGCCGGTCATATTCGGCGCGACGTTCATGGTAGTCGGCCTCTGCCTGGTTGTGGCGCTGCAAGATTTCTGCGGGGAGTTTTTTGTCAATGAGGTGTTGCTTGACGGCGGCGAAGTCGGCGTCGGTGGCAGCGGCCAGTTGCGCGAGTTGCGCCTGTTTGGCCTTGAGGGCCTTGAGTTTGGCGGCGCGGTCAACATTAGAGACTACTGGTTGGGCGCGCTCGGTCTTGATCTTCATGCCGGGGCCGATGGTGCGCAACTCAAGCGCTTCTTCACCTTTTTTGGGGGCAGCGGCAGTGACCGGATAGGCGGCTTCAGGTTCCAGTTCCTTGAGGATGTTGTGGATTTCGGCGAGCAACCGGGATTGTTTGTCGGCGAGGGATTCGGGCGCGGCAGGCTGGCTAGTGCGCTGTTTGGCAGCCTTGACCGGGTCGGGCAGGCGCAGTGCGGCCTGCACCGGCTGGGTGATCATCGAGCAAAAGCTCACCAGGACTACCCAGGTGGTGCTGCGGAGAAAGGTGGCTTTTGTCATGGGAAGGCTAAATTGGGAAAAGAAAGCGTGCCATTTTTCCTGATAATTACCGAGAAGGAAAAGGGTAATTCCTGACACCAAGTTGTTCCAATTTGCTGCCACTTAGTCAAATCTAATCAGTTTTGGCTTACTCTTATCTTCCTCGAGCAGAATATTTGCGCACAAAAAAACGCACTCGCTACAAACATGCAGATTAGGAAATGCAATCATTCTTGCCACTTCGTGTTCTTTCTTTCGACAAAAATCGCAAATAAGCGGTTGTGTTGTTTTCACCGAATCGGGTTCATTGTTGAGATCATCGCTAAGCAATCGATGTGCAGCACGATGTACACATTCATTACACAAGCAAATATTTGGCCCCGTAATTATCTTCTTCACTTGATTTGAAGTTTTTCCACAAACTTGACAAAAAACTAAATTATTTTTTTTCATTGCTGAGCCTCTTTAAACACGTATGTCATAGCTTGAGTGACAAAACACTATATGCACAGGAACTACGTTGACAGCAAAAAAACTCATTGCCTCCGCATTATACTTGGGCAACTTGTTGGATTGCCACACCAATCTCGTGGCTGTGGTACATCAAATCCATAATTGCCTTGGCACAGGTACCAGCACCTACCTTGAGACAAAAATTGAAATTGACAAACTTCGACAATATCACCAGCAATAACTTGAGAACTCACAGAAACCATCAGGCTAGCGGCCACGACACCCCGGATCGCGGCAGGTAGAGCCGCGACGGCTCCAGTTATGTACGAAGCTGATGCGGCAATAATTTCTCCTGCGACAGATGCCGTTGCCACCAAAGCAGGTAGACCGCCAATCAAGACGGCGAGGAGCGCTATCAATAAAACCGTGATCACCAAAATTTGAATCGCTAATATTATGCTATTACATAGTGGCATTGCTGATCCATTCGCCCCACCCGAAATCTTATACGCCCCTGCCCCCGTATCCGGATCGAGGACGGTATAGCCCGACCCCGTCCAGCCGTCCTGGGTAATAGGTGAAGCATGAACCGTCACCTCTTTCCCCGCTGCCAGCGCATTCTGAATTTCTGCGCGCGCATCAGGGTCGATAGTGATCTGCGCCAATAGCGTCGAGTGCAACGCCTGGTTTGTCTGGTTCATAGTATAAATTTTTTGCCCTAGTGCACCAGCAATAGCCAAAGCCTTTACCGCAGAGATACCTTGCGGCTGGCTCGGATCGGTCAGCGGTTTCGTAGGATCGGCAAACAGTCTTTCCGGCACGGCATGCTCGAACGCACTCACCGCCGAGCCTACTTGCCTCATATAGGCAATGCGTTTCTGGCTGTCAGCATCCGTTGCTTCAACATGATAGGCAACACGATCTACATCCATCACCACCCCGGGGAAACTAACGTTCCTCGCTATGCCGAACCAGTAATGCGGCTGGGCCGCAGCCATAAAGATGCCGTAGCTGGGTAGGCGATAGGACACCACCTGCTTGCCGGCTCTGGCCGCCAGTTGGTCGTTGCCATCGACACTTGCGAAGTAGCCCAATATCCCCGAGTAGAGCATGTCGCCCGAGAGATCTTCTTTGGTCAGGTTTTGAATCGGGGTGAGGTCGGTGGGATTCGCTTGGTACTGCAGTAACTTGGCTTTGGTTTGTTCAAATTTCGTTTTAAGCTCTGCAAGCTGGCTCGCTGCCACGCCTTGCATATCCAGCCCAATCGCCTGATATTCCCCGGCAATCGGGTGGTTGTCCTCGCTGTCATCCCAGCCTCTTCCAGGCGCATTCAACCCCATTCCCGAAGTAAGTTCCTGCCCCATAATATAGCTGCCGCCCTGTGCCGCAACCTGCCCATCCACGCGAATTTCGGCCTTAAGGTGGATCAGATAGCCAGGCAAACTTGCAGGCAGTTCGCTGGGCTGGATGGGGGTACCATCTGCATGAGGCTTGGGCAGGTAGCTGTTGATGAGGTCGAGATCAGCCTGGCTCGCCGGAGTAAAGCTCAAGGTGAGTTTCTTGCCAGCAAGGTAGGGCAGGTTTTTGGTGAAGGTCAGCGTGGGGCTGTAGAGGTACTGGCGAATCCGATCATGGTTCACCACCATCTGTCGATAGCATCAACTGGTAAGGAATGGAAAGTCGACCAGAATGGTCGACGAAATGAACCTTGCCAGGATCATTTCTGGTCAATTTGAATATCCACAACAGAATGGGCGTGTGTCGTTCTCATTTGTGGTTACTTATTCAAATTTCTCTTAATGGGCTTAAAAAGCCGCATTTACGCCTATTACAATTTGACCAAGCAAGTGGAATGCACTGCTTAGTATTTACTAGGAAAAAAAATATAAGATATTTACCACGGTCAAGTTCGCAAAGATTCCTGCTCATGAAGGAGCACGAAACAAAGACATTCACTAAGTGCGATGTTGAACTGAACCGCCGCGCCACTGCCGTACTTAACCACCAGAAGAATCATACCTTCCTGAAAGATAGCTATGTTTTCGAGAATCCTGTCACAGGAGAACCATATTCAGAGCAAAGACCGCTACGCCGTGCCTACTGGAATCCAACCTTAAAAGCATTAGGCACCAGAGAACGCGCCTGTTATCAGACGCGACACACATTTGCGACATTAAACTTGATGGCTGGAGCAAACCCAATGTGGGTATCCAAGCAACTAGGCCATGCCAGTATGCAGATGCTTTTGAGTGTTTGTTCGAAGTGGATCGATGGTGCGGATAAAATACAAGAACGCGGGAAAATTGATGCAATGTTTGCAACGATAACTACAAACACGCCTCAAGAAGTTATTAAAGCAAAATAACTAATTGATTTAATTGGTCGGGGCGAGAGGATTCGAACCTCCGACCACTTGACCCCCAGTCAAGTACGCTACCAGGCTGCGCTACGCCCCGAAGCTCGATATTATAGCAGAAGAAAAATTATCTGCAGCAATATCCCGCTTACAGCATCATGCTTTCAGGATGGAAAGTACGTCGCGTATTTCTTTGCGCAAGGCGACTAAATTGAAATCAGCCGGAGCAAATATCAACGGGGTACTTTCTTCGTGAGTGTCCTCTGATTGATCCAGGCGGCCACGTGCACCGCTGATAGTAAAACCTTCTTCATAGAGGAGCTGGCGAATTCGGCGAATCAGCATTACTTCATGGTGCTGATAATAACGGCGGTTACCGCCTCGCTTAACCGGTTTAAGTTGGGTAAATTCCTGCTCCCAATAACGCAATACATGCGATTTTACACCGCACAGTTCACTTACCTCACCTATCGTAAAGTAGCGTTTTGCCGGAATCGGTGGCAGTGCAGAATTAGTTATCTGATTTTCCATGATAGGTCGTCTCTACCATGCTTTTAAGCTTCTGACTCGGGTGGAAAGTCACCACGCGACGAGCAGTAATAGGAATTTCTACGCCTGTCTTGGGATTGCGACCTGGACGTTGAGGCTTGTCCCGCAACTGGAAGTTACCGAAACCCGAAAGCTTAACGCTTTCACCCAATTCCAGCTGAAGTCTGATTTCTTCAAAAAACGATTCCACCATATCTTTGGCTTCACGTTTGTTTAAACCTACTTTTTCAAACAATAGGTCGGCCAATTCTGCTTTAGTTAATGTCATTCTTTCCCCTTACACACGCAATTGGGCGCCGTGCTGCCGTAAAACAGCAACGAGCCGCAACATGCTCTGTTCAATTTCAATATCAGTTAATGTTTTTTGAGTATCTTGCAATAACACTCGGAATGCAAGGCTTTTTTTGCCATCATCCACACCTTTTCCTCGATACAGGTCAAATATCGCCAACTCTACCACATTAGCTGCATTTTCAGCCCGCATTGCTTCCAGTAACAACTGTGCGGTTACAGCTTCATCTACCAGAACAGCTATATCACGACGTACCAAGGGAAAGCGAGAAACATTTACGGCCTGCGGCAGCCCTATTTGCAATAAAGGCCCCTGCTCTATCTCAAACCAAACTACTGGCAGCGGCAGGTCATATTTTTGCTGCCATTGCGGGTGTAGCTCACCTATCCAGCCAATCGCTAACCCATTGAATAGAATACGTGCCGAACGCCCTGGGTGCGAAGATGGATGAGGCGCGGCCTCGAAGCTTATTTTGCGCGGGGAAAACAAAGCTTCAACATCACCCTTTACATCGTAGAAATCCACATTTCGTGATGGAATCCCCCATTGTTCAGGCATTACATTTCCATAGGCCAAACCGGCAACGCGCTCGTACTGAACGTATCCACCTGTCTCCGCAACAAAACAGCCGCCCAATTCAAACAAACGCACACGAGTTTGCTTACGCGAAAGATTGGTGCTTAAAGCTGCCAGTAGCCCGCCCAGAAGGCTGCTGCGCATTACGCTCATCTGGCTGGCAATAGGGTTTTTAAGCGCGATTGGCGTTGCATTTCCGCACAAATCACGCTCCCAGGCATCTTCCACAAAAGCATAATTAATTGCTTCCTGATAGTCTCTCAAGACCAATGCTTGTCGCAGTTTCGCCACCGTTCGCCGTGATTCTATTTGCGGCAACATACTCATTGTCGCCTTGGGAGGATTTGGAGGTATGAGCTCATATCCGTGCACACGGGCGATTTCTTCGATTAGATCTTCCTCGATACCAATATCAAATCGGTAGCTAGGGGGTGTAACGATCAATTCGTCGTCAATGTTTTGTACCGTCATACCCAGGCGCGATAGTATCTGTTCGATTTCTTTAGCATCCAGCGTCACGCCGAGTACGCGCCGCACTCTGGCTACCCGCAGGTTAACCGGTTTGCGCGCAGGCAATTGACCTAGCACTTCAGTTGCTGATCCCGCCTGTCCGCCACATATATCGAGAATCAATTGCGTCGCCCGGTCCATCGCGGCTTGTGTAATCGCGAAATCTACACCGCGCTCGAAACGGTAAGATGAGTCAGAACCAAATCCAAGACGACGTGATTTACCCACGATCACGCCAGGTGAAAAAAATGCACTCTCCAGTAAAATATCGGTTGTTCTATCGTCCACTGCACTATCTGCACCGCCCATCAGCCCTGCAAGTGCCACTACTCTTTTGCCATCTGCTATCACAAGCATATCGGGCTGCAACTCAATATTTTGTTGATTCAGTACTTGTAATTTTTCTCCAGCCCGTGCGAAGCGGACATCGATTCCGGCATTAAGTTTGCCGTGATCGAAAGCATGCAGCGGTTGCCCCATCTCAAGCAAAATATAGTTGGTCACATCGACGATGGCACTGATACTGCGCATACCACAACGCTCCAGACGCTGGATCATCCAGGCCGGGGGGACTGCCGCTGCATTTACTCCGCTGATTGCGCGCGCAATGTAACGTGGGCAGGCTTCCGGCACGCTCACTTTTACATCGATCTTTGTTTCACTTGACGGTACGAATGAAGACTTTGGCAGTGGAATTAAATCTGCGCCTGTGAGAGCTGAAACTTCTCGTGCAATCCCGTATATCGACAGGCAATCACTGCGGTTGGGTGTTAACTTGAGAGTGATTAACTGATCGTCCAAATCGAAATGCTCACGTATGCTCTGACCAACTACCGCATCAGCATTCAACTCCAGCAGCCCTGCACTCTCTTCTGCCAGCCCTAGTTCTTTGGCCGAACACATCATGCCGAAAGAGGGAACACCGCGCACCTTGGCCTGCCTGATCTCAATACCAGGCAACTTTGCACCCACAAGCGCACACGGCGCTTTCATGCCGACGCTGACATTTTGCGCGCCACATACGATGGTCAGAGGTTCACTCTGCCCAATATTTACGGTCAATACATTTAAACGATCAGCATCGGGATGTTTGTCTTTGCTTAGCACCTGCGCGATCACCACCTTGTCGAATAGCGGGGCAACCGGAGTCATAGCTTCAACTTCCAGCCCAGCCATAGTCAAAAGGTGTGCCAGCTCCGCGCTGGAGAGCGATGGATTTACTAAGCTGCGCAACCAGGATTCAGAGAATTGCATATTCGGTTCAGGAAAATTGTTTTAAAAATTGCAGGTCGTTTTCAAAGAACAAGCGCAGATCGTTCACACCATAGCGCAGCATAGCCAGGCGTTCGACACCCACACCAAAGGCGAAGCCGATATACCTCTCGCTATCTATACCGACATGTTTCAGCACGTTGGGGTGCACCATACCGCAGCCACCGATTTCCAGCCAACGATCCCCCCAGCTCATATCCATCTCGGCAGAGGGTTCCGTGAACGGGAAAAATGAGGGACGGAAGCGTACTTGTAAATTCTCGGTTTCGAAATAGCACTGAAGGAAATCTGCAATCACACCTTTGAGGTCGGCAAAGCTTACGCGCTCACCTATCCATAGACCCTCAACCTGGTGGAACATTGGGGAGTGTGTAGCATCTGAGTCCACTCGATACACGCGCCCGGGCGCGATAATACGTATGTCCGGCATGGTCTCAAGATGCTTGTACTTCTCAACATGAGCTTGCATGTAGCGAATCTGGATGGGAGAGGTATGGGTACGCAACACATGGTTTTCGTCGATGTAAAACGTATCATGCATGGCGCGAGCAGGATGGTCTTCCGGTATGTTTAACGCAGTGAAATTATAAAAATCGCTTTCAATCTCCGGGCCCTCTGCTACGGCATATCCTATCGAATGAAATAATGTTTCTATGCGTTCCAGGGTGAGTGTTACCGGGTGTAGCCCACCCACACCAACACCTCGTCCCGGTAAGGTAACATCCAGTGCTTCCGCCGCCAGTTTTACCTGTAAATCATCCTGCTGCATGGCTGCACGCCGTGCATTCAGCGCTGCTTCTATTTGCTGCTTGACTGCGTTGATGCGCGCACCAGCAGCCGGACGCTCTTCGGCGGAAAGCTTGCCCAGCCCCTTCAGCAGACCGGTCAGGCTACCCTCTTTACCGAGATAACGAGCCTTGACCTGCTCGAGTTCTGCAGCCTGCGCTACCGCTGCAAATTCCTGTATAGCTTGATTTAGTATGTGCTCAAGTTCTTGCATATCTTTTCACTTAGGAAACAGCTCAATGATCGGAATTCCCGAAAAGAACCCATATTACTGAACAGCCTCAAATAAAAAAGGAGGCGATAAACGCCTCCTTCTATTCAATCAGAACTATTACAGACCGAGGCTGGCCTTGGCCTGTGCAACAATCAGCACAAACGCAGGCTTATCAAACACGGCGATATCTGACAACACTTTACGATCCAGATTAATCTCTGCTTTCTTCAGACCATTCATGAATACGCTGTAGCACAGACCTTGCTCGCGTGCAGCCGCATTGATACGCGCAATCCACAAAGTGCGGAATTGACGCTTGCGCTGCCTACGGTCACGGTAAGCATATTGCCCTGCCTTCATTACCGCTTCTTTGGCGATGCGGTAAACATTCTTGCGACGGCCGCGGTAACCCTTGGCTTGGTCCAATACTTTCTTGTGACGCGCGCGCGCCGTTACACCACGTTTAACTCTTGGCATGTTGACTCCTTATGCGTATGGCATCATGGCGCGTACAGACGCCGTGTTGCTTGCGTGAACTTCGGTAGTACCACGCAACTGACGTTTAGTCTTGGTGGTCTTCTTGGTCAAGATATGGCGCTTGAACGCCTGCGAACGCTTGATGCTTCCGCCGGCACGAACCTTGAAGCGCTTTTTTGCGCTGCTTTTGGTTTTCATCTTAGGCATAACAACTCCTTTATTTGATGACGCCAGGAGGTTCCTGACAGGAACACTTGATAACCTGGAATCACTTATCTGGGACTGACTACTACTAAACTATATTGACCAGTCCCTTAATCAAAACAGTATTTATATTTTAGATAAAGATCTTACTTTCTTTTTGGTGACAACATCATAACCATCTGACGTCCTTCCATCTTGGGAAACTGTTCAACGATACCGTGTTCAGTCAAATCCTGACGTATACGCTCCATCAGTTGCATGCCGATTTGCTGGTGCGCTATTTCGCGACCACGGAAACGCAAAGTAATCTTGGTTTTATCACCATCCGCCAAAAACTTGATCAAATTACGCAATTTGATGTTGTAGTCACCATCGTCAGTGCCGGGACGGAATTTTACTTCCTTGATCTGCACTTGCTTTTGCTTGAGCTTGGCTTCGTGCTGTTTTTTGCTTTCCGCATATTTAAACTTGCCTATATCCATTACGCGACAAACTGGCGGTTCTGCCAGGGGCGCAATTTCAACCAGATCCAAGTCCGCTTCTTCGGCCATACGCAGCGCTTCCGCTATGGTAACGATGCCGACTGGTTCTCCTTCTGCATCAATGAGCCGCACTTGGGGTGCCGTTATCTGCTCGTTCATGCGCTGTGATTTATCTTGAGCTATTGCAAATTCTCCATTTACACAAAATTAAACCGTGCTGCCACAGTTCTTACTTGGCCAGATCATCCCGCAGACGTTCCAGGAACGCTGCTACCGACATCTGACCAAGGTCTTCACCCTGGCGGGTTCGCACGGCAACCAAGCCTGCAGCCATTTCCTTATCGCCAACAATCAGTTGGTAAGGTAATTTTTGCAAGCTATGTTCTCGTATTTTATAGGTAATCTTCTCATTACGCAAATCTGAATGAACTCGGAAACCTGCGGCTTGCAAAGCAAGGGTTACATTTTTAGCATATTCGTCTTGCGCTTGTGAAATATTCATCACCACCATTTGTACCGGCGCCAACCACAATGGGAAGGCCCCGGTATGGTGTTCTATCAAAATTCCGATAAAGCGCTCCAGTGAGCCCAGAATCGCGCGGTGCAGCATTACTGGCACTTTGCGCGTGTTGTCTTCATCGACGTATTCAGCACCAAGGCGACCGGGCATCGAAAAATCAACCTGTATCGTGCCGCACTGCCACGAGCGTCCGATCGCGTCTTTGATGTGGAATTCTATTTTCGGACCGTAGAAAGCGCCCTCTCCCGGCAACTCCAGCCAAGTTATGCCGGATGCACGCAATGCACCACGCAAGGCCTCTTCAGATTTATCCCAGATATCATCAGAGCCAACCCTGCCTTCCGGCCTCAGCGCCAATTTCACCGCCACGTCATGAAAGCCAAAATCTTTGTAAACCTCTAAAACCAGCGAATTGAATGCTGCAACTTCGGATTCGATCTGCTCTTCAGTACAAAAGATATGCCCATCGTCTTGCACAAAACCGCGCACTCTCATCAAGCCATGAAGTCCGCCGGACGGTTCGTTGCGATGGCACGAGCCAAACTCACCATAGCGCAACGGCAACTCACGATAAGAATGTAAATCAGAATTATAAACCTGAATATGGCCGGGACAATTCATCGGCTTGATCGCGTACTCATGCTTTTCCGACTCAGTAGTGAACATACCAGCCTTGAAGTGCTCCCAATGACCAGACTTTTCCCAGAGTACCCTATCAATAATTTGCGGGCAGCGAACTTCCTGATAACCGTTATCCTGATAGACTCGTCGCATGTACTGCTCGATCACCTGCCATACGGCCCATCCCTTGGGATGCCAGAAAATCATACCCGGTGCTTCATCCTGCATATGGAATAAATTTAACTGCTTGCCGAGCTTGCGATGGTCGCGTTTTTCCGCTTCTTCCAGACGATGCAAGTAGGCCTCAAGATCTTCCTTTTTTGCCCATGCAGTACCGTATATTCGCTGCAACATTTCGTTCTTCGCATCGCCGCGCCAATAGGCGCCGGCCAGCTTCATCAATTTGAATACCTTGAGCTTGCCGGTAGACGGCACATGCGGACCGCGACACAGATCGGTGAAATCACCCTCGGTATAAAGCGACACGTCTTGATCCGCCGGAATTGATGCAATAATTTCAGCTTTGTAATGCTCGCCTATTCCCTTGAAATAGGCTACAGCATCGTCACGTGCCATGATTTTGCGCGTGACTGGAATATCTTTTTTGGCCAACTCGGCCATACGCTTCTCGATTGCCAGCAGGTCTTCAGGCGTAAACGGGCGGGCATATGAAAAATCGTAATAGAATCCATTTTCGATCACCGGACCGATAGTGACTTGCGCCTCAGGAAACAGCTCTTTCACCGCATAGGCCATCAAATGCGATGTCGAATGGCGAATAATATCCAGCCCTTCCGCATCTTTATCGGTAATGATAGCCAGCGCCGCATCCGCAGTAATCAGGTACGAAGTATCCACCAGTTGACCATCCACCTTGCCCGCCAGCGCTGCACGTGCCAAGCCGGCTCCAATACTGGCAGCAACATCGGCTATCGTTACGGGTTTCTCATAACTCCGCTGCGAACCATCTGGTAAAGTAATTACGGGCATATTGACTCTTAAAAAAAGGAAAAGCTCTAGGGTAGGCTTTGATAAATGTAAAGGTGTAACCTGATGGAATGCAAAAAACGCCCTAACCTCATCAGGGCGTCTAACCTGGCTTGGTGAATCTTGGCCTACTACTAACTCACATCCGCCAATTGGCTGTTAATCTACGTTTGAAAATCAAGCTTTGTTTAAATTTAGAACCGAAGGCTAAAACCCGCGCTGAGCTGGGTAATGCTTGGACTGGAATCATTAAAATTCTGCAAGGTAGCTTTTGCATCCAAAGTAGCGTTGTCAGTCAAAAAATACGCCACGCCAAGTTTTCCAGCGTACAGGGTTGAACCGTGATTTGAATCTGTAGCTGTTGCAGACATGCGTAAACCTATATCCAATCCGGCGAACGGGACCAAATCACCCTTAAAGCCGTCCATGAAATAGTATTTCCCGCCCAGACTAATGCTGGTTGCAGAGTAACCAAAATTTTGTTGCGTGGTAAGAGCCGTTACAACAACGAATTGAGGTGCCACGAATTGACCGACAGAAAGGTTTAAAAGCGAAGCAGATGACTGCCCCTGGATACTGATGTAATTACCATCTATAGAAAGCTCGCGTGACTTGCTGGCAGCTGAGGCACTGTTCACGATACCAAACGATACAAGTAAAAGTAAAACAAATTTATTCAACGACATATTATTTCTCCCTCTGTAAAGAATATTAATACAAATATTGAAATCTGCTTAAGCAACAGATTGCTCTGTCGCGCAAAAACTTCAACGCATGCAAAGATTCAACAATTACTATTGATCTTCTTATAAATTAAAACGATTAACAAATGACTTGTAATTACCAAAAACCGTAAATGCAGTCATGCAATATTTTTATGGTGGAACAGAAAGAAAGGATCGATTATTCACTCCAACCCACCTGGGCAATGTGTTTTCCTCAACACTATTTTCGAACTTACGCACTTGAAATGCCCATGGTTACCTTAATTCGGGTAAAGAGACTTCAATACTCCGCAACGGGCCGCATTGTATTCGTTACACCAACTTTCGTCTATATGGCCATTGTTTCAATTTTATCCCTGGCTTATCCATGCGGATTGATCGCATTGCTGGTATTTGCACCATTTTGAGCCCGCACCTGTCAGTTAAATTGGCGAGCTGCAAGCTCGCCAATTATCGAGTTCTTTTGTCTTACTGTGGTACAAATCGATTCGTGAATTGTATTGAGAAGAGAAAAACTCCTGATGGACCGATCTAGAGTGTTTCCAGGCATTTCTTTAGTTTCAGGTAATTTTAATCGAAGCGTACGGCGATGTCCTCACCTGCCAAGTTGGCGAGTTTATTTATCTGTTCCAGGGCTTTAGCCGCGTGAACTACTGCCGAATTCACCGGGCTTCGCGGATACGCACCTCCCTGACCACGGCAATGTAAATATGCCCTGTTCAGTTTACACTTCTTGCTTGCCTTGCAACCAGACCAATATGATGCAATACACAGAAAAAATTACTGCTGTCAGTATTGCATCCAGCATCAAATTAGCCGCCGGACTCAACGTGGTCCAATGCTGTAGCAACGCGGTAATCCACATAAACATGAACAGACAAGGCAGGAACAGCCAGGGTTCCAGCAGATCAGCAACTTGCCCTATCCAGGGACAGATCCAGACATCCCGCCACCAGCCTTTGATCCGTTTACCCGGCCATCCCATGAGTGGCAGGTATTGCTCTAGCAGGCTCCCCTGTTTGGCCAGCTGGCCCAGGAACAAGAGATATCCCCTGGCCTGATAGCTTTTGTAGAGCAACACAAATGCCGAAAGCGTAACCAAAATACCCACAAGGGGAAGCACAAATTCTGATGAATCGCCGACGCTCGCTGCTGAGACAAAAGCGTTGGCGAGAAAACCTTGACCTATCAGCAGCCACATGGTGCGGTGATTGGTGACATCGTTTTCGTGTCTGATCATTTCACGAATGACGGTCGTATATTGTTCAGGCCGGACGTCGTGCATGACATTGCTCATACCACACGCATCTGGAATAGGTGAGATTTCCACTGATTAAGGTCCGCGTAGAGTACAGTATCCAAAAACCGTTACGAAATTCAGCGGCCTCTTGAATTTCCGTTTCAATTCTTCCAGCCACGCCCTGGCGTTAATATCATTAAATGGCAGGATAGCCGATCAATGCAGTCATTTCCTTATCCTTCCTCGCTGCAAAGCATAGCGTTATTTCTTGGGTGGAAAATGTGCAAGCATTGCCTCGATCACCTCATTGATCTGCTTCTGCTTCTCCTCCGGGGTGGCAGATGGATTTACCGCATCTGTAACAGTAGCCCGCCAAACGAGTGATTTTGTCTTTGCATCCACGAAATCCATGACCAGTGTCCCCTCCCTCTTTTCGTGAGGTTTGCTTTTTCCTCCTCCAACCGAGACCCTGCCCATCCTGCCCACGGGTATGCCGACGGATACGCCAACTCCGGTGGAACCGCTATTGGTGGTCTTGCCGGACAACTCCATGCCTATCAGAAAATCGGGGTTGTCTGCGGCTAGCATGCGTCCTTTTGCCTGGAGCTGAACGTCCACTGTGCTCCTGATCTTCTTGATCAGCAACTCATCCCCGGCAGCATTGCCAGTGGCCGGCATCCAGTTGAATGTCTTCAAAGCTGTGAAATCCGCAGCCGTATCAAAGTCGTAATTCGCTGTAAGCGAAGCGGCGTATCCGGTAGCGGCCATACAGAGTACGAGTGCAAGAATTATGTTCTTCATATTTATTCGTCCTTTCTCCTTGTGAGTGTCAATTTCGATCAACGTGCAACTCAACCCCTCAACCAGATATCACAATTGAGCATGACCGAGAACCTCCCAACCCCCTGTGTTCCAGCGGGGCGGGTGAACAGATGTTATTTCGTACTGTCTGGCGCGACAGTCGGATCAGATGAAGGCACCGCTGCTGCCGCTGGAGCTATCGTTGCAGCAGGTGCCACTGCAGAAGCTGCTGCGGGCGCGATCACAGGTGCAGCAATGCCAGCTTTATATTCCTTCTCGCTGATCTCCTTCACTTCCGAATTCTGCAGCGTGACGAGACTGCCGGTGCGAGCGTCCTTCACTTTCACCGCACCGGTGCCCATTACGTTGTCAACTTTCACCGTGTAATACATCTTACCTGATTGTGGTTCTGTCACCCTGTAATACGTGGAGGAACATCCACCTACCAGAACGCTGGCGCACAAACTCAGGACTAGCCATTCATACTTCACAGACTTTTTCATGATTTATTTCCTTTCATTATAAACACAACAATTGTCCTCAGCTTGGCGCGGAAAGAACAAAGTACAGCGCCACAGAAGCTCCCTGCAGCTTTCTGCCAACGTCTTCAATCTACAAAGTAAAAAACATTTCAGTGGTATAAAGCCATACTATCATTTAGTGTCTTTCCGGAACACGGCCGCCTTGCCCTCTTCCAGCACCTTCTTTGCATCCATATTGCCATACAGCTGGATCATCTTGGCCACCAGCCCGGTCCAGCCGGTTTGATGGCTTGCACCCAGCCCGGCGCCGTTGTCGCCGTGGAAGTATTCGTAAAAGAGGATGTGGTCGCGCCAGTGCGGATCGGACTGGAACTTCTCGGTGCCGCCGTAGACGGGACGCTTGCCCTGCTTGTCGCGGAGAAATATATTGGACAATCGGTCTGAGATCTCCTTGCTCACCTCGAACAGGTTCATCATCTTCCCTGACCCCGTGGGACATTCGATCTTGAAGTTGTCACCGTAGTACAGGTAGAAATTCTGCAGCGCGCGGATAATCATCGCGTTCACCGGCATCCACACCGGGCCGCGCCAGTTGGAGTTGCCACCGAACATGCCGGTATTCGACTCGGCCGGCAGGTAATCCACACGGTACTCCTGACCTTGCACGTGGAAGATGAAGGGGTGCTGCTCGTGGAATCTGGACAGCGAGCGGATGCCGTAAGGACTCAGAAACTCGTTCTCGTCGAGCATCTTCGTCAGGATGCGGCGCAGCCGCTCCGGTGTGACCAATGCCAGTATCCCGCGTTCGGCCACGCCATAGTGACCTGGCCCCGTGGGATGGATGGTCTTCATGAGGTCAGGCATCCTGCGCAGGCGCTCAAAAATCTGGGTCATCGCCCGCGGAATGTTCTCCCGCGCCGATTTTTCGATGACCGTGGTAGCGCACAGCGGCAGGAGGCCAACCATCGAACGCACCTTGAGTCGTGTGGCGCTGCCGTCGGGAAGCTGCAGCAGGTCGTAGTAGAAGCCGTCCTCCTCGTCCCACATGCCTTCGCCACCGGCGCGGTTCATGCCGGTGGCGATATAGTAAAAGTGCTCGGCGAACTTCACGACCATATCTTCGTAGGTGGGATCATGCGTGGCAATTTCAAACGCGATCTCCAGCATGTTCTGGCTGAAAAACGCCATCCAGGCCGTGCCGTCCGCCTGCTCGAGGTGGCCGCCGGTGGGCAGCGGAGCGCTGCGGTCAAATACGCCGATATTGTCGAGACCGAGGAAGCCGCCCTCGAATACATTCTTGCCGAATCTGTCCTTGCGGTTCACCCACCAGGTGAAATTCAACAGCAACTTGTTGAACGCTAACTTGAGGAAATCCACGTCCGTTTCACCACGCAAGCCCTGCTCGGTGCGGTGCAGAAACAGTGTAGCAAAGGCGTGCACCGGCGGATTCACGTCGCTGAAGTTCCACTCGTAGGCGGGCATCTGACCGCTTGGGTGCAGATAGACGGCGCGCAACATCAACTCCATCTGCTGCTTGGCAAAGTCAGGATCCACGATAGACAGTGGCAGCGTGTGGAAGGCCAGATCCCAGGCTGCGTACCAGGGATACTCCCACTTGTCCGGCATCGAGATGATGTCCTCGTTCAGCATGTGGAACCACTCAGAGTTGCGGGCGTTTTTATAGCCGTGATGCAGCGGGTGGGAATTATGTTCCGCCAGCCAGCTGTCGCCGTCGAAGAAGAAGAACTGCTTGCTCCACAGCATGCCGGAGATGGCCTGGCGCATCACGTTGGCCGCATCTGCAGTCACGGATGGCGGCGTGACCGACTTGTAGAACTCATCGGCCTCACGCAGCCTGTCGGCGAAGAGGTCATCAAAGGGTTTGCCGAAGGGTTTGCCCTTCTGGCCCGCGGACGCGCCGGAGAGCCGCACGCGTATCACCTCGCTTTTGCCTGCAGCAACGCTGACCTTGTAGTGCGCAGCTACCTTGGTACCCTGCTTGTCGGGGTTCACCGCTGCCTTGTTGCCCTGTACCACGCAGTTGTTGATGCCGTCCTTGACATAGGGGTCGGCATTGGGCTGGCCGGGGAAGAGCCTGTCATTATTTGTAGTGTTATCAGTGAACAGCAGCGGTACATCGCCTTCGCATGAAAAAATGAACTCACCCAGCAGCGAGTGGCTTGCCTCGACGGTACTCGTGCCCGCGGCTGCCTTGACCTGTTTGAGCTTTGGTTTCACGGCAGCCCGGTTGGATACAGAGATCCAGGTTGCCCAGTCGTTGCGAAACCACAGCGTTGGCAGCAGGTGCAGTTCTGCCGCTTCCGGCCCGCGATTGTGTGCCGTGATTTTGACCAGGATGTCCTCGGCATCGCCCTTGGCATACTCCACAAACACGTCGAAGTAGCGGTCATCTCTGAACACGCCGGTGTCGAGGAGCTCATACTCCATCTCGTTACGCGAGCGCTGTTTATTTGTGTTTACCAGATCTGCATAGGGATAGGCCGCCTGCGGGTACTTGTAGAGATACCTCATGTACGAGTGGGTCGGCGTGCTGTCGAGATAAAAATAATACTCTTTCACATCCTCGCCGTGGTTGCCCTGGCTGTTAGTGAGGCCGAACAGCCGCTCTTTCAGGATGGGGTCCTTGCCGTTCCACAGCGCGAGGGCGAAACACAGGCGCTGCTTGTCGTCGGAAATGCCGGCAATACCGTCCTCGCCCCAGCGGTAGGCGCGCGAACGGGCCTGGTCGTGGGTGAAAAAATCCCACGCGTCGCCGCCTTCGCTGTAGTCCTCGCGCACCGTTCCCCACTGCCGTTCACTGAGGTAGGGTCCCCATTTCTTCCACAAGACCTTGCCCTCCCGCGCCTCGTTGAGTCTGCTCTGTTCGGTGTTCATACCGTACTCCTCCCCATTCATGTGTGTGCTAAACCGCGGCAAATGTTTTCTGCCAGAAACATAGCGCACACGGTCCTAACAAGCTATGAGACTTTGGTCCTATAGCAAACGTACATCATCCTGCTCCAGGAATCTCGGGTAAACTGACTTCGTTCTCGAATCACGTCATTCAGGATCAATGTAATGAGCGAAACCCTCCTCTTTGCCCTGTACATCATGGTAGGAATCTATGTGTACTCGGCACTTAACCACGCACTCGCACACTTGCGGCGGCAGGCGAAGCGTTACCATTTATTTTACGCGTTGTTATGCCTGCTGATTGCAGCATTTACTCTGGCAAGGGCGGCAGCCTATCAGGCGCAAACGGCGCAGGCACTGGTTGAAATGCGGCGCTGGGAAGTGATGTCAGGCAGCATTTTTTTAGCCCTTTTTCCCTGGTTCATCGCCGAGTTCACCGGTATTCGCCGGCCCAGACTCCTGATAATACTGACGGCCTTCTGGTCATTGATAATTGTCGTCAACCTGATCCTGCCCTATGGGATCCAGTTCGCCGATTTGCCAGTCCTGGCTCATTTCAGCCTGCCCTGGGGCGAGCGCGTAGTGGACTTGCGCGCAGACCAGCCCGGCTTGTGGCTCAGCTTGACCTGGGTGGGTATTGTCGCTGTTATGTCTTACTGCCTTTATTCATCCCTCAATCTGTACCGTGATGGAATAAAAAAAAGAGCCCGTTCACTGGCCAAGGCCCTGATCGTGTTTTTTAGTTTCATCGCGTTTGACGCGCTCGTCGATTGGCGACTGGTCGAGTTTATCAACGTGACTGACTTCGGCTTCCTCGCGATGATGGTGCTGATGGACTTTGATATGCTGTCGGAATCGCGTGACCAGTATCGGCGGATGAGTAGCGTGTTGGACCATATACCGCTGGCAATCTGCGTGAAAGATTTGCAGGGCCGCTACCAGTTTATCAATCATGGCTTTGAGAAATTTTTTCACGTCAATAACGCTGATCTTCACAATAAAACAGCTTTTGACCTGTTCACCAGTGATCAGGCTGAAATTTTCCGCGCCGATAATCAACAGGCGATCAAATTTCGCAAGGATATCGAGAACGAAGTTGTAATCGAAAGCAACGGCAAGCTGCGCATCCTCCAAACTTACAGATTTCCGCTGCTGCGCCCGGATGGCTCGGCCTATGCGGTGGGCTGCGTTTTTATTGATATGACCGAATCCCGGCAAAAGGATGAAGCCCTGAACAAACTGCGCCGGCAGGTCTGGCACGTAGATCGGGTGGCGAGTACCGGAGCCCTCGCGGGTTCACTCGCCCATGAGTTGAGCCAGCCTCTGTCCGCCATACTCAACAATGCCCAGGCAGGCCTGCGTTTCATGGCAAAGGACAGTATAGATCTCGATGAACTACGTGAAATTTTCCACGATATTGTGCGTGACGACAAACGCGCCGCGGCAGTGATCAATGGTTTGCGTTCAATGCTGCAGCAGCGCGAAATGCCCCGTAATAATATCGATCTGGCCCAGTGCATAGCGGAAGTGATAGAGTTGCTGCACAGCGAGTTTGTCCGGCTCAACGTGCTGATCGTGCGCATGGTGGAAACCAATCTGACGGTGAAGGCGAACAGGACGCAAATCCAGCAGGTGTTGCTCAATCTGATGATGAATGCGCTTGAAGCGATGTCTCAACAAGCGGGCGAACGAACGCTGAAAATCATGTTGACACTTGATGCAGCCAAGGCGCAGATATCAATCAGCGATAACGGCCCAGGCATTCCCGAGGAAAAGATGGAGCGGATATTCGATGGTTTTTACACTACCAAGCCGCAGGGGCTGGGGATGGGCCTGGAGGTGAGCCGCTCTATCATCGAGACCCACCGCGGCAACATTTGGGCAGTAAACAATGCGGACCGCGGAGCCACTTTCTATTTCAGCCTGCCTGTTGCCACAGCGGAAGGCGAGACAGCAAGTTCAGGCAGCTGACAGTTAATTGTTGCAGACACAAATCCTCCGCAGTCTGTGCCACTAACGGTTGCGGGTCTCTTTCATCACCCAGCTGATCGCATCTATCAAGGCCTGGTCGTCCACGGGTTTGCGCATGAAATAACGCACGCCCGAGTCCTGGGCCAATTGCCGCGCATCGTCGTCATCACGTGCCGATACCGCTATCACGGGATATGCTATGCCTTTTTCCCTGAGCCGCGCGACCAACTCCATGCCACTCATGCGCGGCATGGTGATGTCCATGAGGATGCAGGCATTGACGTCGTTGTTCACTTCTGCAAGGAAGAGTTCGGGACTCTCATAGGCACGACTCAGCATACCAGCCGATCGTATCAGCCGCGAAAGCGCCGTGCGCACGGACTCGTCGTCGTCGACGATATAAACCGTTAATGCCTCTGTTGTTTGCTGAGCCACGAAATACATCCCGCTGATGGATGAAATATGTCGGCAATCTAAGCTTCTTCTCAGCCAGGAACAATGAGACTTTAGTCCTATTGGGTTCTTAAGCACTCCCAGAAACGGGCTTCTGCTACGCTGTATCTAAGCGCTTGGTGTTTAATGAGTGCAGGAAAGACGCGGTCAGAGCTACAGCAGAATCAGTTGCTTCAGTCGACGGCCAGGGGGAACCCTTTACCAACGGTATCGCACATATGGACGAGCTCCGCAACCGAGCCGGCTTCCATTTTCTCCATAACCCGGCTGCGATGCGCTTTCACGGTTTTTTCCGCAATACCCATCACGAAGCCGATCTGCTTGTTCAGGCGCCCCTGCAGGACATGCTTCAGCACCTCTTGCTCGCGTGAGGAAAGCTGGGCAATACGTGACGTAATGCGATCGCGATGATGCCGCTGTTCCAGCTCGGCATCATGACGGCTGATTGCCTGGGCCAATACCTGAAACAGCACATCGTCTTCAACCGGTTTCACCAGGAAGTCAACCGCACCATGTTTCATCGCGCGTACACTCATGGGGATATCGCTGTTCCCGCTGAGGAATATCACCGGCAGAGAAATTCCCGCCTTGGACATGCTCTCATGCAACTCAAGACCATCCATGCCGGGCATTTTGACATCAAGCAATACGCAGCCGCGTCCATTTAACGGGGCTCGCTCCAGGAATTTGCTCCCCGAGGCGAATGTTTCGACTTGCCAGTCAGCAGAGCGGAACAGACGCGTCAGACTCAGCCGCATGGCCTCATCGTCATCCACCACGAATATGGTCGGGCTGTTATGGAACAAAGACTGAGCGTCCTTCGCTGTCAATTCCTTGTTATCCTGCCTGTATTCGGGTTGCGGATCTGTATTCACTTGATTACTCCATCAGATGCACTACTTTGCTGTAATTATACGCGCATGGAAATGCTGTTATACCGTTTAACCACAGACGCGAAGTACCGTGAGTCTACCTCTAGCCGTTAACAGCCGGTATGCATCAGTATGCATAACCGAGCTTGAGATAGACTCCGTAATTGCCCTCTTTCCCTGCTCCATATTCCAGGTTCGCCACCATCTGCTCTTTTTGTTTGAGGACATACTGAAGACCGGCACCGTAGGAAGGATAACGGTTGGCACTGTCGCTGCAATCGTTGTTATCCCCGTAAAGGCAGGCAAGGCCGGCGAAAACCGTGGCCCTCCAGCGCTCGGACAGGCGCAGTCGCTCCTCGCCTTCCAGCGACGACATGTATTTCCCCAGGTACTGCCCCTGTTTGTATCCTCGCAGCATCACTGTGGCATAAGCACTTAACGGCGCGTTGACAGTCCAGTCATTATTCTGGCGCAGCGCGAATACATGACCCCTGCCGTGCCCCCAAAACCCCTTGAGCTCCAGACGGTATGCATCGAAGTTGGCCGTACCGCCGAAAGACTCCCTGAAGGCCATGTTGTTCAGGTTCAGCACCCACCCGCGCGACGGTGAGTATTCATTGTCGCGCGTATCGTTCATGACAACCGCACCGATGCCGGTAGACTGGATTCCCGTAAGCCCGATCGCATCCAGAATCTGGTCGTCGAGCGGGCTTTGACCGCTGACGAGGTAATTCACGCGCGCTGCCTGCACACCGAGGAACCATTTGTTGTAGACACGATAGAGGTAGCGGCTTGCCAGCACTCGCAAGTCATCCGTGGTCTTGAGCGGCTGGCCGCTGCCCAGATAGTCCTGATAATCGTTCTTGAGGACGCCTCCTCCGGCAAAGGCGCTCAAACGATGGTGGTCCTCGCCAAAGGACATCTTGGCGAACACCCCGCCCAGGGTCGAGTCTGTGGAAGTGACCATTGCGCTAACACCGAACATGGACACTTGCGATTTTTCATCAAAGTAGTGCAGATAGGCGCCGATTGCACCCAGCGATGTGCCCAGTTTGGGGTCAGATGACAGCGTAGGCAGCGCCAGCCAGGGCGAAACCCTCTCTGCTACGTCCTCTCCAGGCACTTTTGTATCGGCGGACCAGGCTACCGACACGCTCAATACTAAACTTGCTGCAAGCGTGACTGTATTTATCCGGCGTTTTCTGTGCAGTTTTCTCATACCCGACCCTAACAGTTGCAAAAACGTATGCGCTACTCTAGCAACGAATATCATTCTGCCCGACCAAATACTGTTCTGTTGAGCGTTGCGCGCCGCATAAAAAAAAGGAAGCCAGGATCTTGGCTTCCTTTTTTTATAGCAAATTATTTATAACCTGCTTACATCCGGAAGATCAGGTCTATCCTGAACGAATCGACTTGCGGCTTCGCTCCCTCAGTTTGAAAAGAGTTGATCCACATTCTGTTCACACTACCCTGCAAGGCGAACTGTCTATTGATGTCCATCCGCGCGCCAAGCCCAGTGTTGTAACTGACATTGGACGAAGATTTGGTTGGAACATAGCTGCCGCAGACATAGCCCCAATACGGATCCCAATAGCAAGTGTCCGTACTCGTACCGTTCGGGATATTTGAATCAACAAAAGTACTGCCGAAGCCACCCGATATAAAGGGGGTAAAATCACCTTCCATGAAATAATAGACCGCGTTCAGTTGCAAGCTTGAGGTGTCGATGGTGCCGCTGTACTTGGTGATCACGCCCGTCGTATCACCCACGGTTTGTGCTTTGTAGTTACGTGTTCCCCAAGTGAACCCAAAGTTGAACTGCACGTTATCATTTATGTTGTAGCCCATACCGAAACCGGAACTCAAGGCATCATTAAAATCCACAGTAGAACCGTTTGTGCCATTAATGGTTTGGGCAGCCGTATAGGTAATCGGCACGGTGAATTCCAGACTGCCATTCCCCCTGTTGCCGCGATCTTTCGCCTCGGCAACATGGGCAAACAGTGCTACTGACGTAATCGCCGCCAAAATCAGTTTCAAACTAATTGCCATTACTGTTTTCATTTTGCGCCTCCATAAGATTTAATCAACCTGCAATGTCAGGGTCAACACGCACACTCCTCACACCATGTGACGGTAAGCCCGCTGACTGAGACTATATTCTTCGCCCTGCAAAATTGCAAGACTGACAGGGTCGGACACCTGCAAAAAATATAATATATGTCCGGTCTGTGACAATCTCAACTTCAGCCCGAAATTGAGATTGCTGTGTACATTGGATGCGACTATAATTTTGCGAGCATACAGTCCTCACAGGGGCATGTTTTGCCAGCCGCATCCATGAAACAATAATCCAGGAGATATCATCATGATTAAAGCTTTGAATATATTCTACGCTGTCCTCGCCTTGGTGTTCGCAGGCACCCCCGCTGTATCCATGGCAGTTGACCCCATCGTACTGACTGATTCGGCATTCGCTACGGCCACCATTGTTAATGTAGACAAGAAGACGCGCGAGATCACACTGCGTGACGAGAAAGGCGCCGAAGTTGTTGTAGTGGCGGGACCGGAAGTGCGCAATTTTGCCCAGATCAAAAAAGGCGATATCCTCGAGGTCGAATATCACCGTGCCGCAGCTTCAACACTGCAGAAGGTTGGCGATACCAACATGGGCGGACATTCCACCGATGTAGAACGTGCACCGGCCGGTAGCAAACCGGGTATGGTGGCAATGCAAAGAAGTACAATTGCCGCCACAGTGCTCGATGTTGACACCGTTAACCGCCTGCTCACCGTGCAGGGACCTAAAGGGAATATTGTCGTCATCAAGGTACCGGCCGATGTGAAGGCCTTCGACAGCCTCCAGAAGGGTGACAAGATTTCAGCCGAGTACGCCGAGGCAGTTGCAGTGTCTGTGAGAACACCTGCAAAGAAAAAGTAATAAACAAGTTTTCAATTTGCAGACACGGGCGCTACGGTTATCGTAGCGCCCGTTGCATTTTCGGCACTGCGCAGAACGATGTCGCCATGATTAAACTATAGCTAAAAGGATACGTTTTCAGGACAAACGCAATGCGACACTGATATCCGTTTTTCTCTTGCAGTTATGAAATGCGCGATGTTGAAAACTGCAGATGTCCCGCTGTTTACCAGCGATATTGCAATGCAACACCCGCAAGGTTGTATTTGCTGCCGGTGCGTATGGCTACGCCGGAGCTGCCGTAGAGTTTGACCGAGTAATTCCGGTTCACGGGCAGCGCAAGGGTGACCCCGCCGCGAGAATTTTCCTGTCCGTCATCATTCCCTGCACCGTTGACAGTCGTACGCCCTCCGTAATCTATTGTCCCGTCCAATGCAAGCCAAACGCCGCTCCCAAAGCTGTAGCTAATGTGCGCCTGAGTGGAATACACGGGGTCTTGTTCGAGCGATCCGCCTCCATAGTAGTCGTTATTTTTGCTGAAGAATGTCACACCGGCGGAAAGTTCCAGCGTGAACGCCCCCACCGCCTTGGAGATTCCGATGTCCGGCTTGATAAACCAGCGGTTGGTTCCGATGTTCACCAACCTGGTGGGGTCGTACTGGCCGACGGGCGCGGACACCTGAACGCTGGCCCCGACAATCAGATCCTGCTGGTAGTCGGCAAACTCCTGAACCGAAAGCGCCGGTGCGCCAATAAAATTGACCGAGAAACGGAAGCGCGTATCGTTCAATCCGGAAACCTGGCGTTCTGCCGCTTGACCGGCTACCAGCGCGGTTCCGGACAGTTGTGAGTAAGGCATGATGACGTCAAATTTCCCGGAATTGCCCCACACATCCAGGCTGCGCGCATAAGCAAGGATTTCAGTGTTGATGCTGAGATGGGCATCCTGGATAGGCGACGCTGGATCAGTGGACAAACCCCCTTCAGAATTTACAAAGCCTGCTATCAGAAAATTGAGACCTACAGGCGCATTCGCGTACGCCCTCGGTTCAAGTTCAGCAGCATGCACCGGTGAGAAAGCCGGGGTTAATACAACCATACTCAGCAGCGCAACTGCATGCACCACCCTGCAGCGAAGTACCCGCAGAATTTTTCCCGGAAAACTATGGAGTAATAACATTTCTGAAGGCCTTTCCTTTGTTGTTGGTGGATCTTGTTTTAAGCACTAACATTCTATCCGAGTTGTTGTCTGGCTGAAATCAGCGCTATTTGTACCAAAAGCCAAGAGAGGCCAGAACGTTCAGATAGTCCCGTGCGGAATCAACCGTAAAGGTGAGCCCCCAATCGTATTCACCCCAATAACTGGTGTGAAACATGCGCACCTCAAACCCGCCGGTCAGATGCGTACGGCTCAGCACTCCCTCGTAATTGGACGGCTCGTAATAGCTTCCCAGGCGGAGACGCAAGCGGCCCGGTATTGTTTCGAGCTCCGACCCCAGCCGAACACTGGTGGTGTCCTGGGTTCCGACAGGTTGTTTTATCTGGGCCAACACCGATTCCACGCCCACAGCGTTCTCGCTCGATGCGGTGAAAAGCAAATCACTGGCCACCAGCCATTTGTGATCTTTCCAAAATGGTGCCGACTCGACCGCATAGGACATGCCCACTCCCAGGGTCGCAGGTAAAATCACTTGTTGCGGAACAATCAGACCGTTTACTTTCACAATGCCGTTCGTGTTATCGAGTGGCTGATTCGAACTGATGGATGAGGTATATGCAGCGCCGAGCCGCAAGGGTCCGCATTCAGGATTCCACACGCCGCCCACATCCCACCCGATGCCGGATATTTTCCCCAGCGTCGTATCAAATGTTTTCGTGCGCAGCTTGGTCATGGTGGCACGCATCCCTACGCCCAGGGTCAGTTCGCGATCCATAAATTGACGGCCTAGAGCCAGAGAGGTCGTGCTCAAGACAAATTCATCATCAGCATTATTTAGGCCCTCAATGGCAAGAATTTCAGCATTATTCACAACACCGATTCCCCAGGGACCATATTGCCCCATCAATCCGAGGGAACGTATCTGGTGACTCCTGTAATCCGGCGGCGATTGGCCGTTATTGTCGAAGTCATTACTTTTCAAATTATTCACACCTACAGTCCAGTCCCAATCAAATTCTGTTTTGGAACGCTCCAACCGAAACGCCACACCTGCAGGATTGGAATTGAGGGATGCAATGCCTTCGGCCACGCCAATGTACGCCCCCCCCAACGCCACTTGGCGGGCCGAGCCAATGATGGGACCCTGCCGCACATCCAGGCTGTAATTATTATCTTGAATCGGAGGACCAATAATCTCACTGCGTGCCTCAACGCAAAAAAACAACAGCGCAATGAATAAAAATAATTTGAAATTCAAGTTGTTCTCATCGTGAATTTGTTATACCGAAGCTCTTGGATGAAAGCGCGCCAAGTTAAATTAACCGCCTTTGCCCACAAAATTTTAACTTGAGTATGTGCGAGTTAGGGAAATACTTAAAATTCTTCAAACTGGATGGAGTACCCTTGCGGTGAATGGTTGCTGAAGCCTTGGTTCGCAGCAGCGGAGAAAATAATTAATTGCCAACCTTACCCCTGGATTCAGGATCAATCTGAGACAAAATTTCACGCGCCCATGGATTGATCTCGCCGTACTGCTTGATGAGTTTACCTTCACTGGTGCGAAACAATAATCTGGCCGGTGCGTTATCCACAGAGTTGTCATAGATATAGGCGCGATCAGCAATGCTTGCCGCTACCGAGCAATTTGCCAAGGAGCGTGTATAGCGCGCGATGATCTTGCTGATAGGCACATCATGGCCGCCTTCCATCACCCGCAGAGCAACGCGCTTGGCGTTAATGGAGGGGTTGTCCGTACCCACAAAAAACAGGCGAACAAAAAATCCAGCCAGCCTTGCCCGCCGAATAAAATCAATTTTGTCCGGCATTGAGAGCACAGTCTCAAATGCCAGACTGCGACCTTCCCGCACACACCGTTCGCGAACTTCCTCTGCACGACGAGCCGCTTTTATCACAGCATCGGGCGCATTCCAATCGCCAAACTCGTCGCGGGCTATATAGTCCGGATTTACGCATCTCACTCATACTACGGCGTGTGGAAGATTGGCCGCAGCAATTTCCTTGCGCAGCCGCTGCATCAGCGCTTCGCGTGCCAACTCTGCGCGACGGTTCGCCTCGGCGGCTACCGAGTTCATCAAAGCTTGCAGTTGCGCATCCGATGGTTCGTGCTGAATATCGTTCAAATCAAAATGATCGTTTTGCATGATGTAATCCTCCCGAACCCAACTTCAAATGTAATTGTATCGTTGAACAGCCAATCGCGCAGCGCAATACGCACTTCGAAAATTTCCATCTACACACTGCTGATAACAATATGCAATGGCTCTCTAGTTCAAGGCGTGTTTAGCTACCTCACGACCGTTCGAAAATGAGCACATTGCTGTTGTAGCCAAATAGCTGGCTTCCTGCACGCAGTTGCCAGATAGTAATCTTATTTTTGCGCTGCACTTTTGAGTCGAAATGACGGTTCTAAGAAATTAGAAGTGGACGTTCCCGCAGGCCGAACAGACAATCTTTCCAGCAAACCGCCGCGGTCCACTGGCCGATTATGTAGAGCTCCACATAATGCCGAATAGCTGCCATGCATGGCATGCGGGACGACCGTCTCGTTCGCACATCATCGACCGATAACTAATAGAAATTTTCACACTATTAATTATTATTAATAAGTGAAAGATACACCCTTTTTCACTGTTGATCAGTCAGCTAGCAATTTTCTGGTTTACCCATGAGCCGTAAAAAAGAAAATGGGCTAGATCATTTCTGACCTAACCCATTGATATACTGGTGCGCCCGGAGCGATTCGAACGCCCGGCCCCTTGGTTCGTAGTTGTCATATCGAATAGCAACTTTTTGTATTTATTAGTTAATTAACAAACCCCACATCCCCTTCAACCACTGTTTTTCAGTGTTTTTCACACCTCAGTCCCTTCAATAAAAGGATGGCTTCAGGACATCTATCACGCAAAAACAACTGACACATGACCTTCCGTACGGGAGCGAGATGCAGTCTTTACAACTATTTCGATGTCACGTCCCAGACGAGTGAGACATTCCAACATTTTAGACTCAGAAATGCCACGAAACTGGCCACGCAGCATTCCTGACAATTTAGGTTGCGTAATACCCAGCAGAACCGCAGCTTGTGCCTGGGTTAACTTACGCCTTTTAATGATGTCGCCGATCTTACTAGCCAACTGTGCCTTTACAAGCATTTCCTCGGCATCTGGCAAGCCAAGATCAGCATATACGTTGGTACTACCACGTTCAATATTACTCATTTCTTTACTCCTTCAGAATGTTTCTGTGCCAACTTTAATCGGTCACGAATCAAGTCCATATCCTGCTTTGCAGTCTCGATACCTTTGTGTGATTTTTTCTGAAAACAATGCAACACATACACTGCATTGCTAAACCGTACTGTGTAGACCGCTCGATAGGTGCTGCCATCGTCATCTTCAACGACTTCGAGAACACCAGCGGAACCAAAACCTTTAAGCGGCTTTGACTGCGAGTGCTTTCCACCATACTGAGCCAAATGAAGCGCGTATCCAAAAACATCAACAACCTCAGAGGGCATTGAAAGCAAATCCTTCTTTGATGACGCAACCCACTCCAAAGGTTTTGAAGATGTTTTACTCATAAAGACATTATACCCATTTGGGAATAAATATCAATTCATTCCATGATCCCTATACTTGAATCAATATGATGCTCTGCTGACAGAAAATGTAACTCGTTTATCGATGGAGCTGACATTCGATGAAAATATTTTTTGTCCATCAGCTTTCAGATGTGCATCTATAAAATGTTGAATATCACCTCCTCTGCGAGCTGCAAATAATTAGATTGCTGGCGCGTACCAATATTGGTACAATGCGACATATGAGTACTCCCACCCTCGAAGTCAGATTCTTTAGAACTGATGCAGGCGCAGAACCTGTGCGTGATTGGTTGCGTGAGCTATCTGCCACTGATCGAAAAGCTATAGGTGAAGACATTAAGACGGTACAGTTTGGCTGGCCTCTAGGCATGCCGCTTGTACGTAAAATGGACAAAGATCTATGGGAGGTTCGTGTTCATTTGGATGGTCGTATTGCGCGGATGCTGTTTACGGTATCAAGTTGCAAGATCGTTTTGTTGCACGGTTTTATCAAGAAGTCTCAGGCAACACCACAGCCAGAATTGAAATTGGCAAAAGACAGAATGAGGAGTAAATGATGAAGGCAAAAAATATCGGCAGCAGTTTTGATGATTTTCTGGCGGAAGAAGCCATACTCGACGAAGCGACAGCAGTGGCTGTTAAGCGGGTGATCGCGTGGCAAATTGACCAAGAAATGAAAGCTCAAAATCTTACCAAGACATCGATGGCCAAGAAGATGCACACTAGCCGCGCGGCACTTAACCGATTGCTTGATACCACTGACACCAGCCTGACGCTCACGACGCTTTCTAGTGCAGCATCCGTACTTGGAAAAAAGCTGCGCATTGAATTGGAGCCGGTTTAATCGGCTAGTGCCTTCGAATGAAGGTGAATGATATGCAGGAGGAGGAACATGGGGCACTCCGAACTGAAAACGCCAGACTCAAAGCACTGCTTGATGCTCATGGTATTGAATGGCGCTTACCTCAAGAACCAGTACCACAGCAAACATCAGATGCAGAGCCATCCAATTTCAGCGCAAATGAAAAAGTGGCACTCTTTCGTCGCCTATTCAGGGGGCGCACCGACGTTTACCCTGTTCGCTGGGAAAGCAAGGCCACAGGCAAAACTGGCTACGCGCCAGCCTGCGGTAATGAATGGCTTGCCGGTGTTTGCGGAAAGCCGCGTATCAAGTGTGCTGATTGCAATAACCGCCTTCTGAGCCCACTTTCCGATACCGTCATCTATGAACATCTCGCTGGAAAACGCACCGTTGGCGTTTATCCACTACTAACAAACGACACCTGCCATTTCCTTGCTGCGGATTTCGATGAGGCTGAGTGGAAAGAATATGCGCTTGCATTTATTCAGTCATGTCACGAATTGGGTGTGCCGGTTGCCCTCGAAATTTCACGTTCAGGTAATGGTGCTCATGCTTGGGTTTTCTTCTCCGGCAGCGTATCTGCCCGCGATGCCCGGCGACTGGGTACCGCTATCATTAGCCATACCTGCGCCCGCACACGACAGCTCAAGCTTGAATCCTACGACCGACTTTTCCCCAATCAGGACACGATGCCCAAGGGGGGATTTGGCAATTTGATTGCCCTGCCTTTGCAGAAAAAACCCCGCGAGAACGGATACAGTGTGTTCGTGGACGCTGCCTTGCGTCCCTATCCAGACCAATGGGGATTCTTGGCATCGATCCAGCCGATGCCTGCACACGATATTGAACCTACTATTCTGCATGCTATCGGTGGCGTGCATCCGTTGGATGTGACTTTCATTGATGAGGAAGACCTTAATGAACCATGGAAACGATCTGCAACGGCCTCCAAAAAGCTGACGGGTGTCATGCCGTCATCACTCACGGTGACATTGGGCAATCTCATTTACTTTGAGAAAGAGCAACTGCCGCAAGCACTTGCTAATCGTTTAATTCGCCTCGCCGCTTTTCAAAATCCTGAATTTTACAAAGCACAGGCAATGCGTATGTCGGTATGGGACAAGCCGAGAGTGATTGGCTGCGCAGAAAATTACCCGAAACATATCGCGTTGCCGCGCGGCTGTTTAGATGCAGCGCAAGAATTGCTGCGGGACAACGGCATTCGTTGTGATTTGCACGATGAGAGATACGAGGGCGAATCTATCAACGTCGCTTTTGTCGGAACACTGCGTATTGATCAAGAAGCGGCTGTCGCCGCAATGCTGCATCATGCCACCGGCGTTCTATGTGCACCAACCGCATTCGGCAAAACGGTGACGGCCGCTGCAATGATCGCCGAGCGTGGCATCAATACGCTTGTTCTGGTTCACCGCACCGAGTTGCTCAAGCAATGGCAGGAACGGTTGCAGTCGTTCCTTGGCGTAGGCAAAGGCATGGTGGGAACCATCGGTGGTGGAAAAGCGAAGCCGTCGGGAAAGATAGATATTGCTGTCATGCAATCTGTGTCGCGCCAGGGTGAAATCAATCCGCTGGTCGAGAATTATGGGCACGTTATCATTGATGAATGCCACCACGTCGGTGCAGTGTCGTTTGATGCAATCTTAAAGCGAGTTAAGGCGAAATAGTGCTGGGACTGACTGCCACTCCAATCCGTCGTGATGGTCAGCAGCCAATCATTTTCATGCAGTGCGGACCGATTCGCCACAAGGCTGCCATACCTGCAAGTGCGCCGCACGATTTGGAAGTCATTCCGCAGATGCTTCTCAAACGAATTGATCTTCCGCAGGAGGTTGGCATTCAAGATATATTCCGGCACATTGCTATCGATATAGATCGCACAGCGGCGATTGCCGCTCAAATCGAAGACTCGTTTAGTCAGGGCAGGAAGGTTCTCGTGCTAACCGAGCGGACTGAACATCTTGATGCAATCAAAGCTGCACTGATCGAAAAGATACCTTCGCTATTTGTGCTGCACGGTCGAATGACGAAGAAACTGCGCACCACGTTGATCACTGAGCTTAACGCGCTGCCCCCTGATAAACCGCGCGTCTTGCTTGCCACGGGGAAATTAGTTGGTGAAGGATTTGACCATCCGCCGCTTGATACACTGGTGCTGGCAATGCCAATTTCATGGGCGGGAACGTTGCAACAATACGCAGGTCGATTGAATCGCGAGCACGCAACTAAAACCGATGTGAGAGTGATTGACTTTGTGGATACAGGTCATCCCGCACTATTGCGAATGTGGGAAAAGCGTCAGCGTGGTTATCGGGCAATGGGGTACAAAATCAGTGGATAATTTGCAATAGTTGATATGCCTCATTGCAGACGTTCGTTACTGACAGCATGGCAAAAGAGCCGGCCATCAGGCACATTACTTTATTGAGATTTTTTCCTTGGGCATCTGAACTTGGAACAGATCCACGATGACACCTTGCAGCCCTTTATCAAGGCTCGCAAGAAGCAAGGCCGGAAAAACAAGACAGTCAATGCATCGCTGGCTATCGTACGGCATATTTTGAATCTTGCTGCCAGAAAGTGGCGTGATGATCATGGGCGTACGTTACTGGAAACTGCTCCGTTGATTTCTATGTTGTCCTTGGATGATGCAAGGAAACCTAGGCCAATCAGTTGGGCAGAGCAGCGTAAGTTACTGCCGTTACTTCCAGGACATTTGCAGCGCATGGTCTTATTCAATCTGAATACTGGCCTGCGTGACGATGTGGTTTGTAACTTGCGCTGGGAATGGGAAGTTTTTTTGAAGGAACTGGAGTGCAGTGTGTTCATAGTCCCGCCGCGCTATGTGAAGGGGAGGAAAGTCTGGCGTCCACTGGTGTGCAACCGTGTTGCCCAATCAATTATTGAAGAGCAACGTGGCAAACATCCGGAATTCGTGTTCACCTATCAAAGTGGCAAGAAGTGTGAAGCACATGCCATTGAGACAATGAATAACAACGGGTGGCAAAACGCCAGAAAGGCCGTTGGCCTACAGGATGTCCGAGTGCATGATTTGCGGCATACGGTGGGCATGCGACTCCGTGAAGCGGGTGTTAGGGAAGAAACTATCTCGGACATCCTATGGCACAGCCGTGGGTCAATGACGGCCCATTACAGCGTTGCACAGTGAGGTTCCCCTGGTTTTTAGTCTTCCAAGAGGTGGCGTTCATGCTACCAGCTTCTCTTTCTTCTGAGCAATAAGCCAAGCATCCAGAAATTGGATTGGTGACTTGTAACCCAATGTCGAGTGCT
>Ga0315272_10000126_pt1 | contig 33656 bp, 28 predicted proteins | sample C3_middle_MG_FD_203918 | JGI IMG/M metagenome (GOLD analysis project Ga0315272, IMG submission 203918) | Sediment microbial communities from Yellowstone Lake, YNP, Wyoming, USA - C3_middle | ecosystem: Environmental > Aquatic > Freshwater > Lake > Sediment | place: USA: Wyoming | collected...
TGAATGGGAAAAATCCAGATAAACCAGAGATGTTCAATGGATTCGTGAATCCCGATGCTTTTGTTGCAGGACTGAAAAGTTTAAAGGAACAATATAATAATCCTGAGATCATCATTACAGAAAATGGTGCCGGCTATGGCCCGACCGATGAGAAGCTTGAGAACGGCAAAGTAAACGATGCACTGCGTACTTCTTATTTACAGAAACATATTAAAGCAGTTAACCAGGCCATCCAGGCTGGTGTGAACATCAAAGGATATTTTGTCTGGAGCATGTTTGATAATCTGGAATGGTTAATGGGCTACTCAAGAAGATTTGGTATCACATACGTCGATTTCAGTACGCAGGAACGTTATCCTAAACAGAGCTTTTACTGGTATCAGTCCTTCCTGAAAGAACAGAAATAATAATTTTACTGTTGATTTCTGACCCCCACCCTATATACCGCCAGGCAGCTATTCGAATTGTATGTTTCTATCGGCGAAGGCAGCGCTCAATTTAAGCGTTGCTTCACTTTTAGCCTGGTCGCCGTTCTTTATGGAGCTCCAGAATCGGACATTAAGTGTGCACGTCTCTTTAGTCACCCTTGTATATAAAATCACTGGCTTCTTATGTGAGATTACGTCAGGGATATTCAATATAGTGTCATTAATCACTTCATTAATCATATTGGAATCCAGCTCCTTTCCTGAGAGGATAAACCAAAGCATCACCCTCTTCTGATCATTCGTGTAGGTCCAGTTTACTATGTTCTGAGACAATATGTTACCATTAGGGATAATTACATCGGCGCCATCGGATGTAGTCAGGGTACTGGCTCGTAAACCTATTTCCTTCACTTTCCCCGACTGCCCGCTTACCTCTATTTCATCTCCGATTTTAAATGAACTGTTAAAAATAAGTATGATACCTGAAACGAAGTTATTTACAATATTCTGTAAGCCCATACCGATACCTACGCCTAATGCTCCAAGAAGTATGGTGATTTTGTCTATCGGCAGTCCGGATGCTGCAATAGCAAGAAGATAACCGCCAACAAGCACCAATAATCTTGTTATCAGTAACTGTGAATGTCTCTTTTTGGATACCGGAGTAACATCCTCACTCTCAATGCCTGTTTCACCAAACAGGAAGCTTATCAGCTGCTGACACATATGCGCCAACCAGATAATGATGAAAAAGTATAAAACACTCAGAAGTCTGAAAGATATATTCCCAATCGCGAGCGGGGCAGTTAACATCTCTGAGATAAAATTGGTGATGCTATGGAAAATATTCAGGTTTGAAGTCAGCATTATCGCCCATAAAATAACGGCGATGATCACCAGCGGCATTTTAAGCTTTTTGATTATTACAGAAACGTCAAAGGGACTGTTGAACCCTTTTTTCATGCGACTGCTTAGCAATTGCAGTAAGACAACTTCTATAATTGTATCTGCAAAAACAGGCAATATGACTGCCTGGGTAACCGCGAAAATTGCAGACAGGCCCAATATCCCGGAAAGAGAAAATCTTCCCAGAAGATTGCTCAGAACCGCCAGCCCAGATAGAATAATGCCTGTTATCGCTGCATTTCTTATCAGCTTGAAATAGGGCATTTCCCTGTCAAGTTTTTTATAGAAAAGTAATGTGAAGATTATAATGCCTGCATGTAAAGCGAGCATTAAGAGTCGTGTTAAGAATGTAGGTTCAGCGAAAAGATATGTAAGGGCATCCGCGATGAATAATAATATCAGTGTGACCCATCCAATCCTGAATGACAGATTTTCTTTTCTGAAAAATATTATTGTTGCAATTACGAGCATAATTAAATATTCAATAGTTATATATGATGTAGGAGCATATGCATCGAATAGAGGCATCAGGCACATTAGTGACACGAGCACTGACAATACCGGAAAGTTGTTCAGATATCTCAGATGTAAAAACCCATAAGAGCTGTTTGCATCCCTGACACTATATAAAAGCTTTCTTTTGGTAAATAACCATGCCAGAAGCAGGATACCTAAAAATACCACAAAAAGCCTCTGTCGTGATTTTTGACTGAAGTAATAACCAATTGCATTTTTTTCGCTTCCAACCTTTGTCAGCACTGTTCCGGAGGGGGTGGCAGTGGTTGTTTTCTTCACAGCTTTTTGCCATAGAACATTTACCTCGGAACCGAAAAGCAAATCATCTGCCTTGTCGAGCCTGACTTCCAAAATATTCAGCATATTTGACAGGTTAACCGCATTGTCTGCAATTTTAACTTTTATAGCGTTAAGAGTGTCAACATTGGCTTTGGTGGTACTATCCAGTCTGGCCCATTTTCGTCCAAGGCGCACCAGCTTTGTATCAAAAACCTTCCTGAGGCTGTCACTGGCATATAAAACATGAAAAACGGAATCAGACAAAGCACTTTTCAGGCTGATTTTGGCATCATATACTCTATGGTATATTTTAGCAATATATGCTTCATACCGGTCGTTTTCGTTATTTAAATCAGATGTAAAATTCTGATAGAGGTAGAGATTCTTTATACTGAATGCGGTTGTTCCTTTTCCCCTGATGTTCTTGCGAATTATACTTATATCGCTTGCTATGACGTCAACCCTGCGTCTTATCCTTATTACATCAAATTTAAGATTAGAACTATCTCTGATGGTATTCAGATTATCATTTACCCTGTCGATGCTCATCATGTAATCGCTTGTATTGAGGGCATCAGCAGCCAGAACAAGTTTTTTAAATTGTGATGTCTTTTCAGCAGAAGATTCCTTTTTGTTATTTACTAAACCCGAAATAGCCTTGACAATCTGTGACTTGTAATCTGCAGGCAAAAAAGATTGGGCAAAAACACCATAACCGGTTAAAATGAATACACAGACAATCAATAATCTTTTCATATTATTTTTTATTGATCTGATATTTATAATCTACTGCCACACAAATGGCAAGGCTGATTTACACATCAATTACAACTGCCGAAAATACGAATTTCTTTTATATGAAATGTGACAATCACTTATCCCGGTAAAAAGGTACCCTCACTACTCCCTACTCATCCATCCTTCCACTGTGCTCTGTGCTCTATGCTCTATACTCTTTGCCCAGTGCTTCCTTATAGCGCGATCTCAATTTTGTTTCTCTTCCCTTTAACTGTAATCTCATCAGCGTGGCTTTTAAGTTTTTCACCATTAACTGAAATCGCTTTGCCTGAATAATTTTTAACCGGAAAAGCAAAACTCCAGTCTTCCTTTTCTCCGGTTATGGTATATTCAATCTTATCCTTCGATCTCGATACAGAAAGTGAAATAATATTATTCCCTACCGGAAGAGCTTTAATTGAAAGGTTATTCCAGTTTTTTGGCAGATGTGGTACAATTACCACAGTTTTTTTATAGGCATCAGGTTGTATACCAAAGATATGAGTGACTAATGGATTAGCCAGTCCATAAATGGTCCAGGCCTGAACCGGGCAGCCGTAATCAGGCATCATTTCGGATATTGAACCCGGGAGTGCCATTCCGAATGTCTCAGCTATTTTATCGACATACCAGAGTGATAAATCAGTCCTGCCGTAGGTCGCTTCTGCAACAGCCTGAACACCTGTGGCAATAGTCATCATGTACTTTCCCTCAACAGCGGATAAATATGGTCCGTAAGGGCCGCAATCTTCCTTTCGTACCTTGTCCAGAAGTTTTATGGCTTTATCCCCGGGAGCGATGCCCACTTCAACCGGTGTGCTGATAACCCAGTTTTTATTTGTGAACCAGCCTTTGGATGTGCCTCCAGGCAATTTTGAATACTTTTCCAGTAATTGAGCATAAAACTTTTGCTTTTCTTCGATCTGTTTTGAATTCTTATTGTCTGAATTGCCAAGCTTCAGTTGTTCAATTGCTCCTTTAACTACATGAATTGCCTGTTCCTTTGTTCCGTAAAAGTCGCAGTAACTTCCTTCACTCTCATCCCAGAACTCCATATTTATCTTGTTCTTCAGAATTTCAGCCTTTTTTGAATATTCACTTTGCAGATCAGGCTCATTGAGGATTTCAGCCATTTTTGAAGCAACCATCAGATCCTGCTGGGTATAAACAGCAACATCAATAAGTTCGGCATTTAAGCCTCTGACTTCCATTATTCCATACCCGTCGGGGAACATATCATGATTCGAATCCATATCCGTGAGAAGCCAGTTGATCCCCTTTTTGATATAGGGATACATCTCTTTAAGAAAATCAACATCACCTGTCCACTCAAATACCTTCCATACCGCAACAGCAAAATGCGGAGTCTCCTGGGTGTTACCTTTATTTCCCACAAATCCATTGGAAGACATTTCATGGATTATTCTCCCGTTGCCGTTGACTTTCTCCGAAACATTTTTTATTAATCTCAGTGTTGATTTGGCTAATTCCGGATTACCTATGCAGACCAGTCCCTGGGCAGCATATGAATTATCACATCCAAAAAGCCATGGATATTCAATAGCGCCTGCTCCCATAAACCTGCCCAGCCCGTTCAGATCACTCACAAGCCATTCAGTATTTATTTTGCCCCAGTTAAAAGCCTCCTGTAACTTCTTATCAGGTATTTCGATTGTTGCCCGGTTGTCAATTTCCTTATAATGCGATATTTTCTTTTCCAGCAGATTCTTAAAGTTAAGTTTCAGATCATTAAATCCAAATAAAGCCATCTCCATTGAACTATCAGATCCGGAAATTAGAAAGGTTGATGTAACAGATCTCCCGGGCATGATTTTAATGTTATATTTTGCACCTGCCGATTTGCCCAACCCTTTGGTTACCGGAGCTTTGTCCCCATTGAAAGCATGACTTACGGCAGGGATTGTGGAACCCCATACAACAAACCATTTATTCTTAATATCAAAAGCGCCGAAAACCGATTTTTCATCATTCCAGATCACAGAATCTTTAGCATCAATTATATTATTTTCTTTTGAGTACCACACCGGACTAAGATCGGTTCTTGCAATCAGATTCACATCAAATTCCTGTTGCTTATCAGAAGTGTTTTTAAAAGTATAGTTAATAACCATACCTGTTTTGTTTTGAGGACAAAACTGAAAACGCTCAATGTCTATTCCCTTTATTGCCTGCGGATAAATGAATTTATTGCCCTGTGGATAATTAATAAATTCCGCTGCTTTTTCAAGAAGTACGGATGTATTGCTTCCGGCTTCATTCATCTCTAGCCAGATGCCATCGAGCAGTTTGACAGGAGGTATCCAGAACCCTCCCATTTCTCCTTCGACATGACCACCAAAATCGGGGAAAGAGCCATCCTGATAGCCGACTATATAACTTTTATCCCCTGCCGTCAGATAAGGCTTATCAGGATATTTCCCGTTGTTGGATATGCCATTAAATATTGCAGATACAGGCTCATTCCCGGTATCTTTACAGGAAATCATTCCGATACTGCATCCTGCCAGGACTAGCATAATTTTATAAATTGACAGATTTTTCATAGGATCCCGCTCTATTTAGACATCTGACAAATTAAGCGTTTTATTGATCATTTAATTAACACTGCTTAAACAAAATTAATAAAACTGTTCTTCTCTCTTTCCTTACCTGGTTCTGAAAATATTCTCCTGCAACTGATTGGGAAAATCAAGCTTTGTTATAGTTAATCCTTTCTTTCCTTTTCACCAGTAGTCTTCCATGTTAACTTTGAGTAAAATCGGAGAGCATGGGTGGATATTTAGCCATTTAATTGAAAAAATTAATATTTTTAACTACCGGAGTGTGTTTAATATACAGACCGGGATTCTTCTATTCAGAAAAGTCGTTGTACATTATCGGAAGTACCAGACAAACCGTAAACCTTTTATATTTTTTAAAGATGAAAAAGCCAACTTAGAAAATTCTTTCAAGACGCAGTTTTTTAGGTACAATTGGTACCACTACGGCTGCCCTGACTATTGTTCCTAATTATGTCATTTCCGGTTTAGGGCATAAAGCCCCAAGCGATATGATCAATGTGGCCGGTATTGGAATATCGAGCCAGGGAAGTCTCGATATTCAGCAAATCGCAACTCCTGATGTCCCTATCAAGCCTTTCACTCCGGAGCAGCTTGCAGGTCTGTCAAAGTCGGGACAAGAGTACCAGGCTATGGTTATTGAATGGACAAAAGCGATGCCCAAATAACCAGGAGAGCCAAAGCCTGTAAGACTTGCCAACATTTATGCATTATGTTATGAGTTCCCCGATCGTTATTTACCGGGAATAGGCTATATGCCGGCTGTAAAAGTCACCTGGAGCGATGGCGGATTACAGCCGCCCCGACCGGCCACACTTGAACAGGGGCGTCCGCTTGGCGCCGCAACATATATAGGCGACAAAGGTATCCTCATGCATGAAAGTCATGGCGCCATGCCTGAACTTGTTCCTGCAAACCCATTATTCAAAGGACCCGATCCATGGATTGCCCGCACAGCAAATAATTACGAAGACTGGATAAATGCCATCAGGAACGGGAAAAAATCAAATAATGATTTCTCATGGTCATCAAAAGTTACCGAGATAATGCTTCTCACAAATATTACTATTCAGGCTAAGAATTCAAACATGATACTTGAGTATGATGCGGCAAACATGAAGTTTACCAATTTCCCGGAAGGAAATAACCTGTTTAAGTATGAATACAGAAAAGGCTGGTCTTTATAATTTTACTTATGCCCGTCCGGCTGTCATCAGCCGGATGGGATATATTCCAGCCTGATCCAGATAAAAATTTATAGAGTTTAAAATTAGCCCGTTTTCAAAAGACAAGTCCAGTCAGCCAGCCCCACACCACATATCGTGCAAATTTTCCGGCAAGCATGGCTGCAGCAGTGATCCAGATATTTGATCTCAGAAGACCAAGCCCGACTGCAAAAATATCCCCCAATCCGGGGACCCAGCACAGGAATGCAAAGATTGCCCCTCTCTTATACAGCCGGTTATGCCACTTTTCAATAGTTTCGCGTTTTATCCGGAGATACTTCTCAATCCACTCCCACTTACCCAGATAACCTATTGCGTAGCTGCTCATTCCTCCAAGCCAGTTGCCGGCTGTTGCAACCAGAACTGCAGTATATGCGTCGGTACCGTTAATAATCAGATAAGAAAGCAATGCTTCGGAACTGAAAGGCACAACAGTAGCAGCCAGGAAGCTGGCCAGAAATAATCCCCAAAGGCTGTAATTGAATAGTCCGTCTAACAATTTAAAGTCGGTAAAGACTGCGAACATATATAAAAGTTCAACATTAAGAGTCTTTTGTATATGCTAATAATTAAATTAAAAAGTATAATTTTCCGGTTTTAGCGAATAATATACTGTATTTAACTCCAAAATTAACGTATGAATAATGTTGAAATATCTCCTGAAGAAAAACCTTACACAGCTTTATTTAATAATTTTATCCGTGAAGGCGAAGTAACCTGGATTGGTATCAGGGAGAAGGCACATGAGCCTATGACGATTCTTGATGGAACTTTTGCCAATATAGGGGGACTCACCGGGGACCGGGCTAACAAAGGGAATCCGGAAAGCAAACGCCAGGTGACCCTTATTCAGTATGAGCATCTGGCAGCTGCAGCCTCTTTTCTTGGAAAGAAGATAATCGATCCAGCCCTTGTCAGAAGGAATATCGTAATTAAAGGAATAAACATGAATGCCTTAAAAGGAAAGCAATTTAAAGTAGGAGATGCTGTTCTGGAAATGACAGGATTTTGCCATCCCTGCAACCGGATGGAGGAGAATCTTGGATATGGCGGATATAATGCAATGCGCGGCCACGGTGGGATAACCTGCAGGGTGATTAAAGAAGGCCTAATAAGAATCGGGGATAGTATAAGATTAACTGAACCAGTTTGAGTTTAAGGTTGAGATTAAGATAAAGATTCAGTATACTGTAATTATCCCTTATTCCAATTATTTTCCGGTGATTTCACTCACGCTGAAGCCTGTTAAATCTTTCATCCATGCAATAAATGCTTCAGCATCCTCATCAGCTCCGTGTCCTGCGTCCCAATAGAGAAAGGTATTCACATTCTTATTGAGATTCTCCAGGCTTGTTGCCAGGTTTGCTATTACGGTCTGTGAGGTGTGAGCATCAGAAGTGCCCTGGCGCAGCCACCAGTTCTTTGTACAACCTGCGTTATTCTGTCCGATGAAATACATTGCATTCATCATATTCACAAGAGTCTTTACCTCGCTGTCAATCTCAGCACTATTATTCCCCGCAGAGTGCTGCAGGCTGAAGTTTGTAAAATGCCTTGATGCAACAGTTTTACTTCCGAACTCATTGGGTTCGGGCTGCTTCATATCAAAATCGTCAAATGCCGGAAGGCCTTTCATGCGACCTACATGCAGAACATAATCTGAAAATGTGAACATTGCTCCATTATCGCTCCATGAGATCCATTTATTTTTCTCAAGGTATTCTTTACGCTTTTCATCGGATAGACCTTTAAGAAATTTATTTGCAGAAGGGACCAGGTAAAACTGAAGAAGATATTTGTCGTAATTATCTGCAGTAAGTTTTCCAAATCCGTTTTTCCCCTGAAGGTTAAGCGATGACTGATACGTTCTGAATATTTCCTTAAGTTTTTTAGATAGTTCCTGATCGACCAACCCCGATCTTGAGGGTGCAGTGCCGTACATCCACTCATAAGCCGCATCTGCATGCTCCAGATCTGTAATCGGGCAGAAACATGCGCTTGCAAAAATATTGTCGTCATTATCGGCGGCACCTATTTCTTTAAGGTAGGGTCCATATATTTGGCTGTTTCCGGATGCTCCAAGAAGTGCGGAAAGTGCTCCGCCTGCGCTTACCCCTGTTGAGAAAATCCAATCCACATTTCCCGGTATAACACCTTTGTTGTGTCGTATATAACGGACAGCAGCTTTTAGGTCTACAATGGCAGCGGGAGCTTTTCCATAAAAAGTACCATCTGTGGCTTTGTTATCACGTCCCCGACAACCTGGTGAAACCACAACATAACCTGCTGCAAGGGCGAGATCAGCTTTGCCGCTTATCTGGCTGTTTCCACCCGGGGCACCCTGTCTGCCAGGTCCTGCAGGGCCACCGGGACCACCACCAGGCATCCCTCCAGCTGGTGGAGCACCCATGCCCCCGCCAGAGCCAGCTTTCATATTATTAACCGACATATAACCTCCAACGCCGATATTGAAAAGTATAGGTGCTTTTGCGGCATCAACAGCTTTATCATCTATCTTAACAGGAACACTGACATTCAGACTCTGGTAATCTTTATCCATAGGTTGGGATACATACTGAATATGCATATATGAGTGGTAAGTGACCTTCCGCTCTCCGGAAGATGTCTTAACAGTTTTAGTCTCCACAGTGAAGTTATCTTTTGGAAAAATCAGGGTATCCTTATTCTGGCTTTTAATGGTTGTGCTCATTAGAGAACATGCTGCCATAAAAACTAACGAAATCATGATTCTTTTATGCATAGTGATAGATTTGGATTATCTTATATAATAATTCCTGTGTTACTGAGCAGGATAAATCAAGCATATATAGATAGACATAAAACAGGTCCAAATTATTCCCTGAATGTGTTTAATTTTTTCACCATTCCGTTAGGCAAAATATCTATCAGGGCTGCCAGTTGTGTGTATCTATTTGTTATGTTCTTCTTAATTGATAACTTTATCGGGAGTTAAGCTTTATTAAACTTAAATTACCTTAAAAATATCAAATCTTATTCAAATGAAAACATCAAGAAGATCATTCGTAAAATCGGGAGCTCTCTTAGCTCTAGGTGCCTCATTTATTCCACGCTCAGTTTTTGCGGCAAGCTCAGATAAAGTTCAGGTAGGATTACAACTTTATTCGGTCCGTGATGACATGCAGAAAGACCCGAAAGGAACACTTGTCAAGCTGGCTGCTATGGGCTATAAAGTAGTTGAGCATGCAGGCTATGTCGACGGTAAGTTTTATGGCTATCAACCTGCTGAATTTAAAAAAATATTAGGCGATCTGGGGCTTATAATGTATAGCGGTCATGTGGATTTTGGTATAAAACAATGGGATGCGTCAAAAAATGATTTTACAGACACCTGGAAGAAAACAGTAGAAGACGCCGCCTTCATGGGCCAGAAATTTGTATTGACTCCTGAACTCGATGATGATGCTCAGAAAGATTATAATACTCTTTTAAAGGTGCTTGATCTCTGGAATAAAAGCGGAGAACTCTGCCAGAAATACGGAATGAAATTCGGCTATCACGATGATTTCATCGGGGATGCCAAGCTGAATAATGTTAATCTGTATGATATCATCATGAAGCATTCAGATCCGAAATTGACTGTTCAGCAGTATGATATTGCCAATTTATACAATGCTGCCGGTACAGATCCTATGGAAGTTATTAAACAATATCCCGGAAGATTTCCGTCTCTCCATGTAAAAGATGTTCTGAAGGAGAAGAACAAGGAAAACAGTCACGACAGCACAGTTCTGGGTAAAGGAGTCCTTAATGTTAAAGACGTTGTGGCACTGGCAATTAAGAACGGAGCCTGGTTATTAATCATCGAGCAGGAGGCTTACCAGAATGAGACACCTCTGGATTGTGTAAAAGATGACCTTGCTGCAATGAAGAAGTGGGGATATTGATCTGCTAAAAAAGCATGGGGAAAACAAACGGTGAGCACCATTCTTAATTTTCCCCTGCTTTTGCCTTATTTATTTCTTCGCGCTTTCAAAATAGTTACTCATAAACAGGAACTGGTATTTAGCAGCATTTGCCCAGTAAGGCCACGTATGTCCACCCGGACGGGTAATATAATCATGCGGAATATTGCGGTACAATAACTGCTGATGAAGGTTCTCATTCACTTTGAAGAAGAAATCATCTGTCCCGCAGTCTATAATTATAGAAAGTGAATTCGGTGTAAGCAGGTTCAGCAGGTTAATCACAGTGCTGCTCTCCCATCTGGCAGGTTGTTCTGCATAGGTTCCTAGTTTTTTTGCCATCTCCCAGTTGTCGGGGAACGGTCTGATATCAACTCCTCCGCTCATACTGCCAGCAACTCCGAAAACATTCTGATGTTTTATTGCCAGATAAAGAGCTCCATGTCCTCCCATACTCAGCCCGGTGATTCCACGGCCCGACCTGTTTTTAATCGTTTTGTACTTTGAATCAATGGCTTTAACCAGCTCTTCAGAGATAAATGTTTCATACTGCGATTCAGGATCAACCGGACTATCCCAGTACCAACTTGAGAATCCGCCATCGGGGCAAACGATTATCATTTGATACTGATCGGCAGCTTTCTCAAAACCTTTTGCCTTATTAATCCAGTCGAGATGATTTCCGCTGTATCCATGCAATAAATATACTACCGGCAGTTCGCCTGCGGATGAATAATTATCAGGAGTCACTATTACTGCTCGTATGTTCCTCTGCATCTTCTGGCTGAATACACTTATAGTATCTACTACAGCTGCATGGACTGATGCAAAAGCCCATGCTGCAAAAAGAATTATAAAAATCCGTTTCATACTATTTTTGAGATCGATAACTCAATGTTTAAATTAGTTAGTAAAATATCAATCAATCCCCAAGACTTATTATCCGCACCGGACCAATCAGTCCTGAAGAAAGAAGCGGGGAATCATCTCTGTAAAATGCCATAGTAGTATAGGTGATCTTTTTATCAACACCTTTCTGAGCATCTCCGATTAAACGATTAACCCATAGATTGGTAACCTTTATTTTGATATTATTCTCACCCTGTTTAACTGCGTCAGTGACATTTATTCTGAAAGGCGGTTCCCAAACCACACCGAGTGATTTGCCATTAATAATAACTTCTGCAAGGTTCTTCACATTACCCAGATCAAGCCAGAGTTGCGCAGTCCCCTTAAACCAACTGGCCGGAGCATCCAGTTTCTTACTATATGTTCCAGTTCCTGAAAAATATTTAATACCGGGATCCTTACTTTCATTCCAGGCCGAAAGGGTCTCAAAAGTTAATTCGGCAGGAGCTCCCCGTTTTTCCTGAAATTTTACATTCCACGAACCTTCAATAGTAAGTAATTCCTGCTCCTTCGGAATATTAAGTGTAAGGGACTTCCCCCCGGCAGTATTTCTGAATACAACAAATACAGCATCATTGGCTTTGAGATGAAGAGGTACTTTTGTTATGTTGTTTTCAATTGCGTATGATACCTTTTCAATTTTACCAGTTTCAGGAAGCCATAACTCAGGTGCTTTCCCTTTAACTCTGAAAGCAGCATCAATGTCCTGAATTTTATTGTTACGGTTATTAATCCAGTATATGTTTACATCTCCCAGCTGGCGGTGCACAAACATGATTTTTGTATTTTCCTCCGGTTTGGAATATAAAAAATCAGGCGAAATATTCAGCTCTTTAAATACTTCCTGTAATGATTTTCCGGCAATTACTTTGCCTTTACCGACTGCGTTCTCTCCATTCTCGTTTGCCCAGAGTTGTTTAACGATCTGATCAAATTCATTCTGCTGATCGCTTAAACTAGGTGTAGCAACAGGTTTATTACCTGCAACAATTGCACCCGACTGAACCAGATCACGGATCTTTCTTAACACAGGCAGACTCATCTGCAGGCTGTTTTTATCCAATGTCAATACTTTGTAGGAGGTCCCTCCCGGAGTATTAATGATACCATTATCAACACTCAGAACATTCACCAATGCATCCGAATTTACGAAGTCATAGTTGTATCCTTCCGGTATATCAGGGAGCTTTTCACCAAATAAGGCAGTTATATTATTATCCTCACCATAGTAATAAACCACATCAGCTATGAATTTTCCCTGTTGAAGCATATAGCAGCTCCTTGTGAGATATGAGATCCATGGTGAAGCTTCTTCAGCCCACGTTTCATGACGAGTGAACCATTGTCCGAACGGACCGAGACCCAAACCAGGAATTTTATCATTTACCGGCTGGTGGACCGAGGTATGTATCACAAACCTGTTCAGTCCATTGGCTAATTCTATGTCTGCCGTCGGTTTCAGGTATTCGGGTGACCACTGCCAGGCGCTTCCTATAGCTGTCATTGATTCTGCAGCAACCAGGTTCTGCCCGTATATATGCGCCACTGATGCCGACTCGCGAACATCTGCTCTATAGCCTGTTGATACTTCCAGTCCGCTTCCAGGTTTCCCGGGAGTCCATGTTGCACTCATCGGGATTGCAGCTTTACGTTTCACCTCCATTCCGTCGGCTATCAGGGCACGACCGCTCTCGTGTGACTCTGTATAGCGACTCATGCCACGTTCTTTCAGAATCTCTGTCAACTGATCATAATGGTTTTCAACTGTCATTTCTCCGATTGTCTTACGGAAGTCCCAGAGAAATCTGTCGCTGGCCTCAGAGCTTTCAACCACATGTCCTGCCAGTACCGGAAGCCATTGCATCATATCATAGCCCGAACGTTTGCCGAATTCTGATATCATATTGTCGGTCCAGTTCTGTGTTCCTGCCTCCCAACTGTCGGTGATCATATACTGCAAGCCTTTCTGACCCATCAGTCCACCTGTAGCATCCTTATACTGATCGAGATAATTATTAAAATAAGCTTTTACGTGTTCTGCGCTCAGCTTGTCAACCTCAAGGCCTGTTGCCTCAGGAGATGCAGGTGAATTTTTATGTCCTGTAAGAGAATATCCAATCCTGAGGACTATCCATTTTCCGGCAGGTGCAGCCCAATCGAGAGAACCATCAGGCTTCATTGTTCCTGTCAGATTTATAATGTCTGACTTCTGAATTGTCTCCTGCGCGTTAACATGAGGTGTAGCTGCAGAGTAAAGATCTGTAGCCGTGGAGAATGCTGCTTTTTCTTCAAAACGTGTTACACGGGCAGCCGGGTATAAAACAAGTTCCGCTACCTGAACACCCGCAGCTGGTTTTATCATCCCGGCGAGATCAATACCAAAATCAGCGCCCGGATTAAAGGAAGGTTGAGGTTGTGGAGTTTTCCATGTAAATCTGAAATATTTCCCTGTTACAGGACTGAAAGTAAGTGTTTTCTGTTCCACGCCTCCTCGTGTTATATCTGTAACTTTTGTGAATTCCTTTCCATCATTGCTGACTTTTAGTGCACGGTTATCAGGGTCTCCGCCCATTCCGAACATGCCTCCATAACCTCCCCCCACTATTGACAGAGACTGGATTTTCTCGGGTTGTGCAAACTCAAACTGGATCCAGGCGTCCTCACCGGGTTTGGTATTAGGAAGCAGACTTGATGTAACGAGATCACCATCAGTAAGAGCTTCAAGGGAGAACTTTCCTCCGCTTGAGGTAATTTTGGGTTTAAGAGAAGCTATCGGTACATCGCTATCCGGCACTTTAAAAGCTACAACGGCAGCGTCGGCATAAAAATCTTCAGGTGTCTCTTCCTTCCCACCTGTGAGGGAAAATGCGTTCCTGATAGTCAGATTCTGGAATGGACCAGTTGCTGATGGCGGTTTTGTAAGTTTACCCTTAAATAATTTGCCTCCGTCAACTTCGGTTTCACTCCATACGTATTTCTTCATAGCCTGTGCAGGTGTAACCCATGGGCCACCACTTTCACTCCATCCGGGGGAACCGGCGATAGCCATCTCCAATCCGAGGGAATCAGCAAGCTTTGTTGTGAACAGGAAAGCATCTTTCCAGTCAGGAGTCATATATTGCAGTCTTTTCTCAACGATCTTTGGTGTCATAAGGGCGGCATCAAAATTCTGAAAACCTCCAATCCCAATACGATGCATCCATTCCAGATCAGCACGCACACCTTCCTTGGTTATATTACCATTCATCCAGTGCCACCATACTCTGGGCCTGGCACTTTGAGGAGGGCTGAGAAAACCTTCTTCGAGCTGTTTTCCGTTGTTTTCTACAGGACCGCTGCAATTCACCAGAAAAAGTGATACTGCTGCAAAAAGCAGGCGTGACAGAAATGTGATTCTGCCACTTTTGTGCATCAATTTCATTTTCATATGATTAACAGGTTTTATGTTAGAGGTCAATTTATCCAAATCAAACATGAAGTTACAAACAATTAAATTTGTGACAGGCTCTTTACTATATTAATTCAGGAATAATTAAGCTATACTTACCACGGATCCTAAACATTAATTAATAATACTTGTTTACTCAGTGAGGTGTAAATATAATCTAGAAATATAATCTCGTGAAAATGAATGAAATAAAAAATAATGTCTCTAAAGCAAAGAACAAAACCAGAATGCTTGTGACTATGGCTATAACAGCTTTTTCGCTTTTGGAATGTGCTTATGGTGAACCAATAAATATGCATAACAAGATGGAAAACAAAGAGAATTTGACTTCAGCAACAACAGGATTTGACAACTCGGGAAATTTAATATCAACGGACACTATTACACTTGGGGGAGGATGTTTCTGGTGCGTGGAAGCAATTTATGAAATATTAAAGGGTGTAACAAAAGTAGAATCAGGCTTTTCGGGAGGGAAGGTTAAAAATCCATCGTACCGGGAAGTATGCACAGGAACAACCGGACATGCAGAGGTAGTTCAAATAACTTTTGACAATTCAAAAACTTCAATTGAGGAGATTCTCAAAGTTTTTTTTACTGTTCATGACCCAACTTCACTTAATAAACAGGGTGCAGATACCGGACCACAATACCGTTCAGTTATTTTTTTCAGGAATGAACAACAGCGTAAGATTGCGTTGAGTATCATTGATGATCTGAATAACGGGCAGGTGTATGATAAACCGATAGTGACACAGGTAGCGCCATTTACAGTTTTCTATAAGGCAGAAGATTACCACCAGGATTATTACAACCAGAACAAAGAGGCACCTTATTGCAAAATAGTTATACAACCCAAACTGGAAAAATTCGAAAAGCTTTTCAAGGACAGGCTTAAGAATTAATTAAATATTCAGAAAATTAAATGAAATCAGCTGAATCAGTTTCAATTAAGATAATAGGGATCTCACTATTCATAGTGTTTACCCTAAATGCATGCGGACAGAACAAAAATGTAAAACTTCAGACCATGACAATGAATTCAACAGGCAAACCCGAAAACCCTTATTATTCCAATACAGATACAACCAGACTGAATCTTACAGATGCTGAGTGGAAAAAAATACTGTCAGATGATGTATATGAAGTATCGAGACATGCTGCCACGGAAAGGCCTTTTACCGGAAAATACTGGAATGCTGACCTGAAAGGTACTTATTACTGCGCCGCCTGTGGCAGAAAGCTTTTCCGTTCTGAAGCTAAGTTCGCCAGTACCTGCGGCTGGCCCAGCTTCTTTCAACAGGATGACAGCAACAGCACGCGCCTGAAGCCTGATAATTCTTTAGGCATGATTCGGACTGAAGTTCTGTGCGGACGATGCGGCGGACATCTGGGACATATATTTGATGATGGCCCTCCTCCGACCGGAAAACGGTATTGCATGAATTCCATTGCCATGGATTTCATCCCGGATAATAAATGACTGTCTTAAAAATTCTGCTATTGATATATTTTACCACAAAGGATCATATCGTTAAAGTGAGACATATTATGCCAGAATCAGATCCACGCCGGCTTTGAGGAATTCATCCTGATATTTCTTGTCTAATTCACAATCAGTAACTATATGCCGGATGTCTTTCGGATAACAGATATTGGTGAGCTCGGTTTTTCCGAATTTACTGGAATCTGAGACGATGAAAGCATTTTCGGCTTTCTGAATTATATAACCTGATATTTCTGCCCTGAACAGGTCTTTTAATGTAAATCCCGACTCTGAAGTGTAGCCATCTATTCCAAGAAAAGCTTTATTGATATTGATCATATCGATGCATGCCTTTGTCATTTTGCCGACCAGGGTTTCGCTGTCATGCTGATATATTCCTCCAAGTATGATTATATTGGCCTGCTCATTCTTCCGGAATTGCCTGGCTATAAAAACGTTGGTAGTGAGTATAGTTACTTTTTTAATCCTGATCAGTTCACGTGCCAAAAGCGCATTTGCAGAGCCGGATTCTATTAATATTGTCTCTCCCTCATTAACATATGAAGCAGCAAGTTTTGCTATCCTCAGCTTCTTGTCATAATTCATTCCTAACCTGTTGGCTATGTCATCCGCATCTTTTAGTACAGCTCCTCCATGCACGCGTTTTAACAAGCCTTCTGTTTCAAGAAAAGTCAGGTCCTGCCTGATGGTTACTGATGACACTTTGAGACGGTCAGACAATTCATTGACTGAAATCTGGTCATCTCTGTTCAACAGCTTTAATATTTTATTCTGCCTGTTGTTTAGCATTGCATAATACTATAAGGTGTGTTCAGTGCGTGCAATGATATCATCCTGAGTGTCGGGAGATAAAGTTGTGAAAAATGCCGAATATCCTGCTACTCTGACTATAAGATCACGGTATTTCTCAGGGTTTTTCTGGGCTGCTATAAGAGTGTCCCTCGATACAATATTGTATTGTACATGCCATCCCTTAAGGTCGGCGAAGAATGTCCGCATAATTGATATCAACTTTTGCTTATCACTCTGTTTGCTGACTGAAGCCGGTGATAATTTCTGATTTAGCAGTACTCCGCCCATTATTTTGTCAGCAGGCAGTTTTGAAACGGATTTAAAAACAGCTGTGGGTCCATACATATCTGTACCCGAGGATGGAGAGCTTCCCTCAGCGACAGGGGTATATGCTTTTCTTCCGTCAGGAGTAGCGGGGACTACCGCACCACTTGGAACATTTGCTGAGATACTGGAAGTTCCGGCATAATATCGGCAGCCTATCGGACCTCTGTTGTACCTTGTTGTATGGTAATTACCGAGCTCATTGATAAAATCCATGTAGGCATCTTTCAGCAGAAGATCAACATAATCATCATCGTTCCCGAATTTCGGGGCGAAGTTAAGAAGGATCTGCCTTATCTTTTCTCCTTCGGAACCGGTAAAATTATTCTCAATGGCATTCAGTAGGTCAGTTTTGCTGAGGCGGCCTTCTTCAAACACCAGTTTCTTTATCGCGGCCAGTGAATTGCCAAGGTTAGCAATTCCAACCTGCAAACCTGAAACAAAATCATACTTTGATCCGCCTTCCTTTATTGTTTTTCCGCGGCTTATGCAACTGTCGACGAACGCGGAACACAATATATCGGGCACATTTTCTTCAAGCGCCGTATCAACAGCTGCATCTATTTCAACAGTTTTGCCAGTGTAGTATTTAATCTGATGAGCCCATGCCTTTTTAAGATCATCATACGAATTGAAGTCAGCAAAATTTCCGGTTCCCTTGCAGAACACTTTGCCTGATTCCTTGTCGAGCCCGTCATAAAGAGCAGCCAGCAAAACACGCATCATATTCAAAAAGCTCATCCCTGTACAACGGTATCCCCATTTCCCAGGAACTGCAATTTCTATGCATCCTATTGCCGAGAAATTATAAGCATCATCATGTTCGACACCTAATTTCATAAGCTCAGGTATTACTATCTCATCGTTATTGAAAGCAGGCATGCCAAATCCTTTTTCAATAACCTTCATGCACTCCATCATAAAATGTCCGCTTATATTCTTATGAAACCTAACAGAGAGATTCGGCTGTGTGAGTTTCATATTTCCAACCGATGAAAGTATCAGGTAGCTCAGGTCGTTCACTGCATCTTTTTCACAGGGTGTCTGCCCACCAATAGTGACATTCTGGTACAATGGTCCGCCTGCAGAAAAACGTGTGTGGGCCCACGGACGGATCTTATTGATTGAGAGAAGTTTTATCCAGGTATTTTCGAGCAGTTCAGAAGCAAATTCAGGAGTTATTTTCCCTGTTAATATATCAGTATTGTAAAAAGGGAAAAGATACTGATCCATCCTGCCCAGAGAAACGGAATGCCCGTTGCTCTCTATCTGAAGAACCAGCTGAACGAAATAGACTAGCTGCAGCGCCTGATAGAAATTTTGCGGACGTTTCTCAGAAATAATCCTGCAATTTTCACAAATCTCCTTCAGCTCCGCCTTCCTTTTTAAATCGGTTTCAGCCTTACTCAATTCAAAAGCAAGAGTACTAAACCGTTTTATGAATGTCTGAAATGCTTTTATTGATATCGTCAGCGACCTGTAAAACTGATCTTTTCTTATCCCTTCGGGTTCAGATCTTCTAACCTGATGATGATATTGATTAATTTCTTTCAGGTAACCATCCAGACCAGTAGAAAGAATTTTTTCAAAATCCACAGCAATATGTGCATCGCCCGATGTCAGGTTACCGGTGGCTTTAATAATGGCGGAGTCCAGAAGATCACGTAACTCCTCTGACATTAATGCCTTGCCTTTATTGTATAATACTTTGCCTTTCCACCATGCAGCAATCTCCACCAGCTCCTTTTTGTGGGTTTCTGTAATATAAAATGCATCGCCCGGACGTTTATCCAGCTCATCCATTTCTTCAGGAAGCCAGTCCACTGCATATTCCGGAAAAATCGGAGCAGCCCTGTGCTGAGATGACTGATTACCGACAATCAATTCCCCCTTATCTATATAGATTGTCATTTCCTGCAGTGTTTTCTCAAGTGCAAGAGCCCTTCTGATGATAACGGGTTTATCTTCATTTTCCCTGTACACCTGAGTATAGAACTTAGCACGCTCGGTGCAGACCGATGGTTTTACACTTAATACCTTTTCGCGTAGAATTAAGATCCTGTCAGTTACCTGAACTGATTTATGTTCAACCAGCATATTAACCTCCTATGTTTACCTGAAACCCTTTTGATTTAGCATATTGTATATAATCAGTCAGCTCAGAGTCCTGAACCTGTTGCTTTGACGCGAACAGGTATTCCATATCAAGCATTTTGTACTTGCCGAGACCAAAAGTGTGATACGGGAGAAAATCAATTTCCCTTATATTCTTTAAAGTCGAAACGTAGTCAATCATATGTTCCATTTCTGATTCTGAATGGTTAAACAGAGGTATTACCGGGATACGTAATATAACATGAGCATTTTCGCGGCTTAGCCTTTCAATGTTTTCAAGTACCAGGCCGGAATTGCCTCCGGTATATGTATAGAATTTGTTCCTGTCGATATGTTTCAGGTCGACCAGAAATGTATCTGTGAAACCAATGCATCTCTCCACATTTTGCCAGGCTACATGAAGGGAAGTCTCAATATTTACCGAAATGTTTCTCGACTTCAACTCCTCCAGCAATTCATCCAGTTCCTTTCCCTGTGCAAGAGGTTCCCCGCCTGAAAGGGTCACTCCTCCTTCATGACCATAAAATACTTTATCCATTTCAATTTCAGCTATAATATCTTCCAAGCTTTTGTTCTCACCGGAAACAGTCATAGCCCTGGAGGGACAGATTCCTGCCAGCTTATTGCCTGATGAAATTTTCTGACGGTCTATCGAAACGCCATTTTCCTTGTCGGCTGTTATTGCAACCGGTTCTGCCATTATGCAATCACCAAAGTTCTTGCACAAGCGCCGGTCATACATTATATCAGAATCGAATGACTGGCTCTCAGGATTACTGCACCACTGACACTTCAAAGGACAACCTTTGAAAAAAATCATGGTACGTATACCGTTGCCGTCATGGGTTGAAAATCTCTGGATATTGAATATCATAGTTTGATCCTATAATAATACTTTGCAAATATAAGAAATTTTCATATGAAAGTCCTTTTGCTTTCATTTAAAATATAAAATGATCATTTCCCCCCGATTATATCCATACCAGGTCCCGGAATTCAGACAGGTACTATTTTATATCAAAGCGTTAGTCATTAAATAATCCCTCTATTTCCACAAAAAGCCTGCCTCTGTCGATATGAGAGATTCAGATTCGCAGGGAGACTGAATTTCTGATTAATTTTAAAGCTCAAAATTTGATAAACTGTTTTCATCATGAAAAAAATTATTCTATTATGTTCTGCAGCGCTGATGGTGCTGTTCATTACTTCCACCACAATGGGTGGAGCATCCGGTCCGAAGAAGCATCTTGGCATTGCCACATATTCGGTAAAAGGATTTGATTCTGATCTTGAAGGTTCTCTGAAGTCGCTTCAGGATGACGGTTTCACTATCATGGAAGTTGCCAGCTACGATGCAGCAAAAGGTACTGTTTCAGGTTTAAAACCTGCTGATTTTGCTGCACTTGTAAAGAAATATGGTATGGAAGTGATTTCAAGTCATGCCAGGGGCAAATTTGATGTTAAAGACGTTGATGGTACTCTTGCAGCATGGGGTAAAGTATTTGACGATCATAAAGTTTTGGGATGCAAATATGTTATTTTCCCAATGAATTTCTGGTCAGCTACAGTTGACGGACTCAAAGCAGAATGCGATTTGATGAACAAGATTGGTGATGAAGCCAACAAAAGAGGAATCAAATTCGGTTATCACAACCACAGTATGGAATTTGCAAAAGTAGCCGGTACAGATCAGCTTTTTGAGGATTTCCTTATTGCCAATACCGATCCTGCAAAGGTATTCTTCCAGATGGACGTATACTGGATTACTGTTGGGGGCCAGAATCCGGTGGCTTATCTTCAGAAGTATCCTGATCGTTTCAAACTTCTTCACATTAAAGATGATTATGTAATTGGTGAAAGCGGAAACATCGACTACAAAGCGATTTTCACACAGTTTTACAAAAATGGTTATCAGGACTGGTTTGTAGAGATGGAAGGCAAAATGACTCCTGAACAGAGGAAACAGTCATTGGCTATGATGGAGATGATGAAGAAAAGAATGTCTGAGGGAACCGGTGGCAATCCGTTTGGTCCTCCTCCTGCTGACAACAAAGCCGGCAATACTCCACAGGGTGGTGCTGACAAATCAAAAGCTCCTGCACCTCCTATGCCTGGCAGGGGACCACAGGATCCAAAAGTAGTAGCTGAACAGCTTAAGACTTCACTGGAAGGCATCAAAGAGAGTGCTGCTTATCTGAACAAGTCAGACTTCGTGAAATAATCGCGACACAGAACCATAAGGGACGTAAATGAAGCCCTATACAAATAAAGTCATCCGGTAAGGAATATTTTACCAGATGGCTTTATTTTTTTTATAAATCAACATCTGAGTTGATCAGAATATATGCAAACATTTATAAAGAAAAACCAATAATCATGAAACATAAGATAAGTTTGCTGATCTCGCATCTGGCGCCTGTGTATCTGCTTCTGGTGCTGCAATCATGCTCGGAATCGAATAACTGGCTTCAATTCCGCGGTCCTGTTGCGAATATGATATCAGTAAGCAAAAATCTTCCCTTGCAGTGGGCAAACAATAAGAACATTGCATGGATGACAAAGCTTGAAGGAAAAGGATGGTCATCGCCGGTTGTTTGGGATGATAAAATTTTTGTCTCTTCAACAATTCCGGTAAAAATAAATCCTGTCATGAAGAAGCTGATTCGAGTTACCTTAATGAAATTTATCAGTGAGAAATAACCTGTTATGATCGCAAAACAGTAAAAGAACTATGGAAACAGGTCGCCTTTAACGGTGCTCCAAAAGTAAAAAAACATCAGCAAAACACCAACGCTTCGGAGACACCGGTCACAGATGGTAAAAGAGTGTATGTAAATTTCGGAATGACCGGACTGTATTGTTATGACATGGATGGAAAACCTTTATGGAATAAATATCTGGGGGCATTCAAAACACAGGATAGCCGGGGGACAGGTTCCTCGCGTGTTATTTATGATGATATTCTGTTTATCCAATCCGACAATGAGGTGAGTTCATTTGTGGTAGCTATTAATGCAGCAACCGGGAATGAGTTATGGAAGGCGTCGCGGAAAGAAAAGACCACATACAGTACACCATATATATGGAAAAACCAAATCAGAACTGAACTTGTTACCGGGGGTAAAACGGCTCGTTCATATGACCCGAAGACAGGCAGTCTTTTATGGCAGCTCAGAACCGGAGGTGAACAGGCCGTTCCTTCCCCGGTTGGTACAGGGATATTCTTTACATTGGAAATGCCGGCGGCAGGGAAACGAAAGGCGTACTGCTTGCTATTAAGGCTGGCTTCAATGGAGAGATAAAAGATTCCGGCATCGCATTGAAATCAGTTGATTCAGACCTTGGAAATCCTTCGCCTTTATTGTACAAAGACCTTATATTCGTAATTTGCAGCAGGGGAGAAATAAATGTACTTGATGCCACATCAGGTGAATTGAAATACAAACAGCGTATTTCCGAAGTTGCAGCCTGCTTGGCATCTCCATGGGTATTCGATAATAAAATCCATTTCATCGACGAAAAAGGGATTACCCGTGTTTTTGGGACAGGCACACAATTCAACCTGATAAATGTGAACAAGCTCGATTACAAAATATGGGGGTCTGTTGCAATTGCAGGTGACTTATATATCGGATGGAAAGGAAATGTGGGAATTTGCCACTCCTGTCGGGACAGGCATGGTTCAGAATTCAGCAACTACGGTTGTTGATCAGAATAAGATTTATTTTACAAGACTTAATAATGGTGTTAATGCCATAGAAATTAAGAAAGAAGGGAGTTCATACTTTGTGAATAAACTCTGGACTAAACCTGACTTCAGTACAGCTTACAATACTCCGGTGCTGAAAGATGGATTCTTATATGCTCTCTCAAATAAAAACAGATTATTCTGTATAAATGCGGGTACGGGACAGACTGCATGATCAAATGAAACTGTTCTTCAGGTTTTCGGTTCAATCGTTGATTGCAGATCAGTAATTATTGTATTAACCAGCAATTCCAACTTTATTGTCATGAAACCAGATAGTCAGAAGTATAGCCAGATCGCATCAATAAAGCTTGAAGAAAATGCCATTTATGTGCATCCTGTAATAACTGACAACAGGATTTATATCAAGGATAAAGAATCCTTAACCTTATTCACTTTAAAGTAAAAAACATTTTTTTAGTCGGTGAATAACTGCTCTATTTCGCCACCAGATTCTCATTTATCGATTTATTGAATAACTGTTTGCTTTATTAGTTACATTTGGTTAAGACAGAATACGAAACACTTGTACTTATGACATTTATTCATATCACAAACAATTAAAAAACTTAACTCTATGGATCAAAATTCAGGCAAAGGTGCTTCAGGCAAGAAAGGCGTCTCAAGGCGTAACTTCCTGAAATCCACCGCAGCCGCTTCTGCGGCTTTAACAATTATTCCAAGTGTTGCAATGGGAAAGGCGCTTGGACATCAGGCACCCAGCGACACCCTTAATGTAGCACTTATTGGTTCCGGGAACCAGGGCTCAGGCGATATCGTAAGCATATGCAAACCGGAAGTAACTATAGCTCAGCAGGGCGGTTTTGGAATGGCTCAGAAGCCTGGTACTGAGAAGCTGGTTGCTGTTTGTGACGTTGATTGGGGATACGGCCCTGTAGTTAACACTTTCGCAAAATATCCTAGTGCTAAAAAGTACAAGGACTGGAGAAAGTTGTATGATGAAATGGGAAAAGACATTGATGCAGTGGTTGTGGCAACAGCTGACCACAGCCATGCAAATCCGACTGCAACTGCAATGACACTTGGTAAGCATGTTTATACTGAGAAACCTCTTACACATACTATTTATGAGTCACGTTTGCTGACTAAACTTGCCAAAAAAACCGGTGTAGCAACACAGATGGGGAACCAGGGATCATCTACCGACGGTGTCCGTCAGGCGTGTGCATGGGCATGGGCAGGCGAGATCGGCGAAGTCCGCAAAGTTGATGTATGGTCAAGCAGACCAATATGGCCGCAAGGTCTTGATACCCCAACTGATATTGAGAAAGTTCCTGCTGGTCTTGACTGGAATCTCTGGATTGCTCATATGCCTTTCAGGGCTTATAATAAAGCCTATACCCCATGGAATTTCCGTGGATGGTGGGATTTTGGAACCGGAGCTTTCGGCGATATGGCTTGTCATAATATGCATCCTGTATTTAAGGCATTGCAGCTTGGCTATCCTACAAGTGTTCAGGGTCAGTCAACTACTCTTAAGAAAGACGCATGTCCACACGCTCAGATAGTAAAAATGGTATTCCCTGCCCGTCCGAATCTTCCGAATATGGGGATGCCGGAAGTTGAAGTCACCTGGTATGACGGAGGTTTTCATGCAATGATTCCGCCTGTACTTCCTCAGGGAAAAGTATGGCAGGGAGAAGGTTGTGCAATCTATGGAACTAAAGACACACTTGTACTCGGAAGTCATGGATCAGCTCCTTATCTGCTTTCAGGCCGTACGCCAAAATCACCTGAGGTATTAAGGGTAGTTCCTGATAACAACCATTATCTTGACTGGGTAAGTGCATGTAAAAATCCTGACCTCAGAGATAAGACAGCATCACATTTTGGGGAAGCTGGTCCATTCAATGAGATCGTTCTTATGGGTGTTCTTGCAGTTCGTCTGCAGAAACTTGGAAAGATCCTCGAGTGGGATGGTCCAAATATGCAGTTCACAAATATCGGAGCTGATGAGAAAGTTTCCACCTGGACAGAAATGTTTGATATCGGCAAGATGATGGCTGCTGCAAATGCTGCTGCCAAGTCAGCAACAAAAGGTGGAGCTGCAGCTCCCCAGGGACCTCCTCCGGGAATGGGCGGACCAGGCAATGATCCAAGTTCAAGAAATGCAAAAGAGTTTATCGCATCTATTGTAAAACATGAATACCTAAATGGATTCAAATTACCGGATATGCCGGCATAAATTTTAATATTTGTCAGGTTGTTTTATTGGAGGGTGTTGATCAGTAGGTTTTAACACCCTCCTTTATGTTTGATCAGTTGATTTCGTTAGTTTTGTACCTGCCCGTTTGAATTGAATTTAAACAGCAACTTTTCATTATTTTATGGAGAATCCTATGGGTGTATTATTCCGATACCGGGTATGGTGGCATATTCTCTTCTGGGTTGTATGGTACTTTTTCTATACAATCACATACAGTGTTGGTGTTCTTGAGAAGTACCAGTTCATCCAGAATCTTTACCTCCTCCCGGTCAGGATGATTATAACATATTCATTGATATACTGGATTCTGCCAAAATTCCTTTTTACCAGGAAATATCTTCTTTTTGCTTCCCTGATTGTCATGCATGCAATAATATTTGGCCTTGCCATATATGTTGTTCAGGCTATGGTTAATGGCGTCAGGTTTCAGGAAACATTACCGTTTATCAGGCCTCTGGTTCTCAACTATCAGATCCCTGCCACTGCGGCTGCAATTTATATGTTCAAGCGATGGTATCTGATACAACAATATACTCTCACTCTCGAAAAAGAAAAAATTGAATCGGAGCTTAATTTTCTGAAATCACAAATCCATCCGCACTTTCTTTTTAACACTTTGAATAACCTTTATGCACTGACATTAAAGAAATCCGACAAGGCTCCTGACATGGTGATTCAGCTGTCTCATCTTCTTGAGTATACGCTTTACAGTGGAAACAAAACTGAAGTAGAACTTCAGGATGAACTAAAGCAACTCATAGGTTATATCGATCTTGAGAAACTTCGTTTTGGAAAGCGATTAAAAACGAATATCGAAATTACCGAAAACGTTGATGGATTGATGATAGCCCCCCTTCTTTTACTCCCGTTCGTAGAAAACAGCTTCAAGCATGGAGCCAGTCAGGATATGAAATCGCCGTTTATTGAACTGAAAGCGAATGTCACTAATAATCAATTGCTGTTCACTGTTATCAATTCCTACGGGAACGAAACCGGCAAGTTTGAGAAATACAAAGAGAGGATCGGATTAAAGAATGTCAAGAGACGACTTGAGCTGATTTATCCTAAAAAACATTCTCTGGAAATAAATCAGAAAGAGGATACCTTTGAAGTAATTCTGAAGCTTGAACTTAATAATTCCGGGTCAACAAAGCTATAAAAATGAAGTATAGTTGTATTATTGTCGATGATGAACCACTTGCAATTGAGGTGATTAAAACTCATATTGGCAATCTGGGCTTATTTGACATTGCAGCGGAATGCAGTAATGCAAATGAAGCATTCCAGTATCTATCCTCCGACAGGACAGACCTGATGTTCCTCGACATTCAGATGCCCGGTCTTAAGGGAACTGACTTTCTGAAAACTCTTGTGAATCCTCCGAAAGTAATACTTACTACTGCCTTCAGGGACTATGCACTGGATGGTTACGATCTTAATGTGGTAGATTATTTACTCAAGCCAATCTCCTACGACAGGTTTTTAAAAGCAGTTAATAAATTTCTCAACTATGAATCGAGGGGACCTGGTGAGAAAGAGGATAGTAAATACCTCTATCTGAATGTTAATAAAAAAGTCCACAAGATCCTCATAAACGATATTGTTTACGTCGAAAGCATTAAGGATTATCTGACTGTACATACATCCTCCGGTAACATAGTCGCAAAGCATACAATTTCAGCTTTTGAACGCCTCCTTCCTGAAAAAGAGTTTATAAGGATACACAGATCGTTTATTGTATCTATTGGAAAGATAAAAGGCTTCAACGCTCATACCATTGATATTGGTGGAAAGGAGCTTCCAATAGGACCAAACTATCACTCCCAGGTATTCGAAAAACTGAAATACCCTTATTTCAAGATTTAGCATTGAATAATCAGATAAGTTAAAATAATTCTTTCCTGAAGAATAAGCCGAAACTCGACTTAGCGGATGGTTTCGGACCCAGTTCATCAATATTGACCGCCAGACCGAACTGCACTCCTTTAACTTCAAGGCCAAGGCGCATCCACTGGTAACTTTTCATGTTCCCCTCCTTACTAAACAGGTTGAGCATCTGAAGCCTTGTATAGAGTTTCACTTTTTCGTTCAGATCAGGTTTATATTGCACGATTGTCATAATATCATATGACGGGTTACTCTCTATGTTTACCCTGGGACTTAATAATACCAACAGTTTTTTTGTGTTATAGATATACTGAATTCCTGCAGTAGTGTTGAAACCGCCGGCACTGTATACAACCCCACCTGTTACTCTAAGATTTTTAAATGTCTCTACATATGCCAGATCCTGAAGAATAAAATCGTTGTATTGTTTATTTCTGTAGCCGAACTGAACTGTGTTCACGTGGAAAAATCCGAACCGGGAAGTCTGTGAAAAGGCTTTACTGAAGACAACATTAACTGTCCCGTATTTATTCCCCAGCATCAGCTCAACAGGTATTGGCTGTGCGCTGGTCAAACCACCGTATATTATCAGAAAGAAAATGGCAGAGCCAATTGTTTTGAATAGTTTCATGTCAGTAATTTTAATTTTGATCAAAACTATCCAAATCAGGAAATGGATTCTAGAAAATTTAGGTGAAGCTGAAAGATCAGCGGTTGAAGTATCTAAAACTGCAGTTGAAAATTTAACAGATTTTAATACTAAGTGATTAGCAACTTCGCTTATAATTCTGGCATACATACAACGAAGGCGAAGTTACAGACTTCGCCAAGCTTACTGCTAAGCGAAGTTTGCAACTTCGCTTTTCGTCATCTCAATGATATTCTAATTACTGCTAAGCGAAGTTTGCAACTTCGCTTTTCGTGATTATTTATCAGCTCTTTTATAGCTGATCAGCAGTCCGCCACCCGAAGTATTAAGTGTCGTTTCATAGTTCTTAAGGCTTTTCACATACTCATAATAAGCCGCCTGGTAGCCGCCTGAATAACCTCTGCCTGTCTCCCTGATGTTATGCGTGGTAAAACAACCACCCACTATCAGTTTGGGATCAACATCAGTAAAGTAGTTTTTATACCAGTCTTTATCTGCATCGCTAAAAACAAAATCAATAGGCCCTTTAATCTCTTTTACAAAAGCATGTGCATCAGCCAGTTTTGCATCAATATATTCTGATAATCCAGCCTGTCTGAAATTCTCAAGAGCCAGTAAATGTCTTTCTTTATCAATCTCTACGGTAACCAGTTTCCCACCTGTTTTACTTAAAGCCCAGGCAATGTATATACCCGAATAACCGGTTGAAGTGCCAATCTCAAGAGCATTCTTGTAATTGCCCTTAATCACGAGATCGTATAGCAGTTTTCCGTCAGATTCCGGAACATTGAGATCATGCCATTGTCCACGATGATCTGCAAGGAACTTCTTAACTTTTTCATCAAGTGCGGGGTTTTCTTTTAAGCCCTGGCTATAAGTATATGCAGGCACAATTACTGCCAGTAAAATCAGACAGAATATAACCCTATTTAAATTCAGTGTTTTCATTGCTATAATTTTCATTTTTAATATTATCCGTAAGTACATTAAGTCCAAAAATTCTTAGTAAGCTGATTTTTAATGTTCAAAATTCACTCTCACTTATCTCTTAAATGCAAAAAAGGACGAAATGTTCTGTAACCAGTTGAAAAATCAGTGAACTAATTACCATACCAGTTCTTGAATTCCTGAATTCTTGCCTTGCTTATTAATATCTTTTCGGGAACAGTTATCTTAAGATTTACTGATAAACGGCTGTTAAACCAGAAGTCAATATCTTTAACCGATGATTTTGAAATGATATACTGACGATTAGCACGGAAAAAAACTTCAGGATCCAGCATATCCGTCAGTTCATCCAGAGTATATTCAAGCCTGTATATTTTTCCCTCAAAACTTACCGCTTTTACCGAACCTGAATCAATATAAAAACATCCCAGATCGGAAATCTGAACAGGGATTAGCTTATCTCCCTTCGCAGGAATAAGAAAATGAGTCTTATATTTTGATGATTTCCTGAAAGAGGCAAGAAGTTTTGCAAGAGCGTCCTGCATATTAGCGGGAGAGGTCAGAACTCTCAGTTTTTTTAATGCTTCCTGAACGTCTTCAGCTTCGACTGGCTTTAAAAGATAATCTATACTGTTAACTTTAAAGGCTTTAAGAGCATACTCATCATAAGCTGTTGTAAAGATTACCGGACAATTAATGCTGATACGATTGAATATCTCGAAAGCCAGTCCATCGGCAAGATGAATATCCATGAAAACAAGATCAGGAGTCTGATTAGCTTCAAACCAATCAACAGTTTCGACAATCGATTCAATTATTCCGATTACTTCAATATCTCCTGTCTCATTCAGGATTCGCAGGAGGTGTTTTGATGCAGGAATCTCATCCTCAATAATTAAAGCCTAAATCTGTTATGGTTTTATAAGGGGGACGTCAACTATAAAGCGGTTATTTTCCTCACATATACTAATCTCGCTGCCAATAAGTAATTGAAACTGTTTCGAAAGATTAGTCAGTCCTATCCCGGTACCTTCCTCGCTGGTAAGCTTCTTTTGAATATCATTAACAACACGGAGGGCGCCTTTTTCAGTAGTCTGAATCGTTATGGTGAGCGGCTTTCTCTTGCTTATCTCGTTGTGTTTAATTGCATTTTCAACCAGTGTCTGAATTGTAAGAGGTGGAAGTAGGCCGGAATACAGACTATCACTGATCTCAGTGATGACCGACAGATTTGTATCATACCTCATCCTTATGAGGAAAAGGTATGAATCCATGAAATCCATCTCCTGTTTAAGGGTTACCAGCTGCTTTTCGTTGCTTTGAAGCGTATATCGAAGTGCTTTTGAAAGGCTGCTTACATAATTCTGTGCCTTGACAGTATCCTCATCTATCAGTATTTTTAGTGCCGTTAGTGAGTTGAACAGGAAATGCGGGCTTAACTGATTCTTCAATGATTCAAACTGACTCTGAAGGGCTTCACGCTTAAGAGATTCATTCTCAAGAATAACATTCTGCTTCTGGAAAATAAGCCTTATAATAAGTACACAACCAATAACAAGCGCTGAGACAAAGAAATTTGTCACATCAAACTCATTTCTGTGACCGCGCACTGTATAACCTGGTTGAAGTATTCTTGACGCTGAAAACAGGAGATTATTCAGAATATAGACCGAAGCGACTGTTAGTATCACTGCCATGACTATGTTCAGAACCTTCAGACGACCATGTTTTTCAACAGGCTTGAGAATGAAGAAATTCATGGTGAACATCAGCAGAGCTACAAGGAATGTTATAGCAAGTTCCACAAGAAAGTGAGCTGAACCTTCTTCAAAACCTATCTTATGACGATCACCATCGTCTCCGAAGATCATACTCATAATCAGAGGAAAACGAATTGTCAGGGAGATTGCCAGTGACAGAAAGAGTACGATAATAAAATATTGTCTGACAAGGCTTTTTGGCATAATTCAGATTCCTGGTGAAGTTAATAAGCCTGATAACTTAAATTCATTTATCATTCTAATAATGGATTTTTATAACAAATATACTCAAACTAATATTTGAGGTTAAGTATAATTAGTAAAGCTGCCGAAAAAGGCTCTGAAGCTTACTTTTTAAGGAGTGAATTTTCTGAATTAGTTCTTAAATTTTAAAATCATCAGGAGAACAAAACTTCAATTTAGCGGTTGTTTATAAAAAACCAGAAATGAAAGAGATAGTACTTACAGGGGCTAGCGGTTTCGTTGGCTCTGCAATTCTGAAGGGATCAGCGGCATATCTGTTGAAGACTATGCTGTGGCAATGATAAATGAGGTCGAAAAACCGGCTCACCACCGTGAAAGATTTACTATTGGATACTTAAGCGATTTTCAGGCTTTACTTTCATGAATCCCGCGACTTTTTCCTCATAATAAGAAAATACACCGGAATCCCTGACAGAATAAGGACCAAGCCAATAGCCGCCTCGCGGGGACGGGCCAAAATTGTGTTAAATAAAAGTCCGATACAGAAGAGTATAAAGATTGCAGGGACAACAGGATAACCCCATACTTTATAGGGACGATGCAGATCGGGAAAACGTTTACGTAAAATAAAGACTCCAAGAGAAGTCGCCCCGTAAAATATAAATACAGAAAAAATTATCATGTCGGTAAGCTGATCGAATGTCCCCGACAATACCAGTACAGAAGCCCATATTCCCTGCCACAGCAGTGAGTTGGAAGGTACATTGGCCTTATTTAATTTCCCGATACCTGAAAAGAAAAGCTTATCCTGAGCCATAGCGTAATATGGACGTGCCCCTGTTAGAATACTGGCATTTGTACAGCCCAGGGTTGTAACCAGTATCAGCAGCGAAATGAAAATCACACCTCCTGCCCCCCAGAAACTTCTTACTGCCTCAACGGCAGCAATCTGATTACCGGAATTGTGAATATTAACCAGCTCGGGAACAGACAAAAGAGACAGGTAGGTAATATTAACAAGAAGGTAAATGAAAATAACCAGGGATACCCCGGTGATAATGCCTTTTGGAATGGTAGAATTTGGCTTCTTTACTTCCCCGCCGATATAGCCGACAGAAACCCATCCCTGATACGCCCAGAAAGCAGCCAGCATAGCTGTATAAAATGAAGATACAGTAATAGTTCTGTCAGTCAGATCACCTGCTCTCATGAAATTTACTGGCCTGGCATTTCCGCTTGTTAACCCGAACAAAACAATTATGAACAGTCCCGAGAAAACAAGTATCACAATGGCCTTACTAACCCATGCACCGCTTTTAAGTCCTGAAATATTCAGATAAGTAAGCAATAGTATAAGAAGAATAGCTGTGAGCTTAATTCCGAAATCCTGAAAGGGAAAGAATACCCCGCCGATACTGAAGTGCTGAAGTGATTCAAAAACATGTGGAATGGGAATCAAGCTGTTCAGAGACTGTGCAAAAACATATGCGAGTGAGGAGATTGTTGCAGTCTGAATAACAGTAAAAAGGGACCAACCGTATATGAATGCAAAGAAACGATTATATATCTTTTTCAGATACACAAAGTCACCTCCTGTATCTGCGAGCATACCAGCAACTTCTGCATTGCTGAGTGCTCCAAAGAGAGTGATGATTCCGCCTGCTATCCATGCCAGAATAATCCATAAGGAAGAATGGAGCTCAAAGGCCATAGGAGCGATTTTTTTGTACACTCCTGATCCGATTATATTTGCAACCACAAACATAACCACATAACCCATTCCAAGGGTCCGCACCAATCTCCTTTGATTATCCATTTTTAACAATTACGGATTAGATGAAGATGCCAAATATAAAAATATAACAGTGATAATGAAAATGCAGCTGATTTTCATTATCACTGTAAAGATGGAACAAGCTTCCTGTTTTGATACAGATTAAAACTACTTTTTCTTTTTGGAGTCTTTTGCAACAGGTTTATCATCAGCGCCTGAAGCGGCATCATATTTATCCTGGGCTAATTTAAGGGACTGATTGGCTGCTTTAAGAGCATTCTTTGCATTTGCTTTGCCGTTTTTTCCTTTTGCTATGTTAGACTCGCCTGTAGAAGATTTTTTGGTTGCGGCAATAAGACGGGTATCCAGGGCTTTGGCATCAGCTCTGTATTTCACGCCAATAGCTTTAAGATCTGTCCTGGCTTTAGCAGCTTCGTCCTTATCCTTTGAATTTGTTAGTTTTGTAGTCGCCTTTTGATCAGCAGCATATTCCTTATCAAGTTTTTTCCTCTCGGCTGCAATTGTTTTTGCCTCTGTTTTCGCCTCAGCGATCATGGTATTGCCGGCTTCAATGAGTGAATCAGCTATTTCACCTTTTCTTTCATTAAGTGCTACTTTTGCCTTTGCAGCCGTTACTGCTGTTTCCAGTCTCTTCAATTCAAGGGCTTTTTTATCCGTCTGAGCCATAACAAGAGCAGTCGAAAGGATAAAT